>SDBS01000042.1_pt1 | contig 86718 bp, 89 predicted proteins | sample 2277091 | NCBI WGS metagenome assembly SDBS01 (sample SAMN10404972, study PRJNA504765) | marine sediment metagenome | isolation source: marine sediment core GS10_PC15, 163 cmbsf | place: Arctic Ocean: Southern Knipovich Ridge | collected 2010
TCCGCACTATCAATCATCAGCCGATAAACACCATCCGCACTTCAGATCTATGGATCATCAGCTCAAAAACGCGCTGGTTATTGGTAACTGGTTACTGACTTTATTCCGTACTGTAGATCATCATCTTAAAACTTCTACGGCACTACTGATATGTTGCTCTAAGGCACTTGTTTCTTCAGCACTATAAATCATCAGCTAAAAGACACCGATTCACTAATTGCGAATTGCGATTTACGGGCTTCCGTTCTTCAGTACTTTTGCTCTATAGATTGACAGCTTAAAAACATCTTCAGCTCTTCGGCGCTTCAGCACTATAGCGCTATTCATGTGCTACAATTAAAAATAGGCAGATGAATTAATATTTATGAGGTGTCAGACGATGCCAGTATATGAGTATTTGTGTAAGAAATGCGGGGAAGATTTCGAGTATCTGATAAGATCTGGATCAGATGTGCCGGCGTGTCCGAAATGTGACGGGGAAAAGCTTGAGAAAAAGTTCTCATCATTTGGTTTTCGATCTGCGGGAAAAGACTCTGTGGATACAAAAAGTGGTTCCTCCTCTTGTTCTTCATGTTCATCAAAGTCGTGTACAACCTGCCGTTAGTCCGATGTTGTTGCCTTAATAGCCAGTTTGGTTTATTATCTAAATAAATATGAATAAGCAAGCCACGATGCGTCTTGTGGGGGTTATAAAGGATAGGTATGTCAGCAGAAAAGGAAAAAAAAGTCGATAAAGGGAAAAAAGCAAAAAAACAAGAAGGTATAAAAAGCAAAGCCAAGTTAAAAAAGGATGAGATCAAGGATAACTCTTCACTAAATGAGAAAAGTGGTAAGAAAAAGAAGGATAAGATCAAGGGTGACAAGAAACCAAAATCAAGGAAGAAGAAAGTATTAATATGGTCTATCGTTATAGTTGCTTTGATCGTCATCGCATTTATTCCCTACTACTATACAGCAAATCCTAAGTCATGTACGAAATGTCATTCTATGGATCCGTACTATAAGAGTTGGAAAGTATCAGATCATGGAGTGAATGAGACGGGGTGTGACAAGTGTCATGTAAGACCGGGTTGGTTTCCATTCCTAACCTATCGGATAGGCTTCTATCGGGAGATCTTTGCTAGTATATTCGATCTTGAGCTAAGTCCGTGGGGGGCAACTGCACCTGGCGAGGCTTCTTGTACCCGTATGAACTGCCATTCTTTCAACCGTTTAACGTCACGTACAGGTGAGCTCAAAGTAAATCATGAAAAGCACTATAAGAAAGGAAAGATACTATGTCGAACATGTCATGCCGGAGTAACACATCCAAAAGTTAAAGGCATAGGATTGCAGACTCCACCGCGCAAACAGTGTTTCACTTGCCATAAGGATGAAAAGAAGAATTGTGGTTTCTGTCACACTTCGAAGTATAAACCAAGTACCGTTCCACAATCTCATTGACATGAGAAGATGACCGAGACATTAGACGATTTCTATAAAAATAATTCTAATTGTGCAAGATGTTCTCTATCCAGCGGTGCGACCAACGTTGTTTTCGGTTTCGGTAGCCCGGATTCCAAGATCGTCTTTGTTGGAGAAGCGCCCGGATATCATGAGGACAAAGAAGGCAAGCCATTTGTTGGGGCGGCTGGAAAACTTCTGACAAAGCTTCTTTCCGATATCGGTATAGATAGAGACGATGTTTATATAACTAATGTCTTGAAATGCCGGCCTCCAGGAAACCGGGATCCACGTCCCGAAGAAATAGAAGCATGCAAACCCTTGCTAGTTACGCAGCTTCAGATTATTAAACCGCGAATAATTGCTACTCTGGGGAGTTTTGCTGCGCGAACGATTCTTAAACGGACCCAGCCTATGTCGAAGATACATGGTCATACGGCAAGGATTGATGATTATCTGGTCTTTCCTACCTATCATCCGGCTGCTGCTCTATATACTAGAGCTACGTTGAAGCTATTAGAAGAAGATTTTCAAAATATAAGACAACTGCTTGAGCGTTCTCCTGATGAAGACCGGGCAGATGTGTCTCATCAGCAGTTGGGCTTGTTCTAAACATGCGAATGTTTTAAGAAGATGTACTTTAAGTTAGAGACTTCGTCATCCGATGAGACTTTAAGTGTTGCAGAAAAACTGACAGCAATACTGAAGCCGCAGGACATAGTCATTTTAACCGGCGATCTGGGAGCCGGAAAGACGTGTTTTGTCAAAGGTATATCTCTAGCGCTTGGCATCAAAGACAACATAACCAGTCCGACCTTCACGATCTTGAAAAGCTATGCCGGTCGTCTCTCTCTGTATCATTTTGATTTATACCGGATCGATTCTATTGAGGAGATGCTTGAAATAGGACTCCCCGACTATCTACCGGCAGATGGTGTTACCATGATCGAGTGGGGTGATAAAGCAAGACCACTCTTAAGGCAGGAGCATCTTGACATTGATTTTAGACGGTGTAGTGAGCAAACAAGGCGAGAGATCGTTTTTCAACCTAATGGGGAGAAGTGGATGATAAGAATAGAGGATTGGTTTATGAGATCTTTTGGGACGGATCAAGGCTTAGGTGAGGATCACAAACCATGATTGTGTTGGGAATGGATACGTCGACGGAGATGACAAGCATTGCGCTTCTTGATGAGGATCAGGTTCTTGCCGAGAGTTCCTACAAAAGCAGGCAAAGCCAGATGGAAAGACTTCTGCCATCGATCGACGCAATGTTTAAAGAAACCGATACTTCAATTAACGATATAGATGGAATTGCGGTAGGTCTTGGTCCCGGTCTATTCACAGCATCGCGGATCGGTGTTTCGACTGCCAAAGTCCTTGCCTATTCGTTAGACAGTCAGATTGTGGGAGTATGTTCACTGGATGTCCTAGCCTGGAGCGCTGCTAGTCTATCAACAAATATTATTAGTGTTATCGATGCTCGCCGTGGTGAAGTCTTTGTATCGACGTATGAAGTGAAAGAAGATAATGTTTTTAGGCTTACTCCGATTAAAGTGATGTCACCGGAGGATCTAGCGACAGAGCTTAAAGACGAAAACAGGCAGTTTATTCTAGCAGGCGATGGGGCGATCCTCTATAGGGATATATTGACCGGTGAGTTATCAGACAAGATCATTATAGCTGGTGCAGATCATGCGTATCCATGGGCTGTTGATCTGGTAAGACACACTCTAGATAGGTTTAGGCAGGACGAGGTGGATGACCCTGATCAATTAACACCAATCTATGTTCGCGGCTCTGATGCTGAAGAAAAGCTGGTTAAAAGGTGAAAAGATGAAGAATATAGAAATATCGTTGATGCAAGAAAGTGATTTAGACGATATCTATGAAATTGAGAGGAGAGTCTATTCACATCCGTGGAGCATCAATGTGTTTAGAGGAGAACTTAGCCGGCCGGATAGAAGGATATATCTGGTTGCCAGAGTCAATGATAAGATTGCTGGTTATGCCGGATTAATGGTTGTAAATGGCGAAGGTCATATCACTAATCTGGCCGTTGACGTCAAGTATCGGAAGCAAAGACTCGGAACTCTACTGGCAATTCGAATCATCGAGATGGCTATCTTGAAACGGATACACTGGTTGACTCTGGAAGTTAGAGCTTCAAATATAGCTGCTCAAAATCTTTATGAGAAGCTGGGTTTTCAGATCATCGGTGAGCGAAAAGGTTACTATTCTGACGGCGAAAATGCTTTGATCATGTGGACCAACGATATCATCGGAGATGAATATACAGCTATGATCAAGATGATGAAAAAAGAATTGATGAGTAGACCGCTATGAACATAGTGCGGAAGAAACTTAGTAGCTGTTCACGATAGTTATTGTGTATAGGAGTTTGTCTGTATGAGCAAAGAAGTAAAGATATTAGGCATTGAGACAAGTTGCGATGAGACGTCAGCGGCTGTTGTAGTAGACGGTCGTCAAGTGCTGGCAAACGTTGTTTCTTCCCAGGCTGAACTACACAAAAAATTCGGTGGAGTCGTTCCGGAGATAGCTTCTCGAAGGCATCTGGAGTTGATCAATCCGGTGATAAAAGAATCCCTTATTCTGGCCGGGACAGATCTCAGTCAGATCACAGCTATTGCCGTAACCATAGGACCTGGTCTAGTCGGTGCTCTACTTATCGGCCTGGCTTCAGCCAAAGCATTGAAATATGTTCTAAATGTTCCTCTGCTCGGCGTCAATCATCTGGAAGCGCATATATATGCAAATTTTATTGAATATCCGGATTTATCGCCTCCCTTGATATGTCTGGTAGTATCAGGGGGTCATACAGTCCTTGTTTTTATTGATGATGATTTTTCTATTGAAGTACTTGGTCAGACACTTGATGATGCTGCTGGTGAAGCATTTGACAAAATAAGCCGGTTTCTGGATCTTGGCTATCCCGGTGGCCCTGCCATTGATAGTCTTGCTAAAGAGGGTGATTCGGAAGCCATCCAGTTTCCGAGGGCGATGATAGATAGGAAAAGCTATGATTTTTCGTTAAGCGGTCTGAAAACAGCCGTGATTAATTATGTCACGGAGAGTAATGAGAACGGAGTAACCATAAATGTTCCTGATGTCGCTGCAAGTTTTCAGGCAGCGATAGTCGATGTTCAAGTTGATAAACTTTTAAGAGCAGCCAGAGAAAAACAATGTAATACTATTCTACTGGCCGGAGGTGTTGCTTCAAATTCAAGCTTAAGAATAAATCTTGCACAGCAAGCAGCCAAGACCTGTATAAAAGTTCTATATCCAAGTACTGCCTTATGTACTGATAATGCAGCTATGATCGCCGGGCTAGCATACAAACATTACCAAGATGGTAAGACACTCGGTCTAGATGCCAATGTCGACGCGAGACTGGCAATCGGTAGTTCGCTCTGATCGTAGTCTTCACACACCGGTTTCTAGAAGTTTCATTAAAAAAGCCTCTTGACACATATGTGAACTTGTTCTATATTTATTTAGCACTCTCCTTGTGGGAGTGCTAATCATTTTAGGAAAACATAATATCTGTATTAGTGAGTAATGAAAGGAGGTAGACTATATGAAGCTGAAGCCGTTAGGTGATCACGTGGTAGTAAAACCACTTGAGAGCGAAGAGAAGACAAAGAGCGGAATCGTATTACCCGATACTGCCAAGGAAAAACCACAAGAGGGCAAAGTGGTAGCTATTGGTAGCGGTCGGTATGAGGATGGAGAAAAGATCCCTCTGGAAGTAAAAGTGGGCGACAAGATTATTTACGCGAAGTACGGTGGTTCAGAAATCAAGCTTGACGGGAACGATTACTTGATCCTAAGCGAGCGGGATGTTCTGGCTATTATAGGAAAATAAAAAGGAGGCTAATTAATAGTGGTAAAAATTATTGAGTATCATGAAAAAGCACGTCAAGCTTTAATGGCTGGTGCGGACAAGCTGGCCGATACAGTAAAGGTCACACTTGGTCCAAAGGGTCGTAACGTAGTGCTTGATAAAAAGTTTGGAACACCGACTATAACTCATGATGGTGTGACAGTTGCCAAAGAGATCGATCTAGAAGATCCGTATGAAAATATCGGAGCGCAGCTTATCAAGGAAGTTGCTACCAAGACCCAGGATGATGCTGGTGATGGTACTAGTACGGCTACGTTGCTGGCTCAGGCGATGATCCACGAGGGCATGAAGAATGTAGCAGCAGGCGCTAATCCTATGTTGATCAAAAAAGGCATCGATATAGCTGTTGAGAAAGCAGTCAGCGAAATAGAGAAAGTCGCCAAGCCGATAAAGACGCGTGATGAGATAGCTCAAGTAGCAGCTATATCCGCAGGCGATCAGGCGATAGGCGATCTGATTGCCGATGCAATGGAGAAAGTTGGCAAGGATGGTGTTATCACTGTCGAAGAAGCACAAACGCTTGGTACACAGCTTGAGGTTGTTGAAGGTATGCAGTTTGACAAAGGGTATATATCACCCTATATGGTGACTGATGCTGAGAGGATGGAAGCGACCTTAGATGATCCTTATGTCTTGATCGTCAACAAGAAACTAGCCGCAGTGGCAGAAGTCCTACCATTATTGGAAAAAGTCATGCAAGCCGGAAAACCACTTCTTATGATCTGCGAAGACCTTGAAGGAGAAGCCTTAGCGACAATCGTAGTCAATAAGATCCGCGGGACATTTACAGCTGTAGCTGTCAAGGCTCCCGGTTTCGGCGACCGCCGGAAATCGATGATGGACGATATTGCAATTGTTACAGGTGGTCAGGCAATAACTGATGAACTTGGCATGAAGTTGGAAAACCTAGAGCTTGACGTACTAGGACACGCCAGACAGATAAAAGTGACCAAGGAAAATACGACCATTGTCGAAGGCAAAGGAACCAGAAGTGCTATTCAAGGGCGGATAGGTCAGATAAAGAGAGAGATCGATGAAAGCGATTCCGAATTTGACCGGGAAAAGCTGCAGGAACGTCTGGCTAAGCTGGCCGGTGGAGTAGCTGTGATAAAAGTTGGAGCAGCAACCGAAACGGAGCTCAAAGAGAAAAAGCACCGTATCGAAGATGCTCTTTCAGCTACAAAAGCAGCAGTCGAAGAAGGAATTGTTCCCGGTGGAGGAACTGTTCTTATTGCGGCAATCAATGCGGTTAGAAAGAGTGGAGATAATCTAGATAGTGACGAAAAAACCGGTGTTGATATAGTCGTTGTTTCGTTTGAAGAGCCGGTCCGACAGCTAGCAAACAATGCAGGTGTTGAGGGATCAGTTGTCGTAGAGAAGATAAAGTCGTTACCGAAAGGTCAGGGACTGAATGTATTGACCGGTAAATATGTTGATATGGTAAAAGAAGGCATCGTTGATCCTGCTAAGGTAACAAGGGCAGCTTTACAGAATGCAGCAAGTGTTGCATCCATGGTCTTGACGACCGAAGCAGCTATAACTGAGCTACCCGAGGAAAAATCAGATATGCCTATGTCACCAGGCATGCCGCCGGGTGGAGGTATGTACTAGGTAGTTTTTAACCCTGTCTTGACTCTGTGTCAAGACAGGGTTTTTTTATCCATCTCTGCAATGAGACAACGGTTGCCTGGTCATAGAAGAGAAAAAGCGGATTCTCTTTAAGAAGTAAACGCAGCCGAGATGTATTTCAGACGGATTGAACAGAAAAAAAGGATGATATTAAGTACTGTGTTTATACAGGCTTCATTTCTTCTAATAATCTTGACGTCTAACCTTGGTGGTGGTAGAGTCTAGAAAAAGCGTGCCCGACGTAATATCAAATCAATTTTGCAGCGAGCGTAATCGTCGACTTTTAATCGGCGTTTTTTCTTATATCAAAGAGGTTGTAGGAATGGGGGAGCAAATGGAGGTCGAGGTAGGTAAGGGTAAGACAGGAAGAAGGGCATATGGATTAGATGACATAGCCATTGTGCCAAGTAGGAGGACGCGAGATCCTGAAGATATCAATATCGATTGGGAACTGGCGTTTTTTAAGTTTGGTCTTCCTTGTCTTGTTTCGGCCATGGATAGTGTTGTAGATCCTGAAATGGCTATCAAGCTGGGAAAACTTGGCGCCCTCGGTGTTTTGAATCTTGAGGGAGTTCAAACTAGATATAAAGATCCCAGTAAAGTACTAGAAAAAATCGCTGCAGAACCAAAACAGACTGCCACAAAGTTGATGCAGAAGCTCTATCAGGAACCGATCAAACCAGAACTTATCAAAAAGAGGATTCAGGAAATAAAGGAGGGCGGGGTCGTAGCCAGTGCTTCTCTTACACCCCAGCATGTTCAGGAGTATTACGAATATGCCCTTGAGGCAGATCTAGATATTCTGGTGGTCCAGGGAACCGTGGTCAGCGCAGAGCATGTCAGTAAGACAAAGAAATCACTTAATCTGAAAGCGTTTATCAGCAAAGTTCCTATACAGGTCATAGTCGGTGCGTGTGCCTCTTATCACACGGCTCTCCACCTTATGAGAACAGGAGCAGTTGCAGTTCTAGTCGGAGTCGGACCGGGCCAGGCATGTACTACCCGAGGAGTTCTTGGCATAGGTGTTCCACAGGCTACAGCGATCTCTGATGCAGCGGCTGCTCGTACTCAACACCTGGAAGAAACCGGGCGTTATGTTTATGTGATTGCCGATGGTGGGATGCGTACGGGTGGTGATATCGCCAAGGCGATTGCTTGCGGTGCCGATGCTGTAATGATCGGATCTCCGGTGGCGCGAGCAAAAGAAGCGCCCGGGCGCGGATATCACTGGGGTATGGCCACATTTCATCCGGAATTGCCAAGAGGAACACGCATATCAGTCAGCTCGCAGTTTCCCCTTAAGGAGATCTTGGTTGGTCCGGCCCACGAGAACGATGGTACGAGAAATCTATTCGGAGCATTGAGGACATCCATGGCTACCTGTGGTTATGAAGATATCAGGTCTTTCCAAAAAGCAGAGATCATGGTAGCGCCAGCGCTTCAAACAGAAGGAAAGATACAGCAGCGGGAACAACATGTCGGTATGGGATAATATAGTGCGAAAGAAACTAGTGCCATAGAGCAACAGCGCAACAGTATCATAGAAGTTATTAAGTTGATGATCTATAGTGCGGGAGATTGCCTCGCTCCTCCTTTCAGTCGGGGTTAGCAATGACACACTGACTTTGTGTTAAAGTGAAGAGTGAAAGAGCAAATACCCCAATACTTCGAAGTATTGGAGTGTCTATGTAAGGAGCTTCGGTCAATAGCTAGGTGAAGATAACGACCTACGAATCTCGACTCCCGGTTTTACTTCAGGGCTTCAGTTCTTCAGATCTTAAGAGCTTAATAAAGGAGATGTTGGTGCAGATAGTACTGGTTTTAGATTTTGGTGGACAATATGCTCGTTTGATCGCCCGGCGTATTCGAGAGTGCAAAGTCTATTCCGAGATCGTTCCCAATGATATCGGGATCGAAGAAATAAAGAAGAGAAAACCTGACGGTCTGATTCTGTCAGGTGGTCCGGCCAGTGTTTACATTGATAATGCACCGGTCATGGATCAAACCATTCTCGATCTAGGTATACCGGTTCTTGGCATCTGTTACGGTATGCAATTGATGGCCAAGATGCTTGGTGGAAATGTTGCTCAGACTTCAAAATCGGAGTATGGAAAGACATCATTATCTCATGACAAGAGTTCTCCTTTATTCTATGATACACCGCTTGAGCAGACAGCATGGATGAGTCATCAGGATCTGGTTGACAGATTGCCACCGGGATTCAAGATGACAGCAAAGACTGCCACCAGTCCGATTGCGGCCATGGCCGATCAAAAGCGCCGGTTATATGGGACCCAGTTTCATCCGGAAGTTGTACATACACCTCACGGGATGAGGATGTTAAAGAACTTCTTATACGACATTTGTGACTGTTCTCCAACGTGGACCATGGTCTCAATAATCGAGAAGGAAGTTGCCAAAGTCATAGAACAGGTTGGTGATGCTAATATAATCTGTGGTTTAAGTGGTGGAGTCGATTCAGCAACAGCGGCTGTCCTGGTTCACAAGGCGGTAGGAGATAAACTTACGTGTATATTTGTTGACCACGGTTTATTACGGAAGAATGAAGCCAAACAAGTCGAAGAAGCGTTTCGTAAAGATTTTCATATAGACCTTGTTTGCACTAATGCTAAGGACCGTTTCTTAAAAAAGCTCAAAGGGGTGACTGACCCGGAGAAAAAAAGGAAGATCATTGGCGGTGAGTTTATTCATGTCTTTGAAGAAGAAGCTTCTAAGATCAAGGGAGTGAGATTTCTGGTTCAGGGGACTCTTTATCCTGATGTAATCGAAAGTGGTGCTAGCAAAGAAGCAGCTAAAATAAAAACACATCATAATGTAGGAGCACTTCCTGTAGACATGAACTTTGAGTTGATAGAACCACTTCGACTATTATTCAAAGATGAGGTTCGTGAGGTTGCTGCTGAGCTTGGATTACCGGAGGAGATCGTCTGGCGTCAACCATTCCCGGGTCCAGGTCTAGCCATACGGATCATTGGTGAAGTCACGGAAGAGCGGCTGGTGGTCTTAAGAGAAGCTGATACAATCGTAGAAGAAGAACTAAGGCGATCAGGCCTCTATCAAGAGATATGGCAATCGTTTGCTATCCTTCCGGCGATCCGAACGGTGGGTGTTATGGGCGACCAACGTACGTATTCATATCCTATAGTCATAAGGGCGGTCAAAAGTCAGGATGCTATGACTGCTGATTGGTTAAGACTTCCGTTTGATGTGTTGGAGACAATGTCCAGTCGGATTATCAATGAGGTCAACGGAGTAAACCGTGTCGTTTATGATATTAGCTCTAAACCTCCGAGTACAATCGAGTGGGAATAGGATTAATACTGTAAACAGCATCATCCCCGATACTAAATACCAAAAACCTAAGACAAAAACCATAAACCAGACCAGTCCAGTCGATTGTGTTTTCACAAGCAAGTAGTAGAAAAAATGGTCTCGATTCTTAATTGCTGGTATTATAAATAAATACATAATACGATGTTTAAGTTTCTGGTATTTGGTTTTCAATATTTAGCATTGATAAATGGAGGGTGTTAGTGGACGAGACCGACAACATAAAAGAACTTCGTGAGAAGATTGATGCAATAGATAGTCAGATTTTGGAGCTTCTTAACAAGAGGGCTGAAATCGTTTTAAAAGTTCGACACATAAAGACAAAGAAAGGTGTTCCCTGTCTTGACCCGGATCGTGAAAGGGAATTGAAGGACAGGTTGATAGCGGCAAACAAAGGCCCGCTTCCTGATGATGCAATAAAACGGATATATGAAAACATCCTCCGGCATATGCGGATGTTCTCGAAAGTCAACCAGGACACCGACTAAAGAGAGCACTAAACTAATAGCCCAGCAAAGATAAAGTATTAAACCAAGCCAGCTTGTTTTATTCATAGAGGCACCCCCATGCCCTCGATAATGAATATGGCAGAAACTGTTCAATGTGTCGTTACAATCTTAAGAATCATTGCACTGAAAAGTACACACTCTGATACTTTCAAGTATCAGAGTGTGTACTGGTTGTGCTAGTGATTGCATATGAGGTTTTATTGCCGGTTTTTGTCCTTGTTCATATTTTATGAACATGACATCTTGGACTATTGATGAATCGGATGTTTGAGCTAATCACATTGAGCAATCTTGTCGATGTTGTTATTGTGAGAAAAATGATGATCAGTGTGAGGGATAAGCATGGTGCGATCCGTAAAGGACTGCTTATAACAGCGGCGGTCGCTTTGGTTGTATTAGTGACCGCGGGCTTAGGTGTGGCTGCCTGGGCGGTAGTTACATCAAACAATGCTGGCAAGAAAAGCATAGTGTCTTCGGCCAAACCAAAAAAAGCATCACCACCTCTTCTTGCAATTGATTCACCTCAGTCTAACATTGAAGTTACTCAGACCAAGATCGATGTATCAGGTAAAACTGAACCGGGTTGTACTGTGACGGTCGATGGTAACAAGATCGACATTGAAGCCGATGGATCTTTTTCATTTACGTATGACCTTGTTCGCGGAATAAATATGATAACCGTTGAATCAGAAAACAAAGCCGGAGGACATGCTCAACAGGAAATCGTTATTGACTGCAATCCTCCCGTTGTTGAAGACAATGAATCCAGTATAAGCACTGGTAACATATCTTCAGCCGGATCAAATTGGCGCGACACTTCGACACCGGTGCTAGCTCTACTTGGTCATTGGAAATCGGATGATGAAGAAACCGAGTGGTATTTTAACCAGAATGAGTTTACAACTTCCGATTCTGAAGGTACATCAGTCTCAGGAACATATACGGTTGTGTCGTCAGACTCCGAGGCTTTTGAAGTGACTATCTCATTGCTGGGTGTTCCGGTAAATATTGTTTTTTCAGATGATAGGGATTCTTTTACGATGGTCTTTAGTGAAGATGAAGAGATCCTCTTTCACTATTTAGACTCAAAGACGGAACCATAGGTCACGGCGGGAAGATACCCAATAATCGAAAAAACGCAAGCATACAACGATATATTGCATCATATGTTAAAATTTAAATGGATGTTGTTTCTGCGGAAGGAGTATGGATATTATGACCAGGAAGATTCTTATCTTAACTCTTACAATATCGGCACTCGCTTTACTTTTAACCGGATGTTGTTGTCCCGGTCTGCCACTGGATCAGCTGATTCCTCAAGATGGAGGGATTCCAAAATTCGGTCTCGGAAAAGCACCGAAACTTGTCATCTCTGAACCACCTGATAATGCCATAAGTGATGTGGCAGAGATCATTGTAAGCGGTAAGACGGATCCAAAAGCTTCTCTTACCCTTAATGGAAAGAATATAGATGTTACTTCAGACGGGGCATTTAATACTACGTTTAAACTATATCCAGGCGAAAACATCCTTATCTTTGCAGCTACAAAGGGCGGGAGTGCTCCTGCCATCAAACGGACTACTGTCACATTCGAATCATCGGGTTCCAGTATTGACGGTGGTGGTTGACCTTAGAAGAAGCTGCTGGAAGCAGCCCAACCAAGTGACGTAGAGCAACAGAGCAGTAGTACTATAGTTAGCAATTTGCAGTTCGCAACTAGCAATTTGAAGCAGCGCGGAAGAGCGGAAGACCTGAAGTCAGTTCGTAAACCGCAATTCGCAATCCGAGGTAGTGGGGTCAAATTTTTAATTTTAGCATTTCAAGTATTGTTGAGACTTAAAAAGTTTGCAGATGCTAAAATTAAAGGCTTGACCCCCTTGCCACTTCCGAACTTTTGTTCTACCCGTTATACTAGATGTTATGGACTTACTGAAGGACCTTAATCCACCGCAAAAGGAAGCAGTAACTCATGCCGATGGACCATTGCTTATTCTAGCTGGTGCCGGTTCTGGTAAAACAAGGGCATTGACTCACAGGGTGGCTTATCTGGTCAAGGAAAAACGGATAAATCCTCTTAATATTTTGGCGATCACCTTTACTAATAAAGCTGCCGATGAGATGCGTGATCGTATTGATAGATTAGTCGGTAAAAAAGTCGGTAGATCTATGTGGATCTTGACGTTTCATTCAGCATGTGTCCGTATCTTGCGAAGTGATATTTTGGCTTTAGGCAATAAAAGGAATTTCATAATATATGACAAATATGACTCAGAACGCCTGATCAAGCAGTGTCTGATCGATCTACAGTTAGATACGAAGCGTTTTGCTCCACGAGCGGTTCTAAGTATGATCTCCTCAGCCAAGAGCGAGCTCATGGATCAGGATACGTTCGCGTCACGCGCCTCGACATATTTTGAGCAAGTAACCGCCGAAGTCTATAAACTATACCAACATCGCTTATTCGCAAGTAATTGTCTTGATTTTGACGACATTATCATGTTAACAGTAAACATCTTTGAATTATACCCGGAGATCCTAAGAAAATGGCAGGAAAAATTCCGGTATATCCTGATCGATGAGTATCAGGATACCAATCATGCTCAGTTTAGATTGGTCGGTCTACTGGCTGAAAGGTATCATAATCTATGTGTTGTCGGTGATCCGGATCAAAGTATCTATAGATTTCGAGGAGCTGACATCCGGAACATACTTGAGTTTGAGAGAGACTTTCCCGAGGCGATCATTATTAACCTCGAACAGAACTATCGCTCGACTCAGACGATCCTTAATGCGGCGAATAAGCTGATTGAGAATAATAGGAGTCGTAGACCAAAAAACCTGTGGACGGAAAAGGAAGCCGGGCAGACTCTTACCTGGTATCAAGCGGAAAACGAGAGAGACGAAGCTCTCTACGTGTTAAACGAGATAGAGGAAAAGTGCCGGAGGAGGAGTTTAAAGTATAGTGATATAGCCGTATTCTACCGGACAAATGCTCAATCACGTGTTTTTGAAGAGGTCTTTTTGAACTTTGATGTCCCGTATAAGATAATCGGAAGTCTTAAGTTTTATGACCGATTGGAAATAAAAGACATACTGGCTTATCTTAGGGTGATACTCAATCCGGACGATAATGTCAGTATACGAAGAATAATAAACGTACCACGACGCGGGATCGGAAAAACAACCCTTGATAAAATCACAGCCTATGTAAATACCATGAACATAAGTCTATTCGAGGCTCTAAAACAAGTAGATACGATTCCCGGCGTGGGAAGTGTTGCTAAACAGAAGATAAAATCATTTGTTGAGATGATCAACGGTTATAAAGCAAAAAGTGAAGATAGTCTTCAAGCTTTAGGGCAGACGATCATCGATGAGACTGGGTATATACGTAATCTTGAAATGGTGCAGACAGACGAAGCCCAGGGACGGATAGAGAATGTAAAAGAGTTTTTGGGCGCTTTAAAAGAATTCGAGACCGCTTTTCCCGGCGCAAGTCTTGATGACTTTCTGGAGAAAGTTGCTCTTATAACCGATGTAGACGGGTTTGATAAACAAGAAGAGACTGTCACCTTGATGACGGTTCATAATGCCAAGGGTTTGGAGTTTCCGGTTGTCTTTATGGTCGGTATGGAGGAAGGTCTTTTCCCGCATAACCGGTCGATGTTGGATACTGCTGAGCTGGAAGAAGAACGGCGTCTTTGTTACGTGGGTATGACTCGCGCCCAGGAACAGCTTTATCTTATCTCAGCCTGGACTCGGACGATTTACGGAAGTATGAACTATACGATCCAGTCAAGATTCTTAAAGGAAATACCGGAAGAACTGATTGAAATAGAGTTCAATGCAGAACCACCGGAGGCCTTGGACAGCTAAAGACACACCAGAGTAGTACAGGCATAGAATCATAGCACCGTAGTTCCATAGAGCCATAGAAGTCATTAAGTTGATGATATACAGAGCGGAAGAGCTGAAGCAATCCGAAAGCCGCAATTAGCAATCCGATGATTACATGTCAAGTTTCTTGTTAACAGCCACATGTCATGAAGCTTGCTTAATAACAAAAACAGTCTTTGCGAGGAGTCCGAAGGACGACGAAGCAACCTAACCGATCGGAACACCCGTTTTTAGTTGTCGGATTGCCAGATATTTGATATTTAATTTTTGATATTTGATTTTTTTTGTATCGTGGTTCTTGACACTAAAAAAGAGCGAACTTATAATAAACTATATATACCACATCAAAATAGTAGGAATTAAATTATGGTTAAGCTTTTTCACGGACTAAGAGACGAAGTAAATACAGTATTTGAAAAAGATCCGGCTGCCAGAAGTGTTATTGAAGTATTGTTGGCCTACCCGGGATTCCATGCGATTATCAATCACAGGATCGCCCATTGGTTATATCGACACAGGCGTTTTCTTATTGCCCGCTTGATATCACAGTGGGGAAGGTTTTGGACGGGTATTGAGATACATCCGGGAGCAAAGATAGGAGAACGATTCTTTATTGATCATGGCATGCAAGTGGTAATTGGTGAAACGTCGGAGATCGGCGATGATGTTCTTCTGTTTCAAGGAGTTACCCTGGGTGGCACTGGTACTGAGAAAGAAAAGCGCCATCCGACAATCGGTAATAACGTTGTCGTCGGGGCTGGAGCAAAAGTTTTAGGGCCGATAGAAATAGGGGATAATGTACGAATAGGAGCCGGATCGGTTGTTGTCAAGTCGGTACCGGATAATACAACAGTTGTTGGAGTTCCAGCGCGTGCTATTAATATCGAAGGAAGAAAGGTAACTCCTCTAGATGTGCTTGATCATGATAAGTTGCCGGATCCGGAGGTCCAGATCGTAAAGGTTCTGGTAGATCGGATTCACCGGCTCGAAGAGCGAGTAAGCGATCTGACAAAACTAAAAAAAGAAAGTAAATAAGGATATAGGAAGCAAGGCGATCAAGAAGTGGCGGAATATTTAAAGAGAGGTATGAAAAGGACATGGAAAAGATCTACTTAGACCACGCGGCGACAACGCCGGTTGCCCCGGAGGTTTTCGAGGCGATGACGCCGTATCTAGAAGAGAAATACGGAAATCCGTCAAGTCTGTATCAGAAGGGGCAAGAGGCCAAACGGGCTATTGAAAGCGCGCGGGCAGTTGTGGCTGATTTTATTGGAGCGGCTCCGGAAGAGATCATCTTCTTAAGCGGTGGCACGGAGGCTGACAATTTCGCCCTAAAGGGCATTGCCTATGCCAATAAGGAACGCGGAGATCACATAATCACATCGGTTACTGAGCATCATGCCGTTCTTGAACCGGCTCATTTTCTGGAAGCGCAGGATTTCAAAGTCACGTATCTTCCGGTAGATTCACAAGGATTCGTCGATCCGGAACAAGTCGCTGAAGCTATTACAGATCGGACGATCCTGATATCGATCATGCATGCAAATAATGAGATCGGGACACTTCAGCCAATAGGTGAGATCGGGAGAATTGCCAGGGAACGCGGAGTCTATTTTCATACTGATGCTGTACAAAGCTTTGGACACTTACCTTTGAACATCGAAGAACTGAATGTAGATATACTATCAGTATCGGCTCACAAGCTTTATGGTCCAAAGGGTGTGGGAATGATCTTTATCCGGAAAGGCACCAGAATAGTACCATTCATGCAAGGTGGTGGGCAGGAAAGAAATCTTCGAGCAAGCACTCTCAATGTTCCGGGGATCATCGGTTTGGCGAAAGCTGTCGAGCTGGCCATAGACGAAATGGATGGAGAGATCACCAAGTTAACCGGATTAAGAGATTATCTGATCGATGAACTTGTAAGTAGGATAGAACAAGTAACAGTCAATGGAAGTCTGGAACAAAGACTTCCCAACAACGTGAATGTATGTTTTGATGCAATAGAGGGTGAGTCAATGCTGATGGCTCTCGATGGTCAAGGCATTTCTGTCTCCAGTGGTTCGGCCTGTACATCGGGATCTGTGGAACCATCACACGTACTTACAGCTATAGGCGTCCCGCCCGACATTGCTCATGGATCACTCCGGATGACTTTGGGCAGAAGTACAACAAAAGAAGAGGTTGCGACAGCTCTGGATATGATAGTCCAAACAGTGGCTAATCTAAGAGCTATGTCACCGGTATGGAATCGGTAAACTAGTTAGCAGCAAGCCGATCACTATTTAACACAGCATTACAGAGGAATGGTGCTCATTGTTGACTGATGGTAACTTGCTGGATAGCTTGAGATTGGGTAGGTGGATTTGTTGGCGGATGTGACGCAGAAGTTTAAGCTCGTCAGGTATTCACGAGATGGCCGGGAAGACAAAGTTCAAAAAGTCATACGTGAAGTTCCTTTGACTGTCTATGTTAACAATGAAGAACTTGTAACTCTCCTTTGTACACCGGATCATATCGATTATCTAGCTCTTGGATTTCTATGGAGTGAAGGGATAATCGATAAAAAAAGTGATATTACCAAGATAGATATAGATGAGGAAAAAGGTTCGGTCTGGATCGATATAAATAAAGACACCGGTTTTATAAAAGATCTTATGTTTAAACGGTTGATAACCTCGGGATGCGGGAAAGGTACCTCCTTCTATAGTGTAGTCGATTCGGTTTCGTCAAAACCAGTCAAGTCAGAAGTCAAGGTCGCTTCCAATCAAGTTATAGCTTTGATGAAGTATTTTCAAGACAGGTCTGAGCTGTACAAAGAGACACATGGTGTGCATAGTGCTGCCCTTTGTACATCCAAGCGACCGGTATTGTTTCATGATGATATCGGACGTCATAATGCTGTGGACAAGATCCTTGGTGAAGTACTTTTAAAAGATGTCAAACTTGATGACAAACTTGTTCTAACATCAGGCCGGATCTCATCCGAAGTCCTTTTGAAAGTGGCCAAGAAAGGTATTTCGGTTCTAGTCTCCAGGACGTCACCGACAAATCTGGCCATTGGATTGGCTGACAAGCTGAATGTAACGTTAGTCGGATTCGTCCGGGGAGGTTCGATGAGTGTCTATACTCATGGAAACAGGATCGGAGAGTAACATGACTCCGGAAAGAGAGTCTTGGGAAAGCGATCTGGTTGAACGGATCCTTAAGCTGAAAGAGGAAAAGAACGCCAAGATCCTGGCCCACAACTATCAAATAGGTGAAGTGCAAGAAATAGCTGATTTTGTAGGAGACTCACTCGATCTATCGCGTAGAGCAGCTGAGACAGATGCCGATGTCATCGTATTTTGCGGTGTACACTTTATGGCGGAAACAGCGGCTATACTATGTCCGGAAAAGAAAGTCCTGCTACCTGATGAAAACGCAAGTTGTCCGATGGCAAATATGATATCTCAAAAACAACTTATTGATGAGAAGAAGAAAAACGACAGTCTGCCAGTGATCACTTATGTCAATTCAAGTGCTGAAGTTAAAGCGGAGAGTGACTGGTGTTGTACATCGACTAATGCGATAAGTATTGTCAATGTCACTGGGAAAAAACGGATGTTGTTTGTACCGGATAAATATCTTGGTTTGTATGTTGCCTCCAAAACAAAAAAGGAACTTATTCTATGGGACGGATACTGTCCTACTCATGTCAAAATAAGACCCGAAGATATAGAAAAGAGAAGGCTTGAGTATCCGGATGCAAAAGTAATAGTTCATCCGGAATGTGTTCCGGAAGTAATCGAGCTAGCAGACGAAGCATTGTCAACTAGTGGAATGATCAAATTTGCTAGAGAGATAAATGCTAAGGAATTCATTATCGGAACCGAAGTGGGTATTATATACCGGTTGGAGAAGGAAAATCCTAAGAAAATGTTCTATCCGGCTTCCGAACAAGCTATTTGTCCGAATATGAAGCTGATTACTCTGGAGAAAGTGTTATGGGCTCTAGAGGATATGAAGTTTGAAGTCACCGTGCCGGAAGACATTGCGGCTCGTGCTAAAAAAGCCATTGACCGCATGCTGGCTATTTCGTAGCAGACTGGTAGCGCAACAGAACAACAGTGCAGTAGTTCCATGGTGCCATAAACCATAGTTCCTTGGCGAGGAAGCAAGGAGCTCGTAGTTGAGCGGAAGATTCGGGATCAGAAGTGAAACACGTGAGGTTGCTTCATCTGTTCGGTAAATCGGGATGGCCCTCCAAAGCAAAAGAGACGGGCAAATAATGACTGTTACTGAAGCTTGAGATAGAAAAGTGCATTCATACTACCGAGCGTGGGAGTGTTTTAAAGAAGCAAGTGGTGTTTTTGCAGCTCAGGATCACTCCCATACTCAAGAGCCTAGGAGTGATTCTGAGCTGGTAAGATAATAACATTAGGTTGTGGACTGCGGTTTGCTTCAGCACTTCAGGTTTTGAGGGCTTCAGTTCTGTCTAGAGGTTGTGATAAGTAATGAAGGTTTTTGTGGCGATGAGTGGTGGAGTCGATAGCTCGACTGCAGCGGCTGTACTAAAAGAAGGTGGGCATGAAGTTATAGGGATAACCATGCAGTTATGGCCGAGGCAAGACCGGTCGGATTCCGGTTCAAAGACTAGTTGTTGTGGCTTGGATGCCATCGAGGATGCCAGACATGTTGCCGATCACCTCGATATTCCTCACTATGTATTGAATTTTCGAGATGTTTTTAAGCATGAGATCATCTCTCCTTTTGTCGAAGAGTATTTGAAAGGTAGGACTCCGAATCCATGTATTCGATGTAATGAAGTGATCAAGTTTGATGTGTTGCTTAGAAAGGTGCTGAGCATGGGAGCAGACTACCTGGCTACAGGTCATTATGCGCAAATAGTAAGAGTGAGACAGCAATCCGCAGTCTGCAATCCGCAATCCGAACACCAACGTCATTGCGAGAAGAGCAGCGAGAGCTGCTCGACGCGGCAACCCAACCTGTCAATAAATAAAAACAGCCAATGCGAGGAGTCCGAAGGACGGCGAAGCAACCTTACATCCCCCAACTTCAGTCCCAAATCAGATAAGTATGAGTATCGTTTGTTAAAGGGTGTGGACAAAAAGAAAGACCAATCATATTTTCTATGGACGTTTACCCAGGAACAACTAAAGTCTACGCTGTTACCGCTAGGCGGTCTTGGAAAGGAAGAGGTTCGTAATTATGCCAGGGAGGCCGGTCTTCCGGTTGCTGAAAAGAAAGAAAGTCAGGAGATATGCTTCATTCCTGATAACGATTACAGGTCATTCTTACGGGAAAGGTCAAAGAAGAGCGGGAAACCCGGTCAGATCGTTGACAAACAGGGTGATGTTATTGGAGAGCATCAGGGTATCGCAGATTATACAATTGGACAACGCAAAGGACTTGGTGGTTCGTCAGCCAAGCCACGATATGTGGTCGCTATTGATGCCGGCAGTAATAAAATCGTTGTCGGATATGAGGAAGACACATATCAGCAGAGTCTTGTATGCGGAAGTGTCAATATCATATCAGGGAAGACGCATCTAAAATCAACTAGGGCGGAAGTTGCCATACGCTATAATGCCGAACCGGTCGATGCTGCTATTTCATCAATTGGCCCGGATAAGATAAAGGTTGTATTCGATAAGCCACAGAAGGCCATAACACCAGGCCAGTCAGTTGTGTATTACCGGGAAGATCTTGTTATCGGAGGAGGTATCATCGAGTAGTTATTGAATTGACATCAACAAATAAGTTTGTTACTATGAGAATAGTACACATATCCTATAGGAAATGGGGTATATTAATATCAAGGGGTGATACTAGTGTCGAATAAATCTAAGAACAAGAAATCGCGTCAAAAGAAAAGACAGCAATTTGAGGGTAAAGATAAAGGAGTGCGCAAGGTACCGAAAGGTTATATTGCCGGGGCGGTGATCGTCATCGTTGCTGTTATTGCTCTTATTCTCATCTTTTCCCAAACCGGTGGGGATAAGGATGTGGCGACGGAGGAAGTACCGAATATTGAGATGACAAGTATAACGGCAACGGTAGATGGCGGAAAAATAACTATACCGGTAAAGGAAGTAAAAGCCAATACGTTAGTTGCTTTTACATATGAAGGTGATCAGTCAGTACCGTTGCTGGCGTATGAAGACAATTCAGGTAAAATCGTTACTGCCGTAAGTGTCTGCGAGCCATGCAATGGAGAAGAGTTTCACATAGATGGCGATACACTTGTATGCGATACGTGTGGGACTATTTGGGAGCTATCGACGCACAAAGGAATATCGGGAGGATGCATTGACTATCCACCGGAGATCCTGGAAAGCGAAATCGTCGGAGACAATGTAGAGATTTCAGAAGACTTAGTAAAAAACTGGAAACCGCGAGAGTAAGGAAAATCATATAAAGCATGAGATTGCATAATATATCGTTAAACAACTTAAAGCGTCGTAAGGTCAAGGTATTATTTGTGTTTCTTGGCCTTACTACGGCTGTAGCGACGGTTGTTCTGCTAAATAGTATTATCATAGCAACACAGGCGGCTATTGACCGTCAGGCCGATGAATACGGAGCAAATATTCTGATTGTTCCTAAGTCTGATACACTGACTCTCTCTTATGGGGGAATAACTGTGCCGGGGACTTCATACGATGTGCAGGAGCTCTCGGACCAAGACGTCGACAAGATAAGGACGATCAAAAACAGTGACAACATATCAATAGTCGCACCGAAGGTGATCGGTGATGTCTCGATTAACGATACGAAAGTATTATTGGTCGGTGTCAATTTTACCGAGGAGTTAAGATTAAAAAAGTGGTGGCAGGTCAACGGACGCACTCCGGAGAAAACAGAGGAAGTTCTTCTGGGAAGTGAGGCAGCGAACCGGTTAAAACTTAAGATAGGCGACCACTTTGACATTAACGGGAAGCCTTTTAATATCACCGGCATACTAAAGGAGACCGGAGGTAGCGAAGACTCAATAGTTCTTATTGATCTGGAATCAGCCCAGACTGTCTTAGACAAACCGGACAAGATAAGTCTGATCGAAGTGGCAGCATTATGTTCGACATGTCCTATTGAGGAAATAGACCGTCAGTTATCAGGTAAACTTCCCCAAGCAAAAGTAAGCACACTAAAACAGGCTGTTCAATCCAAGATAGAGTCATTAGCCAGGTTTGAGACATTCTCGTTGACCATCTCTCTTATTGTCGGATTTATCGGTGCTTTGATTGTTTTTATAACGATGATGGCTTCTGTCAACGAGAGGGTGCGGGAGATCGGCATTTTTCGGGCGCTTGGATTCAGGCAGAGTCATGTGGCCAGGATCATTCTTTTAGAGGGTCTGATAATAAGTATCTTAGGTGGGCTAGCCGGTTTTTCTATTGGGATCGTAGGTGCCTGGTTGATCGCTCCTAGCGTGACGGATATTCCGATCTCATTTCAGATGGATTTCAGTCTATTCGCGCTGGCAATCGGTATTTCGGTTGTTATAGGTCTTCTTGCCAGCTTATATCCGGCTATTAAGGCATCACGGTTAGATCCATCTCAAGCATTAAGGACGATTTAAGATGAAAGATAGTCACGATCTGATCAGAACTGAATCAGTTACCAAAGTATATATCGGGGCTCACGGCCAGATCGCTTTGGAAGATATTGATCTTGCGATCAAAGACGGTGAATTTGTTGCGGTGATGGGTCCTTCAGGTTCCGGGAAGACAACACTTTTATCAGTGATCGGGGGCCTTAATCGGCCGAGCAATGGAAGGATTATCATAGACGGAATAGATATCTACAATCTAAGCAGAGAGAAACTGGCTGATTTTAGGCGGGAGTATCTGGGTTTTATCTTTCAAGAGCATCAGCTGATATCCTATCTGACAGCTGCAGAAAATGTGATGCTACCGCTAACTATTACGAAGTTTCCGTCCAAAAAACACTATTCTATGGCTTCTGAGGTCCTAGACAAAACCGGTCTTTCCGGAAAGTATGATCGTCTACCAAGTCAATTATCACTAGGCGAACAGGAAAGAGTATCGATTGCACGGGCTATAGTCAATGAGCCACCGATTATTCTAGCTGATGAGCCAACCGGTAGTCTTGATACAAGTACCGGTCGTGATATCATCGGTCTATTTAACAGACTAAACAAGGAAGACGGATTGACTATCTTTATGGTCACGCATAATCCGGAGAATGCAGAAGCGGCTGAAAGGATTATTGATCTAAAGGATGGAAAAGTAGAAGGAAGCAGGCTTAGTGAAGAAGTCGTAATGACTTAAAGGAGGCAAGGAGATCGTCATGGAAACACAAGAGAAGTTGGAGAACAAGGAAGTGGGAATCCGACAGACTACAGTTGATTTGATTGGATCTACACCGCTGGTCAAACTGACCGGAATTACCAGCGATCAAGCAGCTACTGTCTACGGAAAACTGGAAGCAAGGAATCCGGGAGGAAGTGTCAAGGATCGAATCGGATTGAGTATGATCGAAGCTGCCGAGCGAGATGGTAAGATCAAAGAGGGGACGACTATTATCGAACCGACAAGTGGTAATACCGGAATTTCCCTGGCTATTGTGGCTGCGGTAAAAGGATATAAGTGTGTCTTAACTATGCCGGAGTCTATGAGTATTGAGCGTCGGGCTCTGTTGTGCGGATTTGGCACAAAGCTTGTCTTAACACCTGCCGCCGATGGTATGACTGGCGCAATTAATAAGGCGCAACAGCTTAAGGACGAAAATCCAGACTTTTTTATGCCACAACAGTTTGAGAATCCGGCGAATCCAGAGGTCCACAGGAAGACGACAGCTGTCGAGATCCTTGAGGCCATGCATGGTAAGAGTATTGATGCGTTTGTAGCGGGTGTCGGTACCGGAGGGACTATAACTGGAGTCGGTGAAGTCCTAAAAGGACTTGATTCCAAGATTCAGGTGATCGCTGTTGAGCCGGCAGATTCTCCGGTTTTATCAGGAGGGGAATCCGGACCACATAAAATACAGGGGATAGGTGCCGGTTTTATTCCAAAGGTCTTGAATACATCGGTGCTGGACGAAGTCATTACGGTGACAAACGAGGAAGCTTTTGATATGAGAAGTCACATCGCTCAAAAACAAGGAATGATAGTCGGAATATCTTCTGGTGCGGCAATTGTTGCTGCGGCCGGGGTAGCTGAAGAAATAGGTAAGGGCCATAACGTGGTCACTATCCTACCGGATACCGGGGAACGTTATTTATCTATGACATAGGGTGAATGGCAGATTGGTTTGTTGTGCAAACAAGGTAGCACTTCTCGCGATGACTGTACTGCTTATTGTTTAGACTGAAAGTGTCAAAGAGAGAAAGTCCCGAATGTGGTTGGAGTATATGACAGTCTCATGTCGGGACCAGAGGTTTCGCAAATGGATGACAGGGGGAAGGAATGAAGTTTTCGGCTAAAGGAGAATATGGTGTTAGGGCTATCTTAGATATTGCTTTCTATGGAAAGAGAAAACCAGTTCGAGTCAGAGATATTGCCAGGCGCCAAGCTATTCCTTTACGATTCTTAGAACAAGTGATGTCATCGCTTAAGAAAGCGGGACTAGTTGAGAGTTACCGTGGCGCACAAGGTGGATACCGGTTGAAGCTGCTGGCGTCAAAGATTAATCTAGCAGATATCGTCCAATCGGTAGAAGGACCGATTGTGTTGATGGAGTGTGTTGGTACCGGGGATGTCTCAGGTTGTGATCAGGTCAGCATGTGTGTAATTCGCGATATTTGGGTAGATGTTCAGGACTCTGTTATCAAAACTCTGGAGTCGGTAACGTTGGAAGATGTTCTATTACGGAAGAAAGAAAAGGACCATAAAGCTTCGCCATCTTATCAAATCTAGTTATAAGTATTCAGCGGGCAATAAAGTTTAAACCGGACGAGAAGAGAAACATGAAATACGCAACCATCACTTAGTTAGAAATACTAGGATTTAAGACATCACAGGTTATTATGGGTTTAAGTCAGGCAACTAAGGGCTGATTTTCATAAATTTGACGGTTTATTAGAGTTTGTGATATAGTGAAACAAATTAAATAATGTAAAGGCTGCGAAGAGACGGAGTAAACTGTATCAAGTAGGATTCCAGAGAGCCGTGTTGGTGGGAGACGGTATCACGAAAGGCAGTTGAACATGGTCTTGGAGCTTCTGGGCTGAAGCCTTATTATCTCAAGGGAAAGTAAGCTTAGACGGAAACCCCCGTAACAGGGTCAGGCCATAAAAAGCATTAGCTGGAGTGGTCAGTGAGGCTGGTGTAGTAATATATCAGCAAAGTTGGGTGGTACCGCGAGAATGTTCTCTCGTCCCGATCTTTGAAAGATCGTGGCGGGAGTTTTTTTATCCGTTTTTGTCTTGGTGACAGCTGTAGGGCTTTAGATGGAGACAAGCGGATAATTCATCGGAAGCCTTGTGAGGAGGAGAGAAGGCACCGGCAGATCTGGACGAAGGGATGAAGACTAACACGAGCCTAAGGCTTATGGAGGCATCATTTTAGGAGGGATTCAAATGAGTTTTAAGATTATAAGGTCTAGATTAGATAGCTGTAACAAAGTGGGCGGTATTGCTTTCATGTCGTAGCCAGTCTCGTCTATCTTGTTTGGTGCAAGATAGTTATAATATTTTTTGCTACTAAAGGATGTTCAATTTCAAAAGGAGGATTATCAATGGGAGTTACGAAAACATATGAAGAAATCAATAAGAAAATAAAAGATGGGAAAGCGGTGGTTGTAACAGCGGAGGAGATCATCGACGTTGTAGATGAGAAAGGTGTGGACAAGACATTAAAAGAGGTGGATATAGTAACAACAGGAACCTTTGGTCCGATGTGTTCATCTGGTGCCATTCTTAATGTAGGGCATCCGAAACCAAAGGTCAAGATACAGAAAGCCTGGTTGAATGATGTCAGCGCCTATTCTGGATTGGCTGCCGTCGATCTCTATATTGGGGCAACTGAAATGGCTGAAAACGATCCGCTTAATCGAGTTCACCCCGGAGATTTTAGTTACGGGGGCGGACATGTGATCGAGGATCTAGTGGCTGGTAAAGATATAAAGCTGACAGCTACTGCATATGGGACTGATTGTTATCCAGGTAAGAAGATCGAGACTCTTATAAACATCAAAGATATAAACGAGGCGGTGTTATATAATCCGAGAAATGCATACCAGAACTATAATTGTGCCGTCAATCTCTCGGATAAGATTATCTATACATACATGGGTATACTTAAGCCGAATCTCGGTTCAGCCAATTACTGCTCAGCTGGTGATTTGTCACCTCTGCTAAACGATCCGTTGTATAAGACGATCGGTATCGGCACTAGAATATTTCTCGGTGGAGGAGTCGGTTACTGTGTTTGGAATGGTACGCAGCATAATCCGACTGCCCCACGTAGTGAAAATGGAGTACCAAAAGCGCCGGCAGGCACAATTGCTACTGTCGGAGATCTTAAGGGCATGAAAGCCGAGTGGCTGCTAGGGACATCTTTTACTGGCTATGGTGCCACATTGACGGTCGGTATAGGAGTTCCGATACCGCTTCTTAACGAAGAGATCCTTAAGTTTGTCAGCGTAAAAGATAGTGATATTAAAGCGCAGGTCGTTGACTATGGTAGTGATTATCCAAATGGAGTGTCTCGTTCGTTGGGTGAGGTCGACTATGCCCAATTAAGGAGTGGTGAAATCGAGGTTGATGGAAAGAAGGTTAAGACGGCCGCTCTTTCGAGTTATCCGAAAGCCAGGGAGATCGCCGAGATACTTAAAGAATGGATTAAGAACGGTGAGTTTCTTCTTGGTGAACCGGTCCAACTGTTGCCTGGTCCCGAATCCGGATTAGGTTTTAAACCACTTAAGGAAAGGCCGATAGACTAGAAACGAGATGTTATTTTGGTGTCACCGGAGTGTGAGGTTGCAACGTAGTCCCGACTTCAGTCGGGACTACTCGCCCTCCAAAGTAATACAGGCGGGCAGGCAATGAATGTCTAGTATTGGAATAGTCATATAGCTAATGTAGTAGTAATAGTACCTGGAAGCAGATAACAGGTTATGGATATGGGAGGTAAACAATGGTCAATAAGAGAATTGTCTTGAGGTTTCAACAGAATCTAGTAAAAGAACCGATCGTATATCGTCTAATAAAAGACTACGATCTGATTATGAACATCCTGAAAGCTTATGTTACACCGGAAGAAGAGGGGCTATTGGTGATCGAACTTCAGGGTGAGCAGAAGAACTATGATGAAGGCATAAAGTATCTAAAGGATTTCGGCGTTGAAGTAGAGCCGTTGAGCCGTGATGTTAAAAGAAATGAAAAACGATGTACTCACTGTGGTGCCTGTGTTGTCATTTGTCCGGCAGATGCGCTTATTGTTCAGGACAAGACCCGGTATATTGATTTCTACGATGAGAAGTGTATTGCCTGCGAGCTTTGTCTTCAGGCGTGTCCCGTAGGAGCTTTGGAGGTGCATTTCTAATCACGGAGGAGTTTAGGGCAGCAGGAGAATGCACGGCAATCGGCAGTTTCCCACACGAGAGAGCTGACGATGCTTTAGATCTAATACTGAGAACGATGCCGGCCATCCCGGTCTGGCCGCAACTCCCAAAGAGATCACCGGAAGAAGGCATGATCGTCCAGTATACGGAAGGTCTGCCGGGAATTGTCTGGGTGCGGTCTAAAAACCACTTGTTTGTTAATACGAAATCTGCTTCCTTCGAAAACGAAGTTTTAGAGTTCTATAATATGTATCTTAAAGCCAGCGAATCATCACATCCTGAAATCCTTGAATACTTTCAGATATCAGAAGATTACTCAGAGGGATTCAATGTGTTCAAAAGGCGACTCTCCGGTCTTAGAAATCTCAACTCGATCATGTATCTAAAGGGGCATGTAACTGGTCCGGTGACTTTAGGTCTTGGGATTCCGGATGATACAGGAAAGGCTACATATTATGATGAGAAATTACGGGATATTATTGTCAAGCTAGTGTCATTAAAAGCAAAATGGCAAGTTGCCGAGCTTCGGGAATTTGGAAAGACGGTCGTTATCTTTATTGATGAACCTGTTCTATCTTCTTTCGGATCGTCAACAATGATCAGTATTTCTAGAGATCAAGTCATCAATAGTCTAAATGAAATAATCAAAGGCATACATGAGGCCGGTGCGATTTCAGGCATTCATTGCTGCGGAAACACTGATTGGTCGATGATCTTAGAAACTGATATCGATATTTTGAGTTTTGATGCTTATGACTTTGGAGACAGCGTTTTTCTTTATCCGCGTGAACTTGTCGACTTTCTGACACGGGGCGGAACAATTGCCTGGGGTATGGTTCCCAGTAGCATTGATAAAATAGAAGATGTAAGCACAGAAAACCTTTTTATTAGATACGAGAATCTGATTCAAAAGCTGGTCGACATAGGATATCCGGTGGATGAAGCGCATAGAGCGTCTATATTTACACCAAGTTGTGGCATGGGTTCCCTGGATGTCTCGACATGTAATACACTATGTGCATTCTTATCAGGTATATCGTCAAGATTCAAAGAGTAATGTCGGTATCTTATGATCTGTGAACAACATCACAGGTACATACGGTTTCAACTGCTATAATTGTTACAGGATCCATAAGCAGTTAGAAAGTATTATTAAAACTCAAAGAAGATACGAATATGAGAAGATCGGAGGACATTGAAGGGAAAGAGTGCACTATTCATCATTGCTCGTGAAATGTTTAGAGATGAAGAATATGTCGAGCCAGTTGGTGTTTTGAAATCAACCGGTGTAAACATAGTTGTAGCCTCGTCCTCGCTCGATAAAGCGATAGGTAAATATGGGTTCAATGTTAAACCACAAATTCTGGTTAAAGATGCTAAAGCAGTAGACTATGATGCTATCGTCTTTGTTGGTGGAACCGGGTCCAGAGAATACTTCGACAATACAAGTGCTTTAAAGTTAGCGAAAGACGCATATGCAAATAGTATAATAGTGGCGGCTATCTGCGTTGCTCCACATATTCTGGCAAATGCGGATATACTGGTAGGTAAAAACGCAACGACTTTTCCCTCTGAGATCGAGATCTTAAAGGCTAAAGGAGCAAACTATACTGGAAAAGATGTAGAGATAGATGGTTTAATTATTACAGCAAATGGGCCTGAGGCGGCTGAAGAGTTCGGGCAGGCAATTGCCGGGGCGTTATCGGAAGAAGGAGACATTAGGACATAACCAAGGAGCTGTTATGACAGAGCAAGTATATGAGAACATTCTACAGAACATCGGAAACACTCCTATTGTCAAGTTGGAGAGGGTAGTTGACGCGAAGGGTGTAAATGTTTTAGCCAAGCTGGAGGGATTTAATCCCTGTAGTTCGGTCAAGGACCGAATTGCTTTGAGTATGATCGAGGATGCTGAAAGAACGGGACGATTAAAAAAAGGTATGACTATTTTGGAACCGACTAGTGGCAATACTGGAATTGGATTGGCTATGATCGCGGCAGCCAAGGATTATAAACTTAAGATCGTCATGCCGGAAACGATGAGTATAGAACGTCGTAAAGTTCTAGAATCAATGGGTGTTGATATTGTATTGACACCGGGATCTGAGGGCATGAACGGCGCTATTGAGCGAGCTCTTGAATTGTCAGACGACCCTTCTTACTTTATGCCTAACCAGTTTGAAAACCCGGCTAACGTAGAAGTACATTATAAGACTACCGGTCAGGAAATAATCGACCAGGTTGGAAAGGTCGATGTTTTTGTAGCTGGACTGGGAACAAGCGGGACTCTTATGGGTGTAGGAAGAAGGTTAAGAGAAGAAAATCCGAACGTCAAAGTAGTGTCTGTTGAACCACACCAACAGTCGAAGATACAGGGTTTAAGAAGTCTAAAGGACTATGTTCCACCGATCTTTGATGATACCGTGATAGATGAGCATGTAGTTATGGATGATGAGGATGCTTTTCGTATGTCACGTCGCTTGATGAACGAGGAAGGACTGGCTGTCGGTATTTCCTCAGGTGCCGCTTGTTATGAAGCAGTACGGCAAGCCGATAAACTAAAGAAAGGTACGCTGGTAGTAATACTGCCTGATCGTGCTGAACGTTATCTGAGCACGGATTTATTTGCTGGGATCTAGAATATTTAGTAGTCATAACTAGGACGGTACTGTGAGTGGCAAAATGTGTGTTGGGACCAGTGGGTTTAGTTATGCTCACTGGGGGAAAGGCGTTTTCTACCCCCCTCATCTTTCACGAGATAAATGGCTTGAGTTTTATAGTAGTGTATTTGATACTGTAGAAATAAACTTTACATTCTATCGTCTCCCTTCAAAGAACACCTTATCAAACTGGTACAATCGTACTCCTGCAGATTTTGTGTTCACACTCAAAGGAAGCCGGTTTATTACTCATGTAAAGAGACTTCGAGATTGCTCTGATGCCGTAGAGCTTCTACTAAACCGAGCCGAACTCTTAGATGAAAAGTTGGAGGTTGTTTTATGGCAAGTGCCGCCAGATTTTCAGGTAGATGTGGAAGTGTTAGATGACTTCTGTAGTATGTTGCAGCAGGGTAGACGGAAAGGTCTGAGACACTCGTTTGAGTTTCGACATGGCAGCTGGTTTAATCCCCAGGTCTATGAGGTGTTGAAAAAACATGGTATGGCTTTGTGTATTGCTGATTCCTCGAGGTGGCAAAAGAGAGATATTATCACAGCCGATTATTTATATTTAAGATTTCACGGCCGTCCGACGTATCGATCCAGTTATCCGGACGATATATTATTATCAGTAGCTAGGAGAATAAAAAGATGGCGAAAGAGGGGTCTGGATACTTATACTTATTTTAACAATGATGCGAACGGGTATGCTGTTTTCAATGCCCGGACAATATCAAAACTAGTAGGAGGACAGTCATGGAGTTCACATTGATCTATACGACGACAAAAGATATCGAAGAAGCCAGACGGATCGGCCGCAAGCTGGTTGAAAAACGTTTAGTGGCATGTATAAATATTATCGAAAAGATAGAATCCATTTATTGGTGGGACGGTAAACTATGCGATGAACAAGAGGCATTGATGTTTGCCAAAACAGTAACAGAAGAAGTCCACCATGTCATCGAAACTATCAAAGATCTGCATAGCTACGAAGTACCGGCTATATCATGTCTCGATATAACCGATGGGAATCAATTGTTTCTGGAATGGATCGCTAAAGAAGTCGGTCACTAGATGTGCGACCGTTAAAACCGGGAACCGCAAGTCAGTAACCAGTTACCAGTAACCAGAAACCAGTATGTTTTTAAGCTGATGATATAGAGCAGGAGAACAACAACGCCATAGTGCCGTAGTTTGCGATCCGCAAGCCGCAAACCACGAATCGATGTTTTTAAGCTGATGAGATAGAGCTGAAGTGCGGAAGGTGTTTTTAGGCTGATGATGTATAGTGCCATAGAGCAACAGAGCAGCAGTACCATAGAAGTTATTAAGTTGATGATGGCTGAAGCTTGAAATATAAAAGTAGTGGTGTTATTGCAGGTCAGCATCCACTCCCATACTCAAGAGCCTAGGAGTGGTTCTGAGCTGTTAAGATAGTGACATTATGTTATGACCTGCCGATGGCAGGTTACTGGATTTGTCTCGGATATCATCAGCTTAAAGAGTCCAATGGGACTATGGTTCTATGGTACTAGATACAAATTTCGGATTTCGGATCGCAGATAATAATAGCAAGAGAGCATTGAAGGTGATTATGGTAGGTAGTCTTCCAACAGTCTTCTATCTAGGTGTCGGACTAGGTTTAGCTACGGCGATTTTGCCAGGTCCTATTTTTATTCTGACTATTGCGGAAACCATTCGTTCTGGTCATAGATCGGGCTTGGCTGTTCTGGCTGCTCCTGTTCTCGTAGATGCCATCATTATGATCCCTCTAGCTTTAGTTCTAAAGACCTTTCTGACTCTTTACGCCGTTAAACTGGCAATCGGTCTTGTTGGTAGTGTCGTTCTTTTCTGGCTGGGCTATAATACTATAAAGTCTGCGCGCACTGAGCATTCGTACTCGGATGATGTTAGAAAAGTGGTATTGAAGAAAGATTCACCTTTTTCGTCTTTTAAGAAAGCGGTCATAGCTCATTTATTTAGTCCAATAGCTTATGTGTTCTGGGCGACTGTAGGTACATACATGCTTTATCAAGCTTTCAACACAGGGAAGTGGCCTGGTGTGATTGCTTTTTCTGCTGGATTCTGGTCAGGGGCTACTATAGAGGGTTTAGCGGCTATTTTCTTGTCTAGCAAAGGAAGAGCTTTTCTTGATACATCTCGTTTTCGAGTAGTTCTTATAGTCTGTGGCAGCTTCTTGATCATATTTGGTTTGATTATAGCAGTACGGGTGATTCTTAATGTATGAACCCAGATTCTACCGAAAGCATGCAGCGGCGAAAGGCCTTGTCTCATTTGAAGTCAAGGTACTTCAAACCGACTTATTGATCAGCGCTTCCAAAGATCTCACAGAAGAAGCTACAAAACGGGTAGTCCAAATCAGGTCTAATCTCGAATCATATATTCAGAACGATCAGGTCTTCTTAAGTACGATGGCTCCCTATGAGGTTGATGAATCAGCTCCACATATTGTGAAGATCATGTCAGAAGCAGCTAGCAGAGTCGGCGTAGGTCCGATGGCATCGGTAGCCGGTGCGGTAGCCGAGTTTGTCGGCAAGAATCTATTAGAACAAACAGATGAAGTGATCGTTGAAAACGGTGGCGATATTTTTATTAAGACAGACAGACAGCGGAAGATGACGGTCTATGCCGGGGATTCACCGTTAAGCGAGAAGTTTTCGATATTACTTAAGCCGGACAGAATGCCCATAGGTATTTGTACATCTTCCGGAACTGTCGGTCATTCTACAAGTTTTGGCCGGGCAGATGCATTGGTGGTTATATCTGAGAACACGGCTTTGGCCGATGCAGCTGCTACAGCGTTTGGAAATCAGGTTAAGACAAACGAAGATATCGAGCCAGTCATTAACAAGGTTCAGCAGATGAAAGATATTGATGCCATAGTCATCATTATCGGTGATAAAATGGGTATGTGGGGAGATGTAGAGATTAAACCCACCTAATACTAAATACTAATAAGTTGAAATCTCTGATCGCGGATTGAGTTTACGGTTCGCGGTTTTCGGACTATGACACAATGGCTCTATGGTACTAGTTGCTAATTGCGGATTGCTTCCGCACCGCAGCTCTTCCGCGCTGCAATTGATTGCCAACAAGATAGGATCAAAGTATGGATACAATAAAAGGAATTAAAGAAATAAGAAGGATCATCGAGCATCATAACTATCGGTACTATACGATGGACTCACCCGAGATCTCTGATACCGAATATGATCAGCTGATGCGAGAGCTTATAGCCTTAGAAGAAAAGCACCCAGAACTTGTCACATCAGAGTCTCCGACACAACGCATCGGCGCACCTCCCGAGCGAGGATTCCAGCCGGTGCGACACCGCTCAAAGATGTATTCACTGGCTGATGCATTTGATCTAGATGAGGTTAAAAGTTTTTTTAACCGGGTGGCTAAAACACTCCCGGACGAGAAAGTGGATTTCGTTTGTGAACTAAAAGTGGACGGAGCAGCGATTGCTCTTACTTATCGAAATGGGAAGTATGCGATAGGAGCAACACGTGGAGACGGTGAAGTAGGCGAGGAAATTACTGCGAATCTTAAAACGATAAAATCACTTCCGCTGCATCTCCATTTAGAGAAACCACCTTCTGAAATAGAAGTAAGGGGTGAAGCCTACTTAAAGAAAGAGCAATTTGATCGTCTTAATAAGGAGAGGGCGGATGCAGATATACCATTGTTTGCCAATCCTAGAAATGCGGCTGCCGGATCTCTACGCCAGCTAGATCCGAGAGTCACAGCAACGCGATCGCTAGATGCTATTCTATATGCCATTGGTGATATCTCTGGGCTTGATATAGATACTCATTGGGAGAGTCTGCAGTATTTGAAAAAAGCCGGGTTCAAGGTAGGCCGGGAAGCAGTCCTAATAGATAATCGCAAGGAGATCTTTGAGTTCCTCAAGAAATGGGAGAAAAAAAGAGATGAACTTGGATATGAGATAGACGGTGTTGTGATCAAAGTAAACGATTTTAGTATGCAAGAAAGGCTTGGATATACATCTAAATCTCCCCGATGGGCAATTGCTTACAAGTTCCCGGCTGAACAGAAGACGACAAAGCTTATCGATATAAGAGTAAGCGTAGGAAGAACCGGTGCGGTAACGCCATATGCTGTACTTGAACCGGTGAGAATCGCCGGTTCGACCGTAAGCCGGTCGACTCTGCACAACGAAGACGAAATCCGACGAAAGGATATTAGAATCGGCGACTATGTTATTGTCCAAAAAGCAGGAGATGTTATTCCCGAGATCGTTGCTCCCATTCCCAGTAGACGTACAGGAGGAAAAAAATGCTTTAAAATGCCAAATAGGTGTCCTGTATGCGGAGCAGAAGTATTCCGGCCACTTGATGAAGCGATCGCCCGGTGTACCGGAGCATCATGTCCGGCTCAAATACATGAACATCTTATACACTTTGCCAGTCGGGGGGCAATGGATATCGAGGGACTGGGTGAAGCAGTCGCCAAAGAGTTGCTCGATAGAGAAATAGTAAAAGATGTTGCCGATATCTACTCGCTGAAGAGAGATCAATTGTGGCAACTTCCACATTTTGCCGATAAGGCTGCCGATAATCTGGTTAATGCAATCGATGATTCGAAGAGTAGACCATTATCGAGGTTACTTTTTGGGCTGGGCATTCGTCATGTTGGTTCTCATGTTGCTGATATACTAGCTGGCCGGTTCGGATCACTAAAATCTTTGCAGATCGCATCATATGACGTGTTAAATGAGATTCCGGAGATAGGGCCACGGATAGCAGAGAGTATAGTCCACTTTTTTTTACAGAAACAGAACAAGCAACTAATTATGAAGTTGATAGATGCGGGCGTTAATACGGTAGAAGAACAGAGCACAAGTGTATCCGGGAAACTCTCAGGTTTATCTTTTGTGCTGACCGGTACACTTGAGAAATTCACCAGGGAGAAAGCAAGGATAATGATCGAAAGACACGGGGGACGGGTAACGTCGACGGTTAGCAAGAAAACTGACTATGTGGTGGCAGGGGAGGATCCGGGGAGTAAGTATGATAAAGCACTGGATCTTGGTGTTAATATAATCGACGAGAAAGGGTTTCTTAAGCATGTCGGAGACGCGAACATGGAATAGTCTTGATGCGATCAAAGCTTTGGCAGTTGTGACAATTGCGATTCCCATAGCTCGTTATTGGGAAGCTCAAATGAGTCTTTTTTCTCATCAAGCGAGGACAGTTCAAATAATCCTTGTTATGGTAACAACGTATTTAATAATTCTATTCGTTGTTCTGTATTTCTCCTTAGTTAAATATGGACTCGATTGGAAAGATCTAGGATTTAGGAAGTTTAGTCTTTTCCGGGGTATTCTTTTGGGAATCTTGTGGTTTATTATAATAAGAGTGCTGGTTTTTATCTATGGTTTGGCAATCAGTTTAATTGCTTCGATTACGAGAGTGAATCCACCGGAGGAAATAGCCAACCGAATTCCGGATGCTTTTGGTGCTGGCTATTCCGGTCTCCTTATAGCGATAGTGATTGCTGTTATTATCGCTCCGGTTGTAGAAGAGATGTTTTTCCGTGGCTTCTTGTACCCGGCTTTTAAGCGTCGCATTGGTGTAGGTTGGGCGATCTTTATAACTGCTGTTATTTTTGGTATATCTCATGCTAGTCCATGGCTTATGGTCCCGACGGCAATTATTGGAGGTTGCTTGGCGTACCTTTATGAAAAAGAAGGATCATTAGGTCCGCCCATAATATTACATTCGCTAAATAACCTTGTTTCGATTATTATTGTGTATAGCCTGTATACTTAGTGCTGAAGAGATTCCACAATCATGATTGTGCTTATAATGCTTATTCTCGCTATTGTTATTTACCTCTGGTTGATTGTTCACTTACGACAGACAAGTCATCTATTGATGGTCTCGCGCGGGTGTTGATTCTGCTGTATAATTTCATAAGGTGTAAAGGGTATGGCAAGTACGATAAAGGATTGTATTACCACTTCAGAGCTACAAAGGAGTGTTTTAATGACTAAAGAAAAAGTGATAAGCAAGAAGGATGTCGAACATGTTGCATTGCTGGCGCGGTTACGTCTGGACGATGAAGAGAAAGATCGCTTTACCGATCAGCTTGAATCGATCTTAGAGCACGCGGGGAAGATCAAAGAGATTGACACAAAAGATATAAAGCCGACGGCTCATGTCGTCCCGCTTAAGAATGTTTTTCGGGAAGATAAGAAAAGACCTTGCTTAAAGCAGGAAGAAGCTTTAAAGAACGCACCCGAAAAAGAAGACGGAGCATTTGTCGTGCCGAAGATAGTCTAAAGATAGATGTCAAAAGAAAAGTGGGAGAATTGTTAGAAATGATTGTGAGGTTGCTTCGTCGTCCTACAAAGTAGGACTCCTCGTAATGACTGTCTAGGTTAATGAAAGAGGGAAATGGAACTATACAAGTTAACAGGACACAAGATCAGAGAAAAGATAAAGAATGGCGATTTGACATCGACCGAAGTCACCAAATCGGTGTTTGATCGGATAAGACAAGTCGAACCGGAAGTAAAAGCGTATGTGACCCTAACAGAAGAAATCGCACTTGATGTAGCCAAGCAGATAGATAGCGGCAACGGAGAGATCGATCAATCCGCTTTACTTGCTGGAGTGCCGGTTGCTGTAAAGGACAATATGGTCACAGGCGGTGTCCTGACTACGTGTTCCTCGAAGATCCTGGCAAACTATATGCCTGTGTATACTGCGACTGTCGTAGAAAAGATCCTGGGTGACGGAGTTGTGATGACCGGAAAGACCAACATGGATGAGTTTGCCATGGGATCATCGACGGAGACATCACATTTTGGGGCGACTCATAATCCGTGGGATCTTAATACAGTTCCCGGGGGATCGAGTGGTGGTTCGGCAGCAGCAGTCGCAGCCGGTGAAGCCATTATGGCGCTTGGCTCGGATACAGGTGGATCTATCCGGCAACCGGCGTCTCTTTGTGGAGTTGTCGGGATGAAACCGACATACGGACTAGTATCACGCTATGGGCTAGTCGCTTTTGCCTCATCGCTTGACCAGATCGGTCCGATTACTAAAGATGTTACCGATTGTGCTTTACTTCTACAGCTTATAGCAGGTCACGATAAATGTGATTCAACTTCTGTTGATACAGATGTTCCCGATTATCGAAAAGCACTAATCCCAAATATTAAGGGATTAAAGATCGGGGTGCTTAAAGAGATGATGGGTGAGGGGATACAAAAAGAAGTACGCGATTCGGTTCAAGAGGCATTGGACATATTGGCAGATCTTGGTGCTGACATAAGCGAAGTCTCATTGCCGCACTCTGAATATGCTCTAGCTGCCTATTATCTGATCGCTCCAGCTGAAGCAAGTTCAAATCTAGCTCGCTATGATGGTGTTCGCTATGGTCACCGGACTACTAAGAAAGTCGAAGATATAATCGATATGTATATGAAGACAAGGCAAGAAGGATTCGGCAATGAAGTGAAACGGCGTATTATGCTGGGAACGTATGCTCTTAGCGCCGGTTACTACGAAGCATATTACGGTCAAGCGCAAAAAATCCGCACTCTGATCGTGGATGATTTTACTAAGGCATTTTCTTCGGTCGATGTAGTCATTTCACCTACATCACCAACGACTGCTTTTAAGATAGGCGAGAAGTTTGAGAATCCGATCCAGATGTATTTATCTGATATTTGCACTATTCCGGTCAACCTCGCAGGACTACCCGGGATATCGATACCCTGTGGTTTGGCTGATGGGCTTCCGATAGGTCTACAGATAGCAGGAAAACCTTTTGATGAATCGACTGTTCTTAGAGTTGCTTATACATTTGAACAAGCTATTGATTTCAAAAATGAACCATCACTTTAAGTATCTGAATTGTTAACGAGAACGAGAGAAGGGTCATGGACTACGATGTAGTAATAGGATTAGAGATACATGTTGAGCTGAACACTCAAAGTAAGATGTTTTGTAATTGTGCGGTAACATTCGGCGAGAAACCGAACACTCAAACATGTGGTGTATGTTTAGGGCATCCGGGTGTTTTGCCGGTTATCAACCGGCGGGTTGTTGAATACGCAGCTATGATCGGGATGGCTTTAAACTGTGATATTGCTCCTCTTTGTCAATTCCATCGTAAAAATTACTTCTATCCGGATATGCCCAAGGATTATCAGATATCTCAATATGATCTGCCCTTGTGCATCGGTGGATATTTGGATATAGGAGAGGATGGTCAGAAATTGAGGGTGGGTATAACACGCGTACACATGGAAGAAGACACAGGCAAACTTGTTCACATCGGGGAGTCGGGCAGGATACGAGGGGCTGATTATAGCTTAGTCGACTTCAATCGAGCCGGAGTTCCATTGATAGAGATCGTCAGCGAGCCTGATATTCGGTCGGCGGAACAAGCCAGGAAATTTGTGCAAAAGCTGCGAAGCATAATACTGGCTCTAAAAGTCTCTGACTGCAATATGGAAGAAGGATCGTTGCGGTGCGATGCTAATGTCTCTATTAGATCTAAAGGTAAGAAAGCTATGGGAGTCAAAACCGAAGTTAAGAACATTAACTCGTTTAAGTCACTCCAGAAAGCACTTGAACACGAGGTTGAACGACAAATCAGATTGCTGGAAGATGGTGAGAGAATCGTTCAGGAAACTCGTCACTGGGATGATCAAGAAGGCATGACCACGACACTTCGTTCAAAGGAGGAAGCTCATGACTATCGATATCTTCTTGAGCCGGATCTGGTACCACTTACCTTTGATCAGGAATGGGCAGAAAATCTCAAAAGTCGACTTCCGGAGCTACCCGATGCTCGTTTGATACGTTTTATCGAGGAGTATAAGATACCCAAAGATGATGCGCGGGTGATGACACTATCAACACCGATGAGTGACTACTTTGAAGAAGCAATGGAGTCCTATACAGACGCCAGGAAGCTGACAAACTGGATGCTGGGAGAGTTGTCAGCTCATTTGAACGAATCAAATCTGGAAATCGATGAAGGAGCGGTCACACCGAAGCATCTTGTCGATCTGCTCAAGCTGATCGACAAGGGAGTTATTAGCGGGAAGATGGCTAAAAGTGTTCTTAAAGAGAGCTTTGATACCGGAAAGCTGCCGAGTGTGATCGTCGAGGAGAAGCAGCTGGTTCAGATAACAGACAAAGATATGCTGGTGAAGATGGTCGATCAAGTTTTGTCAGAGAATCCACAAGCAGTCGAGGATTTCCGTAAAGGGCAAGAACGAGTAATCGGGTTCTTGGTTGGACAGGTCATGCGTCTGACTCAGGGAAAAGCAAATCCTGAAGCAGTCAACAAGTTGATCCGGAAGGCGCTAAAAGAAAAATAGATCCGCACGTAAAAACTTGATCCAATAATCTTGGTTTTTGGTGTTTGATCTTTGGTATATTAGTTTGTATTTCATCTGCAGTTTTGCCTTGCAGAAGCTGGTATAATAATCTAGAATTAAGGTTACACTTTGTGATATAAGTCACTTCTAGGAGGGAAAATCATTGAACAAGAAGAGCATTAAGAACAACATTAAACCACCAATAACCATCGATGATACGAGTGAACGTCATATTAAGATAGATGACACTACGTTGAGAGATGGAGAACAGACGGCGGGAGTCGTGTTCTCAAATGAAGAAAAAATTGAAATAGCCAAGAGGCTGGCTGAAATAGGTGTCCAGCAGATCGAGGCTGGAATACCGGCAATGGGTGGAGATGAAACCGAGACTATAAAGAAGATAGCCGGCCTTGGTCTTCCATGTAGCATATTAGCATGGAACCGGACAGTCATTAATGATATCCAGAAATCGGTAGACTGTGGTGTTGACGCTGTTGCCGTATCGGTGCCGACATCAGATATTCATATTGAAAACAAGCTGCAGAAGAGCCGGAGATGGGTAGTTGAGAGCATGAATAAGGCAGTGGATTTTGCCAAGAGCAAAAAGCTCTATGTTTCTGTCAATGCTGAAGATGCCTCGCGTAGTGATTTAGATTTTCTTCTAAGGTTTGCCAAGGCAGCTAAAGAAGTGGGAGCCGATCGGCTTCGCTTCTGTGATACTCTCGGTATCCTGGATCCTTTTGAGACCTATCGTGTAGTCAAGTTGTTGATCGAGCAAGCTGAAATTGATATTGAAATGCATACACATGATGATTTTGGCATGGCGACTGCGAATGCGCTAGCCGGTGTCAGAGCGGGAGCAACCTATATCAATACTACAGTCAATGGTCTAGGGGAGAGAGCAGGCAATGCTGCACTTGAAGAGGTTGTCATGGCCTTAAAATATACGGAAAAAATTGATCTGGGGATCAAGACAGAGCTTTTTAGGGATCTATCAGTCTATATCGCCGAAGCATCATCAAGGACTGTACCGGTTTGGAAATCAATTGTCGGGACTAATGTCTTTGCTCATGAATCAGGCATTCACGCTGATGGAGTGATTAAAAATCCACTAAACTATGAAGCATTCACACCCGAGGAAGTCGGTCTGGAACGTCAAATAGTGATCGGTAAGCACTCAGGAACAAAAGCAATAATCATGAAGTTCAAAGAGTACGGGGTAGACCTACAACCGGACGAAGCAGAGTGCCTCTTGCAGCAGGTACGGAAGAAGGCTATCGAAGTAAAGAGGGCGCTTTTTGATAAAGAACTGGTTCAGCTTTATAAGGGCTACTGCGAGATGAAATAAGTTTGGGACGAGCAAAGACTATTACTGAAAAGATCTTAGGCGCAAAGAGCGACACAGAGGCTAAAGCAGGAGACATAGTCATAACCGGTGTTGACCTGGTTATTGCCCAGGATGGAACAGGACCTCTTGTGGTTTCGCAGTGGGAGAATCTTAACTCAAAAGCCATAGCTAATCCGAATAAGACAATATTCTTCCTAGATCATGCAGCACCGTCACCACGGCGTGAATTATCTAATGCGCATAAGTCGATCCGAGAGTTCTCAAACAAGACCGGTGTTATTGTATCCGATGTGTCTAATGGTATAAGCCATCAGCGGCTTGCCGAGGACTACACGAAACCAGGCGATGTTGTCGTCGGTTCTGATTCTCATACATGCACCTCAGGAGCACTCGGTGCGTTTGCTACCGGTATGGGTTCGACGGATATTGCTATTGCTATGGCGGCTGGCCGGATATGGTTGCGTGTTCCGGAGACTTTCAGGATCGAGATCAACGGCAGCATGCCCGAAGGAGTCTTTGCTAAGGACTTGATGCTTTATATAATCGGTACACTTGGAGCTGATGGGGCTACCTACAAAGCTCTCGAGTTCACCGGAGAGACGATAAAGAGACTTGAGATGACGGAGCGTTTAACGATGTGCAGTCTGGCCGTTGAAGCCGGAGCGAAGACAGGATTGATGCCATCAGATGATATCACTAGAGAATTCTTGAAGGAAAGAAATCGTGGTGCTGACTGGCGGGAGGTCCGCGCTGATGATGGAGCAACGTATGAAAAAAATATAGTCATCAATATTGAAGAACTTGGTCCGGTCGTCGCGGCTCCCCATACAGTAGACAACGTTAAAAAGATAGAAGATATGAAAGGTGTAAAAATAGATCAGGCATTTATTGGGACATGTACTAATGGAAGGATAGAAGACCTAAGGATAGCTACCCGGATCGTTGATGGAAAGACAATCGACACCGGCGTTCGTCTTCTGGTTGCTCCTGCGTCAAAAGAGGTCTATAAAGCAGCGTTAAGAGAGGGACTGATCGAGAAATTTATCGATGCTGGCGCAACTATCTTGAATCCGGGATGTGGCGCGTGCGTAGGTGTTCACCAGGGAATCCTGGCCAATGGTGAAGTATGCATTTCAAGTCAGAATCGCAACTTCAAGGGTCGTATGGGCAATCCGGAATCATTTATCTATCTAGCGTCCCCGGCTACCGTAGCTGCCTCTGCTTTAAAAGGAGAGATTACAGATCCTCGGCCATATCTTGTTAAATAGAAAGCGATAAGTCAGTTCGCGGATTGCGATTCAGTTTAGTGTTTCAGATCAGGAGACGGAGGAAATGTGATTCTAGAGGGAAAAGTTCATAAGTTTGGTGATAGTGTAAGTACGGATCTTATAACTCCCGGACGTTATTTTCACCTAAGGACAAATCTGCCGGAGCTTGCCAAGCATACTCTAGAGGATGCTGATCCTGATTTTATTAAGAAACTCGAGCAAGGTGATTTTGTGGTCGCCGGAAAGAACTTCGGACTGGGTTCTTCGCGGGAGCATGCAGCTATTGTGATCAAGCTCTCCGGAGTCGGAGCAGTGCTGGCGAAAAGCTTTGCCAGGATCTTTTTCCGTAATGCCATAAACCAGGGCCTGCCGGTCATTATTTGCGACACATCGAGAATAAACGAAGGTGACTCTTTGCAGATTGATGTGGTGAAAGGACAGATAAAGAATCTTTCTACCGGAGAGACAATACAGTCAAAAAGTCTGTCGCAAGTAACTCTTAACATCCTAAACGATGGTGGACTTATCGAACATTTTAACAAACACGGAGATTTTAAACTTGACTAGGTCAGTAACCAGTGACGAGTAACGAGTAAAGAGTCACCGGTGCTGTTTTTTAGCGGATGATATTGCACTATGAACTGGAGTTGTGAATCTTAGTATATTCTGCGAATACGCATAAGTGAACAATAATGGATCATCCGGATCTCAATGTACTGGTAACTGGTTATTGGTTACTAATAGGGAGGTAAATTGCACGAAGTTACGCTGATCAGAGGAGATGGAATAGGACCTGAAATAACCGAGGCTATGCGCCGGATAGTTGATTCGACCGGTGTTAAGATCGACTGGGAGGTTCTGGATGCCGGAGCAAATGTAATACACAAATACAATACACCACTACCCGAACATGTTATTGAATCGGTCCGGAGAAACAAGGTGGCTATTAAGGGTCCGATTACAACCCCTATCGGCTCCGGTTTTAGAAGTGTCAATGTGGCAATGAGAAAAGAACTTGATCTTTATACCTGCCTGAGACCGTCCTTTTCACTAAAGGGTGTTAAGTCTTTCTATAAAGATATAGATCTGGTTGTCGTCCGGGAAAATACAGAGGATCTTTACGCAGGTATTGAGCGGATGGTCGATGATGATACTGCCGAGAGCATCAAACGGATCACCCGGAAGGCATGTGAAAGGATTGTCGAGTTTGCTTTCCGCTATGCTGAGAAAGAAGGGCGTACAAAGGTAACAGCGATTCATAAGGCAAATATCATGAAATATTCAGATGGCCTTTTTCTTGAATCTGCCCGTAAAGTAGCTGAGCTTCATCCGGAAATCGAATTCGAAGACCGTTTGGTCGACAATATGTGTATGCAGCTGGTTCTTAAACCATGGGATTATGATGTAATGGTCATGCCCAATCTCTACGGTGATATTCTATCTGATTTATGTGCTGGTCTAATAGGAGGCTTAGGAGTTGCTCCGGGAGCTAATATTGGGGACGACTGTGCTTTATTTGAACCGGTGCATGGCAGTGCTCCGAAATATACTGGTAAGAACAAAGTCAATCCGACAGCTATAATCTTGTCCGCTTATCTTATGCTTAAACACATCGGTGAGGAGAAAGCAGCACAGTTAGTGTTTAAAGGGACAGCGACAGTGATAGAAGCCGGCAAGCACGTAACCTATGATCTAGGTGGGAGTGCTTCTACCTCAAAGATGGCAGATGCAATAATCGATGAAATCCAAGCACAAGATTGATGGTCATGGGCAACCGAGTGATCATCGTCTAAAAATTAGCAATGAGTTAGAGGAACGTGCCGAGAAAGCCTGGCAAGTGCTTAAACAATGCCGGTTATGTTCACATAAATGTGGAGTTGATCGAACACAAGGCCGGGTTGGTGTCTGTAAGTCTTCACACGAAATAGAAGTCTCCAGCTTTAATTCACATCACGGTGAAGAACCTCCGATTTCCGGGCAAAAAGGCTCAGGCACGATCTTCTTTACCCATTGCACAATGAAGTGTATTTACTGTCAGAATTATCCCATAAGCCAGCTTGGACAAGGCAATCTTGTATCTGTCGAGGATCTGGCTGGAATGATGGTCAAGTTGCAAAAACGAGGTTGTCACAATATTAATTTTGTTACGCCGACACATTTTGTTCCGCAGATTATCAAGGCTTTGGTGATCGCAGTAGACGACGGTTTAAGAATACCGCTTGTCTATAACACATCTGGGTATGAATCAACGGAAACGCTTAGTCTACTCGATGGGATAATCGACATCTACTTATCGGATATGCGTTATGCAAATAGTGAGATGGCTAAACAGTACTCGGCAGTATTTGACTATCCGAGAATTAATCGCCAAGCAGTTTTGGAGATGCAGCAGCAGGTCGGTGACCTTGTTGTTGATCAGCGGGGGAATGCTATAAGGGGACTGATCATCCGGCATCTTGTATTACCTGGAGATATCTCAGGAACATCTGAAATTCTAAGGTTTATTGCCAAAGGTGTATCGAAGAATGCATACGTAAGCCTTATGGCTCAGTACTTTCCGGCTTATAAGGCAAGCGGATATCCACCTCTGGATCGCCGGATTTCAGATGAAGAATACGAGGCGGCAATAGATGTTTTAGCTAGAGAGGGGTTAGATAATGGCTGGACCCAGCAGCATGCAAAGGGATTGTTTTAGATAGGAGACAAGTGTCTTTTTCAAATATGGCCAAACAAGAACTGGCTCACTTAAAACCAAGAAAGAAGTGTTGTCGTCGGGCAGAACTGTCAGCGCTGATCCGAATGGGAGGTTCTATCCATCTCAAAGATGGGAAGCTGTCATTGAGTGTTGTTAGTAGAAGCCCGGCTACTGCCCGGAAGATCCTTCTTTTGATGAAGGATCAGTTTGATATTGATACAGAGCTTCTGACTAGACGACCCGGCTTGCTAAAGAAAAAGATTGAGCAGATAATCTTTGTACCGGATCAGAAGCGGCTTTCGTACGCGCTTAAGAAAATGGGGATCCTTGATAACAGATCAGCTATTGAGCCAGGTGTACCGTTTGATCTGATCAATAGTTATTGTTGTAAAGCAGCTTACTTGCGGGGAGTCTTTCTGGGAGGCGGTTCGATCAGTGAACCGACGCATGGACATCATATCGAAATGGCGACGGCAAATCTTACTTTAGCCCGGGATATCTTGTCTCTGTTAAGGGATTTAAAAATTGATGCGCGATTACATACTCGTAAGCGAGATCATGCTGTCTATTTCAAAGAAGCTGACCAAATAGAGGATTTTTTAGCAATGATCGGGGCGCACAAGACAGTCTTGGATTACGAGAATATGCGGATTATTAGAACTTTCAAGGGTCAAGTTAATAGGATCGTAAACTGTGAAGCGTATAATCTGCGCAAATCAGCCAATGCTTCTATCGAACAAATAAAAGATATTAAACAGATAGACGGGACGAGGGGAATTTCCAGCCTTCCAAAAGCGCTCCGCGAAATAGCATTGCTGCGTTTAAGTGATCGATCTGCCAATCTGCGTGAGCTAGGGGAGGTCTGTAATCCAATACTAAGCAAATCGGCCGTATACCATCGAATGCGGCGTATTCATCAATTGGCGCAGGGGCCAAAACAGTGATCTCTAAACACGTATAATGTATGTTATTGGCTGGTAGCATATTGCCACAAATTTCTTTCTAGTATATAATCCATAAGGTATTTCTATGTTGACATGGGGGTGATAATTATGGCACTTAGCGAGCAAGAAAAGGAACGGATTGCTGAGGAAGAAGAGTTAAGAGTCGAGATACGGACAAGAGCATATCTGCGCAATTTTTCATATTCAATACTGCTTTTGCTCATATATGGTATCGGTATGTACTTAATCTATTACTGGTTTGATAGTTTGAACAATCCGATAGCCGGGATCCTGCTAGGATTTGGTGTTGTGTTTGTGGCAACTTATCTATTCTTAAGGCGGCTTGAAGCTGAATAGTCTATATACAAGTCAAGCCGAAAAGTCCGACTAGTTTTTAATTGAGATATAAGCATATAGTGTCAGCTTCAAAAGGAGGAAAAAGTAATGGCAATTAAGGTTGGGATAAATGGTTTTGGTCGTATTGGACGATTGATTTACAGGATCGCAATGAAAGATCCGGAGATTGATGTAGTAGCGGTTAATGATCTAACTGATCCAAAGGCGCTAGCTCATCTGCTTAAGTATGATTCGGTACATGGTGTTTTAGAAATCGATATAAGTGCTGAAGCTGATTGTCTTTTAGTCGGTGGTAAGAAACTGGCTTGTCTAAAAGAGACAAATCCTGAAGCGCTACCCTGGGGCGATCTAGGTGCTAAAGTAGTGATCGAATCAACAGGCAAGTTCCGGGATAGGGCAGGAGCGAGCAAGCATTTAGCGGGTGGAGCGGAAAAGGTTATTATTTCGGCTCCGGGAAAAGAATCTGACGCGACGATTGTTTTTGGGGTGAATGAGGATATATATGATAAAGATAAGCATCAGATCATCTCAAATGCTTCTTGTACGACAAATTGCCTGGCGCCGGTTGCTAAGGTTTTGCTCGATTCATTTGGTATCGAGCGGGGAGTTATGACGACGATTCATGCATACACAAACGATCAACCGGTTATTGACGCAATACATAAAGATCTTCGCCGGGCAAGAGCGGCTGCCGTGTCGATTATTCCAACGACAACAGGTGCAGCTAAAGCACTCGGTCAAGTAATCCCTGAGTTAAAAGGGAAGCTGGATGGAATGGCTATGAGAGTTCCGATTCCGGACGGATCCTGTGTGGATCTGGTGGTCGAGTTGTCACGTCAAGTAACCGCAGATGAAGTCAATGAGGCAGTGGCAGCAGCTGCTGATAAAGGACGGTTTAAAGGGATACTAAAATATGAAGTCGATCCGATCGTGTCCATAGATATCGTAGGAAATCCTTTTTCGTCTATCTTTGATTCAGAGCAAACGATGGTCATGGGCAATTTAGTGAAGACGCTGTCGTGGTATGACAACGAATGGGGATATTCTAACCGGGTAATTGACCTGATCAAACTGGTCAGCGAATAGTCCGGAAAATCCAGGAGCACAGTCTATGCTAGCAAGGTTGTGGGAGAGGCTTGAATAAGAAAACCGTTAAAGACATTGACGTAGCGAATAAGAGAGTGTTGATGAGAGTGGACTTTAATGTTCCTCTTGATAAGGATAAGAACATCGTTGATGACAGTCGTATCAAAGCAGCTCTACCGACAATAAACTATCTCCTGGACAATAAAGCCAAGGTCATTTTATGCTCGCATCTTGGTAGACCCAAAGAAGGGCCTGACGATAAACTACGGATGGATCCGGTGGCTGGTCGGCTGGAAGAACTTCTAAACAAAAAGGTCATCAAGCTGGATGAGTGTATAGAAGGTGATGTAGGGCAAGCTATATCAAAGCTAGATAACGGCAATGAGATCATACTGCTAGAGAATGTCCGGTTCTATCCAGAAGAGAAAGAAAACGAGCCCGGTTTCGCAAGGGAATTGGCTCGAAATGCCGATGTTTTTGTTAACGATGCTTTTGGCACAGCGCACAGAGCGCATGCTTCTACAGTCGGAGTTACCAACTACCTACCTGCTGTCGGTGGATTCTTGCTTGAAAAGGAAATAAATGCTTTGTCAGCTCTGATCAAGAATCCAACTAAACCATTTGTCGCCATCCTGGGAGGAAACAAGATCAAAGATAAGCTTGAGGTAATAAGTAGCTTTCTCGAGATTGTTGATGGTCTGCTTGTAGGTGGTGGTATGTGCTTTACTTTCTTGAAAGCACAGGGTGTCGAGATCGGTGACAGTATTTTTGAACCCGAGCAAATAGATTCAGCAAAGAATATTCTACAGCAGACAGAACAAGAAGGCATTCCTTTGTATCTACCCGATGATTTCGTAGTAGCTGACTCGTTTTCTCCGGATGCCGATATTAGGTTGGTGGATGCATATAATATTCCGGTAGGATGGAGAGGTCTGGATATCGGTCCTCAGACTATTAACTTGTATGAAGATATTATTCAAGAAGCTAAGACGATCTTCTGGAATGGACCGATGGGTGTTTTTGAGTGGGATAAATTCACCAGTGGCACCAGGGGTATTGCTAATGCCGTTGCGCGATCATCGGCATTGACTATAGTCGGTGGTGGAGATTCTGATGCAGCGCTTAAGGAGTTTGACTTAATCGATAAAATCGATCATGTGTCGACTGGCGGGGGAGCTTCGATGAAGGTCTTAGAAGGGAAACCGCTTCCTGCAGTAGCTGCGTTGCTGGATAACTAAGAGCTGAAGTAGTTGGCAACTTACAATTTGCAACTAGTAACTTGTTGTACTCAACATGGTTGATAAAAGAGGATCTTAAAGAGCGGAAGAATTACTAGTACTATAGGATCATCGTGTCATAGAACCGAAATCGGATGCTTGGTCGAGAGTTGATGTTGCTAAACCAGTTCTGGGCTGGGATTTCTATAGACCTGAAAAGCTGAAAAACTGAGAGTTGAAGCAAGGAGTAAGTGGTTACGGTTGAGGAACCTTTACCCTAGCTATCTTCAGGGTAAGAACACCTTCAGGACTTCAGTTCTTCAGCTCTAGCAAAGGAGTGATTATGAGACGAGCAGTAATTGCCGGCAATTGGAAGATGTATAAGACAGCGACTGAAGCCGTCTTTTTGTTTCAGAAGATCGAGGATCTGGTTAACGAGATCGACGATGTAGACATAGTTGTATGTCCGACGTTTGTAGCTCTAAGGGGACTCTCTGTTGTTATCGATCAGGACCGTCCGAATATTTATTTAGGTGCTCAGAATATGCACTGGGAAGAAGAGGGTGCATTTACCGGAGAGATATCACCGCTGATGCTGAGAGATCTTGGATGCCAGTTCGTGATTCTTGGACATTCGGAGCGCCGTCAGTTATTCAGCGAGACAGATAAGATGGTAAACAAGAAAGTGCATTCCGCTCTTTCTCATGGCTTATCGCCGATCCTTTGTGTCGGGGAAACGCTTGAGCTGCGTGAGGCAGATAAAACAGAAAGAGCAATAGAAAGCCAGGTAACAGCTGGTCTGGAAAATATTGAAGAAGATCAAGTAAGCTCCATAGTCATGGCCTACGAGCCAATATGGGCTATCGGAACAGGGCGTACAGCTACACCTGAAGTTGCTGCGGAGACGATTAAGCTAATAAGAAAGATAATCGGCGATCTGTATACTACAGACATCGCCGAGAAGATAAGAATTCTCTATGGTGGAAGTGTCAAGCCTGGTAACGTGGACTCACTGATGTCAAAAGATGATATTGATGGCGCTCTAGTAGGGGGTGCTTGTCTCGAACCAGAAAGCTTCGCCCGCATCGTCAAGTTTACCCGCTAGACCTAAACCTTTCTGTTTGGTCATCCTTGATGGCTGGGGAATAAATCCTCTGGTTGAAGGTAATGCCATAGCTATGGCAAAAACTCCCAATCTTGATAGATTATGTGCTGATTTTCCCTGTGCTGAACTGGGAACGTCCGGCGAGGATGTCGGTTTGCCCGAAGGTCAGATGGGTAATTCTGAAGTGGGTCATCTGAATATCGGAGCCGGCCGGATAGTCTATCAAGACTATTCGCGTATAAACAAGGCTATAGCCAATGGTACGTTTCTTAAGGATCTGGTACTTCTATCAGCAATCGAAAATGTTAGAATGAACGATTCCGGAGTGCATCTTATGGGTCTATTGTCTGAAGGCGGCGTTCATAGCCACGAGAAACATCTGTATGCTCTTCTTGAACTTCTAAAACAACAGAAGGTTGAAAATGTCTACATTCATATCTTTCTTGATGGTAGAGATGTGCCACCACGGAGTGCATTGAAGTATATCAAGCTATTAGAAGATAGGATTACTGAGATCGGAGTAGGTAAGATTGCTACTGTCTCAGGTCGCTATTATGCAATGGATCGCGATTGCCGGTGGGATAGAACTAAGAAGGCGTACGACACTATTTGCTATGGTCATGGAGAAATGGCGAAGACTGCTGAACAAGCTGTCAGGCAATCGTATGAACAGGATGTCGTAGATGAATTTGTTAGGCCGACGGTTATTGCTGATGGGAAACGGAAAAACGGGAATAAGGACAAGCAACTGGTTGAAGATGGGGACTCGGTCATATTCTTTAATTTCCGCTCGGATAGAGCTCGACAACTGACAAGAGCTTTTATGGAAAAGAACTTTTCGCATTTTGACCGCGGTGTAGATCCACCTAAAGTATTTTTTGTAACGATGACCCAATATGATAAAAACTTTGATATCCCGGTGGTTTTTCCGCTGGAGGATGTTCCCAATACACTCGCTCATGTAGTGGCTGAAAATGGTCTAACACAACTTCATATCGCGGAAACCGAGAAGTATGCTCATGTGACTTTCTTTCTTAATGGAGGAATAGAAGAAGAAGAGACAGGGGAAACACGAATTCTCATACCGTCACCGAAAGTACCGACATATGACCAGAAACCAGAGATGAGTGCAGCCGGTGTCACCGATAGGGTCATAGATGAGATTTCAAAGGACTCGTTTGACGTAGTAATAGTAAACTTTGCTAATCCGGATATGGTCGGACACACTGCGGTCATGGAATCCATAATTAATGCAGTAGAGACTGTTGATTCAAGTGTGGGATGTATATACGAAGCAGTAAAAGCAAAAAAAGGCGCTTTGATGGTAATATCTGACCACGGGAATGCGGATCAGGTAATTGACTACCAGACCGGAAAACCATATACAGCTCATACGGTTAATCCGGTCCCGATGGTATTAGCGATGGCCGGTGATTATCATCTCAAAGAACACGGGATTCTGGCTGATGTGGCGCCAACGATCCTTCAAATACTCGGAATAAAGAAACCCAGCGAGATGAGCGGTTCCTCTATGATTGAGAGGGCATAGTTTATATGGTAGACTAAATTGTTACTTAGGAAGACTATCTAAGGTGTGATCAATGAGAATAGCAGTAATAATAGTTCATATTTCTGCATGTATGGGTTTGATCTTTTTTATCCTGCTTCATAGTGGTAAAAGTGGTGGATTGGCTGATGTATTTGGCGGAGGGGTCTCATCCACTTTCTCTAGCACAAGCATTATTCAGAAGAATCTCGATCGTATTACGATTGGGCTAGCGATCACTTTCGCTATTACAACCGTACTGCTAATCAAAGTCTAATCACCGTCAGGTGATTAGTAACCTGATACCAGTCACCAGTAGTCAGCATCATATTTTCTATTAATGATTTAATTTGGCATGCTAAATGTTTGTATTTGACATTCTTTAGTAAGCGAACTGGTTAAAGGTTTCTGGTTACTGTTGATATGGGTCGGCGTGGCGGAATTGGCAGACGCGCAAGGTTGAGGGCCTTGTGGGCAGTGATGCCTGTGTGGGTTCAAATCCCACCGCCGACACCAAGAACTTTCAGATATCTCAGGCTTTCCAAGTTTGATATTTGGAAGTTCTTTTCTTTCTAGTGGTGGGATTTGAACCAGGGGGATATTCTAGTCGTGGGGGAGGCATCCCTCACGACTCATTCTTCAGGAAAGGGAGTTATTCGAGGGAAAACTCTGGGTTGTCTCTCGAAGAGTGAGTCCCGATTAAACGAGACGAACGAGTTCTAATCCCACCACCGACACCATTCTTCGCAAACCGTCATTGCGAGAAAGCGCCTATGGCGCTGACGAAGCAACCCCACATGTGTAATCATCGAATTGCTACTTACTAATCGCCAATTTAATTCTGCTCTTATATATCATCAACTTGATGACTTCTATGGCTCTATGGGGCACTATTGCACTGTTGCTCTGCTGCACTATCTGCAAATTGCTAATTGCGAATTGCGAACTGACTTCAGTACTTCAGATCTATGGATCATCAGCTTAAAGACGTGCTGGTTATTGGTAACTGGTTACTGTCTTGCGGATTTCAGGTTTCTAATGCGTTGGATTAAAAACAGCACCGACGAGCTCCTCGATCTTCTCTCGATTATCTGGGAACATGACTATTTCATAGTCAATGTTCTCTTCGTTTCCAAATACGCGTACTGCTTTTGAGTATAATCGCTTCGCAGCGACTTCAGCGCCGGAAAAAGGAGTATACGGCATAAGAGTGCTTATAGTATTAGTGTTGAGACGACCGGCATCATCGGAAAGACGAATATCTTCCCGGACAATTGTGCCGATTTGTCTTAGTTTCCTGGCTCTTTCTTTTGGCGGGAGGTCATCCATGGCTTTTGTCTGTATAGTGAGGTTTACCAGGCAAAACGGACTTCTATAGCGGTCAAATTGCTCCATCTTGACACGGATCAGCTTGATAAAATGAGATGATTTGAACAGACGTGTCTCGTCGTCAATCAAACCATCACCCTCTAAAGCAGCTAGCATATATTTGATCCTGATACATATCTGTCCTCCGATTATACCTGTGGCAACGTAGATAATAACCCTAAATACAAGAATTGGCAGAGTAGCCACTATACCATGCTCTAGCATGGTTGGGATGAGGAGTATCGCGTAAAGTGATGAGGAGATCAGACCTGTTATAACACCGCCTCGTACACCATAGTAGACAGCACCTATTAAGATAAAAGCGAATAGCATCTGACCGACTGCTTCTTCCGGATTATTGTAAAGTGATGCAATAAGAATTGTTGTCGTTACAATGACGCTTCCACCGAAAAGTAGTATAAGACGCCGGAATTCTTCAAATTTCATACTGCCTCCTGCATGCTGATCTAACTATCATCTAAACTTGAGTATTTCTTGATCATTGCTTCCATCTTACTTTTGTCGTCGGGGAGAGAGATTATATCGTACTCAACAGCATTGTCGTACCCTAATCGGTCTGTGGCAACCGAAGCGAGCCTCCTGGCGACAATTTTGGCGCCATCTGCTGGTGTAAACGGTAATATAACACCAAAAACTTGATCTTCGACTCTACCTACCTCATCGACCAATCGAATACTGCTCATAAGACCTTCAGCTACTGACCTCAATCCCTGTTCCTGTGGTGATTCCCGGGTGAGGTTGACCACTTCGGGATCAAGATTGAGCATAACGACTGAGGATACTGTCTTGTAACGCTCAAATCTTGCTAGCTCGGTCTGAACAAGTTTAGCAAAATAGATCTTATTGAAGATCTTGGTTTCCGGATCTACGAACTGGTTTTGGCTTGCTTCGACCATGAAACGTTTTATCTGAGCCAGAAGCTCGCCGCCAAGAGGGCCTGTGATTCCATAGATGGCGGTTCTGACCAGAATCAGTGGCAATACTGGACTGATGCCCAAAGAGAGGATCGTCGGAAAATGTAGTGTGGCATAGATGGTGCTAGCCATAATAGCGGTGACGATACCACCACGTCTACCATAGTAGACAGCTCCGGCTAGCAACAGAAAGAAAAGAAGCTGGCCGATTGCTTCAGGGATACTGCGTGTTGTTATATAAACTAAAATGGTGCTTATAACTATCAGCACTGATCCCGATATTAGAATAAATCTCTGAAAACCTCGATAATCCATATAATATCCCCCTTAGCTGTCGTAACCATCAATAAGACTATCGACTTGCTGATACCATAAGTTTAGAAAATATACACCCTATTGTAGTGTTAAATCCAGCTTTTGAATAGTCTTTATTGACAAGAACTGAAGAGCGGAAGCAAATCAGTAACCAGTCACCAGTACGTTTTTAAGCTGATGATATAGAGTAGTAGAGCAACAGAGTAGTAGTGCCATAGAACCGTACAGCCATAGAAGTTATTAAGTTGATAATCAATAGAACGGAAGTGCGGAAGAAAAGAGTACCGTAGAGCAACAGAGCCACAGCACCATAGGTGTTTTTGCGATGATGATGGCTGAAGTTTGACATATGGAAACACTCTCATTCGCTATAGCGTTATAGTGTCCTATAGAGTAAGTGGTGTTTTAGCAGGTCATGGCTACTCCCATGCTCTTGAGCCTAGGAGTGGTGATTAGCATGGTCAGAGTACTGGTGATGTAATTACAAACGGTTTGGTTTTAAGTGTTATATCGAATCTAACTATTATGTGTGAAGCCGGTCTTATATAAGACCGGCCTTATATTAACGGACTTATTGCTGATTTACCGATGTTGAATGTACAAACGTAAGAAATAGCTTATAATTAATTGGCAGTACCGGGAGTAGAATAAACTGAATTAAAAAGAAACAAGAAGAAAGGAAAGAATGAGAATAGGGATAGATGCCCGCGATATTCTAAGGAGGCAGACGGGTATCGTGACATATACAACAAACCTAGTGAGAGAGATTTCTCTAAGAGACGATGAATCTGAATACATTCTCTATCTAGATACTTTTAAAGACCCGGAAGTGGGGGATCAGAATGTTGTCACAAAAGAAAACATCCGTCCACAGATTATATCCGGACCGGGTGTTCTCTGGAAACAGCTTTCTTTACCGGTGCATTTGATGTCAGATGGAGTCGACCTATTCCACTCTCCTACGTCGACGATTCCAATTGTCCGACCAGCAAAAACGGTTGTCACTTTCTGCGACTTGTTCCATGAAGCGAATCCGCAATGGACACCGGAAAAGATAAAGAAACGTCTTAGCAAGCTGTATAGATTTGCTGCCAGAAACTCCGATTCTATAATTGCCATATCTGAGAGCACAAAAAAGGATCTAGTTAAGTTCTATGGTGTGGATCCTGAAAAGATCACTGTGATCTATCCAGGCAAAGATGAGTTCTTTAAACCAGTTGAAGAGGAAAAAGATCTTCAAGCTATTAAAATAAGATTTGGGGTAGAAGACGGTTTCATGCTCCATGTGGGTGCTCTATCAGAGTGGAGGAATGTGCCTCGTCTAGTGGAGGCTTTTTCCAGTTTAGGAAGTAAACATGGGATTAAACACAAACTGGTTTTGGTCGGTAGGCAATTTTGGGGATTTGATCTAGCTCAGGTCTTGAATAAATACAGACTTCAGGACGCGGTCATAAACTTACCGTACGTATCTAAAGAAGACTTAAGATTACTTTACAATGCGGCTGATGTTCTTATCTTTCCGTCTCTTTATGAAGGTTTTGGAATACCTGCCATTGAGGCGATGGCATGCGGGACCCCGGTTGTTTCCTCCACAAAAGCAGCTCTTCCTGAAGCTGTCGGCGACGCGGCTGTCTTAATAGATCCATATTCGACTGATAGTATTGCTAATGGAGTAATGCGGATACTAGAAGATCAAGAGCTCAAGGATGATCTAGTCAAAAGAGGTTTTGCCCAGGCCAAGAGATTCTCATGGAAGAAGATGGCTGCTGAGACTGTGGAAGCGTACAGTCAGATAGCATGAAATAGGCAACATGTCTGGCTACCGGGATAGCGTATAAATGATAATCATACCAATACCGTAACCGGCGATGATGAACAGAGCATCCGGGATTAGTAAAAGGTACTTCTTTCTAGCTTGAAAGACTATGCCCAGCCGGCCGATCGTCATGAGGCCAAGTAGGATCAATCCGGTTATTATATGTGTTGATGAAACATCAGAGAGAAGAGCTCCTCCACGATAGGCAACATCGGTTATCAACAGGACAAGGATATTAAAAGCATTGCTACCAAAAAGATTGCCGATTGCCATGTTGATGAGACCGACTCTTATTGCTGTAACGGAGACAACTAATTCTGGAAAGGATGTGACGGCAGCCAAAAACATGGTTCCCATGAATGTTGTGCCTAGCCCAGTCTCGATGGCGATTATTTCAGCAGCTGAGACCATTAATGGAGCTGAGATGAAAATTCCTAGTATACAAATAAAAAAACCTGTAAATGCGCGGGCCAGCGACAGATCTTTCCTAGCTATTAATATGTCTTCATCTTCTTCAATATCGACATCTGAGACCTTTCCTTCTTGTTGCTCACGGAAAAGAGCCCAGATTCCAAGGACATAGATTATTCCCAATATAATCGTGTCGATACCTACTTCGAAGATCTTATACTCTATTCTTAGGACGATAAATATGACGGAGATCCCGGTTAGGACAATCGCCAGGAGTGCAGCGAAAGACTGCGAGAAGGATACATCGTGTAGACATGAAGATTTTCCGAAACGGTATATATAGTAAATATCTATGATGGCCAGGATCAACATATTAGACATACCACTGCCATAGACATCTCCGACGGCTAGGTCTATAGCTCCGATGGCTCCGGCACTGACATCGGCTACTACTTCAGGTAGAGAGGTAGCAAATGCCAGGAGAAATACACCGACCCAGAGACTGCTCACACCTGTCTTCTTGCTGATGATGTCGCCATAGTTGGTCAACTTCATTCCGATGATTACCAGAATGGCAGCACCAATAATGAATTGAAACCAAGTAGAGATCACAGATAGCTCCTATGCTCGAGTAAAGTATCAATTAGATAATATCATAAAGGACGTGTCTATCCTCATGGTTGCTTGCGATTGAACATCCTAGCCAGCGTGGGCAGGTTCTCGGCGTAAGTTGGGTGGATATGCTGTATACTGCCGATGATAATAGTATCAACTGCTTCCATTCTTGCCTCCTTTAAAAAGAGATATATCGTAAATAACTTTTGACTCTTATCCGATTATCGTTAGAATTCCGAGCTAGGTCTTACTGATATCCATAGCAATGGCATTCGGGCAGGTATATTTAGCACTGCAGTGCGGACATGCTGTTTTTCTAAATACAACGAAATAGCGAAAGACCATCAACCCGATTACAGTTAGGAGAATAGCAAGAAGGATAAAGGAAAAATTAAGGACAAGGGCCGGTATTATAACAACGATAGGTCCTATAAGAGCTATCATATATAGTTTGTTGTGGCTGAGCAGCCCCTTGGCCCGATTTGGAAAATCTTTTTGACTGCCTTCAGCCGCAATAGCTCTGGATATCAGGTTTAAACCTGATACACATCGGGAGTCTTTTACTCGATAGTAGACACAGTTAGGGCAGACGGTGAGTGGCATCATCACGTACATCTGAAAGAATGCAAATATTAGATAGATGATGCCAAGCGGGTAAGCTGCCCATGAGCTACTGTATCCTAATATTATTCCCACTCCGCCCAGAAGAAAGTGAAGGATCGTTGTTAAGTTATAGAGCAGGACACTCGATGTCGGGTATTGGGTATAGATCTCTATTCTTGTTTCGTTAGAGTCCGTCATATACTACATCTATGATTTCCACAGGCCGTGGACAGTACAGTGTTCTCTAGCGACAATGTTTTCTGCGTTTGTTTTAAAAAATGCTTCTGGTTTTTCTCCTGGACTCAGGGATTGCCTACAGACGCGTCCGTCGGCAATGATCTCGATTAGTTCTATGTAATGCTGCTCCTCCATCGGGTGAGGAATCGAACCCACCTCAACCAAGACTCCATCCGAATTCTTCTCAATAACCGGGACATGCTTCTCGTATCCCTGATCTTCCGTTTTCTGATCCAGAAGTTCCATCGGTTGCTCACAGCAGACAAGTTCCCCGTCACCACCATGTAGGACTTCAACGATGTTGCCACATACATTACACTTATAGATCTGGTTACGCTCGGCCATTGTCGTACCTCCTCAATACTCTTCGCACTTCAGTTCGAAGTATTTGCTTTCATGATCACAGGACGGACACTTCTCCGGCGGTTGCTTTCCATAGTGGACATAACCGCATTTCCGGCAAACCCAAAAGACTTTCTCTTCTTTTGAAATAACCGTGCCGTTTTCTACTTCAACAAGCAACTTCATATATCTCTCTTCGTGGTGTTCTTCAGCTTTGGCGATTGCTCTCAACCGGCTGGCGATGTCTTTAAATCCCTCTTTTTCAGCGGTATCGGCAAATTCCGGATACATCTGGGTATGTTCATAGTTTTCTCCGGCGATCGCTGCTTTCAGATTCTCTGATGTATCGCCGAGGGTTGTCGGACAAACCACATCGACCTCGATCTCACTCAAGTCTTCATCAGTTTTTCCCTTTAGCTGGTTGAGCGATCTGAACAACCACTTGGCGTGCTCTCTTTCATTATCGGCTGTGACCAGAAATATTTCGGTTATTTGCTCATAACCTTCTTTCTTGGCCGTCTTTGAGTACATCGTATAGCGGTTTCTGGCTTGACTCTCACCGATAAATGCTTTAGCCAGGTTTTCAATAGTATTCTGCATACCATCACTTCCAATCTAGAGCTTTTACAACGGATATATCTTAGATTTTACCATGCTCTGATTTAATGTCTACAAGTTTTGAGCGGACTAGTCATTGGCATCATACTTAGTAGATCAATTCGATAGATACCTTATAAATTTGGTATGATTACTTAAGCCTTTATCTAATAGATGTCTATAAAAAGGATGGTGGAGTTGGAGAAAGTCCAAATACTCTGGCAGTTATTTATTGCTTTTACTGTTGCCAAGGGTCTAGGATTCGCATTTAAAATATTCAAACAACCGGAGGTCATCGGCGAACTTCTTGCCGGTATGATTCTGGGACCATTTCTTCTTCATGTTTTTAACCCGGAGGGATTCATTTCCATATTTGCTGAATTAGGAGTTATTATGCTCCTTTTCTTAGCAGGGCTTGAGACCAAACTAGATGACCTAAAAGATGTTGGCACACAAGCTGTGTTAGTCGGTATCCTTGGTATAATCTTTCCCTTTGTTTCCGGGATAGCTGTGGGGTTTCTCTGGGGTTTTCATCTAGTCGAATACCTCTTTTTAGGTACTATTCTTACAGCGACCTCGGTTGGGATCACCATACGGGTTCTTTCTGACCTTGGGTATATAAAGAGGAAGTCAGCCAAGATAATCCTGGGGGCGGCCATTCTAGATGATATATTGGCCCTTATTATTCTATCGGTCGTAAAGAACATGGCTTTGGGTCAGGTAAACTGGATCGAGATCGGATTGCTGATTTTTGAAGCGACGTTCTTTGTAGTCTTTCTTATTCTAGTGGCGCCGCATATCTTAAGAAGAGGTGTCAAGCGGATACGAATCGGGCTAAATCCTTCCTACCAGTTTGCGCTAGCTCTGATCCTATGCTTCGGTCTATCGCTTCTGGCCGAATATATTGGTCTGGCGGCTATTGTCGGTGCTTTTATGGCCGGTCTGGTAATATCTGAAACAGCCCCGTATTCGAATCTTGCCGATCAGTTTGAACCAATCGGCTGGTTGCTAATACCCTTCTTCTTCGTCGTCATGGGGTCTTATATCGATCCGTTGTCATTTACAATGATAAACGTACTGGCTTTAACAGTGGTTCTGACCATTGTCGCTATAGTCTCGAAAGCGCTGGGATCTTTTATCGGAGCGATTAAAAGCACGAGGCAAACTGCTACAGAGGTTGCTATCGGAATGATACCCCGTGGTGAAGTCGGAATAGTTATCGCTGGATTTGGGCTGTCATATGGAGTCATTGAACGTGATGTATACTCAGCTGCCATCGGAATGGTCATTTTGACTACTATTATCACACCGGTGCTGATCAATATGTTCTACAAGGACTAGGCGGTTAGCTTTCTATCTTTACCGGATGGCGCCCTATCGTCGTCACGAGATATATATTTTCCATGTATCGGTGTGGGTTCCTTTTCGCTAAGTTTTTCATTATCTCTTTTATTCTTATCAGGAGTATTTGTTGATGATCGTTTTCCTTCCTCTTTTTCCGATTTTTTCTGTCCGGACTCAGCAACAATATTCTCCAGGACATTGTTCATTATTAGTGTTGACACGGTTTCGTAGAATTCAAAGCTGTCTCGACCGAATCTGATTCTTAAGTCATCCATTGTTCTCTCACGGGACAAGCAGAAGACTAGCTCCATTTGCTTAGCGTCGAGGGTGATCATGTTATCGGGTGATGAGGGTTTTTTAAGATGAATAGTCTCAGTTTCGGCTGGAACTTGTTTCTTAAGATCTCTTAAGTTGACAGATTTCGATATAGCTTCGCTTAGTGCATCTTCCAGTTTAAACTCATATACGATCTCAGTTAACTCGTTCTTGCTCTCAAATATGAACTCGGCATCTTTCCAGAATAGAAGCTCAGCCAGATCTCTTCCTAGTTCTTCGAGGAGAAACTCGTTAAGTTCATGATTCTTTAAAAGCTTCTTTTCAATTATAAGTTCTTTTTGCTTTGTGTCGCTCATGGACTCTGCTTTAAGCTTACTGCTCGATCCACCGGGCATAACACCTTTATCCTCCAGTTTGAAGAAAAGGCTATCCTTGGAATATGGAGTATCGATGTAACATATTCTTCCTTTGTTGAAGTGAATGATGGCTTTGTCTTTGCCTCTTTTAAGAGTTAGATGTCCTGTTTTCTTTCTGTCGGAAATCAGATTTAAGATTTCGTGGAGATCAAATTCGGATAAATCACCTTTTAAGGTCATTTCTATACCTCCTTAATTTTATAGGCCTGTCAACATATAATAGATACTGATAGCTGCCGGTCCCAAAACAACGACAAGTAGGGCAGGGAAAATACAAAGGATTAGCGGAAAGACAATCTTCACAGGTGACTTCATAGCAATCTCCTCTGCTTTTTGTCGTCTTTTGATTCTCATCTCTTGTGCTTGAATCCTTAGGACTTTTCCGATGCTGATGCCAAATATGTCTGCTTGTAGCATAGCGATAATAAAAGAATCTAATTCGGGGATACCGGTTCGTTCGCCTAGATTCCTGAATGCTTGGTTTCTTGAAGTACCTAGTTGGATCTCCTGGAGCATTCGATAGAACTCTTCCGCAAGTGGGCCGGAGGTACTTCCGACTACTTTAGTAAGCGCTGAGTCGAATCCCAGTCCGGCCTCGACAGAGATTGTCAGGAGATCCAATGTGTCCGGAAGTGCCACTCTCATTGCCTTCTGACGCTCGACTACTTTCCGGTGAAGCCAGATGTCAGGCAGAAAAAAAGCTACGATGACGAGGACGATGCTGGCCCAGAACGAGCGAGCACTGAATGAGAAACGGATGAGCCCGATAAAAACCAAGATAACCATGATCGACAACGAGCAGAGAGCTTTTATAGATAAAAACTTGTCCACATCTAAATCGCGGGGATTACCGGCTACTATCAGGTTGTGCTTGATCTTGGTATTTAGACCAGACGGACTAACGCGCCGGGACACTTTGCTCAAGAATTGTAGAAAAGGTCTAATGACTCTATCAAAGAAGGATGGTGCCAATTCCTGGTCGGTTGCCGTTGCCTTGCCGTTCATTGCTTTTTGATCAAACTTCTTCAAACGACTGCCATCGGTTATTTGGAGACCGATAGCTATGAATACGGCGACCAGCGCACCGAATATTAAGCTGCTAATAATATATATGGGCACCATTCTGACATCTCCTTACACTTCAATGGCGATAACTTTCTTTAACCAAATAGCCCCGATGATCATCAACAAAACTGCTACCGTTGTCAGCGTTAATCCGGCAGTCGTTGTGAAAAGTGTTGAAATGTATTGTGGATTAAGGACAAACAGGATAGCAGTTATTACCAGTGGCAGGACAAACAGGACCAAGGCAGATAGTCGACCTTCGGCTGTAAAGACACTGATCTGTCTCTGGATACGTTCCCGCTGGCGGATCGTATCAGCAAGGATCCCCAGAACTTCAGCTAGATTCCCACCCACTTCGTGCTGGATATTTACAGCCATAACGGTCCAATCAAAGCTTGTGCTTTCGACTCTTTCAGCCATATGATCAAGAGCTGTTTCCATGGGTGCTCCCAGTCGGGTTTCAGCTAATATTCTTTGAAACTCGGTCGCCATCGGAGGGGATGTCTCTTGAGCTGTTATATCAACTGCCTGAAGAAAGCTATAACCAGCTTTGAGAGCACCACCTAGAAGGTCTAGCGTATCAGGTAGTTGTTCGTGAAACAGTGTCTCTCGTCTTCTCTTGAGATAAGCTAATAAAAGAAGGGGAGTGGCCGCACCGACCGGTATCATCAACATCCTTAGAAGCCAGCTGTCAAAAAGAACGTATCCGATAAAGCCGATTAAAACAGCTGTGCAGATATGAAGAAAGATGAACTCGGAGGCTCTCAGATTAAGTCCGGCGCGTTCCAGTTTGACTTGTATTTGGCCGGTAGAACCACTCTTATCTCCAAAGTATGAAGATAGCTTGACTGCTCCGGAGATGATGGGACGTTTTCCAAGCTTTTCCTTGTGCTTAACATCCTTGACATTAGGTCCTGTTTTATATGCCTCTTCGTATACTTTTAGCTGTTCTGTTAGGGTATTTCTTTTTGGGGAGAAAACCGTTAGTACAGCAATGCTAGAGATAAGTGCAGAAGCAAAGATGATGCCGAGAATAAGCAAGAAGCTAAACCTGGATCTAAAAAGACTCTGGAATTGTCGTGTTCCGGGTACTGTTTGCTCCGCTTTCTTAGTCTCGGTTTTCGGTGTTTTTGACGTAAAAGGTGAGATAAAGGTTTTTGTCTCTTCTAGCAGTCCAGAGTCTGTTTCAATCTTAAGTCGAAGCTTGATGTTCTTGTTATCTGTATGACTTGTATAAGTAATCTGATATTGATTGTGGAGTTCTTTAGCCAGACTGGAATAGAATCCGGCAAGACTTTTTGAATCGAGTGCTAGCGAGAATCTGCCGCCGGTGTTTTCAGAGATCTTTCTTAAGGGTTCTTCTTGAAACTCGGGCGAGGAAAGACCAAAAGCAAATATTAGCACCTTATTCTGACTGGCTAAGCTGGTTACTTCGTCAGCTGAGTGCGTACTGTTGGTATCCTTTCCATCAGAAAGTATGACGATGTTTTGTTGTTTAAGGTTTGTGGCATCACCTTGCTCCAGCGCTAGGAAGAGGGCGTCGTAAAGGGCAGTGTCGCCATTTGCCTGGATCTGGTTGAGCGCATCATATAGTTTTGTTTTATCAGTTGTAAAATCGGTTAGAAGTTGCGGAGAGGTCGAAAAACCAATAATAGCAATTCTATCTTGCGGTTTCATCTCGTCGATAAAGATCCGGGCTGCGTCTTTGGCATCGAAAAGCGGTTTTCCCTTCATGCTGCCGCTGGTGTCTAGGGCGAGGACAATACCAACTGGTTCTTTAGTCTGATCAACCGGTTTTACTTCTAGATTTTTAATTTTCTTATCATTCTCATATAGGGTGAACGATTTCTTGGATAGCGTCTTAGAGGTAGTTTCCGGTGATAGGCTGACTGTTAAAACAACCTTTGGAAACTCTTTTGAGTCAATCCGCCGGATTAGTTTATTAGAGTCAGCAGCTAAGACTGCTACACTAGCTTCTGTTAGAAGAAATGTGCCAATGATCAATATTAGTACAGCTAATACGATTTTCCTGCGTCCGGGCATTACTTCACCTTCTTGAGCCTAAAATCTATAGAATCAGATGGCAGATTGATGCCTATATCGCTGAGTTTTTTGATGAATTTTGGACGGATTCCGGTAGATTCTATTGTCCCTTTAAAGAATCCGCGCTCATCCAAACCTTTGGAAAAGTCATAGACAAACAAGTCTTGCATGGTAATGACGTCTCCCTCCATTCCTTGAACCTCAGTGATACGAGTTACCTTTCTTGTTCCATCTCTAAAACGAGCCTCATGAACGATCAAGTCGATGGCTGATGCCACCTGCTCCCTTATCGCTTTGACAGGCAGGTCCATGCCTGACATTAAGACCATTGTTTCCAAACGTGACAGAACATCACGTGGTGAGTTAGCGTGAATTGTCGATAGAGAACCATCATGACCGGTATTCATAGCCTGCAGCATATCCAGAGCTTCGCCACCTCTTACCTCACCGACAACAATTCGGTCTGGTCTCATACGCAGTGCATTACGCACAAGATCACGAATGGCTACCTGTCCTTTACCTTCTATATTTGGCGGACGTGACTCAAGTTGAATGATGTGTTCCTGATTAAGCTGTAGTTCGACTGAATCCTCGATTGTGATGATCCGCTCGTCTTCAGGGATGTACGATGACACCACGTTTAGTAGTGTAGTTTTACCACAACCGGTTCCTCCCGATACTAGTATGTTCAATTTACCGACAACGCATGCTTTAATAAACTCAGCAATGTTTCGCGTAAGTGTTCCAAACTCGATTAAGTCGTCTACTGTATAGGGATCGACAGCAAATTTTCTTATAGTAAGTTTAGCTCCGTTTATTGCTAGAGGTGGAATGATTGCATTAACGCGGGAGCCGTCAGGCAATCTGGCATCAACCATGGGAGAACTCTCATCAATACGCCGTCCGATCTGGGCTACGATCTTATCGATAACCCGGCGTAGGTGACCTTCATTTATAAAATGTGCATCTGTAGAGTATATTTTTCCATTTCGTTCGATGTATATCGTTTTAGCGTTGTTTACCATGATCTCGGTAATCGAAGCATCATTTAGGAAGTCTTCCAAGGGGCCGTATCCCATGACATCGTGTTTTATCTGCTCGGTTAGATAGGCCTTCTCCTGTAGAGTTAGAATCGTCTCTTCGTTACCGATTAGCTCAGCAAGTTTATCTGAAACTTTTTGCTCCAGAGATTCACCTGTTCTTTTGTTTTGGTATAGCTCAGGTCCCAGCTCCTTTATGAGGGCCGTATGGATTTTTTGGACCAGGTCTTCTAAAAGTTTTTGGCGTCTTTCACCCCGTGTTTCCTTTTCTGCCTCATCTCGTTTTTCTCTTAAACGTTCGTGTAAAGACATGATGATCTCCTTTTTTTGTTAGGCAGCTGCATTGACTTTCTGGCGGACTTTAAACTTATCCTCTAGCTTGGTTGCCAGTTGAGCCAATCGTACAGCTGCCGGTGATTTAGGAGCATCCACAACTATTGGAATAGCTCTGTTTATTGAAAGAGTGACTTTTATATCGTTGGGGATAGTGATTAGTGCCTTTTTCCCAAGAGCTGATTCTATTTCGTGTTGTTTTATCCCTAAGTTCTTGTCAGCCCGGTTTATAGCAAGAGCGAGCATCTCATCCGGGTATTGCAGCGATTCAAGTGTGTGCATACATAGTCTGATGTTTTTAATCGTCGGAATATCCATTGTGGCTACCAGTATGGCCAGGTCTGTTTCATCCAGGACTGTCAAGACCTGGTCGTTAAATAACGCCGGAGTATCTATTATTATTATGTCTGCACAAGGCCGAAGAGCTTCCATAATATTCTTAATATGATGACCCTTTATCAGATCAGCCAGCTCCGGTTGAAGGGGAGCGAGAAGAGCTTTTACTCCTGACTCGTGTTTTGTCAGGAATCTATTCATGACATCTTTGTTAAGCTGATGAGAAATGCTGGCACAGTCATAAATCGTATGTTCGGGATCGAGTTTAAGCATCACTCCTATATCTCCGAACTGCAGATCGAGATCGACAACAGCGATGCGTTTATCTGTATTCTTGGCCAACCATACTGCCAAATTAGTGGCGATCATGGTTTTGCCGACCCCGCCTTTAGTTGAGAAGATAGTCACTATTTTGGTTTTTCCGGTATCCTCCGGGTTTATATCCGAAAAGCCTGTCGCTGCCCTTTGAATAGCCGAAATCAAGTTTGCTTTGGTTAATGGTGGGGTCAGTTGCTCAAGCTTGATCCCGTTGGTCGCTAGTTCCGCTTTTCCCAACGTATTAAAAACGACAAATGGGTCTTTGTTCAGCCGGTGTTCTTTGTCGTGTAAAAACTTGCTTATCTCTTGTGACTTAATGTTCGGGCCAATCAAAGATACTGTCGGACGATGCTCTTCGATAAGCGGCAGAAGGTGGCTTAAACTATTTGTGACAGCAGATATCTCGATATCTGCCAGATCATTAAGGGCAGTCTCAATCTCGGCTGCAAATTCTTGATCAGTATCGGCGATAATCAATGAGATCATTTTCTCTCCACCTTAGGGAAGAATGGTTTCAACTGTTTGTCCGCTTGTTTGTGATGGGGCTTTCTCTTCAGCAGGTTGTAGAGCAACCCAGACATGACCAGTCTCAGCTGCAAATACAAGTCGTTCTGCATCCTGTGGTGTAACGGCTACGGTAATAGTCTTTTTAAACAAAGTGGCTCCACTCTGTCCGACTGAGGTTTTTTGGTCACTGCTTGTTGTTGAGGAAGAAGCAGTCGTTGCCATGACTGATATACCAGAAAGGAACATCCGACTGGTATCTACACCATTAGGACCGGGTGTAAAGGTAGCAATAAGGGATACTGTATCTCCGGCAGATATTTGACCACCTACACCTGCTACATCATCAACAGGTAAAGCGATGGCTACCATTTCATTTGGTATACGAACACTTAGACCTGATCCACCTGAATCTCCCAGTTTACTGTCGGTAAGCTGCTCTCCTTTGGTTAGCGGAACCAGTAGGACTTTCTTGGTAAGACCTTGAGCATTGGTTATAGCACCGGTTACCAGATATCTCCGGGGTATAGATGTTGTTCCGATCTTATCCTGGTTTAGCAGATCTTCGACAGTACTTCCCGGACTGGTTGCTGTCTTGGCAACAAAGACTTTTACCATTTCATTACCTCGAACTATTTGAGCTTTGAGGTTTTGTAGGTAAATAGTTGAACCAAGTGTGGCTAGCAGGGCTAAGATAACCGCAACGATTATTAAAGTAATTCTTGATTTCATGTTCCCACACCTCCTAATCAATGAGCCAAACTGTTCTTATACCGAAATCCGCGGCCGGCGGTGCACCACCACCGGCTCCCGCGGCAACTGTTCCGTCAGTAAAATACCCTGTTATGGTCTTGGGTGAACCATTGAAATCAAAACCGACAAATACAAACTCGGCAAATCCGACAACGTGGTATGTACCGGGACTACCACCTTTTTCTGTATAGTCGTATATGGGAAGAACTGCTTTCGCGTTTTTTGAAATACGGTTGGCCAGGGCTGTTTTCAGAGCAGCTTTGACACCTTCACCGTTTGCCAGGTCTCCCACTCCGACTTCATGAGGGTAACCGTTGACTATCCATGATTCATAATCTGGTGTACCACCGCTGCCGGCATCAAAGTCTGCCAGCCAGAAGAATCCTTTTTGGGCTGCTCCATTTGTGCTGGTATTATATTTCTTTCCGGAATCCGTTACAGCTTGAGCCGTGTTCTTAAGATTTGAAGCAGATCCCGATATTATAGTTACCTCAAAGTTTAGAAAGACTGACTCCCCTGCCGCCAGGGAGTCAATCCTCCATGTAATAGTCTTACCGGCATCATCATAGACACCGTTACCGTCAGCACTACCTTCCAAATAAATAGAATCTTTGGGGATTTGGTCTGTTATTGTTACACCAGTAGCGGTGGTATCAGTATTGGTAAATGCTAATGTGTATAGAATATTATTTCCGATTAGAACGCCATCTTTTCGGAATACATCAAGCGGACGATTGCTACCAAGATTAAATATTCCACTGTTTCCTTGACCGATATGATTATGAACAAACTGTAATGGCACTAAAACCGGGACAAGATTTGCGACTGCTGTCGCAGTACCATAAGTGGCTGTCGCGTGAGCTCTTAATGATGATTCCGGGGTTCCAATAGCTCGTGCGAATGTAAGCTGACGGGTTGTCGTTGCATCGACGCTGACCTGGTCAACTGTGGGGAAGCTGATAGACACTGTGTCCGGTGAGACCTGGCTGTTTCTTATCAGATAATCCTGAGCAAATGAGCTTGCTTGGTCGGGTGATGATCCTTCAGCTAGTTTCTGAGCTGCTGCTAGAGCGGCAGCATCAGCCGCAGTTTGAAGCTGTCGTTTCTCCTGGTATAAAAGGCCGGTATCAATAGCCAGTGATGCAGCGGCTATGAGCGCTGTCAGCACAGCTATCACAATGATTATAACCGACCCCTTTTGCTCTTGAAAAACAGAAAACTTCATTTCATACTACCTTTCAATACTCGATCATCATGCTAGCCTGACTTCTTAGTGGTACAGAGATTGTGCCCCAAAATGGTATATCGATTTGTTTGTTGAACGTTATAACGACAACGACCGGTTCGCCATGTTGTTCTCCATTCGGATAGCTAACTGAAACAGAATCCGGATTTACTGGGTATGCTTCATTTCTGACGGCACCTTCATCAAATTGGTTTACGGCAGCATGTCGCGCTCCTTCGCGTGCCGCGTGTGTTATAGCAAGATAGTTGTTATAAGCCATCCCGAATTGAACAATACCCACCAGCAACATCACCAGAATCGGTAAGATAAGGGCAAGTTCTAGCGAGCTTACGCCCTGTTCGTTGCTAATAAGTCCGGTCAGTCTTCTAAGCATTCCGATCATCTTCTTTGTATTTAATACAACTAGTTAAAGTACGTTTCCCTGGGAGGGAGCCCCATTTCTTAAGGGGCTCCCTTGGGGTGCATTGGATTTATGCTTGCATCTTTATCCAAGAGCTTCAACGACTCTCTGGAACATGGCAACAAGTTGCTGGCCAAGTAGGCCTACAGTCGCGATAATAACAACAGCGATCAGTGCGACCATAATTCCATACTCAACGGCAGCTGCACCCTCCTCGTGATGTTGGAGCCATTCATACAGTTTTAACAACATGGCGCTTCCCTCCTTTCATGTGAGTAACACGGGATTTTTCTATATAGTTACTTCTCATGCTAGAATTTGTCTTTATAAGGTGGGCAATTGTGGCGTCGACCTTGAAATACTTGACAATATTGGGAAAATTTCGTAAAATAAGAGAGGCGAAATGAAGGTAGGGGTACATTGTTATCCTTCTTTGGTTCCTGGCCGGGAACATCTTTGTTTCGCCTCTTTCTTTATACTAGTCTTTTTAGATACTATGATTTAAAGATTTGGGTGGGGTTAACCTGACAACTTCTTTTAATCATAGCTACTCCATGTACGCTTGCTTGTTTCTCTTACCAATTACACCCAAGTTCTTGATTTGTATTTGGGCACACTTCTCCTATTATTCCATTAGACAATATCGGCATATATTAGCGAGACTTTAGGGTATATTGTTAAAAAGTTGTAAAATTTACAGCAGTAGTAATATTAGAGATATAAGCAGTAATAGGAATAAATAACTACATAGTGTAACAACAATAGGTGTATGTGCAGGACAGATCAGCATGATACTACTTTGACAGTAAACCTAGAACAGCGATGCTGATACTTTCATACTAAATAGTAGGAAGGCGATAGAAGACTATATATGTCGACAGTTGAATCTAAAGCTCTACCAGGATCGTTCCGTCTTCTATTTTCACTTGATATACCTCCAGGTCTGATACAGAGATGTCAGCCATCATTTTTCCCATTTTAACAAATTTCGGGATAGGTATCTTTGGGTCGGATAGTTTCTTACCTGTCGTGACATCGTAAGTCGCCTTGTGAAGAGGACAAGTGATAACTTCACCGTCAAGCGACCCCATATGTAAAGGTGCGTTCATATGAGGACATCTATCATTGAATGCGAAATAGTCTCCTTTAACACCAGCGATCGTTATTTGTTTTCCTTCGATGTCAAACAATTTCATCTCTCCTTCGGTGATATCCTTGGTACTAGCTACTTTTTTGTAGTCCATAGTGTCACCTCCAAATAAAGGTCAGCGGACTTATCTGTGACTTTTTATGTTCTATCAGAACGAATGGGTTCCTTTCTCCGGCCATCGATATAGTGGTATACAGTGAGAATAGGATGACGGGGCAGTATGCGAGGTCCCGAATATCGCATAGTCGTCCGGATTCTTTCTCGCATATCCGGCTTATAGCAGTGAACCGGACAGTTGGCACATGTGGTCTTGCCTTCCTGAAACGGGCATTTCTCCAGACGTAACCGGGTATAGTCTAAAAGTTCCTGGCATTCTGGACACAGCTTATTCTTGGTCTCGTGCTGGCCATGACAGTAGATATGGATCATAGCTTCAACAGTTTTTACTTCTCTCTTCATTCTTGGCTTATCAGTCATCCCGGTCTCCGGTGTGGTCAAAGTATAGTTCTTATTTTATATTACAACAGTTTGTTTCTATCTGAGTAGAAAAAAACCAGTATAGTCTTGTTGATTATCCACTCTTATCTTATTATATTTAAGGTTGCTTTAATAATTAAAATAGCTTTAATAAAGAGGGGCAAATGAAAGATCAGGAGTTATGGGAGCTATTCTGCACAATAGTACATAGACTAAGGCCGCTTGACTCTCACGTCTTAGCCCGGTCTGATCTGACTATGCCGCAGATGAGAGTCTTGTTTACCATCGCCTATAACGGCAAACAGGCCATCACGACCATTGCAGATATGCTAGATGTGAAAGTCCCGAACATCACATATATTCTAGACAACCTGGAGGACAAGGAATTGGTGGAGCGGAAGAGAAGTGAACATGACCGGCGCATTGTCCTGGCTTGTTTAACAAAAGAAGGGCATGAATTAACCGATGAGATCATGCAGACCAAAACAGGTCATTTTAATGATGCGTTGTCTAAACTAGCAGGAAGAGATAGGAGGGCACTTCAAAGAGGCCTTCAGGCCTTAGATAGTGCTTTTGAGTCAAGTGAGGTAGGAGAATGAATAGCAGCATTATCAAAGTTCAAAGCTTATCTAAAGTATTTCCGGGAGATATAGTAGCGGTCGATGATGTTTCCTTTTCAGTTGCCAAGGGAGAGATATTCGGTTTTCTTGGTCCTAATGGAGCAGGCAAGACCACAACGATCATGATGTTGATTACGCTGCTGCAGCCCACTTCGGGAAAAGCAGTAGTGTGCGACTATGATGTAGTAAAAAATGCAAATGATGTCAGACAATGTATGGGCTATGTTTCGCAAGACGTCGCTGTCGATGATGACCTCACCGGTTGGGAAAATCTGATACTTCAAGCAGGGTTCTATCATTTACCTAAACAGTTGGCCATGGAAAGAATCAATGAAGTCCTTGAGATGGTCGATCTGAAAGACAGAGCAAAGACAATGGTTAAGAACTACTCGGGAGGAATGCGAAAAAGGCTTGATATTGCTTCGGGTCTGATTCACCGCCCAAGAGTTCTTTTCCTGGATGAGCCGACACTTGGTCTTGATATACAGACACGGGTCAAGATATGGGACTACATCGAAGATCTCCGCAGTGAAAAAGAAGTTACGGTCTTTGTGACGACCCATTATATGGATGAGGCAGATCATCTATGTGATCGAGTCGCTATCATCGATTATGGCAAGATCAAGGCATTAGGCACACCGGATAACCTCAAGATCGCCCTGGGGGGCGATGTTCTTCAACTGTCTTTGGCGGAATCTGATGAATCGAGAGTTAAGGAAATAATGAAGAAACTGACCGATCTACCGTTTGTTAAGAACATCAGCCCAAAAGATAGCAAGTTGCTTCTTTATATTGATGAGGGTGAGAAGTCTACACCGAAAGTGTTTTCCTTGTTGGATGACCTTGGAGTATCGATCGAATCGATGCTTCTTAAGAAACCGAGTTTGGATGATGTGTTTCTTCACCACACAGGCAGGGAGTTGAGAGATGAATCTGCCAACCCGGAGGATTCTATAAAAAGGATGATCAAGATGGGAAGAATCAGGCGATGAACCGGTTTCTAAAGGATACTTACTGGGTCTTCTGGAGAGAGATGAAGCATCTGTTTAGGCAGACGTTTCGCATTATAATGACGATTATTCAACCGATGATATGGCTTGTGTTAATGGGCAATGTTTTTTCTAAAGTAGCGAGTGTGCCCGGATTTCCGGCAGAATCATATCTTGATTTTATGGCTCCCGGGATCATTATCATGGTCACTCTGTTTGGAGGAGTCTTTGGAGGGATGACTCTTATCTGGGATCGCCGGTTAGGCTTTTTACAGAAGATGGTAGCGGCACCGATCTCCAGGACTTCTATTGTCCTGGGAAAGATGATCTCCATTGCTGCCCAGACTGTTTTTCAGATTATTATTATCTTCATTATAGCTACATTTATGGGGGTCGGTTTTAAGGCCGGTGTCTTTGGTTTTCTGATCATGTTGGGGCTGGCCAGCCTTCTTTGCCTGGTTTTTGCCAGTATCTCGTTATCACTGGCAGCTGTCTCGGTTTCTCACGAGACGATGATAGCAGCGGTAAACCTGCTAACACTCCCTATGGTATTTACAAGCAATGCCATGATGCCGATCGAAATGATGCCCGGTTGGCTTCAGAGCATTGCTAGAATTAATCCAATAACTTATGCTGTTGAACCGATTCGCGCTCTTTTCCTGACCGGATATGATTGGCCGGCTATATTCTGGGCCGGTCTTATGCTGGGAATAATGACGCTGGTGATGACCAGTCTGGCAGTGTATCTGTTTCAGAAGAACCTCAGTCTCTGATCAGATAGAATCGTTAACTCAACTATCCATTTTCATTTAATAAGCTTAGACTATTCATGTATATCATCTATGCTCATTCCAGTTATGTTGGTAGTCTGCATAGAGGTAGAAACATGGAGGAGTAGCTATATCTGGTTGTTGAAGGAAGAATAATCAATCATAGTATGATGCGCCAAAGTACTATAATTGTCATATGACGGAGGTATACATGAGCCGTATTGATGAAAAGCTAGCTGAGGCGACTATTGCCAAAGTGAAGAAAACACTGGAAGAAGATGCATGGCAGGATGTCATCTATGCATCCGAACATGGGACCAGGATGGGTGGTTTTATCCTGGCTAGTATCTATATTGATTATCTGGCCGGATACTTCGGTGGAGAAGGAGATAATAGGGAGCTTTATATAGGTTTTATCAAAAAGTTTATGCCTCAATACAATGCCGAAGACATTTGGATGTCGATGAGGTGTCAGCTGGTACATAACTATTCGGAACGTGGCAGTTTCGAGTTTACCGATGGGAAGCCGGAACGTCATCTTAAGCCGTCAAGACTTAAGGGGCGTTTGATCCTGAATATTGAGAGCTTTCTGGAAGATATCAAAAATGCCAGAGATGGTTACTTTGAGCTTGTTCAGGCAGATAAGAGAATAAGGGATAAGCTTGTCCGCCGGTATCATAAGTATGGAATCCTAAGTGAATCTCCGATTGACAAAGAGCAGTAGGATGTTATCCGGGTCTAGATCTTTTCCTAAATCCTTCGATCAGAAAAAGGATTCCGATCAGTATCGGTATTACCGGTAGGATCAGTCGACTGGGCCAGAAACCACCGCGGAAAGCAAGGGACGACCACAAACCTCCCAAAGACAAGTAGATAAGCCCACCGATTATCGGTTTCTTCCAAGCTAACACGGTCACCAAAAGGACAATTGTGGCCAGGACAAAATGCCAGAATGAATCCCACAAGCTAAATTCAGGAAAGAATCCCTCAAGGACAAAGGTGTAGAAGAAGACCACAATAAGACCTGCCAGGATTCTTGGCAGATAGTAAAAGAACTTTTCCATGAAAGCCTCTTTTGTATCTGATTCTATCGATTCTATTATGTCATATAGCATCGAAAGGCTGAAGAGCCCCGCAAAGCCCCATTGAAGGCAGAGGCCTTCTTTATGGAGCCACGGGGCAAGCTGAAGATCTGAATTGATAAAGGGATAAACAGAATATATGCGGTTAGCGTATAACTGCTTCTAATCGGTGGATAGACTCGATTCTTAAAACGCTGTCTTCTACTTTCAATCTGTGTGTATTGAGATGATAAAAAAATTGGTCCTGATTAAGGATTCTCTTGTTCGGGCGCAGGTTCCACAGTGAGTCCTGCTGCGCTTAAGGCTTCCAGTATCTTCTCTTCGCTGACTACGGTATTATCGAATTCCATTGTAAATACCTCGGTCTCAAGATTTGCTATCACCTTACCGACGGAACCCTCAAACGGCGATTGTATAGCAGTATTGACTTCATTTGCCATTTCTTCAGAGTTCATTCCCTGGACCTTGAATGAAAAACTTCCCTTCTTAGCCGGATCTATATCTACTCCGTCTGCTTCCAAGATAGAAGATTGACCACCGCCTTCTCCTTCCTCCTCTTGGGTGGAGGATTCGGGTACTTCTGGAGGATTCTGAAAAATCGTGTAGGTTACGATTCCAAAAAGAAAGGTAAGAACAACGGCTGTTGCAATCACAACATTCCACTTCGAATCCATATATGCCGACCTCTCTTGTATGACGAATAAACCAGTAGGGATTAAAAACTTGTTGATGAATAATGATTAGTATTAAATGTTTTCAAGCTTATATCATTTTAAGCTATAAACATCTTATTGACAAATTAGTGCTGCGTAAAGAGTAATCGGTCCCACCCGATATCTGTATGCACCGGGTCGAATGAAATGACAATAACAATTCTTAAAATGATTATCACAATCGCTATTCGAGTAAGTGTTTGGGAGTCTTTGTTAATGAAATGACAATTCTTGACAAAATACCGGCAGTGTTGTATATAATAATAACTAATAATTAATATAAGATATATTAAACTGTAAACATTTGTTTACATGAATTTTCTTCTTTACGTCAACTGTATTGTGATCTAGATGAAGGGAGGGCAGGAATAATGATAAAGAGAGTAAGTGCTTGTGTGCTAGTCCTTATTCTAGTGATAATGCTTGGAATGCTTGCTGGTTGTCAGGAAAAAGAAACAGAGAAAACAAAGGTGGATACTACATCAATACCGAAGGAAGCATACACAAATCCGGATCTATTAGTCGAGACACGCTGGCTGGATGACCACTTGGGTGATGAAGATATAAAAGTGATTGATGTTAGGATCACCCAAGATTATGAGGGTGGGCATATCAGGGAAGCGTTGAGTCTTCCCATAGGCAAAACCGATGATGCCGATAGTTCAACAGAAGCAATAGTGGCATCTAAGAAGCAATTTGAGGAGCTTATGGGCTCCCTGGGCATCACTAGCGATTCCAGGGTAGTTATTTATGACGCTAAGATCACTCCATTTGCAGGTCGCTTGTTCTGGATCATGGAATATTATGGACATAAGCAAGTCAGTATCCTTAACGGTGGTTTGGAAGAGTGGAAAACGGAAGGTCGCGAGATAGTGAAGGATGAACCAAGCATCAAAGAGACCACTTATACCGCTGATCCAGATGCAAGTAAAATCGCTACTAGGAAAGAAGTGGAAGAGGGATTAGATAAAGAAGATATTGTCTTGGTTGACACTCGTCCGCCTGATGAGTTCAATGGCGGTCATCTACCCGGTGCCATACAGATGGATTGGACTGAACTATTGACCGATGGTGATATTCCGGTCATCAGGCCGGCCGGTGAGCTAGGAAAACTATTTAAGGATGCCGGCATTACAGAAGATAAAGATCTTGTTCTGTATTGAAAGATCGGTTATAGGTCGTCGGTGACGTACCTGACACTTCGATTGCTGGGTTATGAGCAAGTAAGGAACTACGATGGTTCTTTGGCTGATTGGACAGAAGATCCAAGTCTGCCAGTTGAGAAATAGCTCAGTCTAAGTAAGGGGGTCAGGTCTTTAATTTTAGCATTCGATCATAGAAACGCTAAAAGCAAAGACTTGACCCCTAATCCTGTGACTGCAACAACAAAGAATGCAGCTCCCAAAAGTCTGGGGATATTCTTATCTGAATTAATTTTTACGATCCCTTCTTAATAAAGACTGATTTGATTGGACAGCCGGTCTCACGGAGTACTTGTCACAAACTGTTTCTTGTCTTTCTTGCACTGTATTTGGATGACATGACGGCCTACCATGGCAGCCACGGGGAGTCCACCCCCCGGATGAACCCATTGCCCGGCTATATAGAAGTTGTCAAGTCCCGGCAGGGTCTTCTTCATCCGTATTCCTGAATTCTCTGGAGTAAAGGCCCATCCCTGGTAAGCACCTTTCCAGTTCCCGGTGTAACGAACCCATGTTGTTGGAGTCGCCACATCCGTTATCTTAACCTTGGACTTAAATCCTGGGAAGCGCTTGTCTAGTTCGGAAAGCACTGTGTTGGAAATCTTCTCTTTTGCCTCTTCGTATTTTTCTTTGTCTTTTTGAAGATCGTTCCAATAATCAAAACTGGTCTCAAACACGACATTGAGCATAGACTTTCCGGCTGGTGCCATAGTTGGATCGAAGGAGTAGATATGCACCATCATCGATTCTCTATTCTCTCCTGCGATTGAGATTGATTCATCAAGATAATATAGGAGCCAATGGGGTTTATCTGAAAGATCAGAGTCTACGCCGATTGAGACACAAACAAGAGGGGGAGTGAGAGTAAGTTCTTTGTAGTATCCTTTTATCTTATCATCGACATATTTCCCATCTAGCATATTAAAGATAGTTGAGTGGCCATCGGCGGCCGAGATCACAACATCAGCGCGATGCTCGCTGCCGTCTTCCAGTTTCACACCAACTGCCTTATTGTCTTTTACGATTACTTTCTCAATTCGGGACTGGTAATCTATTTTTCCTCCCAGGTCAGAATACCTCTTTTCTATTCCTTTGGCAAATTCCAGTGATCCCCCTTTCGGAAAACCCGCGTTATGCATATCCAAATATCCCAGCGAACTCATTATCGCAGTCGAATAATACATAGACGGTGTTCCCAGAAGTAGTGGGAATGTTTTCTTGAGGAATGGATCCTTGAATCGATTGGCAAGTTGTGTGATAGTTACTTTGTTGTATTTCTTCATGGTCTTCATGGCAGATCTCCCGGTCCAAAGAAACTTGATCATATCTAAGGGCGTCATCATCTCTGGGGCTTTATCTACCGGCAGATCGGCGGTGGCTAATTTTCTGACATCATTAACTATCTCTTCAATGAACGGACACTATCTCTTCAATGAACGGACACTATCTCTTCAATGAACGGACCATCTTCCGGAGATATTTCCTTCAAGTGCGTTTCAAACCTGCTGAGGTCGGAATACAGTATCAGAGTCTTATCATCGTCTTCTACCCGAAACATCTCCTCGTGGTTGATTATCTCCTTACCTTGAAGGGCACCCAGTTCTTCCCAGAATGAATTAAAGAGCTGACCGGGAGCTGAGCCCACCAGCCAATGAACACAATCCTCAAAGACATAGCCCTTACGTTTCCATGAGGTGCACACTCCACCGGGCAAGGTATGTAGCTCGAAGATACGGGTTTCATATCCGTTCATTTGGCCATAGCATCCCGCAGATAGACCAGATATCCCGGTGCCAATGATGATGATTGATTTATTCTCCATTCCTATCCCTCCTGTTTTAACTGAAGAAATCGATTTCTTATTCTACCACTAAGTTCACACAATCATGGATTGGCTTAATTGGTAAGTTTTGCCCATGTTTCCTGGTGGCTTGTTAGATATTAGGTAAAAAAAAGGCCAATCTTCTTGATCCCAAACCATGACTCTATTTCTACTAGTCAGAGCTTCTCAAACGGGGCTTATAAGCGCGGATATTGGCGCAGATTGCTAGTTTGTGACCGGTTCGGGCATTGCGCACTTTTGAAATAATCTCTATGTTTTCAAATCCTTCCTTTTCCATAATAGATAGGAAGTCTTGTTCCGGTAGAGCTCCTCCGATACATCTAAACCAGTCATTTATGTCTTTGAGAGTCTGTTCTGGCAGAGATTCTTTTAAAACGATCTCGCAGAAGACTGTTCTTCCACCCGGCGCCAGCACTCTATATACCTCACTAAATACTGCTTCTTTGTCAGGCGATAGATTGTATATACCATTTGAGGCAACGATATCGATTGAATTATCATCAATAGGAATACTGTCAGCGTATCCACATATAGTCTTGACATTGTCTATTCCGACTTCCTTCATGTTCTCTTGTGCTTTAGTTGCCATCTCATTTGATATATCGAGACCATAGACTTTGCCATGTGGACCGACGGCTTTGGCATAGAAGTATAGGTCCAGTCCGGCGCCACATCCTAAATCAAGAATGACTTCATCTTTTTTCAATTCTACAAATGGCTGAGGATTGTTAGCACCTGTAAAGGATTCAAGGATAGACAGAGGAAGCTTGCATATTATTTTCTTGGGATAGCCTACCTCTAAGGCGAATGCTTGACCGACTGGAAAATTGAACGAGTCGCATGGATCTGTTGCCACTTTACTGTATTTTTGTCTTACGGCATCGACGATCTCGGTTCTACTCATCTGGTTGATGGACTTCTTGTTCATCTTATACACCTCTTCAATATTCAAAGGTCAGACAGATAGAATACCAAAATAACCAGTCTGTTAAGTTAGTTGCTGACATCTATCTACGGGCAATGTTTGTAAATCACCGATTACTTTCACAATATCACATAGTAGTTTTCCGTGCTAGTTTCCTCATCTTTATCTGCATAGTATGAACACGTTTAAGAGAGGTCATGAAGATGAGTAAAAACAAAAGGTACTAATTAGCTTGACACTCTGTCTGATCTTGGTGGAAAGCAGTAAGGGATTGATATAGTCGATGTTCTATTGATCGCAGATAGATACATCGACTATAGTCCTACCTGCATACCGGCCAAACTTCATTTGGATCCGGCGTTTACCATCGTCTTTATAGAAGCCAAGGACTTGACTGCTTGATGTGTATTCAATCCAGCCGCTATTCGGCATCTCTCTCAAGTAATAATTGCGAACAACATCATGAGTACCAAGGGAAAAAATGAACCTGGCAGTGATTCCGTCTGGTGATTCGTTAACTGACTTAAGGACTGCTCCTTCATAGACCGGAAAGTCACATGGGATCGTGTCCCATGGATCGACAACTATAGTTTCGGCAGTGACCGTCTCAGGATCTGACATCGAACGTCCAAGGTTAACAAGCATAATAAACAACACCCCTAATCCAAAGATAATCAGAAAAGCAAGAGCTATCTGCTTCAGCATTACAGATCCTTGATTCTGTTTTGTGGAATCGACTTTGTTTGTTATCATTGTTACAACCTTTTTTTTAGTTATCGGATGATTCATAAGAATTATTTAGTAAATTCGTGAAAGTTCTACAGGAATTTATTAACAGTTTGTGGGATTGGGATTTATTTCGGAATCAAGTCTTTATTTTTAGCATTGGTACTTTGATCTTCTAGGTACGACTAGAGTGGCCCAGCATGCTTCGTGGGAGTTCCTTCCTCCGATAAGAAAATGTGGTCATTTCTTATCGGAACTTCTCAGGATGACAGCTAGCTAAGCTGTTATGTATTTGTTAGATATTAGGCATAAACAAAGGATGCCAATCCTTTTGACACCCTGCCCCATATGTCTTGAAGAATTAAGCTCAATGGTTAGTACAATAGCTTCTATCTAGTTTCCTGCTTAGTTCTATATTTTCTTAATTTTCTGAATTGAACCAATGCTACAATCCCATAGAAAACCGCCAGGAGGATGAAGAAAACGGTTACCACTATTGGCACAACAGCTTCAGCACGAGCGTTCGGTATTACACTGAAATCAAAGGGGAATATAGATATTAATGATACAGCTATAGTGATACCACCTATGTAAATTATTATCTCGGCGGTCGTACGAAACCGGTAGTTATCGTAAAAAATAAAGATAATATGAGCTACTATGGCGAAAATCGATACAACAATCACAATAGGAAGCCAAGTGAAATAGTCTTCAGTTAGCAGCGATAGCCGGGCAACACTTCCATCCGGTTCGGTGCTGTACCATGCAATATACTTATGAAAGAAGGTAAAAAAGATGAGATTAGCTAGAGTCACGAGGATCATAGCAATGTCACTACCAATTTCACCTGCCCTGCTTGGGGGTGATGATTCCATACGTTTTCTCCTTGTATTAAAGGAACTGCAGTGTTTTGTTAGGTCTTGTTATTATGTTCCACAGTTATGACTACATTTCCCTTTTTGTGTCCTGTTTCGACATACCTGTGAGCCTCGGCAGTCTGTTCCAACGGATAGCGTCTATCTATAACCGGTTTTATCTTTCCGGTCTCAAAAAGCTCTTTGAGGAAAATTAAGTTCTCTGTTTTCTCTTGTGGGGTTCCGCTTATTACTTTTTTACCACCAGTAAATGAAGTCAACAGCATTTTTAAGAGCACCGGTAAGTCGCCGGGTGTTGATAAAAATATTCCCTTTTGTTCCAGAGAGGTTTTGCAATGTGAAAATGAAAGGTTGCCTACAGTGTCGAGAATAAAATCATAAGTCTCCTGGTTTTCGGTAAAATCCTCTTTCGTATAATCAATGACGTGGTCAGCTCCCAGAGATTTGACGAGTTCTAGATTTTTAGTGCTGCACACCCCGGTTACTTCCGCCCCGTAATATTTAGCAAGCTGAACTGCGTAAGTACCGACACAGCCAGAAGCACCATTGATAAGGATTTTTTGTCCACTTTGAATATTTGCTTTATCTCTGATGAAGTACAAGGCGCCGGTGGCAGAAGGAAAAGCAGCAGCTTCTTCATAGGTCATATTGGCAGGTTTCATGGCTACCGCTCGTTTTTCAGGCAGGCATTTGTACTCTGCATTGCCGCCTAAACTCATTCCAGTAAGCGCATACACTTCATCGCCTTTTTTAAACGACTTTACATTTTTACCGACCGCTTCAACTTCTCCAGCCAACTCAGCTCCTAATAACGGGTTTCTTGGTTTTGTGATCCCCATTACTAATCGAACCATAAGCCCCGTCCCTTTTGGAAATGTGGCGCTTCGAATTCTCACGTCCCCTGAGCTTACTGTTGATGCATGGACTTTTACTAGTATTTCATTGTCCTTGGGAGTAGGCTTTTCTATATCTTTGAGCAGAAGGACATCGGGAGGCCCATATTTTTCATATACAATTGCTTTCATTTGGATATCCTCGCACGTGTAGTTGCGAACAACGAAAGTATTTTATTAGGGCTAACCTTCAGGGTTAGGCCACGTCCATGCATACCAGATAATTAGTAACATACACACAACTTCTATAGTTGCAAAGAATATATAATGAAGAATTAGCGATCCACCAGCTACAACAAACAAAATAGTTATTGCACCTGTGATGATGTTTGCCCAGCGATTTATTCTATACTTCAATACCCGGGACAGGAAAATCATAACAATCGGAATCTCTATTATTATTGCCATTCCCAACATAAGTTCTTCAGTGATTTGAACCGGTGTTGATCCTGCTACTGCGTCCTGTAGGAACTCAGGAATATATAATGTAAGAATATCCGCAAAAATCATATTAATCATTACAACTATCCATAATGCTGAAAGTCTTGCTTTCATGTCTTCCATTCCAGTGGTCTTTTTGTTTGAATTCATTTTTCCCCTCCCTTTTTGACTGAAGAAATCGATTTCTTATTCTACAGCTAATTACACAGTCATGGATAGCATAATTGACAATGACTGACTATGTTTTGCGATGGCATGTTAGATATTTGTTAGATATTAGGCATAAACAAAGGATGCCAATCCTTTTGACACCCTGTCTGACCTTGGTGGGGTTATTGAACAGCCTTCGAACTTACCTTACTGCCTTAAGAGTTAACGTTCTATAATTAGATTGACTACTAGAAAGAGGTTAACTTCTATTTATTTAAGAAGATTCAAGGAATATTTATATCGTGCAGGAAGGAACTACTATATTACTAAACTGTCATTTCAAGACCTGGCTCACCTTCCCGGAAAAGAGGCCATCAACTAAAAGTGCGAAAGATTCTTGACATCACCCTTTTAATCAGATTCTTAAGTATATTCAGAAGTAAAGAAGTATATAATTATAAACACTATGGAATCTATGTTTATGAAGTTTTGGCAATATCATTGTTCACTCTCACCAATACAAGCTTTTACTAGTGACTCAAGTTCTTTATTTTGGTAATTGAAGTTGGTCATAACCCTTTTTAGGTTATCAGGCAACTTCCTGTATCCCCACAAGTACCGCTTTTTTGTCTCTTCTACACTATTTCGAATAAAGTAATAGGGCAGATTTACATGGAAAAATGAGATGCTGTCAGCATCTTTTAAAATGTCAGCACGTCTCGTGCCTCCTCTTTCATGATTGCACACCAGAAAAAATATATCACTGGTTAGTTTTTTACTTATGTTACACTCTTTCATTATTTCTAACAGGATCCTAGCGCTGTTTGAAGCATGGGCATTTTTAAACTCATCATAATCTTTATAATCTTTGCGCTCTACTTTCTGCTCCTCAATGGCTCTTTCTATATCATGGCCTAAAGCAGCTATCTTTAAGGCCTCATCGACATCAGGCTTTAATTTAAGCAGCCACTCCAGAGTGTTTTTCGAGTGAATTGGATCTTCAGGAACCGGAGATTTTTTAATAATCTCCTCGATCTTCTTTTTTACACAGTCAATATTATCCATTCTTATATAAAACCACTACTCTCCTGATATTTTCCATATTCATCAGAAGAGCGATCAAAACAAGAATCAAGAGAGGCTGATTTATTAAAGCCCCAAGAAATATGATAAACATTCTAACATCACGCCCCATTCTGAAATAGTACTTTTCTGGCCCAAGTTTTTTCTTCATTAAACCATCATATTTATCGGCTGTATAACTATTCATGAAGGCGCCTATTATTGCCAGAAAACCGATGAAGAGTGCAACAGAATTCCCATTTGCAAAATAAACATAATAAGTCAAACCAAAAAGAAGAAAAGCATCAGCATAGCGGTCTAAGACAGCGTCAAACCATCCACCAAATTCTGTTACCTGGAATTTCAACCTTGCTATTTCCCCGTCACAGCCATCAACAACAGATGATACTTGTGCTAATATTGCTCCAATAACTAAATTAACATATCCCCCCCAAAAGAAAAGAAAAGCACCTAGCGTAGCAAGGCTAAAGGAAAAAAGCGAAACATGGTTTGGAGTAAAACCTGTTCTTAAAAGATACCTTGTAATCCTGGCTGATATAGGTCTGTTTAAGTATCTCGATATAGGTCCATCAGAGGTCTTTTTTAAAGTACCTAGAAGCTTGCTTTCCGCTTTTTTAAATGTCTTCTCATCATCCACATCAATCCAGTAATCATCTTTAACATCAAAGGTTTTAGCTTTTCCCTTTCTAGCCAGTACCCTTATCCCTCCTGAAAGGGAGCTGTCGTCATTATATAAGCTTTCTTCAATGGCGCTAAATATTTCTGGAGAACAAAGAAATATTCCTGTATCATAAGCGTTATATTTCTTTATATTATTTCCTATATCTAAAACTCTATTGTCTTCGACCAAAACTTTGGTAACATCATTAACATCAACAAGCTCATTGGTTTTAGTGTTATAATCCACAGCCAGCATAACTTCGCCATAGGCTATTCTTTCATTCTTTAATTTTTTCAATATCAATCCATTAAAGACATGATCCCCCATCAACAGAATAAAATTCTCATTTAATAGTTTTTTTGCCTTAAGGACAGATATTCCGTTCCCTTTTTCCCATTCTTCATTTGTGATATGAGTTATATTTATATTTCTGCTCTGGCTAAATCTGTCAAGGTATTGCTTTACCTTCTCACCGTTGTATCCTGTCACCACATAGAAATCAGTAAGACCAATGTTCTTGGCGGTTAATATCACCCGTTCGACAAGGGATAATCCCAGAAGAGGAATAAGGGGCTTTGAATCGCCCTTACTTGATAATCTGCTTCCCCGTCCTGCAGCAATGATTAGGCATCTCACTAGCTTAATCTGCCCTCTTTCCCGCAATAAATTCCTCAGTCATTCTATTTGCTTCATCATCAGTGAATTGTTGCGGTGGATGTTTCATGAAGTATGCAGAAGGTGAATATAAAACACCTCCTTGACCTCTCTTAAGAGCCAGCTTACAACACCTAATGGCATCTATTACTACTCCTGCAGAGTTCGGAGAATCTTCGACAGAAAGCCGCAATTCGATGTTCATGGGGATGTCGCCGAAAAGTTTACCTTCCATCCTGATGAAGCAAATCTTATTGTCTTTTTGCCAGGCAACATAATCACTAGGCCCAATATGAATATTTTCGGATTTAAGCCTTTCAGCAAGAATTGACTGTACCGCCTCGGTTTTTGATTTCTTTTTTGAATTAAGTCTGCTTCTGTCAAGCATGTTGAAGAAATCAGTATTGCCTCCTGTATTTAGCTGGTACGTTCTTTCTAGCTTTACGCCCCTCTTCTTGAATAAATCAGCCAGTATCCTGTGGACTATTGTTGCCCCCATTTGAGATTTTATATCATCACCTACTATCGGTATGCCTTTTTCTTTAAATCTATCCGCCCACTCATGATTGCTTGCTATAAAAACGGGTATATTGTTTATAAATGCAACACCGGCATCAAGAGCACATTCAGCATAGAACCTTGTAGCTTCTTTAGAACCTACCGGAAGATAATTCAAAAGTATCTCGGCTCCTGATTCCTTTAATACATTGATTACATCTTTTTTGGATGATTCCTGTCTATCACTTAAAACAAATGTATATTTATCATCATAGTCATTCATATGATCTGAAAAACCATCAAGTATCTTGCCCATCCTCACTTCCACATTTAGTTTAGGAACATTATTGCAAAATTCTATCGCGCAGTTTGGAAGTTCAAAGATAGCCTCAGATATATCCTTTCCAACTTTCCTTTTATCAATGTCAAATGCAGCCACCACTTTAATATCGTAGGGCTTGTAACCATCGATGTCCCAGTGCATCAATCCGATAGCTTCTTTGCTATCTTTATCTTTATAGTACTCAATGCCTTGAATTAATGAACTTGAGCAGTTACCTGCTCCCACGATCCCTATTTTGATCTCGTCCATAACCAATTGTCTCCCGCCTATTGTGTTTCATAGATGCCTATAGTTAAAATACATCGTTTCTGTATGAAACATTTGTGCCAATATATACTTCTCTTCATGTTACACAAAATACGCTTTTTGCCCCACGTAGGTATAATAATTGAGTTTTGGAGTATCATTCACTGTGGTGATACAACGCCTTTGTTCTAGTCTAGCATAGAAAATAGAAACCGCAAGATTTAAAAGAGCAGGTAAAAACCTATAGAAGCTTTTAAGATTCTTTATTGAGATGAACTTTAGATTCTGTGTTGGATTTTTCCACAACAAAAAAACGTCTTTAACAAGGTATTTTCAAATGGTTCCCTGGGTAGGATACGAACGCAGGCTCTAAGGTTATAAATTGTACTTCGGCTTAGCTCTTTGAAAAAAGTGCCATCAATTCTCTTAGTAGCTTCTTGACCATGTTTTGCGATGGCATGTTAGATATTTGTTAGATATTAGCTAAAAATAAAGGGTGCCAACGGAGCTGACACCCTGTATAGACTGGTTGTCCTTCGACTCGCTTGCGCTTGCTAAGGACATTCGACTCCTAGTCGGCTTGCCATGAGCGACGCCGCCCACTGAGCGGAGGAGTCGAATGGTGGGCCCAGCAGGACTCGAACACTACGACAAGCTTGCCAATGCTCGCTTTTCGAGGGACAACCCAGAGTTTTCCCTCGAATAACTCCTTTTCCTGATGTATCAGCTGCGGGGGATACTCCCCCACAGCAAATATATCCCCCTGTGTTGCAGGTTCTCGTCTACAGAAACAAAACAGCTCTGAAAAACACTACAGATCTAGATGTAGCATTTTCAAGAGCTGGTGGGCCCAGCAGGACTCGAACCTGCGACACGCGGATTATGAGTGTGCTGAACTGGTATTACTATGTTTATCCGTGTTTAGCGATAATTAGCTTTAACTGCAGGAATGAGAAATTCCATTTGTTGATGGTTGACTGAATTTATCTATGTTTTACGATGGTTTGTTAGAAATCTGTTAGATATTAGGCAAAAACAAAGGGCGCCAATCCTCGTTGGTCTTAAATCTCAAGTTCAGAAGACGTATCAAATTATAGTTTTTCCTCTAGTTCTAGAATCCTTGCTGCTAGTAATTCTTGCATCGTATCTTTTATTACTGTTGGATTTTGTTTTATTGATTCAATTGACTCAGGTGGTAAATCAATATGTCTTAATTCATGGTCTGTTGAATTACGAATTATTCTATGTCCAATTATTGCGGAGCAATCATTGCGATGATTCCATTCCCGTCCCAGAACTAAAAATCCATGCTTTAGTTTAATATAAAATGCCCATAAATCTCTAAGACTTTCTGCTAGCAAATGTATATTGGCTATATGATTCACTAAAGAAGTATGTATTTCCTGCTCCCTTACACTATCTGTTATCTGTATATTAAGGGACCGATATGCACGTTCTGGTTCTTTTGTTTCTCTCTCGAAGTTTTTAGGATTGCATCTATGGGTAAACATATGATAGAGCATAGTATTGTACTCATTCCGATGCTTGAAGCCATAATACACCATCTCAAGCATTTCGATGTAATGTAAGTACGCTTGAACCATTGCTAATAAATATGCATCTTTATCCTTATCATTTGAGGAGGATTCGTAACTCTTTGCTAAACTTTGAATTGCTAAATAGGGACTTTCAGTAGCAAAATAATAATAATTTCTTACAAACTCTAGTTCATTATCTCTGCAATACTGATTGAAATCATCACTATTGAGAACGTCCGTTCTAAAGGTTTTAATTGGCTACTCCTTATCCTATCGGATATGCAGTCTTGTAATAGTATTATAACAACTTCTGTCATATACTGGCTCGACAAGTTTACCTGCAGGAATGATAATCTCCATTTGTCGATGATTGACTGAGATTGACTATGTTTTACGATGACATGTTAGAGATTTGTTAGATATTAGGCATAAATAAAGGGTGCCAAAGGACCTGACGCCCTGTCTGACCTTGGTAGAATTAACGGGTCACAATTGGAACTTATAATTATGTTGATATCTAATTTCTATTACTTCTCACTGCAAACTAAGACAATTTTCCCCTTGACCTTAGCTTCTAAAATCAACTCCTGGGCCTGCCTGGCCTCAGTCAATGGCATCCTCTTGGCAATAAC
>SDBS01000044.1_pt1 | contig 85035 bp, 67 predicted proteins | sample 2277091 | NCBI WGS metagenome assembly SDBS01 (sample SAMN10404972, study PRJNA504765) | marine sediment metagenome | isolation source: marine sediment core GS10_PC15, 163 cmbsf | place: Arctic Ocean: Southern Knipovich Ridge | collected 2010
CGACCCTGGCCGATGGTGTTTACATCCTGAAACTCCAAGCCGCTTCCACGGTCAAGACGACCCGTTTGGTGGTCGCCCGGTAGGATACATTTTAGCGATAGAGAAGGGGACCGTTGCGGAGGGTCCCCTTTTTTCGTGCAGAGGGGGTCGCCAGCCGGTGGTACAGCGCGTTCCTCGCCGGCGGTGGCACAGTTTTTGCGTAAAATAGACCCCGAATAAGCCCACCGGCTTCCCTCGTGCAAAAACCTGTGCCACCGCCTCAGTGCGAACGGGCGGTTGCGGAGGGTTGTCCCGACAGTAAAAAACAAGGGGTTTAAACCCCTTGTTTTTTACTGTGAATGGGGGTGCGCGCTCTAAACGACCAAAACGCGCTGAATTACACGCTGGTAAAAAATTGCGGCTTGCCAGAAACGAGAGGGTAATCCCGGATGCGTTAAAACTTGATCGGCTTCACGAAATGGCCGTTCTCATAGAAGACTTCACCGTCGGCGGTGTAGCGTCCCCCGGAGCGCAGATCGCAGAGCATGTCCCAGTGGATGGAACTCTGGTTTACCCCCTTGGATTTGGGCAGAGACCGGCCGATGGCGAAGTGGCAGGTGCCGCCGATCTTCTCGTCGAAAAGCATGTTCTTTGAGAATACGGAAATCCCATAATTAGTCCCGATAGCCGCCTCGCCCACTCTCCGTGCCCCCTCGTCGGTGTCCAGAAGTGTGTGCAGCAATTTTTCTCCCCTTCGGGCGCTAGCGTCAACCACTTTGCCGTCCTTGAACTCGAGCCGGATTCCCTCGATCTCTCTGCCCATGTAGATGCCTGGGAAGCTGAAGGTGATGTGGCCGGAGATCGAGTCCTCGATGGGCCCGGTGAAGACCTCGCCATCGGGCATGTTGTGTTTCCCGCAGCAATTAATCCAGGCGCGGTCCTCGGAACAGTAGTTGAGGTCGGTCTCCGGCGCGGTTATATGGAAGTCTTTCTTCCCCATCAGATACTCGCAGATCCTCTCCTGCTTCTGTTCCACCTCTCGCCAGGCCGCTACCGGGTCCTCCTCGTTTACTCTGCAGGCGTTCAGAACGAAGTCGTGGTACTCATCCAGGCTCATATTGGCTTCCTGAGCCGCGGAGTGGGTGGGAAACTGGCACATGCTCCATTTCAGCTCGCCGGCCGCCTCGCGCTCGAAGTAACGCCCGATGATCTTGCTGTGGGCCTGCTGATTCAACCGAATCCTCTCCGGCTCCACTCCCGAGAGGGACTTCGTGTTCTCGGGACCGCGGATCTGGAGAAAACGGTCCACCTTCTCCACATCGTTCCAGGTGGCGCTTGAGACGTAGGTGAGCTGATCGTCCGATCCTTCCTTGTAGAGGGTCTCCGCCAGTCCCTCGATGCCGATGTGGGTTCGGGGATAACCTCCGCTCCGGAGCACCTCGCGGTAGGCCTCCTGGATGAGCGGCGCGGCTAGATGGGATCCGGAGATCAGAACCTCGTTTCCCGGATCTACGGTGAGGGAGTAGTTGACCATGAGCTTCGCGTATTTATTGAGCCGCGGGTCATACATGGGGCTCCTTCTTCTCAGACAAGGGGTTGAAACATATTGTTCATCATATATGTGAAGGTACGGTGGACAAGCGAATTAGACAACAGTGCGGCGTAGGTCGCCCCAGCCCACGTTACGGCTCGCGCGAGAGGGGTAGTCTGATCTCGAAGACCGAGCCGGTTTTCACCTCGCTATCGTAGGAGAGGCTACCATTACAGGTACCGATTGCCTGCCGGGCGAGAAAGAGGCCGAGACCGGTTCCGCCGGGTTTGGTGGTGAAGAAAGGCTCAAAGAGCCGCTTGGTATCCTGGGCCGCGATGCCGGGTCCGTCATCGCTGACGCGGATGACAGCCATGTTCCCTTGAGTTGTGAGGGTAATGTTGAGAGCACTGGTCGCCGCCTCAGAGGCGTTGGCGAGGAGGTTGACCAGGGCGGAAACCAGCGCGTCGGCGTCACAGCCTACGTTCAGCTCCTCTGTAGTAAGATTGACCGTAAGAATGAGTCCCTTCAATCGGGGTTGGATCAATTCAACGGCTTCGCTGATGAGCTCACGTAGCGATAAGCTCACGGTCTCGGGGCTCCTAATGCTCCTGCCCAGAAGCTTCTTCACCACTGCGTCGGCGCGGCCTACCTCCTGTTCGATAACGCTGAAGGCCTCCATGACCTCCCGCGAGAGCCCCTCCTTCGGGGTCACCTGAACCGTGGTTTTGATGGAAGCCAGGGGGTTGCGCAGCTCGTGGGCCACCCCGCCGGCGAGACGGTTTACCGACTCCAGCTTCTCTATCCGGGCGACCCTGTCCCTCAGACCTACCAGTTCCGCCAGTTCGGCGTTGGCCAGGCCCAGATCGCGTGCCAGTCTTCCGACTTCCGAGCTCCGCCGATGGTGGTACTCCGCCATGAGGCCGAAGCTCCATCCAACAAGGTTTAGCATAAGAAGCTCGCTCAGGTCTACCCAGCCCGCCGTATCCAGCTCACCCATGTAGATGAATTGGGGGGCCAGGGCCACCGAGCCGATTAAGGCGGATGCCGCCCCGCCGATCAGCCCGAAGCGCCAGCCCGCCAGGAGTATCGGTACGAACAGAGCCTTCGTCCAGATGGGAGCTAGGTCGGGGTTTCCCTCGGCGGTGAGGTAGTAGGTCGTCACCGTCCCCGCGATCAGGAGCAGCACCATCGCGCCGAGAAACCAGTCTCGGCGGGTGTAGGTTCTGTACCGTTCCTCCGGACTCATTGGTTGGCTAATCCTCGCCGCCGTCGCCCTGCACCTCGGGCCACCGGAATTGGAAATCACGCAAATCCTCGGTCAGAAGCGCCCGTCCCAGCTCGACGGACCAGTAGCCCGCGCTGTAAGAGCCCTGTCCCCTCACGTCGGCCCTGGAGCCGTCGGAAATGGAGAGCACGTATCCGGGAACCGTGCTGGCGTCCATCCAATCCCCAGGCTGATAGGGAACCGCCACCTCCTCGAAGAGGAAGTGGGCGTTGGCGTTGGGGTCGTCCTCATGCTGGTAAAGGGGAGTCCAAGGGATTGAACCTTCGCCGGGTTGGTTGAAAAGGTAGGGGGCCGTGCCGGGATCGTTACGCCAACCCGGAAAGGCCAGCCAGCCGTCGTTCACCTGCTCGCGGGGGTTGGTGCGGCCCGCCCCCCAGACCCAGGCGTCGAGGTAGGTTTGTCGCGGTGTCCCGTGGTAGTAGCCATCTCCGCCGTCGGTATGGCAGGTTAAGGTGCAGGTCTGTTGGTCGAAGTCGGGAAATATTTCGGGATCGGCCCAGAAGAAGGCCAGCATATCCTCGGCGATGAGCTCCCCATCCGGGTCGGGCTGACCGTTCTCATCGTAGAGGTTGTACCAGCGACCACCCGAGTATTTCCAGCGGCCCGGAATGTCGCTGGTGGAGCTGGAGGGGTCCTGCCAGCTTAGGAAGAAGAATATCTCTTCCTCGGTGTATACGCACTTCATGCTCAAGGCTAAGATGCCTGTACCCTCGCCCGCTGGCTCGAGAAAGATGGTAGTTGCTTCGGCGTGGTTCCAGACCTCGTCGTTATCCCGTCCGTCCAGAACCGGTGTGGAGTCCACCTGTTTCGGTACGACTACGTTTTCCCGAACAGCGCCGTTGAAGTCCAGCTTCACCACCACGGCTACGTCATGATTCTTCCAGGAGCCATCGCTAAGGGCCAGGGCGAACCAGGCGTCCTCGGGGTAGGTGGGTTCGGGGCCAAGGCTCACTTCCCCACAGGCCGCAAGAAGCATAAGGGTAAAGATACCAGCCTTGGTCAAGGCGTCCTTGACCCCCATTCGGTTTCCCTCCCGGAGGATAGTACATCAAATGCTATTATAGCTGATTGGGTGGATGGGTTGTAGCCCGAAGATTCTAAACGAAGGGGGTGCCGAATCACCGGCTCCCCCTCACGACGCTTGAGGACACCGGCGTTGGTTACCTATCCTGTTCCTTCTCCCTCAAGTATTCCTCGATGATCTTCTGCTGGATTTCAGAAGGAACCAGTTCATAGCTGTGAAATTCTAAGGAGTATGTACCCTGGCCGCCGGTCAAGCTCCGAAGCTCGGAGGAGTAGTTGTGTAATTCGGCCTCGGGAACCAGGGCCTGGACCACCTGCATCTTACCCCTCGGCTCCATGCCCAATATCTTCCCCCGCTTGGAGCTGATGTCCCCGGCGATGTCGCCCATGAACTCGTCGGGGATGAGGACCTCCATCCTTGAGATCGGTTCGAGTATTACGGGTAAGGCCCGGGTCATGGCGTCCTTAAAGGCTTGGCTGGCGGCGACTTTGAAGGCCATCTCCGAGGAGTCCACATTGTGGTAGCTGCCGTAGAAGAGCTTGGCGTGGATGTCCACTACGGGGCAGCCGCACAGGTAACCGTGGGCGTAGGCCTCGTTGAGCCCCTTTTCTACGGCGGGGATGAACTTCCCGGGAATAACCCCGCCCACGATGGCGTTCTCGAACTCCACCCCCACTCCTCGATCTAGTGGCCAGAACTCGATCTGGCAGTCGCCGAACTGGCCGCGGCCGCCGGTCTGCTTCTTGTGACGTCCGCGACTCGTGGTCTTCTTGGTAATCGTTTCCAGATAGGCAATCCTGGGAACCTTGAGCACCACGTTGGTCCCGTACTTTTTCTTCAGGTGGGAGATGGCAACCTGGAGATGCTGGTCTCCAAGGCCGGCTAGGATCATCTCTTTTGTCTGCTCGTTTCGCGTTGAGTGCAGGGTTGGATCCTCCTCTTGGAGGCGCGAGAGGCCGGTGGACATTTTATCCTCATCGCCTTTGGAGGCGGGGAAGACGGCGCGTTTCATCAATGGCTGAGGGAGGGGCAGCGGTGCGAAACTGGGCGCCCCCGATTGCGCCAGCGTGTCACCGGTGAGGGTTGCCTCGAGCTTGCCGATAGCGCCGATGTCACCCTCGGCCAGCTCGCCGGTGCCCTTCTGGGTGTTGCCGTGGATGTGGAAGAGGTTGTTACAGCGCTCGCTCTTACCCCGGTTGACGTTGAAAGATTCGCCGCTCAGTTTGCCCTTAAAAACGCGGGTCAGGGAGAGCTTACCGGCGAAGGGGTCCACCGAGGTTTTGAAGATAAGTGCGGCCGGGACGCCTTCAGGTAGTTCTTCCTGCCTGTCGTTCACAAGCACCTTGGGTGGGGTGATCTTGTTCGGAGCGGGGAAATAACTCACGATGGCGTCCAGCAGGGGCTTGCTTCCGATACTCAGCTCGGCGGAGCCTACGAAGATGGGGTGGATCGTCTCCTCGCGGAATGCTTTGGCCAGCCCCCCGTGCAACTCCTCGGGACTCAGGGTGCTCTCCTCGAGGTACTTCTCGATGAGGGCGTCGTCGGTGGCGGCCACTGCGTCGATGAGTTTTTCCCGTGCCTGGTTAACCTCGTCCGCGAGCTCCCGGGGTACCTCACCCTCCTCGACCTTGCCCGATCCGTCGGTAGTAAAGAGGTAGGCCTTAACTGTAATCAGGTCAACGAGTCCCTTGAAACCGGTGTGGGTGCCGATAGGTAGCTGCACGGGGATGCAGGCATTGCCGAAGGCGCCTCTACAGCTCTCCACCGCCTTGGCGAAGTTGGCGTTTTCTCGATCCATGCGGTTGACGAAGAGGGCGCGGGGAATGCCCCTCCCGACGGCGATGTCCCAGCAGCGGACGGTGCCGGTCTCCACGCCTGCCACGGCGGAAAGAAGGGCGATTGCGGCGTCGGCGGCGTAGATTCCGCCGATCAACTCGCCGGCAAAATCCAGTGTGCCCGGTGTATCGATGAGGTTGATGATTGCCTGGTTGTGTTCCAACCGTAGAAGTGAGGTGCTGATGCTGAACTTCCGGGCGATCTCTTCCTCGTCGAAGTCACTGATCGTGTTGCCTTCGTTGACGCTTCCCCGGCGCTTCGAGGCACCGGTATCGAAATTCATGCTCTCCGCCAGGGTGGTTTTGCCAACGCCGCTATGGGAGACGAGGACTACGTTACGCAGATCGGCCATTTAGCTTTCCTTTGAAGGGTCCGATACGTTAAGCCCCCAAACAAAAAAGGGGGGATTTAGTCTACCCCCCTCTACGTGGTAAGTCAAGGGCGGTTACCAGACGGGAAGGCTGTCGTCTACTTCGAGATTATCGGTGAGCTGCCTCACTTCGGAGCCGTCTGCCTTCATGGTGCAGATCTCCCAGTCGCCGGTTTCCAGTCGGGCGAAGACGATCCACTCGCCGTCGGCGCTCCAGCTGGGGTAGCGCTCCTGACTCCAATCCTCATGACCGGTGAGTTTAAGCGGTTCCGAGCCATCCAGGGCGATGACGTAGATGTCGTAGGTATTGCCCTCGTTACCGGCGAAAGCGATGCGTTTACCATCTGGGGACCAGGCTGGATCGTTGCAGTTGAAGGAAATACCGCCGTAGAGCCGTCGTACGCCGGATCCATCGGGGTCGGCCAGGTAGATGCCGAAGTAGCCCTCCCGTTCACTGGCGAAGGTGAGGAGTTTTCCGTCGGGGCTCCAGGATGAACCCTCGTCTATGCCCGGTGAATCGGTCAGCTGAATGGGGTTCTCCCCCGTCTGGTCCAACACCCACAGCTCCCAATCTCCGGTACGCTCGGAATCGAAGGAGATCCGGCCGTCCGGGGTGAAGGCGGGGCGGTCCTCGTCCGCCGCGGTGTGCGTTAACTGTGTAGGTTCGCCACCCGCCGTGTCCATCACGTACACCTCGAGGTTACCGTCGGAGTGCCGCGAGACGAAGACGATCCTCTTCCCGTCCGGCGATAGGGCGGGGTGGGGATCCCAACCGGTTTTTAACACTTTGGTCAACTGTCTCAACTCTCCCCCATCGGTGTTGATCACGAAGAGGTTGTTCCCCACGCCGTCCCGATCGGAGGCGAAGTAGATGTGATCGCTCCGGCGGGGCAGGCAACCGGTGAATAGGAGGATGACCGAGACGAGGATTGGTGTGGCGGCTTTTCGCATAGATACCTCTGTGAGCGCCCGTTGCTCATGCTTACATGGTGGAGGATAACATATCCATCCCAAATCTTCCCCAGCTTGCATTGAGGTCGCATTGATGCTACACTATGGGTTGTCAGTCGAAAGATACCCCGGGAGAGTTGATGGCTAAGAAGAAGGGTTGTCTTTACCTGGTTGGCACCCCTATCGGTAATCTTGACGACATCACCTCGCGGGCCATCGAGATCCTCAAGATAGTTGATGTAATCGCTTGCGAGGACACACGGCAGACCCGCAAGCTCCTTGCCCATTACAAGATCAATAAGAAGCGCCTTCTGCGCTGCGATCAGCATATAACCTACGCCGTGGGTCGCGAGTTGGTCGAGCTTTTTAATCAGGGGCTTTCCATCGCCTACGTATCCGACTCCGGGATGCCGGCCATCTCAGACCCCGGTTCGGCCCTGGTGAAGCTCTGCGTGGACAACCACATTGACGTCGTCCCTATTCCCGGCCCCAACGCCGCGATCACGGCCCTCGCCACCAGCGGTTTCCGGGGAGCGAGCTTCATCTTCGAGGGCTACCTTCCCCGGAAGCCTCAGGAGCGCCAGACCCGCATCCAGCGCCTGAAAGGCCTCGAGATGCCAATAGTTATCTACGCCAGCCCCCACCGTGTCAAGCGCATCCTCAAGGATATCTTCTCTGAGATGCCGGATCGGGAAGTCGTCATCTGTCGGGAGATGACCAAGATCAACGAGGAGGTGATCCGGGGGACGGCGGAGGAGGTAAATCTCGAGCTGAACGAGGATCGGACGCGGGGCGAGTTTACCCTGGTTGTTGACCGCGCGGCCGATTCCGAGGACAACCGTTTCGTGATGGACAACGTGCCGACGGATCGGGTCGAGCGGGCGCTTAGAATTTGCATCCAGAACTTCGAGATGAGCCCCAACAATGCCAGCAAGATCATCTCGGCCATCCTGGGGATCCCCAAACAGGAGATCTACCATCTTGCGGTTACTATACCCCGTCAACGACCAACACGATAGATCGGGCGGGTGCAGGGAAAAAGAAAATTGATGGATTTCCGGCAGGCCCAGGGGCTTGCCCTTTTATATCCCTTCGTAAATGGTCATCTACCGGGACCGTCGGGGTTACACCGGGTGACGGTTTTAGGTACAATTGGGTCGTTCAACTCTGCGAGGTGCCTTGTTTCTTAAGAGGGTTTCCATCTCGGGTTTTAAGAGCTTCCCTGACTCGATTGATCTCAATTATCGTGAGGGCGTAACGGCCATCGTCGGGCCCAACGGCTGCGGGAAAACCAACATCGCAGACGCCATCCGCTGGGCGCTTGGTGAGCAGAGGGCGAAGAACCTCCGCGGTCGTCAGATGGTGGACGTCATCTTCTCCGGTTCCGAGGCGCGCAAACCGGTGGGCATGGCCGAGGTTTCACTCCTCTTATCCAACGAGGACCAGGCGCTTCCCGTCGAATACACCGACATCCTCATCTCCCGTCGTCTTTTCCGCTCCGGGGAATCCACCTACCTCCTCAACCGTCGTCCATGCCGGCTGAAGGATATTCACAATCTCCTCCTCGATACCGGCATCGGTACCAACACCTACGCAATCATCGAACAGTCACAGGTTGACCTGATCCTTTCCAAGGAGCCTCTGGAGCGGCGGGAGCTCTTCGACGAGGCGGCCGGCATCGGTCGGTACAAGAAAAGCCGGGCCGAGGCGCAGAAAAAGCTCGAGGAGACCGAAAGCCAGCTTCTGCGGTTGACCGACCTCCTCGAAGAGATAGGGACTCAGCTCCGTTCGCTTAAGAAGGAGGTGAAGAAGGCCGAGCGCCACCGGCAGCTGGGAGAAGAGCTCCACGGAATCGAGGCGCTGATGGGCCGCTATCACTGGCAAACCCATCAGGAGAGCATCGAGGAGTTGGAGGGTTCCCTCACCGGGGCCGAGGACCGGCGGATCGCGATCTCGGCGGAGCTCTCGACCTTGGACGCCGAGATAACCAGAATCAGAGAGACCCAGCTCTCGATCCAGAACGAGCTTGGCGACGCGGAGAATCGGCGTTACAGTTCACTCGAGCAGGTGAAGGACTATGAGAATCGGTTGAGCATCTCCCAGGAACGCCAAGCCGGCCGCCGACGCCGGCGGACCCAGATCGAGGCCGAGATTGCCCGGATAGGCGAGGAACGCGAACGGATAAAGGCCAGCCTCGAGATGACCGAGGAGGAGAAGGAGCAACTCAGACAGCGGCTGGAATCCTCGGATGTGTCCCTCGGTAACCGGCAGGCCTCCCTTGACGAGCTTGCGAAGAATCTCGAAACCGCCGATAGTCAGGCCTCGCGGCTGGGCTCGCGGCTAATCGAGCTGACCGCCCTTTCTACCGGTTACGAGCAGGCTAAGGCCGAGCGTCAGGCACGCCTCGATTCTCTGAAGCGCGAGCTTGATACGCTTACCGGGAACCTGGAGTCCGACCGACGGGAGAAGGAAGAGAACGAACGACGGTTGACCGAGCTCACCTCCGCGGGGCAGAAGCTGAATGGCCGGCTGGACGCTCTCGAAGAGCGCACCACCGAGACGATCGAACTCCAGCGGGAGGTGAACCTTGAACTCGTCGAAGCCTCGGAGAGAACCCGGCTGGAGCTTGAACGTCTGAATCGCGCCCGGGCCGAGCTGGAAAGCCAGGAGAGGATACACGTCCGTCACGAGGGCTACCGTCGCGGTGTGGCTGCGGTACTGGCCGCATCCGAAAAGGGTGTACTCTCCGGGATCATCGGCGCCCTGGCCCAGCTCGTCCGAACCGATCAAAAATACGAGGCAGCCGTGGAGGCCGCCCTCTCCCACTCGGCCCAGGCCGTCGTCTGTCAGACCGAGGCGGACGCCCGCCGGGCGGTGGACCTTCTGAAGAGGTTGCGGGCGGGGAGGGTGCGTTTCCTTCCCCTGGATCTGATCCAGCCCTCTCGTAAGGTGTACTGTGCAGCCGAGATTAACGCCGCCGGGCTCATCGGTGACGCACTCCGTTTGGTGGCTTACTCCGATGGGGTGGCCCCCGCCGTGGAGTTCGCCCTCGGGGGTTGTTTGGTTGTTGATACCCTCGACGTGGCGTTAAGTATCCTCCGGGAGTGGCGCGGCAAGGTTAGCTTCCGGCGCGTCGTCACTCTCGAGGGAGAGGTGGTCGAGGCTTCAGGCGCCATCGCGGGGGGGACGCGTGAGGGCTTGGCCGAGGGTCTCCTCTCACGGGTCAGAGAGCTGGATCAACTCACCGAAAACCTCAAGGAGGTTGAGGAATCGTACCGGGAGGCCCATAAGATCGAGGACGATCTTCGTCAGAAATTCTCCTCCGCTGATCAGACCCTCGTCGCCCAACGGGAGCGGTCTTCCGAGGTAAGGCTCGAGTTGGAGCGTAACCGAATAGAATTGGAACGCCTGGGCGGCGAGATCTCGCGTTTAGAGGCGGGGATCGAGCTGTACCAGGTGCGTAGGCGGGAGATAGAGGGTGAGCTTGCCGGGTTGGAACCGCTGCCGGATGAAACCGGTGTAAGCCCCGAGGATGAGGCGATCCTGCGAGAGGAACATTCCGCTTCCGTCGCCCATGCGGAGGGGCTGGCCGCCGAGGAGAAACAGGCCCTCGACGAGCTGAACGAAGAGCGCCTCGCTCGAAGCAGGCTGGAATCCCAGCTCGAGAACCTGACCGGGCAGATGATGCGTCTTGAGAGAGATATCATCGCCCTCGATGGGCAGATGGAGTCCATGCTGAATGAAATAAACGATTTGGATAAGGAATCAACCGACGCGGACGCCGATCTGGAGAGGCTTTCCTCTGAAGTTGCCCAGCTCTCCATAAACAAGGAGGACGAGGAACGCGAGTTTCATCAGATCCGGCGTAAGCTGAACGAGATCACCGCGGAGCTCGGGGAGAGAATGGGCGCGCGGGGATCCGTTGCCAACCGTGCCGTTGAAGTGGAAAAGGAGGTCTCCGAGCACACCGCATCCCTGACGGAAGAGAGGTCTGAACAGGATCGTCTGGTGATCGAGTCCAGGGAACGCACCAGCCATGACATCACCCAGCTGCGACTTGCCGAGGATTTCGATCTCGCCGAGGCGCATAAGCGAACCGAACGTCTCCGCCGGCACCGGGAGCGTCTTGGTGAGATAAACTACAGCGCCAAGGCGAACTATGACACGGCCTGTGAACGTCGCGATTTTCTCCGTTCTCGGCGGGATGAGCTGGAACGGGGAATCGAGAGCCTGAAGGAATCCATCATTCGCCTGAATGCCGAGGCGAGCGAGCGCTTCCTGCTGACCTTCAACCGGGTTGTGGTCAACTTCGAGGGAACCTTCAAGAGCCTCTTCGAGGGCGGCGAGGCCAAGCTGACCCTCACCGGGGACGACCCCCTGGAGGGGGGAATAGAGATAGACGTACGCCCGCCGGGAAAGGGGTACCAACCACTATTGGGCCGGTCCGGCGGCGAGAGGGCGCTTACCGCCATCGCCCTTCTCTTCGCCCTCTTCGAGGTCAAACCAAGTCCTTTTTGCATCCTGGATGAGATTGACGCACCTCTCGATGATGCCAACGTGGATCGTTACCTAAAGCTCCTCTCCCGATTCGCGCCGAAGAGCCAGTTTCTCGTCATCACCCATAACCGCCGAACCATGGAAGCCGCCGACACCCTGATCGGGGTCACCATGGACGAGCCCGGGGTGAGCAGGCTCTACAGCCTGGCCTTCTCCGGCGGACGTCTGGTGACCGAGGAGGATCAACGCTCTTTTTCCCTCAAGAAAAGAAAGAAGGCCCGAGGGTGATTTGCGACCGGTCCCGGTAAAGGAAAACCTCCCGTGGGAGGTTTTGTTGTGGTGTGGCTGTCCGCTTTTATGTAAGGTCCAGAATCGGTTTGAAGCTTGCCAGGAGCGCTTTCGTTGCTGGTGATTCGGGCAGGCTTAGCACCATTGGTTTACCTGAGTCACCGACCTCCACCGCAGCAGGGTCAATGGGCACGCTGCCGAGGAAGGGTACGCCTAGCTCCTTGGCCAGCCTTTTCCCGCCCCCGCGCTTGAAGAGGTCAATTCCCTCCCCGCAGTGGGGACAGACGAGTCCCGACATGTTCTCGATGATTCCGATGATGGGCATGCCGACCTTGCGGGCGAAACCGACGCTCCGGCGGACGTCGTCGGTGGAGAGGGTCTGGGGAGTAGTTACCAGCAATCCCTTGGCTCCTATTACGAGTTGGGCGATGGAGAGTGGTTCGTCGCCGGTGCCGGGGGGCGAGTCAATGATCAGCCAGTCGAGATCGTTACCCTGTGTGTCGTCCCCCCACTTTGTGTTACCAATCAACTGCTCGATCACACCCATCTTGAGGGGTCCGCGCCAGATCATGGCTTGATCTGCGTCCGGGATCAGGAGACCGATCGAGACTACCTTTACCCCCGCCGGCCCCGCGAGGGGGACCGCCCGGTCTCCGTCAACATCCAAGACCCTTCCGGTCAGGCCCATCAGGGTGGGGATGGAGGGTCCGTGGAAATCAACGTCCAGAAGGCCGACCCGGTTTCCGGCCAGCGCCAGAGCCACGGCCAGGTTCGCCGCCACGGTTGATTTTCCGACACCGCCCTTGCCGCTGAAGACGAGGAGCTTGTGGTTTATCCGGTCCAGGTTGCGGTTGACCGCCACCCGGAGCTTCCAGCGTTTCTCGTCCTCGCCCTTCCGTCTTCTGTCTCGGGGTGAGAGCTTCTCCTCGTCCATCTCAACTTCCTCGGTGGGGTTCCCGTAGATAGTACACTAAATAGGTCGGAAATTCAACGGGGTTAGATGCCGTTAGAGATGCCGGCGTAAGCGTTGTGGTTGTGGATACTCTCGAAATTCTCACACTCCACATGGTAGGCTTCGATCCGAGGATCGGATTCGAGAGTGTTCGCCACCGTCCGGACGATGTCCTCGACGAAACGGGGGTTGTCGAAGGCCAACTCGGTGACGGCCTTCTCGTCTTCCCGTTTTAATAACGCGTAGAGGGGGGCGCTGCCGGCGGATTCGGCGATCTCGACCAGCTCTTCGATCCAGACCAGCTTGTTGCCGCTCTTTATCCGCATACGGATGATTGCACGTTGGTTGTGGGCGCCCCGGGCGGAAATCTCCTTCGAACAGGGGCAGAGGCTCATTACCGGCACCGAGACCTCCAGTTGGATGTCGAAGTAGTCGCCCTTCCCGAAGGCATGAAAGGCGGCGCGGTACTCCATCAGCGATGGTTCGCTGGAAACGGGAGCTCGTTTCTCGATGAAATAGGGAAAGCGGAGCTCCAGGTGGGCCTGTTCGGCCTGGAACTCCCTCTGGGTGGCGTTGACGATCTCCCGGATGGTCTCGAAGCTGATTCGGCCTCGGAAGCGGTTGAGGATGGCGATGAAGCGGCTCATGTGCGTGCCGCGGAACTTCCTCGGGAGGTCCACGTACATGTTGACCCGGGCCACGGTGGACTGCCACTTTTTCTGCCGGTCCAGGACCGTGATCGGGTAGAGGATGTGCTTGACACCGACCTTGTCGATCGGCAGGGTGTACTGGGGCTCTTCGTTGGCGAGGTCCGGGAGGTTCTCCGGATTCATCGCGTGGTTATCCGGCATCACTATCCTTCGTTTGGTTGATAATAAAACTCTCCGCCCGAGCCAGGTCCGCGGGCGTGTCCACGCCGATCCCGTTCCACTCGGTCTTGATGCAGGAGATAGTCATCCCCGCCTCCAACCAGCGAAGCTGTTCCAGCCCCTCGCGGCGTTCGAGATCGCCAGCCGGTAGTGCCACGACTTTAAGCAGCGCGTTCCGCGTGAAACCGTACAGACCGATGTGCCGGTAGAACTCCAGATCACCATTGTCTAAGGCTGGGGATTTAACTCCCTTGTTCATGTGGGGGATGGGGGCGCGGCTGAAGTAGAGCGCCCTGCCCTCCCGATCTATCACCGCCTTGACGCAGTTTGGATCCCGATATGCGGCGGGATCGGTACAGAGGTGCACCGCGGTGATGATATCCGTGTTACGTTTCCGCAGGCGAGCGACCAAGGCGTTCAGAAGATCGGGGTCCATGAAGGGCTCGTCGCCCTGGAGGTTGACGACAAAGCGGCAGTTTATCCGCCGCGCGATATGGGCCACCCGGTGGGTACCCGAGGTCAGCTCGGGCGTCAACACGGCGTCATGTCCCGCTTCGCGGACCACCCGGACGATCCGCTCATCGTCGGTGGCTACCACGGTCCAATCAATGTTGGCCGCGGCCAGAGCCCTCTCGACGGTGTGAAGGATGAGAGGCTTACCGGCCAGATTTTTCAACGGCTTACCCGGCAGGCGGGTGCTCGCGTAGCGAGCCGGGATGACGCAGAGTGTCCGGGGCGGCTTCATGCCTCCTCGTCCTCCCCGGCGGCACGATGGATTCCCTCGTCGCGCTCCCGCTTCATTCGGTCGGCTCTTTCCCCCATACCCGCCGAGTAGGGTTCATAACCATTGATATATCTATTCGTGGTTTCAGCATTTGTCGAATCAGTTATCACCAAGGCCATGCCGGTTGAAGAGAAATCCTCCTCGGTGGGCAGCACACGTACCGTTCCGCCCCAGCCCTCAACTTCCCGAGCGCCGACGATCCGGTCCCTTCGGTAGTCGCCGCCCTTGACCAGAACATCGGGATGAAGGATTTTTATTAGCTCTAAGGGCGTGTCCTCGCTAAAAGGTACTACATAGTCCACCGGTTTTAACGCGGCCAGAAGCTCGGCGCGAACCTCGAGGACCAGGTATGGACGATGGAGCCCCTTGAGGCGCCGGACGCTCGCATCGTCGTTTATTCCCACAACCAGACTTTCTCCCAGTTTACGCGCCGCAGATAGATAGCGGACATGACCGGGGTGCAGCAGGTCGAAGCAGCCATTGGTGAAGACCACCCTTTCCGGTCTTCCCTTGGCTTTCCAGCGGGAGAGGAGTTCTTTTGCTGTTAGAATGCGGTTCATTGAGCCTTGACGTGGGAACCAACGGCGGGTATTGTAGACCCCTCTTCCCGGTGGGTCAAGCTGAGGCGTTCCAGGAGGTTAGAGGTGCCCCGGAAGCGGATTGGGATCATGATCAGCGGGCGCGGGAGCAACATGGCGGCCCTCATCGGGGCTTGCCGCGACGGACGGTTGGACGCCGAGGTAGCCATGGTTCTCTCCGATCGGTCCGATGCGCCGGGGTTGGCCAAGGCGAGGGAGCTTGGGATTCCCGCCCGGCCTCTCATCCCGAAGAAATTCCGCACCAAGCTGGATGGAGACGACGCTCGGGCCTACGCCGAGGCCTTCCGTGAGGCCGGTGTCGAGCTGATCTGCCTGGCCGGTTTCATGCGGATTGTTAAAGCCCCCCTTCTGGAGGCCTTCCCGGGACGTATCCTCAACATCCACCCCAGCCTGCTGCCCAGTTTTCCCGGCCTGGAAGCCCAGCGGCAGGCCTGGGAGCACGGGGTGAAATTCTCGGGTTGCACCGTCCATTATGTGGATGCGAGCCTCGATGGGGGACCGATCATCGCCCAGCGTGTTGTACCGGTTCAAGACAACGACACCACCGAAACCCTGGCGGAGCGCATCCTCGCCGAGGAACATCAGTTGTACGCCGAGGCCGTGGGAAAAGTGCTTTCCGGTAGGTACCGAGTGGTGGGGAGACGGGTTGTCCGAACGTAGAATAACAACCCGATGGACGGAATAAAAGGCGGGAGATTACTCCGCCTTCTTTTTTTTAGATGTAGAGGTTCAGTCCCAGCCCCAGGGTGAGGATGTGGAGGATGTCCGGTCGATAGTTCCAGCCGACCTGGTCTTCGTTTTCCTCCTTGGTGGGCCAGGGAAAGTCGAAAACGGCGTCGTAGCCTATCTCGAATTCCAGCGAGAGTGAAGCTTCGGTGAAGAATTCGGCGCCGATGGAGACCCAACCGCTGAACATATGCCCCAGATCGGGGTTGAGTTCGGTCGAGAGGGATTCGTACATCTCCTTCCCTCGAATGGTGATCGGGTCGCTTCCCCTGTAGACCGGCCAGTTGAAGTAGCCGACCCCGAACTGGACGAAGGGATCGAAGCGGGCGCGTGGCGTCATGTTCCAGCGCAGACCCAGATGGGCCTGGAAGAGGTTGAAGTTCACGTCGGAATCCGGGGGGAAGGCCCCGTCGAAGAAGTTTCCGTCCCTCCCGGCGAGGTCCAGCGCCGCCCGGATTACGATTGATAAGCCCTCGGTGAGGCCGAAGCTGAAAAGACCCCCGAAGCTGCCCTGTTCCAGAATCGACTGGTTGATCGGTCCCATGGGGAGCCAGACCGCCAGGCGCGGTCCAATGGAGAATAGCCCGGTTTTATCAATGGCCGTAGCAGGGATAATAAGGAGGAGGATCAGACCCACGATCAGCAGTTTATGCAAGATACTCTCCTGGTCCATCTAACCGGCTGAGTATACCACACCCGGTTTTTCGTATCCTACGCGCGTAGGCCGTGATCTGGTTCTCCTCGGATTGGATAGAGCGTTGAACAAGGGGTTATAACCCCTTGTCTTAAGCAAACGAGGGGACCCTGGGGCCCCCTCGATCACAGTGTTTGGACTGCTTAGAAGTAGAAGTTCAGGCCGACGCCGAAGGTCAGGATGTTGACGGTCTCCTCGACGGTCTGGTAGTCGTCGTAGAAGCCGTCGCCGTCGGTGTCGGTCGGCTGGGGGACGTTGACGCTGAAGATGGAGTTCCAGCCCACGGCAAAATCAATCCCCATGTTGTTCGAGGTGAAGAATTCGCCGCCGAGGCGGGCGTTGATCCCGAACTTCCGGGTGCTCTCGTCGGTGACGAGCTGGTACTCGTAATCATCGATTTCGCCGTCACCGTCGGTGTCCAGGCCGATTTCCTTGTAGGTGGCCCACATGTAGTAGCCGCCGGCGAGCTGGACGTAGGGGTCGAACTGGGAATAGGGGGAGAAGTTGAAGCGGGCGCCAGCCTGGAAGGTCATCAGGTACGGGGTGGCATCCTCGTAATCCCAGTACTCCATGCCCCAGTAGTGCTCGTTGAAGGACGCCAAGCCATACCAGGCCTCGCCGAGGATCTCGAAGTTCTCAGCGACACCGTAGCCCACCTTCGCGCCGAAGCCGATCGAGGAATCGTAAGCCTCGCCAAAGTTGCCCTGGGGCAGCCAGTAGAAGAGGCGGATGCCGGCGCTCAACAGGCCGTCTTTATTGATGGCGGTGGCGGGCACGACTAACGCCAGAACGAGCAGTATCAGTAGAAGCTTTTTCACTTTTTCTCCTTTGCTTGGCCCTTTTGGGCAAAGGGACATTGGAAGATGGCTTATCTATACGGCGCTTATCATTTTCAAGATTAACTCATTCTAGCACAGTGGAGGCTGAATTTCTATTTTTTTTCATAAACCTAGCGCCCAAGGGGGCTTAACTTCTTCCGGACTCCTGCCATCTGCAAGACTTACGCAGACTTCCCCGGTCTGCTTGTTCGATGATGGTTCTTCGCTAATAGATGAAAGAAGCAGGGGGGTTGAACCTCTCGTCGCTTTAGCGGTTTTTTAATTGACAATTCGCTTTTCGCACCCGTAACATGTCGCCTTGAGACGACTGATCCCGCGAGCGTGAGTGAATGGCTGAAGTCGGATCGGATCGAGAAAGTCAAGGGGATAAACCTCTTTTTATCAGCATTTTAAAGGTATTTGGCCTCTTCGCCTTTTTGTACCTCTTCATGCTGTCCATCAAACTGATGGGCGCTTCTTTTTCGGGGTTCGGCAAGGGGTTCGCCGAGAGTCTGGTCGCGGGGGCATCCAGCCCGATCGTGGGCCTCTTCGTGGGCATTCTGGCCACGAGCATCATCCAGAGTTCCTCCACCGTGACCAGCATGCTGGTGGCTCTGGTCGCCACTGGAACGATGGGCATCGGCGTGGCGGTGCCGATTGTGTTGGGGGCCAACATCGGCACGACCATCACCAACACCATCGTGAGTCTGACCCACATCACCCGGCGCAACGAGTTCCATCGAGCTCTGGCTGGGGCTACGGTGCACGATATGTTCAACATATGCGCCGTGGCCGTTTTGATGCCCATCGAGTATTTCTTCCATCCCCTCGAAAGGTTGGCCTGTTGGTTGGCCGGGGTTTCCGCGGGCGGTGGTGGGGAATTCACCTTCATGAGCCCGTTGAACGCCGTCATTGACCCCGTGAAACACCTGATAATCGAACTCACCGGTGAGACTTACTGGCTGGCCCTGATCGTGTCCCTGGTCCTGCTCTTCATTTCGCTTCGGTATCTCGTGAAGCTGATGCGCGCCCTGGTGATCGAAAAATTTGAGCGCGTACTCCACAGCTACCTCTTCAAGACAGCGTTGCGGGCCTTCGCTCTCGGCCTCTTATTCACCGCCATCGTCCAGTCCAGCTCCGCAACGACATCCCTGATGGTTCCCCTCGTGGGCGCGGCGCTGTTGACGGTGGAGCAGATTTTCCCCTACACTATAGGGGCGAACGTGGGTACGACGGTTACCGCACTGTTGGCCGCTCTCGCCATCGGCGAACCGTCCGGTCTCGCGGTGGCCTTCGTCCACCTGTTCTTCAACATCGCCGGGATTGCCATTTTCTACCCCCTTCGCGTGGTGCCGCTGACGATGGCGAAAAAACTCGGTGAACTGGCTAAGAGGAACCGGGTAGCCGCGATAGCCTTTGTTGTGGTAACCTTTTTCCTCATTCCGATCCTTGTAATCTTTGTCTTTTAACAAGGGGTTTCGACCCCTTGCACCAGGGAAGCCGAAAGCCATGTTTAAGAATTTTATGAAGGCTTGGCGAAGTAAGGGTTTGTTGAATCAGGCCCTTGCGAAGACACAGCACATGATCGAAACCGTGGCCAAGACCTACTTCTACGTGCGGGAGTATCTGCTACGCGGTACAAAGCCCGATGTTGACGTGTACGGAAGGGACCGATACGTCAACCACCTCAACCGCGAGATTCGCCGCCTGATAGCCGAACACCTGGTGGTCAAGCCCGGAGGTGACCCTATCGCCGGCCTGGTTCTCCTGAATGTGAACATTGATCTGGAGCGGGGCGGTGATTTTACGAAGAACCTCTTCGAGGTGGCCGAGTCGTACGGGAGACCCATCATCAAGTCGAATTACCCCCACCTTGCCGAGCTCCTGGCTATCGAGGAGCTGGTGATGGGGGATTTTTCGCTCACGCAGAAAGCCTTTTTGGAGCTGGATTCCGAAGCCGCCCGCCAGGTTTTGGAAAATCACCGGAAGGTGTCCACCCAGGTGAACGAGTTGATCGGCGATCTGTATGATCTGGTCGACCTGTCGGTGAGGGACGCGGTTATGGTGGTTCTCGTCAGCCGGTACTTGAAGCGGATCAACGCCCACCTGATGAACGTGGCTTCAACGGTTATCAACCCCTTCGATTGGGTCAGCTACCAGTTCGATGGAGACGCCGCCGACGCTGTTGAACTGGATTAGGAGTGTGGATGCTTTTATCGGAACTTGCGGAGCAAGAGATTGTCAAGAGGCTGATCTCGATCCTGCAGTCGGACAGCCCGTCACGGAGCGCGGAGCCGGAGGTCCTCCACAGTGGTAGAGAGGAGCGGCAGCCCTCCAGCGGCAGCGGGAGGTTCAAGCCCCCGATGATGCGCGGTGTGCGTGTCGGACCGGGTCATGACGCCGCCGTGGTTACCCCGAACGCCGGTTACGATCTAGTGGTAACCTGCGACCAGCAGGTCGAGGGCACCCACTTCGATCTTGGACTCATGGGTGAAGAGGCTGTCGGTAGACGGGCCCTGGCCGCCGCGGTGAGCGATTTGACCCCCTTTGGTGCCACGCCGCTCTGGGCCACGATTTCCGTGGCCGCCTCACCGGAGGTCGAGCTTGGAACCCTGGAGCGGATCTTCCGCGGGCTCGCCTGGGCAGCCGATGAGCTTGCCTACCCATTCTCCGGCGGTAACTGGGCGAAACTGGCCTTCGTCGGCGGTGATCTGGCCACTACTCAGGGACCCCTGTACCTGGATGTCTGTATCATTGGTCAACGTCCCAACACCTGGGCGCCAGGCGGCAGGTCGGGGGCGAAGCCCGGCGAGGTGATCTACCTGAGCGGCCCCACCGGGATGGCAGCCGGTGGTTTTTGGCTCCTAAAGAATCCCAAGATCACCTTCTCGAACTCCGAAAAGCTGCGCAAGGCTTTTCTCTGGCCGCAGATCGCGCTGGAGCTCGGCGATCGCCTCTGGCGCAACGATCTGCTCACCACCTGCGCGGACACCTCCGACTCCCTCTCCGAGCAGCTTTGCCTGCTAGCTGAGGCCTCCGGAGTAGGCGTGTTGATCTCTGAAGACAGGCTGTTGCTTCCTGAAACGCTGATTACTGTAGCCGAGACGATGGAGGTTACCCCCGTGCAGCTCGCCCTTGGTGGCGGCGAGGACTTCCGATTACTGGTCACCGGTCCCGAGGGGCTCGAACGCCGCGAAAAGGACCTCGTTCCGATGGGCAAGATCGTTCCCCGGGAGGAGGGTGTCCGGATTCTGGGCCTCGACGGAGTGCGCCGGGAATTGCCCGCGCCCCTTTTCAGTCACTTCGGCGGTGGAGCTGGATAGCCAGGCGGCTGTGACACCTGCTTCCAGGATAAAGGCGGTCTGGGCGGGTCGCTTTCCCTTTGATTGACCGCCGAACCCCGCATGACTATAATCAGTTCAATCGCTGGATTGATAGTGAGTTAGCACGTAAGGAACCCCCTTGATCCATGTCGCCAACTTCACCAATGTCACCAAGCGTTACCCTCGCGGGATCTTGGCTCTCTCGCGAGTCACCCTTCAGCTCCCGAAGGGCGAGTTTACCTTTCTTACCGGTCCCTCCGGCGCCGGTAAAACCACCTTCCTCAGGCTTCTTTTCGGTGAGGAGCATCCCACCGATGGTGAACTGGCGGTCCTGGGTTACGACATGAATCGCCTGAAACCCCGTCAGCTGCCGGGATTGCGGCGGCGGATCGGTGTGGTGTTTCAGGACTTCCGGCTTCTGTCCCAGCGAACGACCGTGGAGAATCTTGACATAGCCCTGCGAATCCGCCGTCTGTCCAAAGAGGAGCGTATACGGCGTATCAAGGCCATCCTGCGCATCGTAGAGCTCGAGGGGAGGGCCGATTCCTTCGCCGAGGAGCTCTCCGGCGGTGAGCAGCAGCGGGTGGCCATCGCCCGGGCCATCTCCGGCGATCCCGAGCTACTCCTGGCCGACGAGCCTACGGGCAACCTGGACCCCGACCTCTCGCAGAGGATCATGGAGCTTCTGCGAAAAATCGCCTCGCGCGGGACCACGGTCATCGTGGCCACTCACGATTACGCCATGGTCAAGCGCATTGAGGCGCGCACGATTCACATCGAGTCCGGTGAGGTTGTGGTGAAGTAAATCCGAGTGAGGTTATGACAATGTTCGACATCGGACCCTATACAGAAAGGCTTATGGAGTTCTGCCGCAGGTGGGGGATCACCGAGGTGGCGCTCTTCGGCTCGGTGCTGCGCGACGACTTCGGCCCGGACTCCGATATTGACGTGCTAATCTCCTTCGAAATTGGAGATCACTGGACGCTACTGGATTTCGTCGGTATGCAGGAAGAGCTCGAAGATATTTTTCAACGCAAGGTGGATTTGATTAGTAAACGGGGTCTCGAGGGTAGTAGAAATGGCATCCGAAAACGGGCCATCTTGGATTCGGCTAAGGTGATCTATGGGATCCCGTGATAAGGAATATCTGAGGGATATTCTTGATGCAGCGAAAGACATATAAGAATTCCTTGGAGAGTTGTCTAGCGAGGAGTTCGTTCGGGATCGCTTGCACAAATCGGCTGTACTCCATCAACTTATTATAATTGGCGAGGTGACGAAACGTTTGTCTACGAAATTTCGCGAAGCACATCCTCAGATTCAATGGCGAAAAATAACAGGAATGAGAGACGTGCTTATACATGCCTATGATCATGTTGATGGATCACTTGTTTGGGATACTGCTATGAATTATATACCTGATTTAATTAGTAAACTCCAGGACATCCTAAAGGTGCGATAGTTAGATTGGGCAACCTGGGCTACTACATCCGGGAGGGTTTCGACGGGCTGCGCCGCGGCGGTATGGGTAGCGCCGGGGCGGTGCTCACCGTGGTGCTCTCTATCCTGGTCATCGGCGTCGTCCTATTGGTGGTCCACAACCTCCAACTCCTCGTGGTGGAGGCTCGTTCCGAGGTCGAGGTGGAGGTGTACATAACTGGCAATCCCACGCCCGTTGAGCTCTCCTATATCGAGACCTCCATCGTTCAGCTTCCCGGTGTCGGGGCGACCCGCTACGTGTCCAAGGAAAACGCCCTGGAGGAGCTGCGCGTTATGCTTGGCGAGGACGAGTACCTGCTCACCGAGATCGAGGAAAATCCTCTCCCGGCCTCCTTCCGTATCACCATGACTCCGGACTACCGGACCGAGGAGAGGTTGGCTCAGATTGCTGAGCAACTCGAACTAATCCCAGGTGTGACCCGTGTATCCTACGGCCGGGAGTGGGTGGAGTCCCTCTCCGAGATCGTCCGCATCGCCGGGATCGGCGGGTTAGTGATCGGCGGGGTGTTGGCGCTGGCCTCGATCCTCGTGGTCGGTAACGCCGTGGCTTTGGGCGTGTACATGCGCCGGGACGAGATCACGATTCTCAAAGTCGTGGGAGCCTCGCACGGCTTCATCCGGCGGCCCTTCGTGATTGAAGGCTTGCTGGTGGGAGTATTGGGGGGGGGGATCGGGGTGGGTCTTCTTTACGTCCTATACGCTACGGTGGGGAAATTGGCCGGTGCGAGCGTCTTTCTACCCTGGGAGTGGTGGCTGGGGCTGGTCGGCCTGGGCGCGGTGGTCGGCGTCATCGGCAGCTTCTTCGCCGCCGCCGGCCATGTCCGCCGGGCGAAGTAGAACCGCCGGGAGGTACGTTGGTGGAGCGGGGCCCAGGCCCCGCTTTTTTTAGCACTGCGCTTTGAGCCGTCCCCAGGAGAGGTGGATCACTTCGGAATCACCTTCTACTTGCACCCAAACCTCGCGCCGGTCCAGTTCCTCCCAACGGGATCCCGACGGACCGTCACAGGCGCCGACGACGAAGACCAGTCTCTGATCGCCGCTCCGGCTGTCGGGCTGAATAGTGAAATCGGCGTGGTACGCACCGCGACCTTCGAGGGCTTTATCGGTTACGAAGCCACACCAGCGGAAAGCGTCGGGCGCAGGATCGTTGAACTCCAGCCAGGCGGAGCAGGTTCGATTGGGATTGAGGCATCCGGTGGAGTAACCTCTGTAATAAACCGCCTCGACCGACCAATCCGCGGGGATGAGGACGCCGAGGAAGCCGTTGGCCGCCTGGTCGGAATCTGCCATAACGTACAACGAAACCGGGAAGCGTTCGCCGGGTGAGAGGCGTGACGGCATCCGCACCTCACTTATCTCCAGGCAACCTGCGGCCAGGCCTGCGAGCAGCGCCGCCGCGAAAAATACTGTACGGATCCTCATCGTAACCCCGTTCTTACTGTGTTCGTTATCAATCTCCGGCATACGCCAAGATGCACGTCTCTTATTAAACGTACACCGAGCGCGCACGGTTCCCACAGCCGGCGCCCTTGACAGGTTTGGGGAGGCCCCGTAAACTTGGCGCCGACATGCGAAAGAGCACGACGACTTCGCTTTCCAGTACATCCTCTTCGACCCCACCGGCGTCTGGGTCGCCTTCATTGAAACCCACCCTCACGGTTCCACCACCCTACAGGTTCTCAAGGCCATCTACTGGCCGGAGGAGTAAAGTTTGAAAGAAAGGTGATTATTGTGCAAACGCAAAGATACAGTATTGTTCTCTTCCTAATGATTGTCCTTCTGGGAGTTAGTACCGCTGACGATTTGACCACGCTTTCTAGGGATGAAGCCACCGGTATTGCGCAGGTTGTTGCTGATACTTTTACAGAGCATACTGGAACTAGTTGGGTAGCTCTGTCGCCGGTAGAAGTTAAAGATGACTCAACCGGTGAACTTATTGGCTATTTCTACCTCATCACAAACGATTTAGATGCCGGTGTGACAACCATTGAAGGGCTGGAATCTGAAGTAGAAAAAGCGAACCTTGATTTTCCGTTATTGGGGAGATTGGGGGGCAGATTTACCAGCAGTGAACAAGAAACCGCATATGATTCTTTTCGCGATAACTATTTCTCTCTTGTTGTTGCTTCAGAATTTACCGAATACCCTATTATTAATCTTGAAAAATGCGGTTTTGAAATGAATCTCTTTACTGGGATAATGATCCAATGGCTTAATATGGAAATTATAGATACAGATCCAACCAACTACAGTATAAGTGACATTACATATGTAGTAAAATACGATGATTGGAATAACCCTGTGAAATATTTAAAATACACAATAGAAAGCAGTGTTAGCGGTGAGCAACTAACCATATTAGATGGTTTTGCTGGAATAGAGTATTATGGCTCTTTTAAAGTTATTAAGGATATTAAAGAAAGCTTAAGGAGCAAAGGTCTGCTTAAATCACGTGCGACAGAAACTGAATCAGACGATATTGATCTACCAGATTCTGGATGGAACATTAATGCGTTTGTATTGGCTTCTGTGTAAGTGTCCTTGACATCGCTCGTCGGGGCTCCGTAAACTGGCACTCAAATGAAACGACGCTCGGTGACAGTTTTGTACTCCGGGAGAGAGGGGGGCGGCGGAAGGCCGCGCACCGTCGCAGGGGGCCTTTGCGCCCCGGCCACAACTTATGCAGACTGGCTCTGCCGAACCTCGCTACCCCTATCCTGGAGTGACAGCAATGAACGATAAGACCATCGCCTCAAAATACGACCCCAAGGAGATTGAAGAGCGTTGGTACGCCCATTGGGAGAACGCGGGCTACTTCCACCTGAACGATAACGCCCCCGGGCCCGTGTTCACCGTGGTCATCCCGCCGCCCAACATCACCGGCTCCCTGCACATGGGCCACGCCCTCAACAACGCCATCCAGGACATCACCGTCCGTTTCAAGCGGATGCAGGGGTGTAAGGTCCTTTGGCAGCCGGGTACCGATCACGCCGGGATCGCCACCCAGAACAAGGTGGAGCAGGCGTTGGCGGAGGAGGGTCTGACACGCGAAGATCTCGGTCGGCAGAAATTCATCGAGCGGTGCTGGGCCTGGCGCGAGCAGTACGGTCACGAAATCGTCGAGCAGTTGAAGCTCCTGGGTTGCTCGTGCGACTGGGAGCGGGAGCGCTTCACCATGGACGATGGGCTGTCCAAGGCGGTGCGCACCGCCTTCAAGGCCTACTACGACGCCGGGCTGATCTACCGTGGCGAACGGATGGTCAACTGGTGCCCCCGCTGTCATACCTCTATCTCTGATCTCGAGGTTGAGTACGTGGACCAGAGCTCCCATCTGTGGTACATACACTATCCGCTGACCGACGGGTCGGACCGGTTGACCGTGGCAACCACCCGGCCGGAAACTATGCTGGGCGACGCGGCGGTGGCGGTTCACCCGGAGGACGAACGATTCAAGTCCTACATCGGTAAAAAGGTTGCCCTCCCGCTGACCGAACGGCGGATCCCGGTGGTCGCCGATGAGCGCGTGAACCCCGAGTTCGGCACCGGGGTGGTGAAGGTGACCCCGGCCCACGACCCGAACGACTTCGAGATCGCCGCCCGCCACGGCCTGGAGAGCGTGGTGGTGATCGGCTTCGAGGGACGGATGACCGCCGAAGCCGGGTCGGGTTACGGGGGGCTTTCCGTCGAGGAGTGCCGCAGGAAGGTGGTGACCGACCTCGAGGAAGAGGGGCTGCTCGAAAAAACCGAAGACTATTCTCACTCGGTGGGCACCTGTTACCGCTGCCACGAGACCATCGAACCGCTGGTGAGCGAGCAGTGGTGGATGGGAATGGACCGGTTCAAAGAACCCGCCATCGAGATAGTCAAGAGCTGTGAGGTGACCTTCTATCCCGAGCGCTGGACCAGGATCTACCTGGATTGGATGGACAACCTGCGGGATTGGAACATCAGCCGGCAGCTCTGGTGGGGTCATCGGATGCCGCTCTGGTACTGCGACGGCTGCGGCGAGATAACGGTCGAGATTGAAACGCCGGAGCGGTGCCCAAAGTGCGGCGGCGCTCTGCGCCAGGAAACCGACGTGCTGGACACCTGGTTCTCCTCGGCCCTCTGGCCGCTATCCACCCTGGGCTGGCCTGACAGAGAAGATGAGTTAGAACAACTTTACCCCACCGCCGTGCTTTCAACCGCGCCGGACATCATCTACCTCTGGGTGGCGCGGATGATCATGAGCGGGTTGTACTTCCGGGGTGAGAAGCCCTTCAGTCACGTGTATCTCCACGCCACCGTCCTGGCCCAGGACGGCCGGCGGATGAGCAAGTCCCTGGGCAACGGCGTGGATCCCCGGGACATCATTGATGAGCACGGGACCGACGCCCTGCGCTTCACCCTGATGATCCTCACCGGCCAGGGGCAGTCGGTGCGGCTCTGGGAGGACCGCTTCACCATCGGCCGGAACTTTGCGAACAAGATCTGGAACGCCGCCCGCTTTATCCAGCTCAACATCGCCGGGAGCCCCCTGGCGGATAAGGCGCCGCTCTCCGCCGAGGAGTTGCCCGATGACCGAGAACTCTCGTTGGAGGACCGGTGGATCATCTCCAAGCTCGGACGGCTGGCCGAGAGCGTCACCGGTGCGCTTGAGGCCTACCGCTTCAACGAGGCGGCGCGGTCCCTCTACGACGGTTTCTGGCACGACTACTGCGATTGGTATCTGGAGCTGATCAAGCCGCGACTCTACGGCGACGATTCCAATGCCAAGCGGGTGGCGCTCTGCGTGGCGCTCCACGGAATGCGCCTTTTACTCAAGCTCCTGCACCCGATCATGCCCTTCATCACCGAGGAGCTCTTCCACCGCCTCTTCCCGAATTCCTCGGCGGACCTGATGGTGTCGGAGTGGGAAGATCACCAGGACTGGCCCGGCTATGCCGGGGACGAGGAGCACGTGGAACGGCTTCAGCGCCTGATAGAGGCGGTGCGCAACATCCGGGGCGAGATGGGCGTCCCGCCGGGGGCCAAGATACGCCTGCTGGTCAAAACCGCCGACGGTGATCTGGCTGCATTGGTAAAGGCCCAGGCAGGTTTTTTCGCCAATCTGGCCGGGGTGGAGGGGATCGAGTCCGGACCGGATTTACCCAAGCCCAAGGGCGCCGCCGTGGGCGTCGTGGGCGAGGTGGAGCTCTACGTTCCACTTTCGGGAGTGGTGGACTTCTCCGTCGAGCTGGAGAGGGTGAAAAAAGAGCTTGCCAAGGTGCGCGAGCGGCTCGGGAAGGTGGAGAAGAAGCTGGCCGACGAGCAGTTCCGCGCCAAGGCGCCTGAGAGAATCGTCCGGGGCGAGAAGGAGAAGCGCGACCGCCTAGCGGCAGAGCTCGAAGCCCTGGAACGCCACTTAAAACAAGTAGAGGAGCTAATTTAGGGCGGGATTATCCCGCCCTTTCCTTTGACCGCCTACCCTTTACCGAGTAGAATCAGCCCATGACTTTATCGTTTAAGTACCACCTGAACCGGAACGCAGGCCCCGTGAATGTCCCGAACTACGCCGGCTTCGATCCCGGCGGGACAGAAGATGCTTTTTCCTTCCACCGGTCCCTTCCCGGTTATGAGCCGACGCCGTTAATTAATCTTCCCATGCTTGCCCAGGATTTTGGCATTTGCGAACTGTGGGTCAAGGACGAGGCGCACCGCTTCGGGACGAAGGCCTTCAAGGCGCTCGGCGCCTCCTACGCCATCCACCGGTATCTCCAGGAGAACCCCGGCGAGCACGTCTTCTGCACCGCAACCGACGGGAACCACGGCATGGCGGTGGCCTGGTCGGCTCGCATCTTCGAAAAACGGGCGGAGGTGTTCATGCCCCGGGGCACCGTCCCGGTCCGAATCCGGCGCATCGAGGATCAGGGCGCCCGGGTCACTATCGTTGACGGCGACTACGACGAGACGGTGCGAACCGCCGCGGACGAGGCTAAGAAGCACGGCTGGGTTTTGATCCAGGACACGTCCTGGGAGGGATATTCCAAGATACCCGCCCTGATCATGGCCGGGTATCTCACTATGTTCCACGAGATGGAGGGGGAGCTATTCCCGCCCGACGCACCCGGGGTGGACGTGGTTTTCCTCCAGGCCGGGGTGGGGAGTTGGGCGGCTTCGGCGGTTTTGTACCTGGCGAAACGCTACGCGGAATGGATGCCGAAGGTCGTCTGTGTGGAGCCGCTCGGCGCCGGCTGTTGCCTCGAATCGGCTCGGATGGGAGCGCTTTCGACCACCGAGGGGTCAACGAATTCGATCATGGCCGGGCTCAACTGCGGTACGCCGTCGCTTTTGGCCTGGCCGATCCTCGCGGCCGGGGTGGACCTCTTCCTCGCCATTCCCGACGCTTTCGCCGTCGAAGCGATGAGAACGTATTACCACCCGAAGGGCGCAGACACCCGGACAGTTTCCGGCGAGTCCGGCGCGGCGGGCCTGGGGGCGCTTCTCGCCCTTGTGAAAGCTCCTGAATTAGAGCAGCCCAGGGAGGAACTGGGCCTGGGCGGGGAATCGCGGATACTGCTCTTCAACACCGAGGGCGACACCGACCCGGTTAGCTTCCGCCGGATCGTTGGTGAGGGTAATTAATAACTTTCCTTTATCGGTTCTTCGGCGGGCTCGGGGAAGAGATAGTCGGGGGTCATGCCGGAAAATATCAGCTCCTTGAGGTCCGAATAGCTGAATACGGCGACGCCGTCCGCGCCCGCGGCCCGGACGGCTTCAATGTGGGATAAAACCACGGACGGGTCTAACGACTCGCCGTCGTCGGAGAAGTCCCGCAACGCGATCCCGGTGTAGACCAGGGAATCGCCGGAGTGCAGAACGGCGTCCACCGTCTGCCGGCCGATGGTGCCCTCGTTGAGCGAATAGGACATGGGCGCCACCAGGTCAATCAGCCCCTCCTCGAGCCAGCGCCCCCAATCCTGGCACACCCCGTCGAAGGCGTTTCCCGCGCGGTCGGAGAAGACCGCGGCGGAGATTACGATCTCCGGATTGATCTCCCGGGCCTCGCGCTGGACGCGGTTCACGAACTCGGTGATGTTGTCCCGCCGCCAGGCCCGCCAGGCCTCATCGTTTGGATCGGGCTCCAGGCCGGTCCGAACCCAAAACTCACTCACGGCGATGGACGAGTACCCCATCTCCGGACCTTTATAGCGCACGTAGTCCAGGTGCAGCCCGTCAACCTCGTAGTTGGAGACGATGTCCAGGAGCACCGAGGCAGTGTAGTCGCGAACCTCGGGGATGCCCGGGTCGAGCCAGGCCCGATTTCCCAGGCCCATCCGGTTCCCCCAACGATCGCAGGAGACCCACTCGGGATAGCAGTTTACAACGTGGTTCTCTTCGGAAGGAACGAAACCGCCGGTGACCTCGAAACAGGTTACCCAGGCGTGGACCGAGAGCCCCCAGGCGTGTCCCTCCTCGATGGCCAGAGCCAGCGGGTCGAAGTCATCGGGTTGGTTTATTATGTAGATGGAGCGCGGCTCGGGGTTGGAGTAGTAGGAGACGTAGCGGTTGGGGTGATAGAGAGCGTCGCCGCGGTAGCGCACCTGGACGAAGATGGCGTTGAAACGGTACTCGGCGGCCTGAATAACGGCGCTGCGGACCGCACCGGGGCTGGTGAGCTCCCAGGCCGGAATCCAGAGAGCTCTTCCCTCAACGGCGGGCTCGGCCCAGGCGGTTGTCGTGAGCAGGAGGGCGCAGGTAAGAAAGATCGCGGGATAACGCCTCAAGTTACAAACCAGTATCGTCGAAGAAATTTCCCAGTTCCTGGAAGTCTTCCGCGACCTCGAGGAGCATGGTGGCGTAATAGCCCTCCGCGGCCCGGGTCTCGATCACCCCCACCGCCCCGCGGGCGGATAGCTCTTCGAGCTTGGCCTTGAGCCTCTTCATCTTTCCCCAGAGGGCGGCCACCGTCTCTTCGTCGAGCCCCTTCTCCACGAGCTCGCTCATCCAGCCGTCCAGAAGACCCTGGGCGATCTCGAGCAGGCTGTCGAGGTGCCCGCGCACCGAGGCCCGCTGCACTCCGTCCAGAGCGCCCCAGTGGCTGAAGCTCTCGGCCTCTCCATGGAAGGTCCGGGAGAGGGTAACTGCGTCCGCCTCCCAAACCCCCGCCAGAACGATGGGGACGAGTAGAAGGATACAAAGTGGGGTGGTATGTGCAACCCTCACGGTAACCTCAGTAGTTCAGCTGGTGGAAGTATTCGGTCAGAGACTCGGCAGAAAGGCGGAGTGAGACGATGAAGTCGGCCCCTTTCCTGTACTGACCGTCCAGAAAAACGGCGATGGCGGTGGAGACCTTCTCCAAGACCCAGTGAAGCAGATGGTCCAGGGTCTCGTAGGTAGGGCCTGAGCGGTCGAGAATGCCCCTCTCGGTCAGATCTGCTATCCAGAAGCAAAGGTCGCCGTTGAGCCGCTCCAGGAGGTTCAGGGTTTCGGGGAGAATATCGAGGACCTCCTCCTCGGTTTTCTCCTCGACGATTCCCAGTCTGCGGGTGAGGTCGAACAACTCGGATGCGTACTCCCAGAGCACGCGTTCATTCGCCGGCAGTGCGTACTCCTCCACCGCGGGCGCGTTTACTAAAAGAATGCCGGCGAGGATGGGTAGTATCAGTTTGTGGACAGGCATGATTGATTTAGGTAGAGGGGATGGTCTAGGTTAAAAACAGCCAGTAGTTGAGTGTGACCAGACCGATTCCAAGGAGGGCGCCGGCCAGAATCTCGCGCCAGGTATGAACGCCGTGACGGATGCGGGCGTCTGCGATGATCAGCGCCAGAAGAAAAACGAGCACCGAGACTAGAGGGTTCTCGGTCACCAGGGTGACAATGGCGAAGACGGCGAAGCTCACCGCGGCGTGGCCCGAGGGCATCCCCCCGTGCAGGGGTGTCCCCCGCCCGATCATCACCTTGCCCAGGATTACAAAAACTATCACCAGGGTGAAGCTGATCAGAGTGACGTATTCCGGGCTGCCCTTGACGGCGCGGATCGCCGAAAAGATGTGGGGTTTGAGGTCCTTGAAGAGAACCAGATAGCCGATGATGATAGCAGTGATCGCCGCAATGAAAACCGCCCCGGCCGAGATGTCCTTCACCAATTTGGCCAGGGGGTGGTAGGTGGTGGTCATGAGATCGAGCGCCTTCTCGACCGCCGTGTTGATGAGCTCCGTCACCAGGACGAAGGCCACCGAGAGGATGATCAGGACGAGGTCGCTCCGGTCGATGTTTAAGAAAAGCGATGCCCCGATGACCAGAACGCCGATGAAGAAGTGGATGCGGATGTTGCGTTCGGCCTTGAGGGTGTAGATTATCCCCTCGAGGGCGTTGTTGAAGGACTGGGACATCCGGGGCTTGGTTCCTATCGTGCTCCGGCGCCGCTTCCCCTTCTCTTTTCCGCTCTGCGGGGGCATCGGTCACTCCTCCGGATTCCTCGTGTAGGCGGTCAGCCACTCGTGGTCGGCCACGAGCAGGGCCTTGGTCATCATCTCGGAAAAGCTCCGCTCGTCGGTGTCATCGTAACCCAAAAGGTGTAGCACTCCGTGGGCAATGAGGATCGTCAGCTCACGGCCTAGATTGTGCCCCATAGCCTTGGATTGACGCTCAGCCGCCTCGATGTCAACGAACACATCGCCCAAGAGTTCAAGCTCTCCCTCGGTCGACTCTTCCCGGTCATCGGGTTGCAGATCAAATGCCAGAACATCGGTGGGGGCGTCTGTTCCTGTGTACGTCTCGTTGAGCCTGGCCATTTGTATGTCGTCGAAGAGCACGATGGCGATGCTGCGCGCCGGCGCATGTTCAAGGGTTAACGTCAGCACCGCGGCCCGTCGGGGCAACTCTGGGTCAACCCAGATGACCTTCTGGTGGTCATGGACCAGGACTTCGTAGTTATGGCTCAAGAGCGTCCCTTGTCTAGGGGTTCAATGGCGGATCGTTCTTGGGCGACTTGGGGGTGTCATCCGGTTTACCGGTGACAGGTTCTTCCTCACTCTCATCCTGAGGGTACTCCACTCGGGAGTGGAGGATCCCGGTTAGGGTGTTGACGAAGGATTCGCTGATCATCGAGAGGTCTGCCAACGTGAGGTCGCACTCGGCGAGCTGCCCGTCAACGAATCTATTATTAATGACACTGCGAACCAGCAGGCGGATGGCCGAGACACTGGTGTCTGAGAGGGTACGACTGGCGCTCTCAACGGAATCGGCCAACATGACGATGGCCGTTTCCCTAGTCTGGGCCAGCGGTCCCGGGTAACGGAAGTCGTCCTTGTCGAGGATCTTGTGTTCGTCCAGGCGGAGCGCCTGCTGGTAGAAGAAGCTGATGAGACTGGTCCCGTGGTGCTGTTCGACGAAATCGATTATCCCTCTGGGGAGCCGGTGCCTCTTCGCCAGCTCGATACCCTCCTTGACATGGCTTTTAATAACCAGCGTGCTCATGGAGGGGGAGAGTTTTTCGTGTTTCGATGCCTGTTCGGGGATGTTTTCAGTGAAGTACTCCGGTTTGGCCAACTTTCCGACGTCGTGGTAATAAGCGCCCACGCGGGCCAACAGAGCGTTGGCGCCGATGGTTCCCGCCGCCGCCTCGGCCAAGATGCCCACGTTTAAGCTGTGGTAAAAGGTTCCCGGAGCCTGGAGCTTCAATTGCAGCAGGAGGGGCTGGTTGAGGTCGGAGAGCTCCAGAAGTTTGACTGGTGTGGTGATATGGAAAAGGTTCTCGAACAGAGGGAGGACCAGGCTGGCCAGGAAAACCGCGGTGATCGCCCCCACGGTACCCAACAGGGTGTTGTTCAGGGTGGCTGCCCAGGGGTCGGAGAGGCTCAGCCCGATGGCGGTGATGATCAGCAGCTTGGCGCCAGCCACCTTCATGGAGATCCAGTAGAGGGAACTTCGGTGTCTGAGGGTGCTGGCCGCGAAAACCGCCGAGAGCCCGCCCGTCAGGAAGACGAAGAGGTAACGGACCTCGAGGCCGGTGAGAATGCCCAGCATCACGCTGCAGACCAGGACGCCGACGATGGCGGTGGGGGCGTCAAGGAGGGTGGCGAAGAGCACACCGGCCAGGGCGGTCGGTAAGAGGTATCCGATCTGGGGCACCCGCTGGAAGAGGAAGGTGACGAGGACCTGGGCCAGGCCGACGGTCAAGATCAGGACAAGACCGATCAGGAGCCAGGATCGTAGATCCTGGAAGGTTTCCCGCCGGTATTTATAGAGGAAGAAACCGAAGATGAAAAGGAATACGGCGATGATCGCCGCCCGGCCAAGTGTTACGTAGAGAATTCCCTGACTGGTGCGGAAGGCTTCCAGGGCCTCGAGCTTGCTGTAAACCTCCGGCGTGACGACCTCGTGGGCCGTGACGATCCTCTCATTTTCACTCACCCAAAAAGCCACCCGGTCCACCGAGGCCTCGGCGGCATCCAGGCGCTCCCGGGTCGCCTCCTCGTCGAGGTAGATAGTGGGGCGGCAGAAGCCCAGGGCGAGGGCCACGAGCTCCTCCGTTAGCTCCAGTGAGGAGATGTAGGATTCGAAATGCCCGGATATCTCCCCCCGGACCGTCTCGAGATCGGCTATCTGTTCGTAGTTCAACCCATAGTAAAGCTCGTCGTTCGGATAGCGGAGGAGGATTCCGTTGGCGATATCCGCCTCCGATAGCCTCGTCCGGTCCACCACCACCCCCCGTATGAACGTGTTGGAAAGACTCAGGGGGAGATTGGCAAGTTCCTCGAAGAGTTCCGGAGTCCTGAAGAGCTTCTTTAGCAGACCGGTGGAGATAGACAGGCGGAAACGCCCCTCCAGGCTCTTGGCAAGCTCCTCATAGTTCTGCGAGCCTGTACTCTCGGCCAGAGCGAATGCCTGGGTCAGGTCGTCTACGAGGTTGGCGAACTCGCGCCAGCCTCTCTGGAGTTCTTCCTCGGAGTATACATAGGCCGAGCGTACCGTAGAGCGTTTCCTCGCAAGCTCGGCCTCCAACTCATCGGTGGTTTTCAGGACGGGGTACTTGATCGGGCTGATGACGTCGTCGGCCGCCACGTCACCCACCTCGAGATCGAAGGAGTGAAAGGTTTTGCTGGGGAAGGTTAGTATGGCGAGGATGGTGATCGCACCGATCCCGATGATGAGTCTCTTGAAGACTTCCAGCGCGGAGAAGCGGAGACGTTGGTTCAGCCTATTTCTGTTCACCACGCCCCTCTTCGTTTTCGACGCGCTCGTAAGCCTCTACGATACGAGCCACCAAACCGTGGCGGACGATGTCTGCCTTCGTAAGATAAACGAAGGTGATACCCTCGATCCCAGCCAGGGTCCTTTGGGAGAGGATCAGCCCGCTCACGGCTGGATCGGGTAGATCTATCTGGGTGATATCCCCCACCACCGCCGTCCGGCTGCGGCAGCCCAAACGGGTGAGGAACATCTTCATCTGGTGGTTGGTGCAGTTCTGCGCCTCGTCGAGGATCGCGTAGGCGTTCTCCAGGGTACGCCCCCGCATGTAGGCCAGGGGTACGATCTCGATCACGCCGTGCTCGATCAGGTTGCGTACCCGCTCCACTCGGAGCATGGAGTAGAGGGCGTCGTAGAGGGGTCGCAGATAGGGAGCTATCTTCTCCTCGGGGGCGCCGGGCAGGTAGCCCAGGCTCTCGCCAGCCTCGACGGCCGGACGGGCCAGGACCAGCCGGCTGACTAGGCCACGGTGGAGATAACAGAGCCCCATCGCTACCGACAGATAGGTCTTTCCCGTTCCCGCCGGTCCGATGACCATGGTGATGTCCGAGTTGAAGAGCGCCGTGATCAGACGCTTCTGTCCGGCGGTTCGGGGCTTGACCACCCTGCGGGCGCCTACCGGTATATCGGTCCCCACGACCTCATCGAAGGCGCGGTGATGTGTGGGCGGTTCTCCGAGGTTGGCCACCGCCGCCCGAATCTCGGTTTCGGTGACGGGATGTCCCTTCGCCGCCGCTCGGGCAAGCTGGGTCAAGAGATCGCCGGCGATGGCGACCGCTTTTTTCTCGCCGCTTAAGACCGCCCGGTTATCCCGCAGGACCAAACGTACGCCGGTGAGTTCCTCCAAAAGGCGCAGATTGACGTCGCCGGGGCCGCAGAGTTCGGCGTAACGTCCGTTCAGGTCCAGCTTCAGGGCTGTGGTTTGATCCGCCGTTTCAACACCCGTCTGTGGTATCGAGCCGGGGAGGGAAGAACCCCGGCGCGAGATCGTACTCCGCCCCGTTGAAGAGGCCAGGACCGATGCTGCACGAGAATTATACCCCAGGGCCGCAGGATAGGCAACCAAGGGCCGATACGTTACTTCGCCGATGGGTCGGGTAGGCTTCTGGGTGGACGGAGCTGACGACCCCTCTGATAGGCCTCGACAGCTTTAAAACCGAGAAGATAGAACAGGAGGGCGAGTCCTACGGCGAGGATGGTATTCCCGGCCAGGTAGGTCCAGATCACATCACCGGCGGTGGACCAAATCTTACCCTCGCCGAGCATCTCGGTCAGCCCGCTTACTTTGACACCGGTCAGCCAGGAACCGAGGGTGAAGGAAAGCCCCCAGAAGAAGGGTGAGGTGATGGGGTTCATGATGGCCGAGCCGACGACGGAGGAAACCCTGGAGAAGCCGAAGAGGAAGGCCAGACCCACCGCCAAGAGCGCCCCCAGACCGAAGGTGGGGAAGATGCCGATGAATACGCCGACGGCCAGACCCACGGCCGCCTTGTGTGGCGAAGCGTCCGACCGCAAGAAGCGGACGTACTGGAGCCGGAGCCAGCGCCTCATCCGCTGCCAGAGGTTGGCGCCCTTGAGCCGGTGTCTTTTCTTCTTCATTCGAGCCAAGCTTATAGAGGCCCGGCGAGGAGCCGGGTGAGTTTATTAATTGAACAAGGGGTTTTTCTCATGTCTTGCGGTTTACTCGTCAGGTACGGTTACGGTATGGCAGGCGGTGCATTCCGATCCCTGGACGCCGTACAGGCCGTGGACATCGCCTTCCGCTTCGGTGTAGAGGCAGTTTATCCCGGTCGCGCCGGTCTCGGAGACCTCTTTGTGACACACCAGGCAATCCATGTCCCCAAGCGGCGGGTGATCTCCGATGAGTTGCATGAGGGGGTATTCACGCATGGTTTCCGCCACCCCGCCGCGCTGGAAGCCGAACTCGTGGCAGCGGAAACAGGTGCTCATCGGCAGAGAGGGATGCTCCTTATCCCCCGGCGAGCGCCGGTAGGAGAATACGTAAATATCGCCTCCGGTGCGCATTCGGTCGAGGCGGGTTTCACCGGGAGTGACCGCGAGTGCCTTGGGAGCGTGGGGGTTATGACAGTCGGAGCAGCGGTGGCTGCCGGGGAACAGGCCGGCGGGGATGATTTCCTCTTCCCCCTCGATCCTCTCCTCACTATACCAGAAGTAGTTTACCAGTCTCGGGTCGTCCAGGTGGCACTGCATACAGTTGTGATCTGGCACCGCGCCCCGGGCGGCGATCCCCATCACGTTCCGCGGTCCTTCCCAGTAACCGTGGCAGCGGTAGCAAAGCCCCCATTCGGCGCCGGGCGTGTTGTTCGAGCCCCGGGGGATGGCGAAGAAGCCGTAAGCGACGTAGAGGCCGAGCCAGCCCAGGGTGAATAAGACGCCCAGGAAGATGACAATTCGCTTTGCCTTGGCCGTCCGCCGCTCGCCGGGATCGAGGCGGGGGATGAGGATTAGCAGGATGACGAAGCCGAAGACGAGCCCGATGCCGATGGCCACCAGCCAGTCAGGCAGGGAGCTGAAGCTTTGATAGGCGAAGCTCTCCGGCTCGTGGTCTCCCTGCGGATCGGCGGCGGGTCCGGCGACCCCGGGCCAGACGAGCGCGGCGATGACGATGAGCAGCAGAAAGGCGAGGGCGACGATCCCCTCGACCATGGCGTGATCGGGGAAGAAAGGCTTGTCCTTTGGAGGCTCCTTCGGCTTCCTTTTAGAGGGACGGGTGAGGATCGAAGGTTTATCTACCATCGTATTAGAGTGGCTCGGCGATGCCTTGACGGCGGATCATGACGAAGTGGAAGAGGAGGAGGATGAAGATTACCAGGGGCAACACGATCATGTGGTTGGTGAAGAAGAAGCCCAGGGCCTCCCCCCCAACCGGGGTAACGCTGGTGATGATCCCGGCGAGAAAGTCGCCGATGAGCGGAATCTTCCTCAAGCCCTCCACGATGGTGGTGACGATTTCGAAGCTACGCTGGTCCCAGGGGAGGATGAAGCCCGAGATGTAAAATCCGGCGGTCGTCACCAGAAGGAAAACGCCGGCGATCCAGTTCAACTCACGCGGTTTTTTATAAGCCCCGGTGAGGAAGACGCGGATCATGTGCGCCACGATCAGCACCATCATCACGTTGGCCGCCCAGTGGTGGATGCCCCGGATGAGCCAACCGAACCAGACGTCGTTCATGATGTGGCCGATAGACTCCGCGGCCGCTTCTGGGGTGGGCCGGTAATGCTGGAGGAGAATGAGCCCGGTGACAACCAGGACGACAAAGGTGATCAAGGTCAATCCGCCGAGGCAGTAGTACCACTTGCGGGCCCAGGGGTGGACCGGCTTGTTGATGGACTCGACGATCCAGCGCTTGATGCGGACGCGCTCATCGAGCCACTTCAGCCACTTGCTCTCGGCAATACTCTTGCGGATCTTTTCGGACATCTTCTGTCAGTGGGTGTTAGGATACACCTACCAAGGGGCTTAGGCCCCTTGGCTTTCCAACGCCGTTTGCTGTTTAACGAAACGTAGCGTCAATTACCTTCTCTTGGGACGGGTATACTTCTTAACTCACTCGAAGGATCGGATGAGGAGCTTCCAGTTTTCCTCGGCGTCCAGAAGCGATGGCGTGCCGTCGGAGAGGGCGAGTAGGACGAGGTGCTCAACTACCGCCGGGTTACGTCTCACGGTGATTTCGACGGGGCAGTCGCTGCGTTCGTTTATCGCTTCTTATAGATTTAAAAGCCCCTTAACTGACGCGTCCACTCGCCCTCCGCATAATTATACAGGGCACCCTCGGCGTCGAGGCAGATGATGTAGTAGGGCCCTGGCCCATCGGTTATGGCGATCATGCCCAGATCGAAGGGCGGCTCCCCGGGGCATACGCCTTCCAGCAGCGCCAGTCCCTCCTCCGCTCCCGGTGCGTCAGCGAAATACTTCCCCTCGCCGTCCACGACTTCGTAAACCCCCCCGCTGCCGTCGGCGAACACCCAACTGCAGATGGTGAAGGGGGGGACGCCGTCGGCGAGGTTGTCCGTCCGCTCCCAGCCGGACATGCCCGGTTTAACGTAGACCGTGCCGCCGTGATCGACGGCGAAGAGGTAGGAAATAGATGCCATTGAAACCAGGGAGAAATCGTCCGGGGTTTTTCCAGGGAATTCGTCCTGGGTGACAATGTACCCCAGGCTTGGATCCCAACGTAGGAGCTCGGTGAAGCGGTGCCAGACGTTTTCGCTGAGCTCGAAGAGGGCCGATTCGCCGTCACCGGTCAATGCCATGATCTGGACCATCTCCGGGGAAGACGGTGTATTGACCGCTAGAAGGAACGGAGCCTTGCCCTCGAGGGGTTCGCCCAAGTCTTCCCAGGAAGACTCGGCGAACATGAAGAGTTGACCTGTATTGTCGAGTATCAGGTGCCTTATTCCGCCGAGGGTGGGTACGATACTGAGCCGGTAAGGACCTTCGCCGGGACAGGGGGAGCCCTCTTCGATCGACCAGGTTTCACTATCCGCACTGGGATCGAGATGGTACAAACGTCCATCGTCATCGATGGCGCTGATGGTTACCACGCCGTCGGCGTCCCAACCGATACCCAGGTCGACGGCGAAGCAGGTCGTGAAGACCGTCAGTAAAACGACCGCAATCTTATTCATCGCTTCCCTAGTTATGCGTGTATTTGTCTGTAGTGAATACCCGTGAGGCGCACTGCCGTCCGGTGTTAACCCGCTTTGTACCGGTAATCGGGCAGGAGCATGGGGCTCTCCAGGTCCGTCACGACGCCGGCCTTCTGCAGCTCCTGTTCATGTTCCTTAACGTGCTTGAGCGTCAGTTTCCCCACCTCGGCCTGGCGGGCGTACTTGGCTGCGGAGACCCCGGCGCGACGCCCGAAGACGGTAATATCTAAAAGGCTGTTGCCCATCAACCGGTTGCGACCGTGAATCCCTCCGGTCACCTCGCCGGCGGCGAACAAGCCCGGAATCTGCGTCGAGGAATCGGGTTTTATCTCTAGGCCGCCGTTCTGGTAGTGCAGCGTCGGGTACACCAGCAAGGGTTCCTTGGAGATGTCAATCCCGTGCCGCATGAACTGCTTGTATTTGGCCGGCAACTCACGCTGGACGGTGCCGGGACCTTGGAGAATTTCGATCATGGGGGCGTCGAGCCAGACCCCGACACGACCGGTGGGGGTTTTGATCCCCTCGTTGCGCTCCAGGCACTCCCGCATGATGGCCGAAGACTCGACGTCGCGGGGTTCACTGGGGAAGACGAAGTCCTCGCCATCGCGGTTGACCGGCTCGGCGCCCAGACCGCGGACCTTCTCCGTGATCAGGAGCCCTATGTTCTGCTCGGGGAAGACGGTACCGGTGGGGTGGTACTGGATCGAGTCCATGAACCGTAATTTGACCCCTGCGCGATAGCCGAGGATCAGCCCGTCGGCGGTGGCGCCGTAGTGGTTGGTGGTGGGGAAGCCCTGAACGTGAAGCCGCCCGATGCCGCCCGTAGAGATCACCGTGGACTTGGCTCGCACGACCTTGAACTCACCGGTCTCCATGTTTTTCAGGATAGCTCCACCGCAATGTCCACGATCATCCAGGATTAGCTCGACGGCGGGCTCGAACTCGACGACCTCGATTTCGGGCCGGTTGCAGATCTCGTCGCGCAGCACGCGCATGATCTCGGCGCCGGTCATGTCACCCGCCGAGTGCATCCGCTTGCGGGTGGTGCCGCCGCCGTGGAGGGTGGACATCACCCCTTCTCCGTCCTTGGTGAACATCACCCCCAGGCGCTCCAGCCATCTGATGATGAGGGGTGCGTCGTGGGTCAACACCGCCACCAGCTCGCGGTCGTTGGTGAAGTGCCCGCCGCCCATAGCGTCGAGGAAGTGGATGACGGGATTGTCCTGGGGCTTGTCCGCCGCCTGAATGCCGCCCTCGGCCATAACCGTGTTAGCATCACCGTGACGGAGTTTGGTCACCAGCAGGACCTTAACGCCCTCCTCCTGGGCGGTGAGGGAGACCGTAGCGCCCGCGCCTCCGGCGCCGATCACCAGCACATCCACATCGTACCCTATCTCATCGAGGTCTATCTCCACATCGGCCAGGATTGAGTGTGCCTCGAGGAGATCGGCCAGCTCATCCGGGACGCGCTCACCCTTGTTCGGACCCACCCTTAGCTCGCGCATCCCGGTGTCCTTATAATCCGGATGGAATTTATTCAGGACGCGCTCCCGCTCCTCCATGGTCATGGGCTTGAAGTAGCCGATACCGTCGAGTTTCGCCAACTTCTGGGCATCTGCGGTGTTTAGATTGGTTTTCCCCGGCTCGTCCGATAGAGAAACCTGGTCCTTGATCGCCTCGAATATGTCGTTGTCTATACCGGGGACGCGCAGCAGGTCACGGAGGTCACGGAAGAGCCCCTTCTCATCGCGGTAGGCGACGATGCGTTTGGGTGCCAGGCGTTTAGCGATGCGCATCTGTCTGGTGGCTGCTACCTTCTCGATAAGGTCTTTCAGCTCGGGTGTGTAACCCATCGAAAACTCCTCGTGGCGTTGCCTGTGATGGGCTGGGGCTCTCCCTTCCACGTTGGGGAGGGCCCTATGCGTTTAATAAAAAGTGTACATCAATCGGGTTCCCGGTCGGCTTGGCTCTTTCTATAGCGCCGCTCCAGCTCCTTATCACCGGCGTTGACGAGCTTCTTGAGCTCCTCGTCGTACATGCCGTCCTGGATTTCCTCGACGCGCTTTGCGAGATCGGGCGCTCTGGGCACCAGGTGGCGTGCGTAGAGACGCCGGGCGAGGATGCCGATGTTGTACTGGACGTTCTCGCCGGGACAACGGCTGGCGCACAGACCGCACATCAGGCACTCGAAGGAGAGCTCGGCCACCCGATCCAGTTCACCCTTCATGGCCGCCGACATGTACTCCATCACCTCCAGGTCCTGGGGGCAGACCTTACTGCAGGCGTTGCAGCCCATGCAGCGCAAAAGCTCCGGGTAGCATTCGATGAGGGTCTCAGCGGTGGGCTCCAGTTCCTCGATGTCGTACACCGCCTTGTTGGCGGGATAGAAGGGGATCTGGGTCAGGTACATCTCCGGTTCGACCACGGTCTGGCAGGCGAGGCCGCTCTTGAGCATGTAGTCGCCGGCGGTGCGGTATACGGTCCCGCAGGCCCCGCAAATGCCGCCGCGGCAGCCGCAGCCCCGGATGAACTGGTAGCCGGAATACTCGATCGCCTTGAGGATGGTCAGTGTCTCGGGCACCTGGTACTTCTTGCCCATGATGTAGATGTCGATCAGTCTCGCTTCACCCTCTTCACCCATTACATGCACTCCAGGGGTATCTCTTGGTTGATAAGGAGGTGGTAAAGGATAAACGTTTGAGTACCTACCAGGCGATGAGGATGCCCAGCAGGATGCCGAAAATCAGCCCGATGAGCGCGGCAAAGTACCGGTCGAGCTGGTTGAGGGTCTTGCTCTTGGGCAGAGTTTCCACCACCCGCTTGTCCACGATGTACTGCTTGATGTCCAGGTCGGTCTGGGGGCAGGCCAGGGCGCAGGAGTAGCACTGCTCGCAGTCCTCGCCGACGATGGACTCCAGCGCCATACTGGTGCGCTGGGCCGTTCTCTCCAGCCTCTCCGGCTCGCGCCGTAGCACCGGGCAGGAATCCACGCAGTTGCCGCAGGCGATGCAGCCCTTGTCCGAGGAGAGGTCCCGCCCTTCCGAGTGGAGGCGGTAGTAGAGCTCCATGCCCGTGGAGAGGAGCCTGGTCCGCGCGACCGGCGGTTCCTTCATATCGAAGATCTTGTCGAGGACCCGCTGGATCTTCTTCAGGTCGCGTCCCTGTGTCGCTGGCATGATCACCGACCGTTCCGAATCGCCGGTGAACGGCGAAATATTACTACTCTGATCCCAGGTTCACCACCGGCGCAAAGGCTGAGGACAGATCAATCGTCAAGCTCTCGAGGCAGTCGTTGGTCGCGGCGGCGACCACGCCGTTGTAGTTCTCCAGATCCGCTTCCTCGGCGTAACCGGTGTAGCTTCCGCTTAAGACCGTTTTGCCCTCACCGTCCACCAGATCGTAGTTCATGACGAGCTCGCTGGCCAGGTATTCGCTGACGAAGCCACCGACGATTCCCGTCGTCGATGCCGCGGCCCCTCCAGCCATGGCCCACCCGACCCACCCAGGAATGACGATCTCGGAGCAGGAGGCGATGTTGATGATGAAGTATATCCCCAGCGCCACGGTGCCTATGCCGAGGACGGCGGCGCCGGCGATGCCGAGGATAATCCAGCCCGAGGGTGTGCGTATTGCCAGGTAGAAGCTGGACAGTTCGCCGTTGAGTACGTAATCGGTATCGCCTTCGTTCGTAACCTCGGCGAAGAGACGGCTGACCCGTAGGTAGTCCGTTGCCGCGTTGGTCAGATACTCCTCGAGGTTTTCGATGTGGGGCGGAGGTTTCGTGATGATTCCCCCCATATCGCGGTAGTATTTCGTCCCGCCGCTGAGAAAGACCCGTTTTATGCAGATGGTTCGGGGCTCCGTTTCATCGGCTGCCTTCGCCGTCGGGAGAAAACCACTTATCCGATAGTACTCCGTTCCGCAGGAGGCCAGCAGAAACACACCGATTGTTCCGAGGCTTACCAGACCCAGGATTCTCTTTTTCACCATTTCCTTCTTCCCCATAGCCTTATCAGGTGGGAAAATCGAAAAATGGCCACCCTTCGGTTGTGATTTACTGCTTTTTCGGGCTGGTTGCTCATCGGGCTCAACAGCGGTGCTTGGATATTGCGTGCCCATAGTAGCAGATGGGCGTCCACCGTGGAACCCCCGGTTGTGTATTTGGAATCCGTCCACCGCGGGCGGAGAGGCCGTACTGCCCGCTCCGCCAAGAAATCGAACCGTTGGGTATTCCCCGTGCCCGGAATTCCGCCGCGGATGCAATCTGAAGAGACAGGATTTTGCTACTCGAAGAGAGTGTCCGTGCGGTTGCATTCCAGCACGTTATGCCGCTTGGATTTGATAACGGTGAAGCTCACCGGTTATCGGATTTGGCGATTCGGCGAATAACGGATTTCCGGCGGCTGCTCCCCACCGTGATCCGTATAGTTTTGATCAAACCTCGAACAGGCTTCGTTTGGCGGCGATGGCCTTTCCCGCGAGGGAAACGGCGCTTATTCCGTTGGGACAACGCGAAGCGCAGCGGGCGCAACCCACGCAGTACTTGGCTAGCTCTTCCACCCGGGCGTAGTTGCCTAATCGGGTCTCGAGCACCATCGTCATCGGCAGCGGCACGTCATCCTCGACGCGCCCCACGGGACAGACGCCGACGCAGGCCTGACAGTTGTAGCAGTTCAGGCTCTCGCCGGTGTTGCGAACCATCACCCCGGAGATCATGAAGTCCAGTAGAAAGATGATTCCAAAGATGATACAGAGCTGGAAGATGGTCTCCCGGGAGAACTCGCCGACGGTGAGCCACTGGAGAGCCCGAACGGGCCAGGGCTGCTCCCCGGCTCCCCCGGCTTCTTTCAGCGCTTCCCGGCTGGCTGAGATGATGCCTTTAGTGGTAAAGGTGGCGCCGGAGACGGCGTCCACCTCCAGGCTCCTCGCCGTTGAGATAAGACCGGGTACCTCTGCAATGGCTTGATCAACGGCGGAGCGTCCCCTGCTCTCCGACTGGGCGGTTACGGTTAGTTCCACCGAACCGTCATCAGCCACCACCGCCGTTACCTCGATGGGCTCGATGGGGTTTTTCCCCACGCCGCGGCCGGTGTAGGTGCCGGGCTGGATGACGTTGAAGTCTATTCGATCGGCGACGGTTAGCACGTGACCCGCTCCCATGACCAGCGCAGGCACCCCCAGGACCAACAGGGCCAGGATAAGGCGGCTTCTCTTGGCCCAGCGCCTGGCCGGTCCCGCGAAGAGAAGGCATATCCCGAGGATCAACAGGAGGATGAAACGGGAGGGAGGAAAGAATATCGCGATCAGCATCGTAGCGTAGGCGATGCGCCAGGAACGGCTCGGCATGAGCATCGCCACCAGTGATCGTCTCCGTTTGGGCAGCGCTCCGGCGGTGATTTCGTTAACGGGCGGCAAATCGCACCTCCCGCTGCTCGATGATGCTCATCATTTCCTGGTAGAGCCTCAGCACCTTCTCGTAGCCCGGCTGCGAGTAGCGGGCCACAGCGGCGGCCTCGGTGAGCGGCTCCCGGGTTTGGGGATCAATGAAGCCCTCCTCGAGGATCAGCTCGGAATCTATCTTGCCCTTGGCCAGGGCCTCCAGGGTAAGTTCCTGCATCCTGGCCGCTATCTCGGGGATGTTAATATCAAGGATACACCACTTGGTGCAGTTACCGCAATGGGTGCAGCGCAGCCCTCCCTGGCGGATGAAACGCTCGTAGTCGGCGGTTCTCGACGAGACCACCATCTCCACGGGGAAGATGTACTCGGGGCAGTTCTCCCCCTCGGGCTGGGAGAGCACGCGCATACAGCTCCGGTCCTCCAGGCAGTATATCGAGTAACCGGTGCCGATTAAGACCGCCTTGAAGATGACAAAGGTCAGGGTGAGGGCGATGATGACCATGGCGATGCGGTTTAGGTTTTTGGTGAGCATCCGGTGCTGGGATTTGGAGATGAACTGATAACGCCGGATGCCGGGCAGCACCTCGATCTCATCGCGAGGAGGACCGTAGATGATTTTCTCTTTTTCTTTTTTCTTGTTATTTACCACGATAAATCAGGTTATCATGTAGAGGATGGCAACGACAATCCCGCCCAAGGCGCCCTGCATAAGGCCCTTTCGGTCTCGGAAATCCATTGCATACGCAATTATTGCGCCGGAGATTGCCCCGCCGAAGAGAAAGGCGATCCAGGTGAGAATCGAGCTGGGGTCCAATCCGCCCCCTAAGTTAGAAGAAGCAGGGCTCCGGCGATGGTCCCGCCGACCGCTCCTTGTAAAAGGTACGTGATGAAGGGCGCCGAGTTGACGAACCCCGAGGCCTGGTCCGGCCAGAACAGCGCGAAGGACATGAGTATACCCGCGACGGCGCCGCCAAGCAGGAATGTCGCCCAGGTGGCGATTTGCTGCTCCTTTTCTTGGGTTGGTGTGCGAAGTTTTTTAAAAACGTCGGGGTTGATCAGCTTGACCACACCCACGGTGAAGGCGAAGAGCCCGATCAAGAGGCCGAAGAAGAGGAGCAGGTTCTCCAGGCGGAAGGGGTTGTGGGTGAGCACCAAAAAGCGCATCACCAGCGACGCCAGCGGGGTCATCCCCACCATGATACCGAAGCTCTGGGCGTTGCGCAGATAGCCTATCTCGGAGCGTATCATTCCTTCGGATATGGTTCCGATACCGCCGATGGGGCTCGGACCGCAACTCGCCGCCGCATTGACGATGAACCCGGCCAGTACGATGGCGAGTTGATTGAAGGTCAGGAGCCCGGAGGCACCGGGCATCCAGCCCGTGGCCGGTCCCATGGCCACCACGACAGGGAGCAGCGCCGCCGCCAGGATTCGGCCGCAAGGCATGGGCATGATGGTCTCGAGCTGGACAAAAAGGGCGATCATGCCGGCCACGCCCAGGCCGATCCCCATGACCTTGAATTCCGAAAGCCAGATGAGCACCTGACTCAGGTTTTTGAACCCTCCCGAAACCGCCAGTGAACCGGCCATCAAAAACCCGGCCACCAGGGCGGTGATCGGGTGGAGAATGATCCCGGCGATCACCTGGCGGATCGAGAGCCGGGCGATGAGCATGATGAGAACGGTGGCTACCAGGAGGGTGGTGGTGATCGGGGTTTTGCCGAAGATCCCGAAGACCGCCCCGATCAGGGCCACGAGGAAGATGACCAGAGCGATGTAGCCCACCAGGGGCGCCTGGAATTTCTTCGCGATTGCGGCTTCGTCCTCCTTGACCATCTGGGACTGATCGCCGGACGAAGCGGCGCCTAAGCTCTTGGAGAGCTGACGGCCCTCGGTCAGACGGATCTTCTCGGTCAAGTCGAACCGGGTTATGAAAAGGCTGATGAAGAGGGCGGCGAAGGCAGTGCCGATCATGATCCCGAACTCCTGCGAGCTCGTCAGGAGTCCGAGTTTTTGCAGAAAGCCTTCACCGATCTGCCCGATACCGCCGATCTGGCTGGGTCCGCAGCTCGCCGCCGCGTTGACCGCCAGTGCGGTAACGAGGACGATCATCTGGCGTTTGGTGAGTAAACGCACACCCTCGGGACCGAGGGTGATGATTACCGGAAGGAGCGCCGCCGCCTGGATCCTCCCACAGGGCATGGCGAAGATAGTGGCGAACTGGGCGATGAAGACCATGGTGCCCGCTATACCCAGGGGGGTGCCCCGCATCTTGTTGATGGCGACGCGCAGGGCGGCAAACCCTCCCGAACCCTCGAGGGCGCCGGCGATCAGGAAACCGCCGGCCATGGCCATGATCGGCAGAAGGATGACGTTGGAGCCCACCGCCGATCCGATCGAGAGCATCTGATTTAAAGAGCCGCCGTCGATCCAAATCGCCACGGCGGTCATGATGATGTTTATAAGCGCGCCGGCGACGAGGAGGGTCTGTAGCGGCAGCGGTATCAACCGCCGACCACCCACCTTGATCAGCGGACCCAGAACGGTGAAAACGAAGACGAGGAGGCTTAGGATGCCGACAATCTCGTGAGCCAAGTTGTACTCCACCCAGATGAGCTCTACTTGAGATTACGGGGTCTTGCTTTTTTGATCAGTTCCTCTACCTGGGATACAACGTCGAACGGATTGAAGGGTTTGGTCAGGTGGAGGGCGATGCCTATCTCACGGCTGATCCTCTCGTAAAGTGGTCCCGAATGGCCGGTAATGATGGCGACGGGGGTTGAGGACAGCAGTTCGTCCGCCGTCAGATCGTGGTAGAGCTTATAGCCGTCAATGCCCGGCATCAGCAGGTCCAGGATGATGGCGTCGGGGTGCTCCTCCCGCACCACGCTCAGAACGGAAGTGGGATCACTCAACGGGATCGTCTCGTGCCCCCTGCTTTTGAAAGCAAGTTGGAGGGTTTCGACGATGTGCTTCTCGTCGTCTACGATCATGATCCGAGCCATCATGACTCCTTGATGCTCTAGGATTACATCATGGGTGATTCAGTGCCCGGTTTTCGAGGATCCTTTCCACCTGCTCTACGACCTTGTAGGGCTTGAAAGGTTTGGTCAAATGCAGCTTGATACCCAGACCCTCGCTGATCTGTTTGTAGATATCATCGGGCTTGGCGGTGAGAACGACGACCGGTATTTTCGATAGCTGCTTATCCTCGACCAGGCGACTGAACACCTCGTAACCGTCCATTCCGGGCATCATGATGTCCAGGATGATAGCGTCGGGGTGCTCCCGCTCGACCATGGTGATGCACATTGAGGCGTCGGAGACACCGACAACCTCGTATCCACGTTTCTCGAAGGCCAGGCGTAGCGTTTCGACGATGTGCTCCTCATCGTCAATGATCATTATCTTCGACATGATGTACCTGTGGTTATAGATAACATATGGTTAGGGGACTTGAGCCTCGTTGGTTCCCGGAGACAAGGAGCCCCGAGCCCCTTCCCAAGTATTTTAGATACTCCCAACTTGCACTTGATAACCCGTGGGAGCGAGATGGGATGGCGTGAAGGTTACCTCGGACCTAGGTTTTCCCGTTGTCTTCACTCTGCCGGTCGGTGATATCGCCGTTAGGGCTTCCCCGACGTTCCTGAACCACTATGTTGCCCGCTTTGTTTTTACCGAATTTCTTCAATTCGGTCGCCACGCTGGCGATCTCGGCCATATTGGTGAACGTCCTCCTTTCGCTTGATAACAGCACAACCGTCAGGGATAGCGTGGCCGTGTATCGCCGGAGATGGCCGGTGCGGTCCCTGATCTCGTAGTAACCACTTTCCCGGTCAGCTTCGTCGAAATAGTCTTTCACGCCCTCTTGGAAGAGTTCGATGACCCGGTTGGCCAGCTTCTCGGCCTCCGGGTGGTAGCAGAGCATCATGAAGTCGTCGCCGCCGATGTGACCGACGAAGTCCTTGGGTTTCCCCAACACGCGCGTGGACTGGATCATGCAGTGGGTAAGGAACCGGATCACCGAATCGCCCCGGGCGTAGCCGTAGTAATCGTTAAAACTTTTAAAACGGTCTATGTCGGCGTAGAAGGAGGAGTAAGGCTTGCCGGACCGGATCACCTCCTTGAGACGGTGCTCGATCTCCAGGTTGCCCGGGAGTCCGGTCAGGGGATTGCGACCAAGCTGATAACGGGTGCGGGAGAGGACCATCTTTGCCCGAGCCAGGAGTTCACGCTGGGAGAAGGGTTTTGCGATGTAATCGTCTATGGAGTGCTCCACCCCCCGTTCGAGATCGATGATGTCCTGTTTCGCGGTCAGGAGGATAACCGGAATGTGGGCGGTCTCGAAGTCATTTTTCAGCTCGGTGCAGACCTGGTAACCATCCATCCCCGGCATCATCACGTCCAGAACGATGAGCTCAGGGTTGAACTCCCTGACACGCTGCAGGGCTTCCTCGCCCGAGGGACAGGTTTCGACCGTGTAGTTGTCGCCCTCGAAAACCGCCTTGACTATCGTGCGGATGTCGGGGTCATCGTCAACAACCATCACCCGTGTAGACATGGCTCACCTTTAATAACGGGCCGATTAGAACAAGCAATGATGAGGTGTTTGCGCTAGATGGAGCGATTATAGAATCTTCTTCACCGGTTTGTCAGCCCTTCAGGTAGAGTCGGTTCTTGTCAATATAACCGGCGACGGAGTCGGTAACGAGCCCTCGGAGGGGGAGTCCAGCAGCGGCGCGTTCGCGGATCAAGGTCGAGGAAACATCGAACTCGGGCATATGGATCTCTAGAGCACGGGTACCGGGTGGTAGTCCGCTGGGCGAGAAGGCGCTTCCGGGCCTCAGGGCATAGGCGAAACGGGCTAGTTTGACCAGCTTCTCGACCCGGTGCCAGGTGTGGAGTTCGGCCAGGTTGTCGGCACCCACCAGGATCACCGGTTCCTCCCCTAAAAGCTCTCGGAAGCGGAGAACCGTGTCAATGGTGTAGGAGATGCCACCCCGCCTCAGTTCGAGGTCATCAACAAAGAGGGACGACTCTTCCCTCAGGGCCAGTTGGAGCATGGCGAGACGGTGCTCGTCCGCGGCTCGGGGGGGGCGGTCTCGGTGTGGTCCTCTGGCGGTGGGGATGAAGTAAACTCGCTCCAGCTTGAGCTGCTCCCGGGCGAAGGTAGCCAGGAGCAGATGGCCGTTGTGGACCGGGTCGTAGCTGCCGCCGAAGATTGCGTAGTTGATAACCACTCCATATACCACCGGCTAGCGGCGGTGGAATTGTACCATAACACCGGGTGGAGTCGGGGTTTAAGTTTCGTCTTAACCTTGGATCAACATTCGGGATTGTCGCACGAAAAAACCGGCTGTGCCGGTTTGTCTGTCGCATTGATCCTACAGCTCTACCCTTCGCCGTTGGGTGATATCTCGTAGATGAAGCCGTATCTTTTCATGCTTTCCCGAGCGTCCTCGGCGTACACGTCGTCAGGGAATTCTTCGAGGATGCGCTGGAAGTCCCGCCGTGCGTCGTCTGAGTACCCCAGTTTCTGCAAGGCCTCGCCCCTGCGCCAGAGGTTGCGCGCCGTATACAGTGAATCGGGGTAACTCCCCAGGAGCATGTCGGCGTATAGAACCACCGAGCGGGGGTGTCCCATCCTGCGGTAGATGAAGACGATGTGGTCGAGCTTGCGTGCTTCGAGCTCCTCGGCTTCATTGATCGCTTCGGCTATCTCGTTCACCAGCTCCGAGCCGGGGAAGAGCTTGAGGGTGCGGCGGTACTCGCCGATCGCCGCTTCGATGAGCTCGGTGTCGCGCTGGTAGTCGGGCGCGCGCATGAAGTAGCTGCGTCCGATAAAGTAACGGGCGTCGTCGGTGTAGGAGGAGTGGGGGTAGCTCGCAGCCATGTCCTCGAAGATGGCCTGAGCCTCAAGGTAGAGCTTGTCGTTGAAATAGGCCCTGCCCAGGTAGAACTGGGCGTCGTCGCCGTACTTGCTCGATGGATAAACGATCATCACGTTTTCGAAACAGCCCCGGGCCTCCTCCAGTTCATCGGAGTCGTAATGGGTCTTGCCGAGCTCGAACCACTCTTTGGCGGTGAGCGAGAAAAGATCGGGCAGCTCCACGGCGCAGCCGATAAAAAGTAGCGAGACGATTAATGCGGTGAGTCCGGTCTTCAAGGTTAATTCCTACTTCTTGGTCCGGGTTTCTAAAAAGGAAAGGTAGAGCTCGGCCTCGCGGCTTGTGCCCTCAGAAATCTCCCGAGCCTTCTGCAGATGCTCCTTGGCGGTGTCGTAGGCTCCCTGCTGAAAGTGCACCAGGCCGAGCTCGAGGTGGCAGTTATGATAGCCGGGGTTGATGGCGACGGCCTTCTCCAGAACATCCTCGGCCTCGGAGAGTCTACCGCCCCGGCGGAGGATCTTCCCGTGGAAGACCAGAAGGTCGGCGTACATTGGAGCGAGTTCGACCGCCTCATTGATCAGTTTCTCGGCCTCCTCGATGCGCCCGGACTCCAGATCGAGGGCGGCCAGCTCGCGGTAGCCCTCGGCCAGGCGAGCCTTGATTGCCGGGCTCAGTTCATCGGGGCGCATCTTCGTCGAGGCCATCATGATGGTGAGTTCGGCGTCGGCCTCCTTGTACTTGCCTAGATCAGAAAGGGTGATCAGGAGGTTGAGCCGGGCTTCCTCGTAGGCCGGGTTCAACTCGAGGGCTTTCTGGTAGTAGCTTACCGCGACCTTGTAGTCGTTGAGCATCGAGTTGCAGAGACCCATCAGGTTGTAGACGTCTGGGTACTCTTTCCCCTCACCGATCGCCATCCGCAGCTCGTTGAGAGCCTCGGCGTACATTCCCTGTTCGATGAGGTGACGGGCGTTGGCGACCCTGTTCTGTTCCGAAGACACCGGCACCCCCTTGGGTGAAAAATGGAAAGTTCAATGGTTTTCAGTATAGTTAGCCGCCGGTTCCCCGTCAACCTCGGTCGCTCTCTAATCTACGGTTGTCGGGTGGATTTTGTTTCGGGGGATTGGAGGCGAAGGCGGGGCGAAGGGGTATGAAGAGGGAGTATGACAGGAGAATGGCGGCGATGGCCGCTCCCGCCCAAACCCAGTCCTTCTCGCCGTTCAGCGAGTTATCGGCCAGGGCGTATACGGCGATGGCGGCGATGATCAACCCCGCCGTGGCGCCGAGCCAGCGTCCCCAGCCCTTCAACAAGTACATGCCCACCCCGGCGAGGATCAGGTTCAGACTCCACAAACCGTAGATCGGATAAAGCCAGGCTCGCAGTTCAAGGGGGGGGCGGTCGAACCAGGCCAGCTCCGGCAGGATGAGAAGAGAGAGAGCGGACAGCAGCCCGCCGACGGCGCAGAGGCCTCCAAGGATGCGTATCAGGATCCTCCCGGCCCGCCAGGGGTAGGGGGCGATGTCTTCGGGTCGGATAATGTTGGGCAACTCTACCCCCCCCTCACAAGTTCCCGGACCCTTTCGAGTGCCAGGGGGAGCTTCTCAACGGCGGTCCCGCCGCCCTGGGCGAAATCGGGCCGTCCGCCGCCCTTCCCGCCGAGAAGAACGGTCAACTCACCGATCAGCCTGCCGGCGTGGAATCCCCTCTCCACGAGGTCCTGAGTTACACCGCAGGCGAGGACCGCCTTGGTTTCGTCTCTGGTGGCGAGGAGGATGATCGCCGAACCAAGCTCGGTCTTCATGAGGTCCACCGCGCCTCGGAGCGCCTTGGCGCCCACGCCGGGGAGCTCTACGGCGAGGAGTTTTATTCCGTTAATCTCCTCCACCTCGTCAACGAGGTTGCGTCCCCCGCCGCCGGAGGCCAGCCGCTCCTCGAGTTCACCAATCCGCTTGTCGGCCTGTTTACGTTCTTCTAGAAGGACTCCGATGCGCTCGGGGAGTTCTGTCGGCGGGACCTTCACCGTGGACGCCGCCCGGCCGATCAACCTCTCGCGCCGGATGACGTACTCCACAGCCACCGTGCCGCACACCGCCTCAATCCGCCGCACGCCCGCCGCCAGGGCGCTCTCCTGCGTGATGTACAGGCTACCGATCTCCCCCGTCGCCGAGACGTGCGTCCCGCCGCACAGCTCCCTGGAATAATCACCGGTTTCAACGAGCCGCACCTCGTCGCCGTATTTCTCGTCGAAAAGCATAACCGCGCCGAGGCGCTTGGCCTCCTCCAGTGAAACGGTGCGCCAGCGAACCGGGTCGTTTAGGAGAATCTTTTCGTTGACCAGGCGGGTGATCCCTTCCAGCTCGGTGTTGTTAATGGCCTTGGGGTGGTTCAGATCGAAGCGGAGGTGATCGGGTCCGACCCAGGAGCCGGCCTGGCTGGCGTGCTCGCCCAGGATTTTCCTCAAGGCCCAGTGGAGGATGTGGGTGGCGGTGTGGTGGGCCTGAATGCGCCTCCGGCGTTCCTTGTCGACCGATACTCGGACCGAGTCTCCAGCCTTCAAAGTGCCGCTTTTCAGCTTGCCGATGTGTAGATAGGCCAAACCGGCTTTTTGCGTATCCATTATCTGAAAGATCGTCCCCCCGTCCGCGGTGAGTTTACCCGCGTCGCCGACCTGCCCCCCGGCCTCGGCGTAGAGCGGGGTTTCGTCCAGCACCACCGAGCCTTCTTCTCCTTCTTCGATGGTGTCCACCGGTTCTTTGTCTGCGTTGAAGAGAGCGGTTAGCTCCGATTCGAGCTCAAGTGTATCGTAACCTCCGAAGACGGTCTCGAGACCGCTGATCGTGGGCCCCTCGCCATCGGCGTTGAACAGAGCCGAGGCGCGCGAGGTCTCACGGGCCGCGGTCAGCTCCCGTTCGAAGCCGTCCAGGTCCACCGTTAGGCCCCGCTCTTCGGCCATCACCTGCGTCAGGTCCACCGGGAAGCCGAAGGTGTCGTATAGTCGGAAGGCGTCGCACCCGGAGATGACGTTCCCGTCGAGGCCTTTGATGATGTTTTGAAAAACCTCCATCCCACCGGCGATGGTGGAGCCGAAGCGCTCCTCCTCACGACAGAGCGCCGCCTTCGTCCGCTCGGTCTGGCGGAGGATGTCGGGGTAGCTCGCACCGAGGACATCGTTGACCGAGTCCACCAGCCGGTAGAGGAAGGGTTCCCTTACGTCCAGCTCGTAACCCAGCCTGCCGGCCCGCCGCAGGAGCCTCCTCAAGACATACCCCCGCCCCGTATTCGAGGGGAAGACGCCCTCGGCAAGGGTCACGGTGAGCGCCCGGGCGTGATCGGCGATGGCCCAAAGCCGGGGACGCGCCCCGGGGTCGTCGGGGTCGCGGTCCACGATGACCGCCGCCGCCTCGATAATCGGTCGGAAGAGGTCGGTGTCGTAGTTGTTTGAAAATCCCTGGAGGATCGCAACGAGGCGCTCGGTGCCGAGGCCGGTGTCAATGCCCCGCTTGGCGAGGGGGGCGAGGGTGCCGTCGGGTTGCATGTCGTACTGGGGGAAGACTAGATTCCAGTACTCCACGTAGCGGTCGCACTCACAACCGGGGGCGCAGCCCGGCCTGTCGCAGCCGTACTCGGGTCCGGAGTCCCAGTAGAGCTCCGAGCATGGCCCGCAGGCACCGGTCTTGCCCGCCGGACCCCAGAAGTTATCCTCCTTACCCAACCGTACTAAGCGGTCTGATGGAAGACCGATCATCTCCCGCCAGAGTTTATAAGCCTCGTCGTCTTCCTCATACACCGCTGCGTGGATGCGTTTTTTGTCCATGCCGTAGATGTCCACCGAGAGCTCCCAGGCCCAGCGGATGGCCTCCTCCTTGAAGTAGTCGCCGAAGGAGAAGTTGCCCAGCATCTCGAAGAAGGTGTGGTGACCCGGCCTCTTGCCCACCTCCTCCAGGTCGGTGAGGCGGAAGCACTTCTGCAGGGAGCAGGCCCGACCGGGATCGAAGGGCACCGGCTCGATTCCGGCCCAGTACGGCTTGAACTGGACCATCCCCGCCGAGGTAAACAGGAGCGTCGGGTCATCGCGGGGCGCCAACGGCGCCGAGGGAACCTCGGTGTGCCCGTGCTTGACGAAGAAATCCAGATATGTATGCTTGATTTCCTGGCTGGTTGGCATTGCCGTCCGTTAGTGATAGGTTATGTCAAATTGAAAACACCTTGTCATTATAGCTCAGCCCCCTCCCGGGGGCCAAGCCGTTGCCGAATGTGTTTTGGGTTGGGGTCATGGCACCGGCCAGAAGGCGAACCTGGGCACGAGCTCCGCCGTGGCGGCTTGTTCGGCTCGGTCCGGGTTGTTGGTTAGGCTAGTCAACACCTCCGACTCAACCACCACCCCCACCGGTATCCGCTCGGTGCTTCCACGAAGTTCGTAGGGGCTTTCGTGGAGCTCGAGCTCGAACCAGGTGTCCCAGGTAACGGTATCCTCCGGCGTGGTCTCCCCGCTCTCGGCATAGCCACCAATTACGAGGAAGCCATCGAGTGGCAACGGCCGTCCCATATCCAGGGCGACCTCCCTTCCGGACCACACAGTCGAGGGATCGCCGTCGAACAGTTGTTCGGCTCCGAGTGGATCGGTGGAAATAAGCGGGGTCAGCTCGCCCGTGCCCAGGTCCAGTTCCAGCCAGCGGGTCAGCTCGTAAGGGGGCCGGCTGGGCGAGTAGCCCCAGGGCATGGTCCACGTCGCTTTATCGGAAACGATCTCCCCGGCCAGAACAACCGTTCGGCCCTCCCCACCGCGTCCGGCGACGGGAAGGATCCACCCGACTTTGGATAGCACCTCGGTAACTTCATCTACTTCAATGTCCCATCGCAGAAGGGGTTGAAGGTCCAGAAACTCGTCGCTCGCCGGCGAGTGGGGGTGGAAGTTCATGTAGAGTGATTCTCCGTTGTCCGACCACTCCAGAAGATGAACGCTGACGCGGATCTGGTCTGTCTCCACGGGGAAGGTCCTCCGCTGGACGACCTCGCACCCCCTCCCCAGGCGGTATACATAAACATCCACTTTGTGTTCGTCGCCGCCATAGGCCGCGGCCAGGCTTTTTGCGTCGGGTGACAGGGCAAATTCCGCGTGGTACAGAGGCTTGGATAGTTCGTCCAGGGGTATGGAAAGTTCGTACATGTCCACAAAGAAGCCCAGGTCGGCGTCGTCCACGTGCATGCGCCTGATCTTCAGACCCGTCAACCAGGTTTCGTTCCACACTTTTTGACCGAGGTAAATATAGTCATCAACGCACCCCAGGATGAAGTTGTCGGCGTCCAGGGCGATTTCGAAATTCCGTCCGTTTCTCTCCAAGGCGGCGCTGTCGTGCCAGGGAGCCCAGCGGATAGTGTAACCCTTGCCGATGATTTCGAACTCGGGCTCGTAAAGCTCCTCCCAGGTGTAGTGCGGCCGGTCTATGCCGGATAGGGCTAAGGAAGCCGTCAACAGGAGAAGCAGCATAAATAATTTATTCATCTTGACTCAGCGCTCCGTTAAGGGTTTGCGGGTGAATATGCCGAAGCCGCCCCAGTACACCGGGCTGGGGAAGCTTTCCCGGGTGGAGAGCTGGGCCAGTCGGAGGGCTTCGGCGGGTGGGAGTCCGTCGGCGAGGTTTATGAATAGGTTGCGGGCGATGATGGCCGTGGCTATGTCGGAGGTGCGCCAGAAGGTGGCGGCCACGGCATCCGCTCCGGCGTAGAGGAAAGCCCGGGTGAGGGAAAGGAATTCGAGGCCGTCACCGGAATCGGTCACCGCCGTTTCGCAGGCCGAAAGAATCGCCAGCTCGCAGCTCAGAGGCTGGGAGAGGATCTCTCTAACGGTCAGTTGGCCGTCCTCATCCGCTGCCGGGGTGGTGTCCTCATCTGTTAACGGTGTCAGCAGCAAGGCCGAGGAGAGAGGATCTCCCGGGGTCAGTCTGGTGTGGGTGGCCAGGTGGAGTCTGCGGGCTCGGCCCGCCAGCTCGTAGTAGCGGCTCTCGAGCGCCGCTTCGCCTATCAGGGGTTCCGGACCACCGGGGAAAAGTCCGGCGATGCTGTCCGCCTCCTTTTCGGCGAAGGGGAGGTCATCGGCGGGGTCACCCGTAGCCGGGTTGGCGAAGCTGACCAGGGGCAGATCACCGTACCCGGTGGCAACCGGTGAGAGCCAGGTGGTGAGGCTCGGCGCATAGGCGATGGCGAAGCGATCCAGAAGGTAGCCGTCCCCGTAGGGGAGGATGGCGAAGGGGATGTAGGCGAGCTCTCCGTCGGGAATGATGAGGATCTTATCAACGCCGGTCTCGCTCAGTTTATCGGCCCAGGGTTCAATTATCTCGGCTGCGAGGATGCGGCTCAGCTCATCGAAGCGTTCGGGATCGCCGTGCTCGGTGAAAAGACTGATAAGCTTCTCTGCCGAGCTACGCACACCGGTCGCCGGTTTTCGGATGACCTCGACACCGTCGGGGCTCACCAGCCAGGAGAAGAATCGTTCACGGCCCAGATGGTAGGCCAGGACGGCCCGGTCGTTGCCGACCCCCTCGATTATTTCCTCCGCCGTCGCCGTTCGGCCGGCGACACCGGCAAAGGCGGGCCAGCGGTGGACGATCCTGTCCGTGATCGTCGCTTGTATCGCTCTTGCCCGGACAAGCTCTTCGGTTCTATCCGTTCCGAGGAGAATGGATATCCGGTGGGAGACCTCCAGGTTTTCGGAAAGGGCCTCGCCCAGTTCACTATCGCGCCAGGGGATATCCGCCGCCGCCAACGTGCGTTCCCCGACGACGGAGTGGAATATCTCCAGCAATTCGATGCACCTGTCGTAATCCCCGGCTTCGTAATAAAGATTGATACCGTCGCTGAAGAGCTCCCCGGGCCCGACGAAGATGCCCCGATGGGCGGCGACGAGCGGCGATTCGGGTTTGGCGTACCGAACAATCTCCAGGGCCAGGTTGAACTCGTTCATCGCCGTTTGCCGGCTACCGCCGATGTCCTGGGCGGCGGCGAGACGACTCCGCTGATGATGAACCCGCCAGAGGAGATCGGGACGTCCGGTGGAGATCGCCCCACCGTAGGCTCGGGCCAGGTAGTCGGTAGCTTTGACCGGGTCGTCGGTGAGGATAAGACGGGCCACGTCGTAATAGCCCATGATCGTGCGCGGATTCGCCGGATCGGCGTCCATCAGGTAGCGCTCGTGGTAGGCGACGGCCTCGGCGACCTCCCCCTCGAGCTCGGCGACGGCGGCCAGGTGGCGTAGGTCGGTGTAAATACCCTGACGGTAACCTATCCGCTCGTCCAGCTTCAGCGCCTCCTCGAAGTGCACCCCGGCGATGCCCTGGCGACCGCTGAGTCGGTAGATCAGTCCCAGATTGGAGTGAGCGGCGGCGGTCTCCTGCGCGTTACCGGTGGCCTCAGATCTTTCCAAGGCGGCCATTGCCGCGGTGAGGGCCTCGGAGGGTTGGCGCATCCCCAGAAGGGATAACGCCTCTAAGCCCAAGAATCGGGCGACGAGACCGGGCGTCCCGTATTCGACCAATTCATCGAGCACCGCCCGGCAGATCTCCAAGGATTCCCGGTAGGACCGTCCCTTCCAATGAGCCTTGGCCAGACCGAAGAGGTTGTCCAGACGCGCCGTGAGTGCGCCGGGCTCGTTGGGGAACCTCTCTGCTTTGGATAGACCTTCCCGGTGATACGTGCGGGCGACGGAGAGATCACCGGTTTCGCCTGCGATGAATCCCAGGAGCGCCAGAGCCCTGGCCTCGCCAACCGGGTCGCCCAGGTTAACGAAGGCCCCGCGACTGAGTTGGGCGTAGCCGAGCGCCTTCTCCTGATTCTCGAGGTTGGCCTGGTAGAGGTTCCCCAGCTCCAGCATGATCAAGGCCAGTGAATCTTCTCGTTCGTCTCCGACGGCCAGGTCGGCTGCCAGGTCGTACTCCTCCGCGGCTTCTTCGTAGCGGTACATGCGCACCAGAAGCCGGGCGCGCTCGAGGTGGCCTGTAACGTAAGGGTCGGTAAGGGCGGAGACCTCGGGACCGCCCAACTCCGCCAGAGAGATCAGATAGCCTTCGTTGTTCGCCAGCGCGGCCTTCAGATCTTCCATTTCGGCGTTGATGGCGCTCAGGCGGCGGTAGGCCTTGGCGCGGGAGGTGGGATCGCCGGCGGCTTCTAGGAGCTTCTCCTGATACTCCAGCGCCAGGTTGAGCTTCCCGGAGCCACGGGCGGCGTTGACCGCGGCGCCCCAGAGCTGCAGCTTCTTCGCGTCGTCTCCCAGGCGTTCGGCCATACCCGCCGCCTTGAGGAACTGGAAAAGGGCGGTTTCGTGCTTACCTTCCTCCTGGTAAGCCAGGGCCGAGCGGACCGTGTTCGAGAACTGCTCCTCGGCAAATGTGCGGGCCTCTGCGTCGGAGAATCCGGCGAAGCCAAGGAGCATCGGTCCGGCCCAGGCTACGGCGGCGGGGTAACTCTCGCGCACCTCTAGCTGGGCCCGGCGGACCGCTTCGGCCGGCGGTTCACTCAGCCGCCATCGGGCGAAGGCCTCGGCGAAAAGGCTCCTCGCCGCGCTTTCGGCTGAATGGGGGGAGAAGATGAGACTGGGTACCCCGGCATAGGTAAAGCACCGGTTCAGGACGGCGAGGCTCTTTCCGATGTCGGGGCTCAACTCTATCCGGCTCCCGGCGTCGTTGAGACTTACCACGTTGATGTCCAAGGAGTTGCCCAGAAGGGCGTTGAAATCCAGCAGCCCCCCGTCATGTCTGGCGAGCCGGCCGGGGTCCTCCTCAGAGAGGCGAAAGCCGAAGGAGAGCGGATCTCCACCCGAAAATTCGAAAGGGGCGGTTATATCGAAGTGGCTTCTCGAGGTGATCGTTTCTAATAGTTCGGTTTCGGTGAGCTCGGAGGGGGCCAACTCGCCGTTGACTGCTGCGGTGCGCTCCTCAGCGGCTTGGTGAGCCCAGTCCGGGACCCCTGCCCCGCCCACGAAGAAGAGGGGTTTTGAGTAGCTCGCGTTTCGGGCGGCGTGACAGTAAGTCAGCTCTGAAAAGGAGGCGACGAACGCCACGGGGGTGGTCTCTGCGAGAGAGCGACCGTCTTTTACGGGCAGGGCGGCCCAGGGAACACGCCAGAGAGCACCGTCGGGGGCGATGTAGAGGGTTCGGCTTCCGACGATCTCTTTAGAGTAGGGGGAAAGAAGAAGGTGGCCCAGCTCGGTGAGGGCCTCGGCGTCATCGGTGAGCACTCGGTCAACCAGGTCCCGCGCTCTGGCCCGGTCCAGCTCGACCTCGGTCTGGCGCACGCCTTCCGTAGTCAAGAGCCAGAGGTAGAGTCCGTCCTCGATGAAGAAGCAGGTTAGCAGAACCTCATCCTCGCGTAGGGCCGCTTCGACCTCATCGAGCTCGGCGGGGTAGACCCCCACGAGGGCCGTCAGGATCGGTTTCCTCTTCCGCTGTTCTTCGATGATCTCCCGGTAGTGCAGCCGTTCAGCGACCAACTGGCGCCGCAGCTTTTCCAGTTCGGCGATCACGGCGGGATCTGCGGAGAGGCTGTTGGCCGAAATCAGGGAACCGATGGCGGATATCCGCTCCTGAGTGAAGAGCTCGTCGCCCAGAAACAGTTTATCGATCTCGCTGGCCAATTCCAGCTCCCGATCGGCGAAAAGCGAGGCCAGGTATGCCTGTTGCTGGCGATCAACCAGATGGAGCGCTTCCTCCGTCCGTCCCTCACCGGCGACCAGCGTCACCATCTTTTCGTATAGTTCGCGAACCTCGGCGAAGGTGACCGAGATGGGCACCGACTGCGTCCTCTGGCCGATCTCTCGTTCCACCGCCTCGAGGGCTTGGTTCAGGTAAATCTTGGCCCGGCCGGCTTCGCCCCGCGACAGATAGAGCTCGGCCAGGGAGCGGTTTGCCCGCCAGGACAGCCTGTCCAGAGCGAAAAGGTTTGCCCGGTCCCGCGCCCGCTGCAGGAGGTTCTCCGCTTCGGCGAAACCGAGCCGGGCGAGCGCCACCCCCCGGTTGTGCTCGGAGGCGACCGCGCCGGCGGCATCACCCAGAACCTCATAAGTGTTCTGGGCGGTAAAGAAGGCAGCCTCGGCCCTGCGGAGGCGGTCGTACCGCTCCGCGGGGGTCTCGCTCCCGCTTTCGAGGTACAGTAAAAGCAGGCCCCGGGCATTGGCGATGCGCGCTCCCAGCTTTGGATCAGCTACGTCGTAAAGCTTCGGTGCGAACTCCTCAAGCGTACGCTGGATATCAGCGGCGGTTTCACGGAGCTCGCCTACAGCGTTGTCCATCCCCCATCCGGGAAACAATTCTTCGGCGGGGATCCCCTCCATACGGACCCTGTCGGCGATGTTCATCGCGATCTCCGCCAGGTTAGACAGCGCAACTAAGGCTCCCCGGTATGCGTTGCTCTGATGACATGCCTCCAGAGACCAGAGGTAGTTCCTCCCGGCTTCCACCAGATCGCCGAGCTGATAGCTGAGAAAGCCGATCCGGTTGAAGACCCTCCCCCTTTCGGCCGCCGCCACCTCCTCGTCCTTCTCGCCGGCAGTCTCTTCAAAGAGGGCGAGCCGCTGCCCGTAGCAGGTGATGGCGGCATGATAATCGCCACGGTTTGCGTGGCATTTGGCCGCGAAGGTGTAGATCAGCTCCTTCTCACCAACGAGGTCAAAGCCCCTGGCCGCCTCGGAAGCGTCACCCACGAGCCCCGCACTGAAGGAGAAATCAAGAAGCCCGCTGCTCGCGGTGTCAAATTGGGCTCTGCCCAGTTGTTCCAGGACATCCATCGCCTGTTGAAGGTAGTCGAGGGCATCGGAGTAGAGTTGGAGAAAGTAGTAGCAGACGCCGATGTTCCGCAGGGCGTAGGAGCGTTTGGCACGGGCGGCCAGCGCTTTCTCGGCGGCGCGTATCCGATCGCCGAGATCGGCCAGATCGGCGGAGGCCGCCTCCTCCTTATCGGCCACCTGGCTATAAAGCTCTGCGACTCGGATGAAGGAGTTCAGGGCCTTGTTGTAACGCTCCTCCTCGAAATACACTAGCGCGATGGCGTCGGTGCACATGAGGATGCCCACATCGTTTCCCAGCTCGGCGAAAAGCTGACCGGCGTGCTCGTAATGCCGGATTGCCTCGGCGTAGTCCTCGGTGTGACGGGCGCAACGTCCGGTGTTGAAGTGGAAGCGCGCCTCTACCTCCGGGTTTCTATCGGAAATCATCAACTCCTCCCGCCTCTGGTAATGTCGGTAGGCGGGTCCGAAGTTGTAGAGGAGGTAGCTGGCGTTGCCGAGAAGCAGCTCGATGTCGGCCTCGAAGTCGGGGGTTTCGAGTTCGTCGTTTTGGGCGCGGGCGATGCGCAGATAGTCCAGAGAGCTTTCCAGGCGGTCTCCGGCCTCCCGGTCATTCCCCTCCCCCCGCAGCTTGACGGCACGTTCGAGATCTATCCAGCCCAGGGTGAACCAGGCGGCGGGGAAGACGAAACGGAGGTTCACCGCCACTCCAAGCTCACCCTCCGCCCGGGAAAGCCCTCTGTAGTTGACCTCGTCACCCCCGCCCTCAGGAGGGTAGGTCAGGGCAAGCCCCAGGGCGTAGTGTGCGATTGCATCGTTGGGATGCTCCTGGACACGATCCTGGTACACTTGGACGACATCGTCCCGTTTGTCCAAATCCTCACAGTACAGCTTGACCAGGTCGTGGTGGCCCCGATCGTTTTCGTAGTCGAAGTCCATGGCCCGGCGGATGAGGGCCTCCGCGCGCTGGAAGTCGTTGCGCCGACGGTAGCCCTCCGCTTCCTCCAAAAGGAGTCGCCGGAGTATCTGGGAGGCGCGGATGGCCTCCAATCCTCCGGAAAGTTCGCCGAACTCGTCAACGATCCGCTCGAGGGCGGTGGCGGCCTCCTCCGGGCGGCCGAGCCTCTTCTCGAGCTCTGCCATCTTGAAAAGAACGCTCACGCCCAGGAAACGTGCCCGGGGGTACTTTTCCAAGACCTTGCGGTAGGCGACGATGGCCTCTTCCTCCTGACCCATCCGCTTGAGCTCATCGCCGATCTGGACCTGGGCGTAACCTGCCAGCTCGGGGTAGTCGGCGTAGTCGTCGGTCATCTCCTCGAGGGCCACGATCCGTTCCACGTCTCGCTTGCGGCCCACAGTCAGGTTCACCAAATCGCGCTGTGTCAGGTTCTGCCATCGCTTTTCGGCGGGGTAGTTCAGGAGGATGAAGAGGTAGCGTTCCCGGGCCTTCTCGTGCCGACCGAGCCTCTCCAGAGAGCGGGCCGCTTTGAAATCCGCCTCAGCGCGCAAACCGAAATCAGAACCGAGGAGGGCGGCCAGGTCGTAACTCTCCAGCGCTTCCTCCGTCCGTGTGGCTCGATAGAGGATATCCCCGGCTAAAACGAGACTGCCGCAGGCAACCGAAGGGACATGCTCAACGGTTTCAATCGCCAGGTCCCGGGCACGGGCTAGGAGATCGGGGGTGATCTCCTCCACCGTTCGACCCGTCTCCTGATACCGATACGCGGCAGGCATCTTATCGTAGTATACCGCCTCGAGCCAGTACTGCTGCAACTTGGACAGAACGCTGTGCGCCCCAGCGGTGATACCCTCCGGCCAGCGGTGGATGACGCCGGCCCGCTCGACGCCGGCCTGGTGAATCCAGCCGAGATTTTCCATTGTGGCGGCGATCTCAAGCTGTGCCCGGGCGGCCCAGTCGTCATAGTGGTGAAAGGTATCTACGAACAGCGTGAAGGCTCTGAGCCGGTCAATGGGATCCCCAACGATTCCCTGTGCCAGGCGGAATGCCGTGGAGGGATCCCGGGGCATCTCGGGTCGGGTGAGCGTCATGCTCCATATGTCCCCGTTCGCGGAGCGGTCCGAGCTGAAATAGACGATCTCGCCGTCGGTATCGGCAAGGCCTTCCCAGTGGGCGCCCGAGGTGAGGCGGCGGTATGCCACCTGACCGGGCTCCAGGCGGTCCGCCGCGGCGGCTCCAGGTGCCTCACCGCTGAGGACCCGCTCCAACTGCTCATTCTCCAAGAGACAGAGTTGGGCGTTATCCCGCGTGTCCAGGGCGTTATTGTTGTTCGTGTCCAGGGCGAAACGGGCGAAGAGAATCCCCTCGGGTCTCCAGCGTGGTCGAACGATGAGGGCCGGCTCTGATATGAGGATTACCGGTTTTCCCCCGTCCAGCTTCTGCGCCACCAGAGCGCTTCCACCGATTCCGGGCACGACGTAACACAGCCGAAGGCCGTCCGGGCTTATAGACGGATAGGCGCCACCCGCCTCGGTGACACGCTCGATATCCTCGCCGTTCCACCTCACCCGGTACACGTTGGTCAACCTGGGGAGCGGCTCGTGATCTTCACCGTCTACCGTGGGAGGGGGGTGGTATCCGCCGGGCTCGGTACGGGTGAAGTAGATGAATCGGCCGTCGGGGGTCGGCTCGGGCGTTTCGTCGCGTCCGGAGTAGTTCGTCAGCCGAGCCGCGTAATCCAGGTCCAGGTTGTAGGAATATATTTCCCCGTCGGGGTCCTCCCGGGTGCTGGTGAAAAATATCCTCGTTCCATCCGCCGACCAGACCGGATCGTAGTCGTCGGCGGTGTGGGCGGTGAGCTGTCTCAGCTCCCGCTTTTCCAGATCCAGGATCCAGATGTCCTCATTTCCATTCATGTTGGAGACGAAGGCGAGCAGGTTGTCTTTGCGGTTGACCGCCGGCGATGATTCGAATGAGACGTGGGTGGTGATCTGGACGGGCTTGGGCAGTGGGAATACCTCGGGCTCCGCCGTTTCGGAGGATACCCCCGGAGTGAGAGGGGTGAGGAGGGTCAGGAGAACTATGCAAACAGCGGAATTGAGGTGAGTCATTGAACTCCGGGAAGCAGGTTCATTGATTATACATGCCGTTCGGCGAGTTGGGTAGCGTCTGGCAGGACTGCGCCTTGCCAATAATGTCTGTTGGTGCTAGTATTTGAATGAAGTTGATCGGTAGGGTGATACAGGCGCCCTTACGCGGGCGGGTTTAGGGGAGGAAAGTATGAAGAGGACGCTTATTCTGCTCCTTTTAGCCCTTGTTGCTGTCTCTTCGGCCGAGTTTTCTGGGAAGAGGGGGTATGGCCGTTTCGGCTTCCGCGCAGCCTACCCCGTGGCGCTCACCGACCCATATCCACAGCGTTTCGAGAACGCGGAGAACCCGGAGTATCTGACCAGCGTTTACGCGGCCATGGAAGGCGGGATCGGCTTCAGCGATTACCTCGAGCTGACGTTCGGGCTTAACTTCCACTTCGCCACCGCCCGGGCCCTGGACTCAAACGGCGAGGAGCTGCCCGCATACGCCCTCACCGTCGGTGAGGGGTCAATAGCGGTTGGTGTCAACGGATACTTTGTTAAAGGGGACATCCGTCCCTACGGTCACTTGGACCTCGGTGTCTCCTTCAACTACTCCGATTTCGACAACGTGGCCGGCTACACCCGCTCCCTCGCCCTGGCCGTGGGAGTCGGCGTCGGCTGCCAGTTCGTCTTCGGCGATGTGTTCTATCTCGAACCATTCGTACACTACCGTCTTCACGCCAGCGGTTCCTATACCTTCAACATTGACGAACCGGGATTCGAACCCGTTGATCAACAATTCCTGGAGACCCCCATGGTTCTCTGCGCCGGCTTGGGGCTCGGTTTCCTCCTCTAGTCTCGTAATGTTGATCTGGGGCGGCCCTTTGATTCTTGACCAAGGGGGTCGCCCTTTTTATCATGGTTGCGCCGGAGGATACAGACGATGAATGAGACCGGCCCCCCTGACCATAACCGCACTCATCTGACCATTGGCGTTCCCTGCGCCTTGGATCACTTTCTCCACTACCCCCTGGTCCGCGAGCTCCTCGCCGGCTTAGGGTTTGAGGTTCGGTTGAGCGGGCCGACCAACCGCGCCATCTTGGACGCCGGGACAACCTACACGGTCACCGACGCCTGTATTCCGATCAAGGTATTCCACGGTCACGTGCACATGCTTCTCAACAGGTGTGACGCGATCTACCTCCCTCGGCTGGTCAAGGTTCGACGGCTGAGACATCACCGTCGGTCCTTCCGCGAGTCCTTCTGCCCAAAATTTATCGGTCTGCCCGACATCGTCCGAAACGCGATGGGGCTGGAGACCATCGAGCAGCTCGGCCCCGGAGCGCGGGCCCGCCGGTTGATCCGCCGCCGCCTGAGGCTCATCCAGTCCCCGCTTCCCGACGGCCTGCGAGAGCTGCCCATCGTAAAACGAGGCCAGCCCGACGTGAATCTCCCCGGGAGCGCCCCCCTCCTGATAGATATCAACGTGGACCTTACCCACCGTTTCGCCACCCTCTATCGCGTGGCGAACCAGCTCCGCCGCCTGCGGTATTTTGGCTACGTTCACCTCTACGGCGCTTATCGGAAGGCGCTGCGTTTCCAGCGCCGCTACGAGCGGCTTCTGGGAAAAGGCTTTTCACCAAATGAAGCGCTTCGCATCCTGGATAAGAAACTGGAACCCACCGTACCCGCCGTTGGTGAAAGAGGCGTTTTGGCCCTGGTCGGCTACCCCTACCTTCTCTTCGACACCTACCTGGGGGCGGGGGTGGTCAAACGCTTCGCCGAGCGGGGATACGACGTCTGGACCACGTGGCGATTATGGAAGGACAAGCAAGCCCTGGCCCTTGGCGCCCGTCACAAGGCGCGACCCTTCTTTTGGCATTTTTCCAACATCGTGGCCGACGCGGCTCTGTACCTTATCCACTATGGGGTAACGGAACGGCAGTTGAGCGGTGAACGCCTCACCCGTCGGGGCTTCCTCGGACACCTGGTCTCCAGGAGCGGGGGACGCCGACTTGGGGCGCCCACCGTCGGCCTGGTGCACGTGACCAGCGCCACCTGCGGCCCCGACGCCTTCGTGGGCAAGGCACTGGAGTTGGAGGCCAAAGGGGCGGGTGTGCCCCTGATGATCCTCCAGGTGGACGAGCAGTCCGGCGAGGCGGGCCTCGTTACCCGCATCGAGGCTTTCTGCGATATGTTGGAGCGGCGGCAAAGGGGCCGTTAACGAAGAAGATATCTTGACCGATACTGGCAGCTTTGTACAGGAGCTCGAGCGCTGCGTGGCCTGCGGGAAGTGTCGCGCCGTCTGCCCCGTCTTCGCCGTCGAGGGCTCCGAGATAAGCGTGGCCCGGGGGAAGCTGAAGCTACTTGCCGCAGCCGAGATCGGGGAGTTGGACTACGACGCCGAGCTGGCGCGGCTAATCAACAACTGTCTCGGCTGCCGGCTGTGCGTGGAGAACTGCATTCAGGGAGTCCGGGTGGACGAGCTTGTCTACGCCGCCCGGGTGCGGATCGCGCGCCGGCGGGGCCGTGGAATCCTAAGCCTCTTCATTCTTCGCTATCTTCTGCCCCGGCGGGCAGTTCTGGCGGCAGTCGCCTCGGTAATCGGGCGGTTACAGGCCCTCGGTGCGGGATTGCTCCGGCCTTTTCTCCACCGAGCTTCGAGTAACCTCTCTTCCTCCCAGTGCACGCAGTGGGTCCTGGCCGGCATCTACCGTTTTCTCTTACCCCTGGCCGGACTCTCGCGCCGTCTCATGCCCCCCACGCTGGCCGTCGAGCCGTTCAGTTACAACCGCGGAGAGGTGCTTCACGATGCCGGACCGGGCGCCCCCCGTTTCGGTTTCTTCGTGGGTTGCGCCGTGGACCTGGCCTACCCCGGCGCCGGTGAGGCAATGGTCGGCTTGGCCGGGGCTCTGGGGATCACCCTCATCGCTCCCCGGGGGCAGCTCTGCTGCGGACTTCCCGCCTGGGGTAGCGGCGACCGCCGGACCGCCGGAGCCCTCATCCGGGCCAACGAGACCGCCTTCGCCGAACAAGCGCTGGACGGCGTCATCACCGCCTGCGCCTCCTGCGCCAGCTTCCTCCGTGAGCGGTTCACCGGCCTGCTCGGAGGAACCCTTACCCTGCAGGAGTTTCTCGTCGAGCGTTTGGACCGCCTGCCCCTCGCCTATGACCCCGGGCTTAGATTTACCTACCACCAGCCGTGCCACCTGGCCCGCTATCTCGAGGTGGACCTGGCCGAGGGGATGCTGCGGAGGTTGGGGATCTTCGTGGAGCTTCCCGAACGGGACATCTGCTGCGGTGGGGCGGGGAGCTATTTCGTAAAAAACCCCGATACGGCGGCGCGGATCGGGGAGCGGAAGGCTCGAAACATTCTGTCCACCGGAGCGAACGTCGTCGTCACGGCCTGTCCCGGTTGCGCCGTGCAAATCGAGGCCTCGCTGGCGCGCCTGGGTGCCGATGTTCGGGTAGCCCTCTTGGGGGAGCTCGTCGCCGAATCCCTCTCTACTTCCGCGCCCGAAAGAGGAGGTAACCGTCCCGCCGTAGCGGTTCCCGGTCCTTGAAGAACTCGCGCAAGAGCCTTTCCCCCGGCAGCTCCCCCCTGAGTACGATCCACAGTTCCCCTCCCTCACGCAGAGCGTCCGCTGCGGCCTCGATAAAACACCGGGTCAAGCTGAGGGCGTGCCCCGTGCCCCGGTGGAGGGGCGGGTTACAGAGAACGGCGTCGTAGAGCCCGTCCAACTTGTCGCCCGCCTCGGCGGTAAGGACCTTCACATTGGAAAAATCCGCCAGTGTGGCCCCGGCAGACGTTAGCGCGAGCGCCGATGAGTCCAGGGCGGTGACCACCCTGGCTCCCTTGAACGCTCCGTGAAGGGCGAGCGCACCGCTCCCGCAGCCCAGATCGAGGACCCGTCTCCCGTCCCACCTGTCCGGCAGAATTCCCAGGAGGGCTTCCGTGCCTCGATCCAAGGTTCGCCAGGCGAAGACGCCGGGGAGAGAGTGGATGGCGCCCAATCCGGGAACCTCATAAGCCGGTTGAGGGCTGGTGTCGGGAAGCCCGTCGCCCCTTGGTCTCCCGCAACGCCATACGCGGCAGTGGCGTCGCGAAACGCTTTCAACCGATCCGAATCGTCTTTCTAGAAACCGCCTGTACCCCTCGATTCCACCTTTCTTCTCCCCGGCCAGCAGGAGCACGCCGCTATCTTTCAGGGAGGCCGCAGACCAGTCCAGTTGCATCCGGCCACGCTTCCGGTCCCTCGCCCCCATGAGAAGGATGACGTCGTAGGTGTCCGGCGGGGGAAAGGGTGCGTGGAGAACTTGCTCGGGCGTCAGTCCACGACCGATAGCCTCCCGTACGACGCCCAGCCCGTCCTCGACGACGAGGTTTGAGCCCTTTTGAGACAGTATCGAGACGAGATCGGTGGACTCGAGGTCCCAGCCGAGGATTTTTCCCCGGATGTCCGGAATCTCTTCGAGCAGCAACCTTTCCGACGCCGTGAGCATGGGCTTCCTCCCACCTCATGTTAACACACCGCCCGGCTTGGAAACGGCGGGGGGTTATGTTAGTATCGCCGGACTCGATTCACTGCTTACCGAGCATGCGAACACACGGTATCTGATTGAGACCGCTACTCAAGGAGCAGCAATGAGCCCGCGTCTTACCATGGATGTGTTGCACCCGTATGCTGTGGAGTACATCACCAATCCCAGTCAGGAGAAGCTGCGCAATCTAGCACTCAAACATACACCGGCCGTGCTGGAAACGACCTATGGAAACCTGAATAAGTTCACCTTTAATAAGGCCCGCAAGGCCCAGTACACGTACATCATCGCTCCCGAGTCCGACGCGCATAAGTACTCGGGAAAGGTCATCGATGCCGAGACCGCCACCCGTCTGATCGACAGCGTAAAAGAATACGTTGAGAGGATGGGAACATTGCTCGAGATCCAGGGTTACGAGGGGCTCGGTCCGCGCGCCGTCGGTGTACAGTGGATGTATACGATAGACCTATCCAACGTCGCCGCCATGCAGCAGATAATGGCCTTTCCGCGGGAGATGGTGGAGACGCCGGAGCAGCTGTCCCAGCCTTATGAGCCCACCTTCCGCCTGGTCATGGCGCCGGGGCTCGAGGCCCAGGGGATGCCCGGCGGACAGGCCATGATAGTCGATCTGGAGAACTGGACCACCTACGTCATCGGGGCGGACTACTTCGGCGAGAGCAAGAAAGGCGCTCTGCGCATGCTCAACGAGTACACCTATCAGCGAGGCGGTCTGACCCTCCATGCCGGGGCCAAGGCGGTGACCATCGGCGGCAAGACCGTTACGATGGCCATTCTCGGTCTCTCTGGTACCGGTAAAACCACGACCACCTTCAGTAAGCAGGGCGAGGTGACCCGACCGATCCAGGATGACATGGTTACCCTCTGGCCCGGTGGCGAGATATCCATCACCGAGAACGGTTGCTTCGCCAAGACCTACGGATTGACCAGAGAGGCTGAGCCGGTGATCTTCGACGGCACGGTGAGCCCCAGTGCCTGGACGGAGAATATCTACGTTGATTCCGACGGCGCCTTCGATTTCAGCAAACAACGCCTGACAGTCGAGGAGGTCAAGCGATACTGCGACATCCTCATCGCCACGAAAGCCGTTAAGGGGAACGTGGACAAGTTCCTACGGGGCGAGGTAAAGATCGATGAGGTTGTTGACTCCGACATCCCCGCCGACGGGTGGGATTTTCTCATCTGGACCCAGAACGGCCGTTCGATCATCCCGATGAAGGAGATCAAGGACGCGGCCAACCTGCACGATATCCCGCCCCTGAAGTTCATGGGCATCCTCAACCGCGATGAGGGTCCCGACGCGGCCTATCCGGGTATCATCCGCTTCGTTTCACCGGAGCAGGCCGGCGGGTACTTCATGCTCGGCGAAACGACCAAGACCTCGGCGGCCGGCAAGGAACGCGGGCGCACCCGCAGCCCGTTCACCCAGCCGTTCTTCCCCCGACATAACGGTTTGCAGCCGAAGCGCTTCGCCGAGCTGGTGGCCACGATGCCCGGTGTGGTCTGCTGGTCCATGAACACCGGTTGGGTCGGCGGCGACGCCCTGGATGTTGAGAGTGGGAAGGCGCTGAAGGTGAAGATACGCCACTCCTCGTCCATGCTCGAGGCCATGCTTACCGGTGAAGTTGCCTGGAAGACCGATCCCGATTTCGGCTATGAGATCGTGGACGTGGACGACCCACGAAGCGCCGCCCTTTTAGAAAAGGTTCCCCGGGAGATTCTCAATCCGGTGCTCTTCTTCGAGAAAGCAGGGCGGATGGACGAGTACAGGGCCTGGGTAAAAAAGATGCTTCAGGAGCGACGGGAATTTTTACTGAAGTACGAGGTCGCCCCCGGTATCATCCGCGCCGTCTGCGGGTAGACACGGACTTAGACCTGTCCGCGGCCGTCTTCCTGGCGGCCGCTTTTTTTACGCTGAGAGGGAACCACCGCCTTGACGTTTTCGTTTCAATAATAGGATCCGCATCCGGCGGGCGATCGGCGAATATATAACCGGAACACGTTGTATTTTAGGGGCTTCTTCTGTTATAATGTATACATTACACAAACGGTTTCCCCCCCCTTCCCTTTTGTGAACCGAGTGATACAGGCCTTTGAAGGTAAAGATTCCTTCTTTGTAAACCGCTTCCACCGGTGCGGAGGGCTCCAGCGGGTTACCGTTGGAGTCCCGCTTTTTTATCCGCTCGAGTGCCCGCCTTCTCAATTAGATTTGAATCTGTCGGATCTGCGGCGGGGGTGGCCTGACTCGGTTTACCCAGCTTTAAAGCGCGAGGTTTTGGTTGAAAAAGGAAATCTTGGTCAGTGTCTCCCCCCTCGAGACCAGGGTGGCCACTCTCGAGGATGGCGATCTGGTGGAGATAATGACCGAAGCCGCCGGTGCTCGCCACATCGTCGGCAACATATACAAAGGACGGGTTAGCGAGGTACTTCCCGGGCTCCAGGCGGCTTTCATTGACATAGGTTTTGATCGCAACGCCTTTCTGCACGCCGAAGACCTGGTCACCGACGTTCACGACATCGGCGCCTTCCTTGATGACGATTACGATAATCTGATAGACCATCGGCGTGGCCGCCGGCGCGAGGTTCCGCCCATTGAAAAGATTCTTTCCAAGGGGCAGGACATCCTCGTCCAGATCACCAAGGAGCCCATCGGAAAGAAAGGCCCACGGGCCACCGCGAACATCACTCTAGCCGGACGATACCTGGTGCTGATGCCCTACGCCGATCACGTGGGGGTCAGCCGGAAGATATCATCCACCTCCGAGCGGAACCGTCTGCGCAAGCTGGTCAAGAGCCTACGCACCGGTGACTCCGGGTTCATCGTCCGCACCGTTGGTGAGGGCTCCTCGAAGAAGGCTCTCCGCGCCGAGATGGGCTATCTGAGCCGCCTGTCCAGGGAGATTGTCCGCAAGGCGAAAAAAAGCGAAGCACCGGCTCTGGTCTATGATGACCTTGGGCTGGTGTTTTCCATTATCCGGGACGTTCTCTCCGAAGAGGTGGATTCCCTCGTCATCGACGATCGGGAACTCTACAACCGTATCCGTAACTTCGCCCGCCGCACCGCCCCCAAACTCTCCACCCGCATCGAACTCTACTCCGGTCGCTTTCCCCTCCTGGAGGCCTACGGCGTCGAGCGGGATCTCGAGCGCATGCTCCAACGGCGGATCTGGTTGAAGTGCGGCGGTTACATCGTGATCGAACAGACCGAGGCGCTGACCTCCATCGACGTCAACACGGGCAAGTTTGTGGGTAAAACGAACCTGGAACGGACGGTCTTCGAAACCAACCTAGAGGCGGCGGTGGATATCCCCCGCCAACTGCGGTTGCGGGATATCGGTGGCATAATCATCATCGACTTCATTGACATGGAGGTCCAGGGCCATCGCGATGAGGTGGTCAAGCGTCTCAACAAGGCCCTGCATAAAGACAGGTCCAAGACACGCGTACGCCGAATGAGCGACCTGGGTCTGGTCGAGATGACACGAAAACGGGTCAGACGCAGCATCACCGCTCAAATGACCAACAAGTGCCCCTGCTGCGGGGGGGGTGGACTCGTCCTCTCCGATCCGTCCCTGGCCTTCCACGTGGAGAACACGCTCCGCCGCGCCCTCTGCCAGGCTCCGAACTCCACCGTTCAGCTCGTTTGCAACCCCCACGTCGTTCAACTTATCAAGAATAAGTACCCATCGGTAATAGATCGGCTGCAGGAGGAGTTCGGACGGGAGATAATCCTGCAATCAAACCCGGTTCAACCCTTCGATGAGCTGACGGTGAGGGGTGCGGATGGTACTAAGAAGGCGAAAAAACCGAGGTCCAGACGCCGGCAGGCCCATCGGAGGAGTTGACCTTGGAGACAGGGGTTATCCGTTTGAGGCCGCACCATCTCCTCTGCCTTTTGGCCTTCAGGGGGGAGGGGTACAGCCCGGAGTTTATCGAGAGGGCTGAGAGGCTCCAGCGGGCCCTGCTTGAGGACGGGATCGTGGTTGAGGTGATAGAGGGTCTCGACGATCTCTGCACCGGCTGTCCGGAACTGAAGGATGAATGCACCTCGACTGAAGAGGACTCGGGGGTTTACCGGCTCGATTGCGCCACCGCCTCTTTCTTTGAAATAGAACCCGGTCTTTACGAAGCAGCCGAACTTCTCCGGATTATCTGGGACAGATACAGTCTCGAGCGCGGATACGAGATCTGTAACGGATGTTCCTGGCTGTCGCGAACCGATTGCCCGCAAATAATTATAAATAGATTCGAGGAACTCAATTTCGTCGGTGAGTGCAGTGATGGGAACGTCGAGGGCGGATAGGGCTAATGGCGAGTCGGGGGTGGCGCTGGCCATGGCCCTGATCGTCCTGGCGGTGCTCTCGACCTTCGCCGCCCTGCTTCTGGCCCTGGCCCATTACGAGACCGCCTCGGCCGAGGACGCGCGCCTGGCGGTTCAGTGCGAGGCGCTGGCCGAATCAGGCTGGAACCTGGTTTTCCGCGAGCTGGCGGCCACCCGTTTCGACGGCCGGTCCACCCACGTCTTCACCGGGGATGGCCGCCTGATCGTCAACGAAGATACCCCTCTCGTTCCAGAGATCACCAGCCCGCTCACCGGTGAGGTGGTGGCGGTAATTGACGGTCCCGGCGCAGGCGAGGGGTTGGACCGGAACTTAGATGACGGGGCCTACGTGTGGCGCTGGTATCCCGGAGCCGGGTGGAGCTCGCTCTCCAGCGCCGGGGTGACCGAGGAGCTCCGAGTGATCGCCTACTACAACGACCCCGAGCGGCTGAGCTTCACCATCCAGGTCGAGGCCACCCTCTACCCGGTGGGCAACCCGATCACCCGGAGGCTGCGGGTCACCGGCCGCACTCAATCCCTGGAGCAGTATGCTTTGTTCTCCGCCGCGGACCTGGCCCTGGCCGGCGAGGCCACCTGGTACGTCAATGGAGCGATCCATGCCAACGGCGATCTCTACCTGAGCCCAGAGGGAACGAAGGTACGCCTGGACGGTCAACAGATAACCTCGGCCGCCGGACTCCTCCGCCTGCGCGACCCCTGGGAAAGGGAGGGCCTCCTGGGCGAGGTTGTGGTGGTTATCCCCGATGAGGATGAGGAGGCGGGATACCGCGAGGAGGAGTGGTTTACCGATCCCCCTTTCGATTCGGAGCACGTGGCGGAGAACGAGGGCTACGCATTTTACGACAACGACCCGACCAACGGCATCACCGGCTGTCAGGAGCTCTTCGAGGGGGCGGTGCGTGACGGTTTCATGGGCATAGGCAGCTTCCAACCTCCCTTCCTGGCTGATGAGGGTTACCTGCGGTCCCAGGCCGCCTATGGGATATTTGTGGACGGGGCCGTGGTTACCTGTCTGGATGCTGACGGGATTTACTACGCCGAACCGCTCACCGCGGTGGAACGGACGACCCTTCACAACCCGGCCACCGGGGAGAACGTGGAGCTCCTCGAGCTGAATCTCGCCAGGCTGGCCGATCCCAACGGCGACGGTGATTTGGGCGATTCCCTCTGGCCGGCCAACAATATTCTCTTCATCGGGGGCGACTGCCGGTTGAGGGGCGCCCGCAGCCTACCCGACGATCTGGCCCTTCTGTGTTCCGGTTCGATCTATCTTCAGGGCGATGTCAATGTCGAGGCGCCCCGCCTTCTCGAACTGGTTGCCCCCCTGGGGCGCATCTGGTTGCTCTCGGGGAGCTGGGATGACGGCAACGCGGCGCTTCCCCTCGAACGGCGCCAGCCCGCCGCCCTGCGCGTGGTGGCGGTTCTGGTGGACGGTCAGCCGGTCGTGTCCGAGGCCGGGTTCGCCGGCGGCGAGGGAACGGCGCCCCCCGCGGCCCTGCCGCTCTTGGAGGCCTGGGGACCGTCGGCTGAGATCACACTCGAGGGCGCTTGGATTCACCTGCGGACGGCCTCTATGGCGCCGCTTGGGTCGTCGCCCGGTGTGGGGCAGATAGCCTGGCTCACCGCCGAGGCCTACACCCCGCCGGTGATCCGGCTGACCTACGACCGCCGCCTGGAAACCCAACCGTTGCCCTTCCCGCTCACCGGCGCCAGGGTTGTCGCCTGGCAGCGGATTACCGATTAGGCTTGGCTACGTGGTGCCGAAGTGTCGTTCATAGCGGGTTCCGCGCTAGACCAAGGGGAGTGAGTTAAACCTGATTCCTCGGAAATGAGGGGATACCGTGCGTAAAAAAGCCGTTATCTGTCTTCTGATCGCCTCCGCCGCTCTGGCCGCCGCCGCCGCCGATATTACCGCCGTTGATTTGGGCATCCACGAGGTGGAAATCGTCGAGGGCGAGGAGGAGGCCGATCTGTCGCCGGAGACCCTCGCCCTGCTCGAAGAGAGCGCGGACAGCTACCTTCGTATCGTTCGTGAGAACCTGTACAACCCGGACATCGCCGATGTGTACCCCGCGATGCTCTTCAAGGCCGGGGAGTGCTACGAGAAGCTGAGAAACTGGACCAAAGCCCAGGAGGCCTTCACCCTCTACGGTCAGAGGTACGGTGAGACGGGCGTTCCGGACCTGGTGGTGCATTCCTTCTACCGCGCAGGCCACTCCGCGCTAAAGCAAGGCGATGAGGATATCGGCCGCGAGCTTCTCTTCGAATGCACCCAGGTGTATGAGGATTTCAACTTCAGACCATTTATTGAGGTGAACTACGACATCCCGGCCAGAGCCTATATAGAGTTGGGCGACCTGCTCTTTGATGATTACGCGGCAATCACCCTAGAAGGCGATATAATGGACCTGGATTCCTTGGTAGAGACGGCGTCGAAGAAGTACGAGATGATGAACGAGCTGAAGGAGTTCTACGGTCGTGCAACCAGAGCCGCCGACCTTGAGTTAAACCTTTCCGCCCGATACAAAGCCGGCTTGGTGTTCGAGCAGTTCTACCACACCGTCAACCAGATGAAGGTCAGTTTCTTCACCCTGGACAAGCTCATGGAGGAGAACCCGGATGACGCCGAAGAGATCAAGGAAAGCGCCATGGAACAGCTGGTCGAGTTCCAGACGACCATGAACGCCTGGGCGGCCGATATCGGTCTCGACAAGGCGATCCAGGTGTACGAGTTCATCATCCGCACCGCCGAGGAGCTCGGCGAGACAAACCAGTGGGTGCTTAAGGCCAAGGAACGTTTGGCGGACCTTGTTCCTTAAGCCTCCACGTTCTGCCACCATATAGGGAAGTACCCTGGTTGAGGAACTCCCCCGGCCCGTAGGCGAGCCTCTCCCCAGAGGGGAGAGGGGGAAAATACTGAGGGGGGAGGGAACAAGAGGAGTAACGTGACTCTACGTTTCGACAACCGTCAGCCCGACGAGCTGCGCCCAATTACTTTTACCCGGAACTACATCGAGCACGCCGAGGGGTCGGTCCTCGTCGAGTTTGGCAATACGAGGGTGATCTGCACGACCACGGTGGAGCAGGGGGTCCCCGCCTGGCTCAAAGGCGCCGGTAAGGGCTGGGTGACCGCCGAGTACGCCATGCTCCCCCGTTCCACGGGACAGCGGACCAAACGGGAGAGTTACGGTCGCCCCAGCGGCCGCTCCCTGGAGATCGGACGGCTGATCGGGCGCAGCCTTCGGTCGGTGACCCGGCTTGAGAAGCTCGGGGAACGTACAATCACCATTGACTGCGATGTGCTCACCGCTGACGGCGGCACCCGAACCGCCGCGATTACCGGAAGCTGGCTCGCCCTTCACGACGCCCTGGTCTGGCTGGGCGGCGGCAAGGAGACGGGGGCCTTGCCCCTGACCGATCACGTGGCCGCGGTGAGCGTGGGGATCGTCAATGGAGACGAACTCCTGGACCTCTGTTACCGCGAGGACGTGGCAGCCGACGTGGATGCCAACGTGGTGATGACCAGTGCCGGGGATCTGATCGAGGTCCAAGCCACGGCCGAGGGCAAGGTGTTCGATCGCGCTTCACTCGAGAGGCTCCTCGATCTGGCCTACAAGGGAATCAAGGAGCTGGTGGAATTCCAGCGAGAGGTCATGGAAGGCTGATGTCCGAGGTGGACGGTGAGTTGAGCTGGTGGGTTTACCCCCCGACGATGTACCCCTGGCGGGCCCTGGCGGGGGTCGTGGTCCTGAGCCTGGTGGTGATCTTCCTCTCCTTCTACGCCGGTGGTCCGGTGGTTGGAGCGGTCGGCGGAGCCATTATATTCTTCGTTCTAAACGGTTTTTTCCTTCCCACCAGCTACAAGCTCAGCGACGAGGGTCTGATCTGGCGCCGGATGATATTCCGCTTCAAGCGGCCCTGGAGCTACTTCCACTGCTACTACGCCGACCGCTTCGGAGTAATGGTCAGCCCTGGTCACCGTCCTAGCCGTCTGGACCCCTGGCGCGGGGTGAACCTCTGGTTCGGGCCGGCGAAGGATGAAGACCCCTCGAAGAAGCTGAAGACGAACCGCGAGCAGGTACTGGCCTTTATTGATAGACACGTAAAGCTCTACCGTCCCCGGGTGGACCATCGGGACATGTTGGGTTGATCCTGGGGCTTGACGGCGCGAAGGACGGCAGGAATAGAGATCATGGAGCCTCTCGAATGGTAGGAGCGGGTGTAGTGAAACGTTTCGATTGGCGGGTGGCTCCTCCGGATTGGAGGGGGCGGCACCGTATCTGTCGTGAGCTTCTCATTCACCCGGTCACCGCTCAGGTCCTTCTCAACCGCGGCATGGCCAATCCAGCCGAAGCCTTCGCCTTTCTCTACAGCGCCGTTCACCACGACCCGTTCAAGTTTCTCCAGATGGATGTGGTTGTCAATCGGATCCGCCAGGCTCTCGAGGGGGATGAGGGTATCTTCGTTTTCGGCGACTATGACGTGGATGGGATCACGGGTACCGTGATCTTCGTGGACTATCTCCGCCGCGTCGGCGCCAGAATCGGTCACATGGTTCCCAACCGCCTGACCCAGGGTTACGACCTCTCGGCCGAGGTGGTCACCGAGACGAAGGCCGCGGGATACGGTCTTCTGATCACCAACGATTGCGGCGTTACCGCGCACGAGGCGGCCCGGCGGGCCGGGGAGCTCGGGCTGGATCTAATCATCACCGACCACCACCTTCCGGACGAACATCTCCCCCCGGCCCTGGCCGTGATCAACGCCAACGTGATGAATTCCGGGTATCCCTTCTCCGGCCTGGCCGGCGTGGGAGCCGTGTTCAAGGTCATCAGCGCCCTCTCCGCGGCACTCGGGAGGGGGCCCGATCCCGAGGAGTACCTGGACCTCGTCGCCCTCGGGACCGTGGCCGATGTATCGCCCCTGGTGGACGAAAACCGCGCTCTGGTGGTGGATGGGCTGGCCAGGATGAACAGCGTTCCCCGGTTGGGTCTGGCCGCCCTCATTGATTCGTCCGGTCTGGGTGGTAAAAGGATCGGGGCGAAGCAGTTGAGTTATATCCTGGCGCCTAGACTCAACGCCGCCGGCAGGATCGCCACCGCCGAGATCGGCGTCGAGCTCCTCCTCTCAGATAACGCCGACGAGGCCTACCATTTGGCGATGCGGGTGGAGTCGCTCAACCGTCAACGGCGTAAGATTGAGTCTGAGACGACCCGGGAGGCCATGGCTATGGCCGAGGACGACGTCGCCCTCGAGGAGGTGCCGGTAATCGTTGTGGGGAGCGAGGACTGGCACCCCGGCGTGGTGGGGATCGTAGCGGCCCGCTTGGCGGACCGCTTCGCCAGGCCGGCCCTGGTATTCGGCAAGATGGGTCGTGGATCGGCCCGGGGATATGGTGATTTCGACGTTATCGGTGCCTTGAACGGGTGCGCCGATCTCCTCGATGATTACGGTGGCCACCGCCACGCTGCCGGCGTCCGGATCAGATTTGCCAATCTTACCCAACTCAGACACCGGATCAACGCCATCGCCCGGCGGAAGCCCATCGCCCCTCACCCCGTCCTGGAAATAGACTCGGAACTCCGCTTCGCCGCCGTCAACGAGCAACTGCTTGGGGAGATAGAGAGGCTCGACCCCTACGGAGTTGGCAATCCGGAACCTATATTCCACGCCGGCGGGGTCGTCCTGGCCGATGAACCCCGGGTGGTGGGAAAGAACCACCTTAAAGTCCTACTTTCCCAGAGCGGCGTCTCACTGGAAGCGATCGCCTTCGGCCGGGCCGACGCGGCCAGCTACCTGCCCCGTAACCGTCCCTTCGACATCGCCTACCACCTCGAGAGGAACACCTTCCGCAGCGCCGGAGGGATGCAGTTACGGATCCTGGACTTCGATTTGGAGGAGCGCGGGACGGTCCGCCTACCTGAGGTGGTGGTGGACGACAGGCGGGACGCTTCTGGGATGGAGGACCTGCCCGGGCTGATCGCCTCTTGTCCGACGGTGATCTACACGAGTTCGGACCGTCGGGAAGCCATCCAACGTTACCTCGCCCTGCGCGGCTACCTCCCGGTCACCGTCCTCGGAGGTCTGGACGAGCGACACTATCTTTTCTGGGAGACGCTGGCCATCGAAGGGATCGAGCTCCTTCCCCGGGTGTGCGCCTGTGTATGTGATCCCTTTGAAAACCCGTACGATGCGATCCTGCTGCGTGAGCTCGGGCGGATCACCCAGGACCTGCGCCTGATCTTCCTCTACCGTAGGCGGAGCGTCGGGGAAGGCCATCCCCAGATGCTGGACCGCGAGCGTCTGGCTGAAATCTACCGAAATTTACCGAAGGAAAAACCCTTCGGTGACGACATCATCCGTCAACTTAGCGACCGTTGGCTGACACGGGGCGAGGCGCGCCTGGCCTTGAGCATCTTCCTCGATCTGGGGCTTTTGACCCGGAGGAACGGCAGCTACGAGATAGTCGGAGTAAGTGAGCGGAGGGATCTCTCCAAGAGCTTCACCTACCGGCGTCTGGTGCGCTTCGGAGCCGATCAGCGTCGTTTCCTCCGTCAGCAGATGGAGTTCGAGGGCCAGGAGCTCTACCGATTACTCCTGACTGTCTGCAGCACCACCGGCTGACCCGACGTCGCTTCTTTTCATCGTACTGCCTGATTATGCATAGGCTGAACCTCTCACTCCTGCTTGTCCTTTACGGTGTGGCCGCCGGTGAGGTGGTGTACTCCCCCAACGGGGAGCTTTTAAACATAGGCACCGAGTTTCCCTTCCCAACCCTCCAGGATTACTCGCCGGCTCCTTACTCCGATGAAGTGGCGGCCCTGGTTGACCTCGTGACTTCCCAGGATGTCGAGGATGCCCTCGACCTCTTCCTCTCCGAGGCTACCCGTTTCACCCCCACCGGGGACTGCTTCGATACCGGTGCCGCCCTGGCCTCCTCGCTCCGTGCCTTGGGCTACGAGGTGGAGGAGGACCCTTTCTACACCACGCTTGTCTTTTCCGATGTGGACTCAACCGGCGACTCCCTCAGCGCCGTGGGGCAGGCCGGTCTCATCTATACCTCCGACGACGGCGGTGCCACTTGGTTGCGTCGGGATGACGGGTCGGTTCCGAAAAACCTCTACGAGGTGGCTTACGCCGCCGATGATCCACAGAGGGTATCCGCTGCCGGTTCCGTGGGGACTTTCCTGCAGAGCTCGGACGGTGGGGTGAGCTGGTCGGTCTTCGAGCTTCCCGGCGAGAATGGTCTCACCGTTACCGCTCTCGAGCGGCCTTCGACCGACGTGATCTACATCGCCGGCTACACCCCGGCCGGAATGGCCGCCCTGAAGAGCGTTGACGGCGGTGAGACCTGGGATTACATGGCCCACGGCTTCCCGGACGGCGCAGCCTGCTTCGGGATGGAGTTCACCGACGAGAGCACGGGTTGGCTGTGTGGTGGGAAGACCGGCGATCCTTACCAGAGTTACATTTCACGTACCACGGACGGAGGCGATACGTGGCAGCTTTGGTCGGCCGCCGGTCCCCTGGTAGTCAATCTCTCTTTCGCGGACGCCATAAACGGTTATGCCGTGGGCAATGACTACGAGACGATTCTGCGAACCACCGACGGCGGTGTGAGCTGGGAAACGGTCCGCAGCTTCAATGGACCGGAGTACGAATACATGGGCGACATCGAGACTCTCTCCCCATCCCAAGCCGTGGCGGTGGGGTACGGCGGCTGCGTGTTGGAGACCACCGACGGTGGGGATACCTGGGTTTACCTGCGCGAACCGTCCACGGACACCGACGAGGGACACCGGACGGGGCTGATTGTGAGTGACTCTGATATGTGGTTCGCCACCGGTTATGGCGCCTTCGAGATCACCGATGATGGCGGGGAAACTTGGTTTAACCGAATAGCCGATCTCGGATTGCCGCCGGCGGTGAACATCTATGCCAGCAAGCCCGGCGTCGAAGGTGAAGCCGGTCCTCTTTTAATCGCCCCTTACGATAGCACCTCCGAGGACCCCTGGTTCGACGCTCCCGGCGCCGACGCCAACGGTTCGGGGGCGGCGGCGGCGCTCGTGGCGGCGGTGGCTCTGGGTCCCCTGGAAACGGAACGAGACCTCGGTTTCCTCTTCACCGCTACCCGGTACTCGGGTGGAAACCTGGGCCAATCGGGCGGACGCCGTTTCCTCGACACCCATCCCGATTTCGACTGTCGGGCGATCCTCGACCTGGAGACCGTCGGTTACGCCAACGATGAGAACCTGGACCTGCTGCTGACCGGCAACGTGCCCGGGGAGGATTTGACGGACGCCGTCTATGGTTACGCCCGCGAATACGTACCCGAGTTGACCCTCTACCGGGTGACCAACGGCTTCAACTTCGGTCACGATCACGGCGCCTTCTGGGATGAGGGCCACCTGGCGGTGCTCATCCAGGAGTACTATCCCGAGGAGGACGATCAGAACTATCGTATAGGCACCACCCAGGACACCCGGGATACGCTCAGTACGGGCCAAATGCTGCTGGCCGCCAAACTGGCATGCGCCTTCGCCGCCGCCGAGGCCCTCTTCGCCGATGAGATATCCCTTGAGCCCCGGAATCCCTACGTGTTTCCTTGCCCCTTTCGACCGGGGCGAGGGCATGAGACGGTCACCTTCGCCGGGATGCCGGCCGGCGGCCTGATCCGGGTTTACGACGCCGCCGGCTCCCTCGTCTACGAGGGCACCGCTGACGAGGGACCCTTCGTCGAGGATGGGGTGGCCACCTGGCGTCACACTTGGGACGTGGCAAACCGGAGCGGGGAATCCCTGGCCGGGGGCGTCTACATCTACTACGCGCAGGGTCCCGGCGGCGACGCCGTGGGCAAGCTGGCGGTTATCCCTTGAGAGGAATAAGGGCTTGAGCGGTAAATATCAGCCGACCATCGCCTTCGAGGTCCACCTGCAGCTCGACACCAAGAGCAAGGCTTACTGCGGCTGCAAGAATGTGTACGGTGCCGAGCCGAATACCCGTGTCTGCCCGGTCTGCACCGGCCAGCCCGGAGCGCTGCCCGTTCCCAATCGGGCAGTCTTCGTCAAGGCGATCTACGTCGCCCTGGCCCTGGGGTGTCGGATCGTCGAGAGGACCCAATTCGACCGGAAGAACTACTTCTACCCCGATCTGCCCAAGGGGTATCAGATCAGCCAGCACCCGGTGCCCATCGGCCACTCGGGAGAGTTCCGCTTCCCCGGCGAACGCTACGGCGAGAAAGCCGGCGCCTGCGTCAGGATAAGCCGGGTGCACGTGGAGGAGGACACCGCCAAGGCCGTCCACGATGAGAGCGGAAACACCCTGATTGACTTTAACCGCGCCGGGGTGCCGCTGGTCGAGATCGTCACCGAGCCGTGCATCCCCAGCCCTGAGATAGCCCACGCCTATCTCCTGGCGTTGAAAAACACCCTCGAGTACCTGGACGTCTCTTCCTGCAGCATGGAGGAGGGCTCGCTCCGGGTGGATACGAATATCTCCGTGGCCCCCGCGGATTCGAAGAAACTTGGGACCAAGGTGGAGGTGAAAAACTTGAACTCGTTCAAGGCGGTCAAGGCGGCGCTTGAGTTCGAGACCCATCGTCAGATAGAAATTCTGGAGGCCGGTGAGCAGGTGATTCAGGAGACGCGGCACTGGGACGACCGTCGGGGCGTCACCCTCTCTGGTCGGGTGAAGGAGGGGGCGATGGACTACCGGTACTTCCCCGAGCCCGACATTCCGCCGCTTCGGCTGCCGAAGGAATGGGTGGAGGAAATTAGGGCCGGTCTGCCCGAACTACCTCAACAGGCGAGGGAACGTCTGCATGAGGCTGGTCTCTCCGGCTACGACGCCTGGGTCCTGGTGGCGGAGCGGGACAGACTACGCTACTTCGAAGCGGTGGTTGAGGCCGGCGCGCCTCACAAGACAGCGGCCAACTGGATCAACGGCGACCTGGCGGCGCTTGTAAAGGAGGACAATCGGGATTATGACGACTGTCCCATGCCGCCCGATCAACTGACCGAGCTGATCGGTCTCGTCCAAGGGGGGAAGGTTAGCGGGAAGGCGGCCAAGGAGGTGTTGGAAAGGGCCTACCGGGGCGAGGGAAGACCGGCGGAGATCGTGGAGAAGCGCGGCTTGGGTAAGATCTCCGACAGGGATGAGATACGGCGGATCGTCGAGGGCGTCATCGCCGAGCACCCCGCCGAGCGCGAGGCGTATTTGACCGGTAAGGTTCAGTTGATGAAATTTTTCGTGGGACAGGTGATGAAGGTCACCCGGGGCAAAGCTGACATTGGGCTGGTCCTTGAAATGGTGGCGTTGCTTCGAATAAGCCGTAGAAATAACGATTAGTGTTTATATTGAGGGTGGTTTACCGGCCGCCCTAATATCAGCGCCGTAAGGCGATGAGCTTGGGCTCGGTGAGTTTCCGTAATACGCCTTGACCCTCACCCCAGCCCTCTCCCTAGAAGGGAGAGGGAGCCTTTTTTAACGTCGGAAGATGATCAGCTTGGGCTCGGTGAGCTCCTCGAACACGTAGCGCGTGCCCTCCCGTCCCAGCCCCGAGCCCTTGACGCCGCCGTAGGGCATGATGTCGGCGCGCCAGGTGGGCGATTCGTTGATGAGCACCGTCCCGGCCTCAAGTTCGTCTGCCGCCCTCAGCGCCGCGTTTATGTCCCTGGTGAAGATAGAGAGGTTCAGGCCGTAATCGTTCAGGTTCGTCCAGGTGATAGCCTCGTCGAGGGTGTCGTAGGGGATGAGGCTTACTACGGGGGCGAAGACCTCGCGCTCGACCACCTTCATCTCCAGCTTGACGCTGGTAAGAACCGTGGGAAATATCACGTTCCCCTCGCGTGTTCCCCCGGTGAGCATCAGGGCGCCCCCTGCCCTGGCCTCCTCGATCCATCCAAGAGCCCGGTCCGCCTCGGCGGAGGTAATCATTGGACCAACCAGCACGTCAGCCTCGGTCGGGTCGCCCACACCGATCTTCTCCGTCTCTTCGGTAAAACGATCGCCGAATTCGTTGAAGACTCTTCGTTCGATGAACACCCGCTGGAGACTGATGCAGCTCTGTCCGGCGAAGCCGAAGGCGCCTTTCGCCAGACGCGGGATGGCGAAATCCAGGTCGGCGTCGGCGGCGACGATGGCCGCGGTGGTGGAGCCGAGCTCCATGGTCAGCTTCTTCAGTCCGGCGCGGGTGGTCAGCCAGCGCCCTACCTCGCCCGAGCCGGTGAAGGTGATCGCCCGCAGTTCCTCCGAGGCGCATAAGGGCTCGCCCACCTCGGCCCCCCGACCCGGTACCAGGTTGTATGTTCCCGGGGGCAGATCCAACCCATCTAGAATCTCGGCCAGGACGAAGGCGTCCAGCGGCGTTACAGAGGCCGGTTTGTGGACCACGGTGCAACCCACCGCCAGGGCGGGTCCGAGCTTGTGTGCGGTAAGGTTCAGCGGGAAGTTGAAGGGGGTGATGGCGGCGATGGGTCCGAGGGGAACCCTCCGCGCCAGTCCCAGCATCCCCTCGCCCACGGGTGATGAGTCCAGGGGTACCTCGTGGCCGCTCATCCAGTGGAGGCACTCGGCCGCCAGGGTCAGCGTTTCGAGGCAACGCTCCACTTCCCCCCGCGCCAGGGTCACCGGTTTGCCGCACTGGGCGACGAGGATTTGTCCCAACTCCTCTTTTCTCTCCCGGACGCCGTCGCGGAGACCGGCTACGACATCGGTCCGCCGGTGAGCCGGCCAGCGGCTGTACTCCTCGAAGGCGCTTTTAGCCGCCTGGCAAGCTTTCTTCACCTGTTTTTCCGATGCGGCGCCGATGAGGGCGATCTCCCCGTTGGTGTACGGATTGGTTACCGTGATCGGCTCCGCTTCGCCGGCTACCCATTCGCCGGCGATGTAGATCGGTTTCGGGTCCATTTTGAGAGATACCTCCGAGTGGTCTTTATCTGCTGACATTATACGACTTTCGCTTGTGTACATAAAGAAAGGGGCCGTTTCCGACCCCCTTCTCATCATTAATATCGGCTTAGCGAACGAGGACCAATCGCCGGGTTGCGCTGTTTTCGTCAGTATCGAGCTTGTAGAAGTAGACGCCGCTCTCGACGGAGGTGCCGTGGGCGTTGGTGCCGTCCCAGGCGAGTGTGTG
>SDBS01000045.1_pt1 | contig 84320 bp, 157 predicted proteins | sample 2277091 | NCBI WGS metagenome assembly SDBS01 (sample SAMN10404972, study PRJNA504765) | marine sediment metagenome | isolation source: marine sediment core GS10_PC15, 163 cmbsf | place: Arctic Ocean: Southern Knipovich Ridge | collected 2010
CATAAAGAGAGGAGGGAGGAGGTAGGCAGGGGATAGAGGTTATTTTAAACCGAGAGTTGAGACTAGTAGATAAAAAAAGTGTAGTTGTTGTCAACGGTTGTGAGTGACTGAGGATTGTCGTAAACTGCTGTGAACGGTTAAAGTAAACTTTAATAATGTTGTTATTGGATACTCTACTGTGATACTATTATTTCTTCGGTTGCTTGTCAAGTATCCTATAATTGTTATTGTCTCGGAGTGTCTCAAGTATTATTAATCTACTCTTTTTGGTATGTTCTTTTAGCTTTTGCCAACCAGCTGCTTTGAAACAATAACCATCACCACTAACTTCACGAGGATTAACGTGAGTGTAGTGTCTATTTTCTTCCCACCTTTGCCAAGCTAACACATCTGCTTCTTTTATTAGTTCACTGGATAATATATTACCTTCATTACGAAACACAGAACAATAAATTCCTTCACCAACAACTTTCCGCCAGCACCACAGGGCTTGGCAATCAATGGTTAGTAATATCATAGATTCCCCTTTGCCTGAAAAGCCATATCTTCCATAATCTATCTTGGGGTTTCGACAACTATAGTGTCTTCGGTATAATGCTACAGCTCTAGCATCACCATCTTTTACTCCTATCCAATTCATCTGGTATTTTTTCACTTTAGTATTCTCTCCATACAATCTTCACACAATTCAAAATCTTCTATGCAAGCCAATTTCCTTACACCGTCTACTACTCGGTACTTTTTTATATTTCGCAGATCTTCCCCGGATAACATAAGGGCTCCATTAATTTTATTTGCCTTTATTCCGTACTCAACCATCCTTGCCCTCAATAGTGTATTGGAAACTCCTAACATCTTAGCGACTGCATATATTGTGTAATATTCTTCCTCTACTACAGTTTCTTTTTTCTTTTCCACCACTTCTTCCACCACTTCACTTTTTATTTCTACCGGCTTTATTCCTTCTACTTTATTTTTTTCACTTACTTTATTCCATTCAAACATACTTTCACCACCTACATTTATTTATTGTCTATTATATACCGAAATCAAATACATTCTGACTACATCTCTTGGTAGCAATCTCACAATACTTCTCCTCAAGTTCTATACCAATGCACTTCCGGCTTAATAGTTTACAAGCTAGTGCTGTGGTCCCACTTCCTAAGAATGGATCTAGAACTGTATCACCGGGGCGACTGCCAAGTGTCACGAGATATGACATTAGCTTGAGTGGCTTTACAGTTGGATGGGAATTAGTGCGATATGTTTTGTCATGCTGAAAGGCATTGTCGGGTAGTTTATTTCTGCCATCGTTAGTTTGGATCGGTTCAATATTTTCCAGTCCCTTATTCTTTTCACTCTTACTAGCCTTACTAATTATTGCAAAGGGATAAGTTTGTTGTTGACTTTTAGTGAGTAGGGATGACTGCTCCCGCCAGAAGTTTTGCCATAGTTGGTCTTGGCTTAAATCCTGTTGCATCTGCTTTATAATGGCAGGAACCACAGAGCCAAATAATTTCGGTTGGTCTATTGATGTTTGGATGATGTCTCTTAAGTCTTTCATTTTGCATACCACATAATTGGCAACACTCTGGTTGAGTAGGGAAGGCTTGTTTTGCGTGGTAGGAATTATTGACTCGTTTTCTAATATCTCTAGTAATGTTTCCGTATCTTGCTTTATTAGAGCAATCCTTTGAGCAATAGTTGTTTCTGTGCAATCTAACTTCTTCTCCGCAGATTTCACATTTAGGTTTTGGTTTGCTAAATCTAAAGTTGGCGTTGCAGGATTTAGAGCAGAAGTGATGTTGTTTAGTTCTATTGCTGGCGTAATCGGTGAATTGCTTATTGCACCATTCGCAGGTAAAGGATTGTTTTTCAACCCATTTTCTTCTTCCGCTTGATTTACTCCCCATAGTATATCTCCTGTATTCTTATCTTTATTATATGCTTTGGACTTTAGTTTGTCAAGTAATCCATCAAAGAATTTATCCAAGTCAAAGTAGCGGGAGAAGGAGCCGGAGTCGCCACTAACGGCTTCCGAATTACAAATAATATCGTTTTGGTTCCACCCCTTACTTTCTGGTAATATTCGTAAGCCCTTAAAGCGATTTGGGTTGTTTGATGTTTTTGTCACTTTCCCATCATTCAGCACATCATCACTCACTAATAGATTGGCAGGGAAACGACCAGATTGTGAACTCAGGATATTCTTGCCGTGAATGCCTTGAGGAGTCTTGAGATTACCACCTCGGATATCCATCTGAGTTCCGAACCTAGCTTTTTCTTTATCCTCCTCACTTTCATACGGTATCCTACAATCATCCAGCCAAGTTATTCCCTTCTGGTTCTTCAACGCTTGGTCCACAAAGGTCTTTTCAGATAAAGGCTTCATAGCTACTATAATTACTTCTACTGCTGGCTTCGGTTGAAATCCCCCATAACTGCCATCTAGGGCTTTGGCTTCTTTAGTTTGTGGCTCAGTAATATAAGTATTATTATCATCGCTTGTCCGACACCATTGACTTGTTTTACGTTCTCTGGCAGTCCCTAACACATCACGCTCAAATTCCCGAATGTGATAATCATATCTATCGTCCATATTCAATTCACCTTTTAATATGCACCAATCAATCCAGTTCGGAACTAATGGCTGTTCATTCCCGAAATAATGCGACACCCTACCTCCACCTATAGTAAAATCACTCATAGCATAAGCCAGTTGCTTTTGAGTTTTACCGCTTTCTTTATAACATTGACGTAAATAATCACGTATTTCCTTGAACTTGTCTCCTATTCGCCTCTTATCCACCGCCTTCCCTATATTCTGTGCCTTCGGAAATCCGCTTGCATAAGCCCAGTATATCGGCGTAAAGTCTACTCTGAATCCAGCATCCTCTAGGCTGATTATCATTCGGGATAGACAATCACTTCTTGGTATGCTCATCACAAAAGCAAATGCTCCAGGCTTTAATACCCTAAGACATTCTTCCCATATCTTTTTATCCGGTAATGCTTTATCCCAATATTTTCCCATGAACGAAATTCCATAAGGCGGGTCTGTAGCCAATAAATCTACACTCTCACTTTCTAATTCCGATAATACACTAAGGGCATCAGAACAATAATGTGTTACTGATTTATCTTGATAGTAAGGCTTAATCATATATTCAACTTCATTTTTATTTTTATGTTCCAGCGATCTCTAGGAATTTCACTACCTTGTCTAAGTCAAACTGCTTATCGTTCTTGCTACGTAGATGGGTTTCTGCATCAATCCAAGCAGGACAAAGACTACCATCTTTATTTGTTATCCTCTTCTTAATTTTAGTCAATTGCTCCACCAGGTTATCCGAGGATAGTCCACCAGCGTATCCACTGTAATTTCCCATTGGCTCAGGCCATTCTTCAGGAAGTATTCCACAGCCACCGGAGACATCATAGAGGGGAACAGCATCTATTCCTCTTTGTCTACTATATAGGCTATGAGCCCTGTGATATAATAGCTCGTTCATTCCATCCATTTGAAAGATGACTTGTTGTTTTTTTGCGCCAGTGAGAAATACAAGCGAGTCAATAAACTTTTCAATAACTAATGATGACCCATGCTGTTGTCCGTGAAAATTAAGTTGAAAGCGTTCAAATCCATAGATAAATTCTTTCTTGGTATCCAAGAAGTCTGTTCCGCCAGCAACAATATTTCTAACCCAAGAACCACATAAATGACCACTCAAATATACTCCTACTGGCTTTTCAGTAATAAGTCCTTCAATCCATTTCCAAGTGGGAAATCGTGGATATCCCTCTGAATTTTTTGAAAGTAATATTCCCCATTCTACAAATGGAAACTGTTGGGATATATTATAAAGGTCATGGTAATTTACACTATTATCAGCTCCAGTTATAATTACTTGCTTTAATATCATTGTTCCTCCATTTTTATTTGTTGTCTATATAATCTTTTGGTTAGTTACTTTTATTTCCTCTAAACTAATTCCATTTGTTCTTCGGGTTGTTTCTTATATTGCTCATAAGGGATATGTTCTAGCCACGCTTGGCGGAAGTAATATCGAGTCATATCTCTTAATTCCCTTTCAGTCCAACCTTTAGCCATATACTCATTTTTATTCTTTGTATCTAGTGGTTGGTATCGCATAGGGGCTGGCAATACTTTCCAAGATTTAATTAATTCTAATCTAGCCTTTGCATCATCAGGTGTATCATTATATCCGATAAGACAATACACAGTAATATCTTTTGTGGTTCTTGCCTTACATAGATCAATGGCTTCTTTAACTGCGGTTTCTTGTCCCCAATTATCAAAGGCAAATCTTATCTTACACCGTATTTGACCGAGTAAGTCAGCTAACTCAGGTGTAAACTTTCGTGCTTCAAGCCCCTGATTGAAGTCTGTTAATTGGTATACCTTTTGTTTTTCAATAACCATCTCTTGATGTTTTCGGCTTGCTGCTGTAAAATTGTTGTCACAGATAATTGGTGCTGGTCGGTAATTTGGTATCTCATAGTAGTCGGGTTCAAGTTTAGGTACAGCACAAAAGCCACACTTATTAGGACAACCACGAGTAGTAAAAGTTGCGCAAGGGTTATGGAACAGTAACGGATCAAAGCCTTCGTACTTACTTGGTTCCATTAAGCCGGGGCCTCCCATTAATATCTTGCCTTTCCATTTTCTTGCTTCTTGTTCTGCTTCTTCTACTAGCCAAGTAAAAGGAATTGATATATAAAGGGTATTTCCAACTGCCCATTTTACCAAACCTTTCTTCCAGCTAGTATAAATTACCTTGTTCATATTATAACTTGTTTCCCTTGGTCCGCTTTATTATATCATTTGTCATTGTCTGTACTATTCTCAATAGTCCCACACTCTTTACACATTACCACAATACATCCACCACGTTTCTCTATATCGACTCTAATAATATAACTCACATCCAACTTCTTCCAGTATACCACACCGCATTTAGGACAAACGCACTCTGCCATTTCTGTCTCCCTTGCTTGTAAAAATCTTCTCATTTTTTCTTACTTCTTTCTCTTTTTTCTATATGAAGGATATGAAGGCTTTCGCAAATATATTATATATAATAGCCTACTTTACCATATATATGTAATAACCCTCATAACCCTCATATTTTTTTGACTTTTATGCCTAGCCAAATATTTTGCTGTTTTTCACCTACTTTTTTGTACTGGTCTTTGAGATGGAGTAAATTCCTTATTTTTAAGGAAAAAGTATTTTCGGCATAGAAACTTTCTTCTCTTCCTTCTTGAAACTCAAGATAGTCCTTGTATAAGTCTGCCTTGCTTATATAACTGTCGGCATCACTTACTATTCTGGCTCTGGCATAATCCGGTATGCTTCCCCTGAGATAAAGTTGGAACTGCCTTCTGATTTCAGAACTGTCGTGAATACAATCAAGTTTTTCATCTTCTCTTATGGATTGCAATCCGTCAAGTGCTATATTGAGCAGACCACTTAACTCTTTCTCCTTAGTAAGTTTTCCAAAGAGATATTTGTCAGCATTCTCTCCGTCAATAAAAGTTTGCTCAAAAGGAATAATAACGCACCTGTCAAAATAAGCATCGTCAGCATTCTCGGCATCAGGGATTTCATTACAAGCAAATATCATCTTAGCTATATTATTAAACTGAAACGGGTCCTTATGTTTTCTTTGTGCTGTTATATTTGATTCACCTGTCAACTGTTTCAACTTGCCGTATTCTTTAATACTCATTCTTGATAAATCATCGTGGAGATTTGCTTTTTTCCCATAAAGTTCGGCTGATATAAATATGTTACTACAGAGCTCTTGCATTGAGATAGAGACTACATTCTTTTCACCGATAAAGGTTTTAAGTAATTTCATTAATGTTGTCTTGCCATTCTTACCATTTCCTACAAAGAAGAACTGGTGGTGGTAGTAGTAATGGTTTACCAATAAGTATCCTATAATTTGCCTTAATAGCTTCTGGTGTATTTCACCTACTATTTCACTAAGGAACTTGTTAATCGCAGGACATTCTGCATCGGGATTATAAATGATTGGTATTTGGTTTAAAAATAAGTGCTCTGGACTGTGTGGCATAATTTCTCTTGTCTCAATATTGAGTATGCCATTTTTAACATTAACAAGATTCTTGCTGGAATCGAATTGCTCCCTATCTACATAGTTGGCATTGATTATGAATGTTAATACTTCTTTAATTAGATAATCCTTTGAATCTTCGCCTAACAATACTTGGGCTTCTTCTTCAACCAAAGTTTTTGCTCTCTCGGTATAAATTCCTAATTTTGGCTTAAAGATGTAGAGGGTTTTGGTATCATTAGTAGCCTTGAACCGATGTTTGCTCATTATATCCCTGGCGACATCTTGAAAGTCTATATTTCTAGACATCTATCTATTCCCCTCCGCCATCTTACGCTGATTGAATTCTACTTTGCGTTTTGCCCTGCATTCAGGACAGCGTTTTGGAATAGCTAAGAGCTTTGAGATAAAGTAAGCCTGTTCTCCGGCAGTAATGATGAATGTCTCACCACAGTCTATACAGATAATAGATTGATCCTTGGGTGGGATATTTATTTCTTTATTTATGTCTTCTTTCCCTTGCTTTGCTTTATTTTACTTTACTTTCTTTTGGAACATCCCAGTAAGCCGATTTACACTTTGGACAATATCTAACATCTGACTTGCGTGGTATCCATTGATGATCACAGCGTAAACAGGTCAGATGATTAACTTCTACTTTCACTTTTCTATCTCCTTTACATTATCTTCTCTGCATATTTCTAGTGGACATTTTAGGCAAGAGGGATAAGTGCCGTCTGGACATCCTGTATCTTTAAGTTCCCAACCTTCTAGTTTTGAAATAGAGGGTTTAGCTACTAAGATTCCATGACGGAGTTTCAAGCTATTAATCCATTGACGACTAACACTAAAATTTCTTGCTACCTCACTTTGGGATTTATCACCTAATTCTAACTCTGCTAGGATATCTTGTGACCTCTGTGAAATAGACATCTTTTTTCTCTTTTTTTTACTCTTTTACTCTATTTCAAGAGATAGTTACCTTACTTATACCACTACTTATATTGTAGATTATGCTTAGATACTTGTCAAGAAAGTAATGCTACTACTTGACAAGTATAGAATCAAGTGAGAGAATTAAACCAATTGAATATCATATCGTACAAAGTCTTTCAGGAGGTTCACTAAATGCCAAAACAGAAGCGTAGAGGGTCGGCTGTTAGCGTTAAAGGATTTACCTATAAACGCAAGGGCAAGACAGTTCGAGTCAGGGGCTACAAGAGGGGAAACCCTAATTAGCCATTTCCGGTAAACACCAGTGACATACATAACGTTGGCAGGAGGTTTTTATGAAATATGTTAGTTGGTGTATTGATCTCCATAATGATTTCCATCGTGGTTGGTGTCTCTCTTATCCCCACAATCGTAGACTCCATCAACACCGCCAAGAATACGGCTAATGCTCCTGCAGGGTTGAGTGGTCTGCTGGATGTGTTGGCTTATGTCTTCGTCGCCGTAAGAGAAAGAATTGCGGCTTTGAAGAGTAATCTTCATTGTAAAACGAGCCAAATTCAGGGAAACCTAAGTCCGAAAGGATATGGCAATCCTGAGCTAAATTCAAGACAAGTTCTTGATAAATGTGCAGAGACTAGATGGTTCGTATCCCTCTGGGATAGTGGTATAGTCCGATACTTCCTGAAAAGGAAGAGAACAGAAAGAATTCTTCTCGGTGCGGTAGCTTGGATGCTGAAATGTTCAGACAGTCCCTTCATACAGCAATGTATGTCGAAAATCTCGCTAATTCGGGGAACCCTAAACCAGAGATGGCAAGGCAATCCCGATCTAGCAGAAGGGTTTATTCCTTCGGGCAAGAGTAGAGACTTTATACGAGACATCCAATTGTGCGGAGCAGTTGGATGAAGAGAAAGTCCAATTCTGGGCGAAAGTCCAGGCAAATTGTGGTGGACAGGGTTAAGCCAAATATAGTGGACAGTGAAGGGAGCACCTCTTTAATTAGGGGTGCTCCTTTTGTCAAGAAAAAGTATTCTTTGAACATACGTAAGAAAATGTCAGAGTCAGCAAAAAAGAGGTGGGCAACTATATCTCCAGAAGAGAGATTTGCTATAAGTAGTAAAATTAGTGCTACAGTAAAAGCTGGTTATAAGAATATGAATCAAAAGCAAAGACAAGAGTTTTCTGTAATTCGCAAGAAAGCTCTTACTCCAGAGGTAAGAGAAAGGATTGCAAGTAATGTTTCTATCTTCTTGCAAAGTAATCCTGATGCAATTGAGAACTTGCGGGTTAAAGGTGGTAATGCTTCCCGTAAGTATCATTCTACTAAAACTGAAGAGGAACGTGATAGACGAGCAAAAGCAATTAGTAAAGGTGTAAAAAGGGAATGGGCATCTTGCTCTGAAGAAGAAAAAGAAAAAAGAATTACAAGATTTATGAAAAGTTTATCTATTCGTCCAACTAAACCAGAAAAAATAGTAGGACAGTATCTTGATAAAAACTATCCTGGTGAATGGAAATACAATGGTGATACATCTGCTGGTGTAGTATTAGCTGGATTAGTTCCAGATTTTGTAAACGTGAACGGGAAGAAACTGGTAATTGAAGTGTTTGGTAGATTTTTCCACGACCCAGCTGTATCTACTAGACAATTAAAATGGGAGAGGACAGAGCAAGGCAGAGTAGATACTTTTAAGACAGTTGGCTTTGACTGTGTTATAATCTGGGAAGATGAGTGCAATGATATGGACTTAAAAAGAATACTAACTGAGGTACAGGGTTAAGATGGACAGTTGTAAGGGGAGCTTTGGTTCGGTGTCCTCCTTTCCAGGGCTTCCCTTCTCTGTATCTATAATAGGAAGGTTTAATTAATAATGGCAACTGACAGAGTAAGCACATTTAGAGGTGGAGTTTCGACTGCTGGTAAAACAGCTACAGCAAGAAAGACTACCTCAAGAAAGACTACTACTTCTACTCAAAGGACTTATCGAGGTGCTGGTTTTTTTCACCCTGAAGAAGAAGTAAGGACTACTTACAAACCTATGACTGGTGTAGCTGCTACAGTTATGGCTGAAGAGTTAGAACCAGAGCCTATTATTACTCCTGCTCCCATTATCACTACTGCTCCTCTAGTTCGTGGTAGGGATATGAGGACTTTTGAATCAGAACCTATTCCTTCTAAGTTTACTGCTCCTATTCGTACTTCTACTGGCTTTACACTTGAGGAAGCTTACTCACCTGAGTTCGCCGGTGCTGAGAGGGCTACTTACGAGCACACTCTAAAGCTCATAGAGGAAACTCCTGGCGGTGGAATGGTACAGAGAGAGGCAGTTGTTGATAAGCTGGAAGCTGAAGGCATAGACAGAGGAAAGGCGTGGGATATTGTAAGACGGGCAGAACTGTATGAGAAATCACCAGAGAAATTTGAGAAACGCTTTGATGCTAAAGTTGGCGACCCCTTTAAGCCTTATCAGTCGGAGAAAATCCTACAGAGTATAAGAGACAGACACGCTGAATTAATGGCGACAAGGCGTGAACTTGGCTCTGAGATGGATGAGATATATCAGTCCGGTGCTCAGATAGCATTAAGGACTTGGGAGAAGGATGATCCCTACGGTCAGAAGTTATCTGCTGGTGGAGCTTGGTTCAATATCTCTCAGGAGAATAAACTTAGGTACAGAGATTTAAGAGAGCAAATTGAGTTCCTCAATACTCAGATAGGGGCTATAGGTAGTCAGTTCGAGACTTCAGGTAAGATAAGTATTGGCAATATCAGACTTTTAAAACCTAAAAAGACTTTAACTGCTGAGAAATTATCTAAACTTGAAGAAGCTACTAAGCCTTTTTTGTATAGAGAAATTCGCACTCCTAGACCTACGGGGCCGGTAAGGGGTGACCCTTCACCTTACGATACTCCTATTACGGATATTGCTAGAAGTCCTGGTGGTGGCAAAGGAATATATCAGCCGTCTTGTATTGGCGATGTTTGTCCTCCTGTCGGTGGCATTATGTCTCCTGAGTTTATGCCCAGTGGCTTAAGTGAGTCAAGAATTTTCAGGGGCGGCGTAAGGGAACTTCCAACTGGTGAATATTATTCTGCTCCTACTAAAAAACTGACTCTTATTGAGCAAGCTGCCGTTGGATATATGACTGCTATAGGTAAACTTCCTTGGATAAAAGCTGCTGATAAGGCAATTGTAGGTTCTCAGAAAACACAAGATTGGCTTCAAGAAGCTATGACATTTGGGCAAGCTACAACAAGGACTTATAATATAAAAGACATTGATAAAGAGTTTGAGGAACACTTTACTGCTGTTCCAATTGGTACGGCTTTAGTACAGGCGAAAGCTGAGTATAGGGCTGAGGCTCTTACGGAATGGAACAGAGCTAAACAAGAGGCAATAACTTCACCTGTTAAACAGGACTGGTTGAATCTTAGAAGTCAGGATTATGATATTGCTGCTAGAAGTGCTACTCGGAGCGGTGCGACTTTAGATATTACTAAAGAGCAATATCTATCGGATGTCTCTGCTGATTATGATGCTGATGTTCAAAGTCAATATAGTACTGCTGCCAGAGACAGGTGGGTAAGTGAAGGACTAGCAGAATATGAAGCAGAAATTACTGCACCTCCTACATTAGCTCCTGACGCACCCCAGATTATAACTTTAGAAGATGATAGTGGGGTAATCTTTGAGGGTACTAAGGAACAATATAGAGAATATAGGCTTGCCCAAGAACCTACACTGAAAGAGACTGGTGTATCTTTTGGTACTTCAATGATACCTGTCTATGGAACTATACGGTATGGTCAAGAAGTTGCTAAAGGTGGCTGGACTCCTAGTGAAGTAGGCTGGATGGCTGCTTCCGTAGGTGCTGATATTGCTATGATAGTACCGCCTATTGGAATGGCAGCTAGGGCTGCTTTGCCTGTACGGGCTGGTATAACTACGGGTAGGGCTTCTGTTATTTTTAAGACAGCAGCTTCAGTCTTTAAGGTAAAACCTAGAATTGTAAGACCTACTTTTGGTGGTATTGCAGGTGGGCTTAAGAAGGGAGCTGTAGAATATGGTAAGTCTATAGCTTATCCTTTCAGACATCCAAAGATTACTGCAGCGGCTTTGAGAGGACTTGGTACTGGCACTATGACTTTCCCGATGTCCGGCTTGGGTAAGTTACCTACTACTATAACGTCAACAGTTCGCCCTATCCCTACTGGTTCCGTGAAAGTTAAAGGTGGTAAAATTGTTCTTACTAAGGATGTAATACTTTTAGCTGAGTCTGACTTGCCTGGGGCTGTTAATGTCTATGGTAGAAGTGCTGTAGAGAAAGTAATGGGTAAGGGAATATTTACTAAGTCGCCTCCTATGACTTATCAAGAATATTTGGCTAGGGGAACAACTATAAAAACTCCAGAAGGTGATGTGATAACCTTGTTTCCTGAAGGTATTAAGCAAGCCAAGACTCCTATTCAAGTTAGGGCAGAGGGCTTGACTAGAGTTTCTTCAGCTTTAGAAACAGGCTACTTGAAAAAGGGTGGAAAGCTTCGCTGGCAACCATCTCGTTCTCCTTGGTTTGATGAGCCTGTAATTGTTCGAACTCCATCTGGAGAATTTATGGTAAAGCAAGTTGCCTCTCCAGAAGATGTAATAATAAGACCTTTGAGTGGTTCTGCTATGGATCCTGTACCAGGAGAAGTTTTCTCTGACATTCAGAATTGGGTACAAGCTATGAGAGCAAAAGGTTATGACATTCCAGTATCTCCAGGCAAGGGTGCAATTCTATTTGCAGAAGGATTAAGACAACCAACTCCAGCTTATATAGGTGCTGGTGTTCCTGCACCCACAGCTCCTGTAACTGGTGTTCCTTTCTTTACTGCACCTGTTACTGCTCCCGTAACTACTCCTACACCTACTCCTACGCCTGTAGTTTCTCCTGTGATTTCACCTGTATCTGCACCTAGCCCAGTACTTACACCGACAACAACTCCTACTGGTGTGTCTATTTCAACGGCTGCTCCTACTATTGTGTCTGTTCCTTCAGTAACTACTGTTACTACACCTATTCTAATTTCTGCTCCTGTTCCTACGATAGTATCTGCCCCCGTTTCTGTTCCTGCTTTTACACCAGTAACTACTCCTATGCCTATATCTACACCAACACCAACTCCAACGCCGACTCCTGCCCCAATGCCAACACCAATGCCTATTTTTACTCCAATTGTAACACCTCCCCCTACTCCATTTCCTATAATTCCGTTTCCTGGTATTGGCGGTGGTGTTGGCGGTGCTGCAATTGGTGGTATTGGTCGTATGCCACAGGACTTAGGCTACTGGGAATTTGGAGAGTTTTATGCTGGCGTTCATCCTCTGACTGGTAAACTTGTTAAAGTTAGAAGGAAAAAGAAAATCCGTTATGGTGATGTTCCAAGAACTGTTACTAGGAGCCGCATCTCCGGTAAAGTAAACTCAGATACGCCATACTATAAGAGAGAGTATGTTGCGTAATAAGCAAAAAGAGGTGTTACTATGAGTATAGGAAGAAGAATTCTTCCACCGGACTTAGAGTTTGAGCCATTTGATTATCACGGACGGATAATACAGATTGATGAAACTGGTGATTGGAATGTGTATGATGGTGAAATATTCTTGGCAAAGTTTTCTCATTGCAGGGATGCTATGTCTTTTATAGATGGAGCAGATTAGGTAGTGAACTATTGGGTAATACAAGTCTATAAAGGAGAAGTCAGGGCAGTTGGACCTTATAAGTCTGAAGAAGCCTGCCGGAATAGGTATGACAAAATTCAAGGTGGCGAGATATTTGAATTTCGCTCAGACTCTACTATTCCGAGCGAAGTTATTGATGAATTCAAGTCCGATAGAATGAAAAATTTATAATGGAGAGCAAATAAAATTGATGATAGCTATTGACTACTATTACGGATTTGAAATTAGATATACACCAAAAGGTATTTTTGTTTCAGGCCGCAACGATTCTCATTATGGTGATAGTCTTCAATTCAATACCGTAAGTAGAGCATTTGCTTGGATTAGAAAAGCAGTAGGCATAGATTAATTCAGGGGGTTCTAAAATTGTTCAAGTTAAACTGGAAGAAAATTCGTAACGGAAAAGGTTCTGTCGGAATTCCTGTTCTGCTTGTGGGAGCATTAGCAGCTATTATAGTAGTTAGTCTTATTCCTACTATCGGTAGTCTTAATACCAGAACTGCCTTATCAATGGTTAAAAACGCAGGCTATGTCGTTTTTGCGGCAGGAGAGTATGAAGACCTTAATGATAGGCTTGATGATATTGAGACTACTCAAGCAGATGACTTTGGTGCGTCTGCTACCGGATTAGCTATTACTGAAACTTTACTGGTATCTCCTAATGGTAATAGCACTGATGGCGAAACTTGGGCAACAGCGTATAGCACTATTCAAGCGGCTTTAGATGTTGCTTCTATTGATACCGATGATTGTACTCTTATTTTAGTGTCTCCTCATACCTCGTTCTACGATATTAATACTACCGGCGATCCTACTTGGACTGGCAATTACGATATTCGGGCTACTCACAGGTCATGGTCAGTAGTCAGGAATACTCATGGTACTGCTACTTCTATTTTTAAGTTTACTGGCAAGGTAGCAATCCAAGACCTTGTGTTTTCACAGACTGGTACACTTGATGGAGTTATATTCACTAATTCTGGCTATCGTGTAAAAAAGTGTGTCTTCAATAGTTCTGGATTAGCAGGAGCGGCTACCTCATTACATATTGATGGTACTACTGCTCTCATTCTTGGCGGTAGAATTGAAGATGTTGAATTCGATGGCCATGTAACGCATACCACAGCTATGTATTTTGATAAGGCTTCAACAAATAATAATGAAGGAATTCATATTCATACTTGTTTAACTGGAATACAGATAGTAGATGCTACTTCAACTAAGAATACTTTTGTCAATATGGATATAGGGGAAAGTGCTTTAGGGTTTGACATAGATGCTGGTGGCGAACAGCACTTTATTGATATAAATTTCCATCACAATACTATAAATGTAGATGATGAAGTTGGAAATCATCAATGGAAAAATATTACAGGTCAGCTCTCTATTGAAATATCACCAGATGACTTTACAGGAGTAAGTGTTCCTACTGATGCTGTAGCTGATACATGGGGAACTCTAACAACTGTTTACACGAGTGTTGGACATGGGCCGTTTCGTGTGGTAGGTTCACACTTAGATCCTGCTGTATCACAGTGGTACAGAGTAAGATTTTTTGATGGTACTACTTACTTTGACGATCATTTGTTTGATTCTTCTAAGCGTGAAGGTCAGGCAGCATCATCAGGAACAGAGTTTATATTCAATGAAGGAACTGTTATACAAGCTCAGTCAAAGTGTGAATCAGCAGGGCCGGATGGTCTTATTGTCTGGTTGGAGATTCAAGAGATAAACTAGCTCAGGGGGTTTTAATTATGTCAAGGCTTCGTAGAATAGAATCGTTAGATAAGTGTACTTTAGTCAAAGCCAAAAGGGAATTAGACAATTCTGCTTTAGTTAAATCGGAAAAGGAGTTTCAGAAGTATTGGTCCAAGAGATTTAAGCGTCCTTACGGTAGGAATTGTGGATGTGGCAGAGGAATGGGAAGTGGAATAACAAGATGGTAATAATCAAAGTATTATTACAGGAGGTAGTCTAGTGGCAGTAGCAGCTTTAACCGGAATGATACCTATAGTGGTTGCTGGCGGATTGGTTTTGAAGTTCACCGAGGCTGGTATGCCGAAGCTGAGAAGGCGTAGAAGCCAGAGGCGAGTTAAGAGTTATTATTCAAAGAGGCGAACTAGCAATTCACGGGGCAATTATAGCAATGTGGGGTTCTAATAGGTTAAAAAATAGGAGGTCAATCTAATGCCGGATAACTATGGTCAATACAGAAAAATGCCATTTGACCCGAAGATGGCTACGGAAATTCAGGGTAGTCCAGTTATGAGAAGTGAGCAGGGACCGACTTTCCTTTCAAACTGGGGCGGTTCACAAGGCTATCAGCAGATGTCTAAGATGTCAATGCCGGAGAGAGTAGTCTATCGAGCAGTTCAAGATGGCATAACAGATGAAGCTAGTCTCTCTACTATGACTGGCTTATCAAGCTCTGAGGTCTCTGGTGCTATAAGTTCTCTCAATAGAAAAGGATTTATTAATGTTGAGCAGGATGGTATCGTTGCCCCTTAGAAATAGGCTTGCAAAGATAATCCTGTTAGCTTTTGTTGGGATTATAGCTATCTCTCCTGTTATCTTTGCCACAAATGCCTATGCAGTTACTAATCCTAATAGCGTTTCTATTAACAATATCTATGTCTTTCGCAACTTGGGCGAGGAAGGCGACTGGCTAATTTACTGCCGATATAATGTGGACTACACTACTATCCCGCCCGAATCGGCTAGTGAGACTTTTGAGATAGCGATGTATGATGTCCCCGGTACAACTCTCATTGCAACTCGCAACTTACGATATTATCAAGAGAATATTACCTCACTCTACTTCACAGCAGCCCAAGCTTCGGCGGCAGGACTGGTCTGGAGCTCAGCTTATATTATCAAGATACGTGGTAGTCCTGCTATCTTTACTATAGTTGAAGGTGTGAATCAAAAGACTAATACACTATCAGCTACCAGTTATTATGAGCAAGCAGATTTCACTGCTCGTATGCTGGCTGAGGCTGAAATCTTACAGACTAACTGGGGTATTACACTTCTTACCGGTGGGTTTCTTAACTCAACTGGAGCGACTTACTTTACTTACGCTATTCCCGGTTTTCCTGAATTTGCCCCTGATGCTATGTATTCCTCTGCTTACTATCCAAGTGCCAGTAATATAACTTACAATACTTCTTATGAAGAGTCACTCCATGCTCATACTGGGCCGAGACTTGAGGCAGCTATTCTGGACTTAGCAACTTGGCTTCATGTTTCCGAGGACTGGATGGCAATATGGCTGGTGTGTATAGCTTATCTCGTAATGGCAGGTATAGTATATTCAGTAACAAAAGACCCTGGAGTTGCAATGGTAGTGTCAATAACAATTCCTGTTGGGGCAGCTTATCTTGGTGTCGGGCTATCTTGGCTGACTATTATTATTGCAGTTGCTATTGTTGCTGCGGTGTTATTTGCAATACATTTTATTTTGGGAAAATTCGCATAATTTTTATAGTAAAAGGATGAATATGAAACGAATACTCAAAAGAACTTGGAAGCAGATTAGAGGCTACATACCTCTGTCTATTTTCACTTTCATTATGATTATGTTCTCTGCCCCTGTTCTGGCAGCTTACAATTATGTCATACCAATTCAAGTTGCGAATAACTCGTCTACTTCTTATACTAATCTACCACTCCTAGTCACTCTTGATAATGACCAGCTTGTGACAGAAGGCTTTATAGATGTTACAGGGCTTGATACTGACGTGCAAGAAAGTTCTCCTATTCCATTCTCTGTAGTTGATGATAAACTGGGAATCTATTTAGATAATCTTGCAGCTTCTCAGACACTAAACCTTAGTGATTATCTCGGCTTTACACCTAATGCAACTGATTATCCTATTATTCCTGGCGTGGGCGGCTATGCTATGACTGTTGATGATGCTTCAATAGAATTAGGCAATAACTCTACTGTAGAAATTGAAGGATACATTAATACTGATGCTGATTATGATAAATATATTGTCTATAAGGAAAACTCTTTTGTAATAGAAGTTGATAATACGGTGGATGGTACTATTACTGCTGGAATAACTGCAAGTGAAGCATTTGCACCAGGCGTTCCTTATGAGTATGATACTAATGCATCAACAATGTTTGTGAGTGCTAAACTTGAAGATAATAAGTATGTTGTGGCTTATAAGGACAATTTCAGTGATGGAATTGCTTTAGTAGCTGAAGCTAGTGGTATTACAGTTACAAGTGGTGCATTATACGAGTTTTATAACAATATAGACGGTACTTTTTTTGGGATAGGATTAGTTGCCTTAGATTCCAATAGGGTATTTATAGCTTATAGTAATGCTACTGACCATAAAGGATATGGGGTAGTCGGAACTATTTCTGGTACTGTAATTTCTTATGGTACTCCAGTTGTTTTTGACGCTACAGGTGATGCTGAATATCTTTCTGCTTGTCTTATAGCTGATGATAAAGTGGCTATAGTTTATAACGATGAGGCAGCACCAGATGTGGGAACAGTCGTTATCTGTACTGTTGTTGACACGGTTGTAACTGCTGGCACTCCTGTAGCATTTGAAGGAAATATAATTCGTACTTCTTGTTGCCCGTTGGATGAAGATAAGTTTTTTACACTTTATAGAGATAATGCTGATAGTGATATTAAAGCTTGTGCCTTTACTGTGGTTGGCACAGTTCCTACACCTGGTGTTATAAAAGTTATTCAAGTGGGAACTGGCACAGGAACAGCGTGTTGCCAACTTGATACAGATAAGGTTGCAATAGCGTTTGTGGATAGTGGTTCAAGTGCTGATACTGAAGTATGTACAGTAGTTGGCACTATAATTACTGAAGGTGCAGCTCAAACTTATGATACCAGTGGTTCTTTAATGCCAACTGTGGGTACTATGGATAATACTCATTACTTTCTTGCTTATGAAGAAGATACAAGTAATGATTTATATGTCAGGAGAAATATAGTTAGTGGAACTACTGTAACATTAGGTACAGAAGCAATAGTGGATGTATCTTATGGTAGTCATTTAGGAAGTTGTTCCATATCTTCTAATAAGATAGCCCTTGCTTATGATAATGCTGGCAATGCTGGACAAACGACAGCTTGTGTGTGGGATATTACTTATGATAAGTCAGTTTCAGCTCTCCTTGTTGATAATGACGAAATGAAAATCACAGTCACTCTTGATACAGTTGACTTGAAAATCTACATAGATGATGTAGAAGAAGGTACTATAGCTCTTGCGGGTAGTACTGCTACTGATAATGGTAATAGCTGGTTCTGGATATCAGGTAGTGACACTATGCCTTATATGAACTTCGCAACTATTGATGTCGCTGGAGTAAACAAACTCTGGTATCAGCCTGTTACTATCATTCAAGGTACAGCCGCCGTAGACCGCTCTGGTACTGGTAATCATGGAGTTATTTCCTGGGGAGCTAATCCCGCAGGTATTGAAATCACAGCCTCAGCCGTTATCTCGGCTACTGACTACTTTGCCACAACTGACGGAGCTACAATTCCCTCCCCGCTTCCTATTCCCTCCGGCTTTAACCAGACTGCAACTAACACGACTGGTATCGCCGACTTCTGGCTGTATGGCTTGGTAAATCGGGCGGCACTCTCTCTTGGCTTCTCAGCTCAGACTATGTATGTCATAATAGGCTTAATAGCGGCTACCGGAGTAGGCTTCGGGGCTTTGATAGGAACTGGTAATATGTTAGGATTTGCTATAGGATTCGGGGCAACAGCAGGACTGTTTGCGGCTACAGGTGTTATGCCTTGGTGGGTAGTAACCATAACTATTGCGATAGTTGGAATGGGAATTTATACATGGAGGAGAGGTTAAATGCCGGCCAAATACGTGGGAATGGCTATTTTTATTTATACAATGGCAATAATCTTTGGCTCTATATCTGAAGGTGCTGACCTATTTGCCAATGCCAATATAACCGACTCAGTTCAAGGAACTCAAATCTATGGCATTGCACAATATGAGACTGACTTTATTCAGGTAACTAATCCGATAGCCGGTTTCCAATATTTCTCTAATGTTTGGAAGGTTATAACTTTAGACTTTCCAGTTTTTGATTCTGGTCCTTGGATAGTCCTTCGCTGGATAATCTTAGCCCCGATAATTGGTATTATGGTCTTTGGTATGATTCAACTCTTTACAGGAGTTATGCAGAGGCAGATTTGATGTCCAAAACAGTAAAACAGTATTGTCAAACAAGTTAAACATTAATGTGATAAAATTAAATTAAAGGTCGAAATGCAATGGCAATAGTAAATAATAGTAAAATAAAAATAACTCAGGAGGTTCTTAATGAATGCTTTGCTCGGTCCAATTGCAATGCTACTAATACTTGTCATAGGTGCGGCGGCACTAGTTTTCTGGAACAAGAAGCGAATCAAGGGGAAGATATTATGTTTCTTTCTGTCGGGAGATGTCTACGTGAAATCTGCGTTGTGTGAATATCAGGATGATTTTGTCTTCTATAGCGGGAAGGCTTACGATCTCTATCCTGATAGAGTGAGACTGACCAGATTTCCAGCCGGATTTCCAGATATTCTTCGAGAGACATTACCTACTGCCTTATATGATGTCAATAATGGTATTCCCTTAGACTGGAAGAATCCGCCGACTCAGCTTGACGCTAAACTCCGGTCTATGAATATCAAGTCTGCTCTTATGGAAAATAAAATTAGGCAGATGGTTGACGAAGCAACAGGAGAAGGTGGTTCTCTCGGCGGTGGGAAAATTAAATGGAAGAAAATTCTGCCCATTATGCTAGTGGTAGGTGGAGTTATAGGCTTTATCTACATTATGCAGAGTGGTGGCGGATTAGGAGGATTGTTCGGTGGTTAAGAATAGAAAGATTAAGCGAGTTTGGAAAATTGTCTTTACAGTTATTTGCTCTCTAGTAATTTTCCTTATTGTTATGGCAATACTGGGTGACTATGAAATCTGGAATTCTGCTGATATGGCAATATGGGTATTTATTGTTTCTTGGGCTTTCCTTGGTATCTATTTTACTTGGAAAAGTCCTAAGTGGCTTAAGCCTTTAGATAATAGACTAGAGAAATGTGCGAAAAAGATGAGAGCCATAATATTTGAAAGTGAGGAGAAGCATAATGGGTAAAGAATTTGGAGCTGTAAAGGTAAATACAGAGTCGGAGGAAGCGTTAGCTTTTAAGATACTTTTCCCATCTAAAAATAGAAAGCAACTTCTTCAGATGGTTACTGAAATTCCTCATCGGCTCAGAGTTCCGATGGCTGTAATGGGTGTGATACGGGGACTTTACTCCAGTACTGGTTTCTTTGATGCTATTGCAACTTTTGAAGAAGAGTTCTATATATTAGGACTGCCACTTGATAGAAAGAGCAGATTAGAAGCTTCTGAGATTGTGGCGGCGGTAAGGTCGAAGCATAGTGATGATGATGATTAAAGTAATGGTGAGGATTAAATTATGAACATATTTCAGGAAATCGGAATAGCAATCTTGGTCTATTTTGCAATATCTTTAGGTATAGGGTTAAAAGGATATAAACTAAAGATGCGAATGAAGCAGTTTGGTAATGGAATGGTGTGGATTGGTGGAGTAATTCTAGCTCTATATATAGTTCTGCTTGGTATGATGCTCATTCCTAAGGTAGCAATTCTTGTTCAAGATTCTCTCTTTAGGTATAGCTATGAGGCTGATACGGTTTTAGTGCTTAGGGAACTTCCGACTGCTTTTATTGTTATGTTGTTTATCGGAGTGATTTGGTTTTTAAGCAAGGCTTTTTCTTGTAAGCCTTTTAAGTTTAATGATGAAGAGAAACAATTTCTGGCAGACAAAAGGGCAAAGTTTTATTCCAAGATTAGAAAAGTCTTTGGTTTGAAAGTGAAGGAAAAGGAAAAGAAGAAATGAACATTTACAGTTTTGAAGGTCCACAGGGAAACGGCAAGTCAACTACTCTCGCTATGTTTGCTGCCTGGTGGCAGAGAGCAGAAGGTAGAACAATAATCTCTAATATGCCCCTTAATGTGCCCTACACTAAGTTCTCACTAGAATATCTCAAGGAACATCTCTATGACGATGTGATTGGGAATTGTGTAGTGCTGTGGGACGAGGCGAACCAGCTTTGTGACGCTCACGCTGAGGCTTCTCATGTGAACAGTATTATTGAGGTATTTGCTGGTTCAACTAGGAAAAGAATAGTAGATTTACTCATATCATCTCACGACTTGAGATATTTAGGCTTGCGGCTTAGGAATCACATACTTAAGTCAGGAATTCGAGCTTACTCTCGCTGTATAAAGGAGAAGCCTTGTAAGAAATGTAAGGGTACTGGTATCTGGCACGATGAGACTTGTGATATGTGCTTGGGATATTCGGATAGGGACACTCCGAGAGATGAACGAACTTTTGTCGCCAATATTCTTGTTACATTCTATAACCGTAATAAGAATCATATCTTCCTGCCAATAGGCGACAAGGGTTTTGAGACTAATGCCAAGAGGATACCGATGGAGTATATTGGCAATTACTACTTCCACTTCTTTGATTCGGGCTCTAAAGTTCCAATGAGAAAGTCTAAGCTGGACAGAATGGAGACAGCAGAGGTAGGTGCAGTATGAGAGTCTACTCACTAACAAAAGTTGGACGGCGTGTATCTGCCACTCACGAAGGGGGCGGTGAGGAGTTGAAGGTTCTCCACTACCTTCGAGATAATAAAACTGCCACTGATGACGAGATTGAGATTAATTGCGGCGGCAAGTGGACACTGAGGAAATTAAAGGAAAGGGGACTCGTAACGGAGTTGACTAGCTAATGAAGAAGAAGATAAAGATTGCTTTACTAATAACAGCAGTAGCGACTGTTACTATGCTGGCTGGTAATATCACATCAGCCTTTGCCTTCTGGCCTGCTACCCATCAGCAAGTTGCACAAGAAGAATTACTACCTTATATCAATGGCGGGGCAATAGCCCCTGATTGGTGTGTGGCTTATGACAAAGCGATTGGAGATAAAGAGATAGCCTCTCACCATGAGGATTTTCACTCTGACGCTTATGTTAAGATGCTAAGACTACTGGCTAAGGATAAAGAGAGGGTGTTTGTTGAAGCTTATGCAAGTCATATTGAGGCTGATAAGATACCTGATGGTACTGATAAATCCAGAGGGGAATCTTACATTATTCTGTGTCCTGAGTTAATGGTTCGGGCTTATGGCTATACCTTCCCGAAATCAGAATGGCAACCGGCTGTTGACGAGATTGAGGCTCTCTACTTGGCTAACATAGCCTACCAGTCTATTCTACCGGAAGTAACAGTCCTGTCTGACTTTGATAATCTCAGTCAATTGAAGGACTTTGTGAAATACTATAGAGAAAATGATTATGTGTATCAGCCCAGTTGTATCTATCACGCTCAATACTTTAGCTGGTATGCAGGACAGAGTGGTTACAATATATCGTGGGTTAAGATTACCAAGTCTGACTATAACAGATTGTTTGATAAGATAACATTCCCATCTGATAAAGAGATACCTAACCACTATATCTGCCTAACTCTGGTAGGTAAATATGAGTATCTAATTGAACCTCAGACTGGAGAAATAGTAAAGACAGGAGATTGGGCAGTAGGAAAGTAAAAATAGGAGAACAATATGACAAGAATAAATAGAAAGCTAATAATTGCAACTCTAGTAGGTCTAATTCTAACAACTGTACTGTGTAGTTGGGGGAATTTTAATCACCGTAATTCTCGTCAGCATAGTCAGCGTCAACTTTCAATAGGAGCTCATTTCTCTTATTCCACTTTAGAGAAGCAGGATTTAAGGACACCAAACTGTGACATTTACCTTTTGGAGAATTATAATACTCCACTATGGGTATATCAAGACCTTCATAAAAAAGGTAAGACAGTAGGCGTTAAGATTTATCAAGAGACACACCCTTGGCCCCAGACTGCTTATATAGATAACTTCATTCCAAGGACAATGAAATATGTGGACTTCTATATGTTCTGGGAAGAGAATGGAACTGAGATGATACCTGAAATGAATAGTAGTTATGATTATATTAAGGAGAACTGGCCCGATGTGCAAGTATATCAGTCTTTAAGCACTAATCGGTTTGACTTTGCTAGAATAGGAGAGGTGAAAGCTGATGGCTTTGTTATTAATCCAAGATGGTGGTATAGCCCTTATTTTGAAGAGAAATTTCTTAATCCTGCATTGGCAACTGGGAAGCCAATAATCAACGGGATTTATCTTGGAGTTTGTTCTGATGGTACTCAATATCATCCTACAGCAACGTGGGAGTATGCAATAGATCAATACAAGGCTTGTAGAGATAATAATGTTCCTGTTGTAGTTTATGAGATGTTCTGGCCGGAATATGAAGAATTAGTTAAGGAGAGGATAAAGATATTACTAAAGAGTTAAGCTAAGCTAGTATGAAAAACAGACTGATTAAATTTACCAAATCTACTTTACCGATAATTCTGCCGGTAGTAATACTGCTGACATCCTTTAGTCCTGCTGTTGTATTAGCTGACGATAACTGGCAGATAGAAGATGGTAAAGTCTACATAGATAATGAGGACTTCTATCTTTCTGCTACCCCCGCTACATTAAAAGGCTCAGGGTGGGTAGACTTTGAGATTGTCAGTAAGGGCTATGAAGGTAGCCTCGATATAGTATGGGGTATATCAGGACTTGATGATACTGATATTGACTTCAGTAAAACTCAGGCTTGGAAAGATAATGTTAAGCATGATAAAGAGAAGTATGTAAAAGAAGAAAAGAGACTAGAGTTAAAGCTGGATAATGTCAAGGATGTCAAGCCAGCAGATATGCTGTCTGAGGCTCAGTATGGAGAGACTTCAGGTAAGAACGATACGGCAGTTACTTTTACTATTGAAGGGTTTGATGGCGAGTTTGAACTAGGGTTAAAGGAAAAAGATTATGAAGTAAAAGTAAAGTGCGATTACTACTCTCTAATAGATAAAAAGGCTACTATCTATTACTACGAGATGGTAGAGGTAAAAGAGAAGTATGTAGAATACTATCCTGACTATGATTACCTGACTGATGCTAAGTCTGTTGAGTATACTGCTAAGTACATTGAAGGGGCGAACAGGTGGACAGTTCAGAAGCTAGACGAATTTATAGTAGTTGGCGAGACTTATAAGGCTAGATGCTTTATTGAGATGCCTTTTACTGGGCTGGAGAGTAAAGAATACAAGTATGCTTATGGAGTCAAGCCTCATAACAAGAGTATAGAGCAGTCGTATCTTGATGGTACTTTATGTCTGATTGACCCTTGGCTTGATTCCAGTTGGGAGCAGAGGCTTGAACTTACCATAGACCATAATGATGTTGATGCTGATATGGTTGACTTCCCAGTTATGGTTTATCTGAATACTACTTCAGGCATTACAGGTGCGGATGTTACATTTGTCTTTGACGAGTTATTGAATGATGCTAACCGAAAGAAGATTGCGGTAACAATTGAAGATGAGGTTACGCAGTGTTATGTAGAAATTGAAAAGTGGGACGATGCTGGCGAGGAAGCGTGGTTGCATGTTAATGTTCCTGCGGTTAGTTCAACTATAGATACTACTCTTTATCTCTATTTTGATGTAGGACACGCTGATAATAATGCCTATGTAGGGGATACCAACTCTGTACCTGCTGAGAATGTCTGGGATGCCAACTTCAAGTTCGTAACACACGGGGCTGATGGAGTTGATAACGCCCATATCTACGACTCTACTTCTAATGATAATGACGGCACAAAGAAGGGAGCTAACGAGCCTAACCAGGTAGACGGTGACGTTGGATGGACTCAGGACTTTGACGGAAATAATGATGTAGTAGATTGTGGAAATGGTGTAAGTTTGAATCCAGCACTTCTAACAATAGAGGGTTGGTTCAAGAGAGATAATGATCCACTTGATGTAATGACTATAGTATCCCGAAATCCTGCTGGAGGAGGGTATGGTTATTGGATACGTTCTGACCCAGCTTGGCTTCGTTATGCTGTAGGTGATTCAATTGGAACTCTTGTATCAAATGATATTTTATATGTTCCCACAGTTAATCAGGAGTATGCTGTTTTGACTTATGATGGCACTAATTTTAATGATTATCTGAATGGAGGAGCAGTGGGGGTGCCTACGGTTGTTGATAGCCTTTTTGTTCTTACTGAGGAAACTCGTATAGGACTGTTTCGAGGAGCGGGAAACACTTATCCTTTTAAGGGTCTTATAGATGAAGTCCGTATCTCCGACATAGCCCGTCCAGCAGAATGGATAAAGGCAACTAACGAATCTCTAACAGATGACTTTATAACTTATGGTACTGAAGAAACTCCTGTTGCACCTACAGTAGTCACCAACAATGCTGATGTATCTGGCATTACAGCAACCTTGAACGGAGAGGTAACTGGTGTAGGTTCTTACGAGCCTATTGATTTCAGGGGCTTTGTCTGGGGTGTTACAACTAATCCTGACCCTGGGAATGTAGCTCCTGGGGCAAGTGGATATACTGATAACTGGACTGAGGCAGGAGACTTTGGAATTACTTGGCTTGATCCCAGTTGGGAACAACGATTAGAACTCACCATTGACCACAATAACATTGATGCTGACTTGATTGACTTTCCTATTATGACTTATCTCTCTGCTGCTTCAGGAATTTTAGGTAGTGATGTTAGTTTTGTGTTTGACGAATTGGCGAGTGATGCAAACCGTAAAAAGATAGCTGTTACAACAGACGATGAGGTTATGCAGTGTTATGTAGAGATTGAGAAGTGGGACCACGCTAGTGAGGAAGCCTGGCTGCACATCAAAGTTCCTGCTGTCTCCAAAGATGTTGATACCACCCTTTACCTCTATTATGATGCTTCTCACGCTGACAATGACACCTATGTGGGGGATGTTGGTTCTATTCCCGGTGGAGCCGTATGGAACACGAACTTTATTACAGTTCCCCACATGGCAGATGGGGCCGATAACGCTCATGTTGAAGGTTCCGTTACTTCCACGTCATACGTGAAGGCTGCGGCGAATCAACCTATTGAAACAACGGGCTTGATTAGTGAGGCGCAGGACTTCGACGGTGTTGACGACTTCATAGACATACCCCACAATGCCAATCAATTACTAACTACAGGTGGAACCATTGAAGCGGTGATTAAAGCAGCAAGTTTCGGTGAGGTACAAGGTAAAATTGTTGATAAATCTACAGGAGTGACAGGTGGAAATGGCTATTCTTTAGTTGTTATCAATGGCGGATATATAAGATTGTACATGAATGGTTCTGCACGGCAATCTGCTTTCGGAGCAATTACCTTCGGTGATGGTAACTTTTATTACGTAGTAGTTACTTGGGATAATACTGGATTATGTACGTTCTATGTTAACGGCTCACAATCAGGAACTCCGGGGATTATAGCCAACCCAACGGTGATAACTACCATAAACAATATGATAATAGGCAACCGTTCAGGCTTTACAGATAGAACTTTTGATGGCATAATTGATGAAGTCCGTATCTCCAACATCACCCGTTCCGCAGAATGGATTTCAGCTACCAATGAATCTTTCTTAGATAACCTTTTCACCTTCGGCATTGAAGATTACCTCACTACATATCTCAGCCCTTATGACCACGATATTACAGGCTTAACTGAACTTACAACTTACTACTATCGTGCTTGTCTTCATGGTACTAATAATATATGGGCTTACGGCTCTGAAGTCTCCTTCTTCATAACAGTAGGTGGTAATGTCTATATTGAGTTCCGACCTGACCTTGATGAAACTCTAATCAGGGCTAATGCTGGAGTTCCCTCAGATGCTACAGCAGGACTATACAATGGCTACTCTCTGCCTATCTGGGACGGCGGTGCTAATATCAATGAGCAACTATCCTACTTAATGTATGTTCCCGATAGGTGGGACAGCAACAGCCACATTCTAGTTGAGGTAATCTCCGCTCTCTCTGTTGCAAACGAGTCAGGCAATGATTATCAATTACAACTGGACTGGGAACACGTTACACCTAACGTAGAAGCAATCCCTATCACCACTCATACAGAAACACTATCTCGATATGTCTACAGCAATACTCAATACGAATGCTATTCGGACTGGCTGGTGATTGACTATGATGCCGATGCAGGAGATAATGTTATAAGTGGTGATGAGTTAGCATTGAGGTTCAGGAGAATAGCTGCTACTAAGATAGAACTCAATGGTGAACTGATAATCATAGCTGTTAATGTACTATTTGCCAGAGGGGATTTTCTAGCCGACCCTGCTGGTAATGTAATAGCTATAATAAACAATATGATAAATTTAGGAACTCTCATAGGAGGTGAGGATGTGCTGTTTTTGGCATTTATCGGGCTTGCAGGATTTATGACTTGGTTCTCGGCAAAGCGGCGGAATCTATTACTAAGTCTACTGGCAGGTACGTGCTGGTTCGGTGTCTCAATGTGGCTGTTCTTTTCTACTGTCGCTCCTCTGGACTTGGCTGAAGGATATGCACAAGTGTTAGTCTGGGTATTCTTTGGAATGGCCTTCATTCCGTTTGTTCTTTATATGAATGTGCCGATAACTAGAACTCGGAGAGGGGCTACTTGGACTGAGTATGGTAAGCCGCCACCTGAAGACCGCAAGTCAGAGTATGAGAAATATGCCGAGGACTTACATTCTAGAATGTACCGGCACAGGAAAAAGAAGAGGCTGTTATAATGAGCATCAGAGATAAAGAAGAAGAACTGTCTGAACTTGAAGTAGACTTGGAGATAGCTAGTAAAAAGACTGCCATTGCGGAAAAGAAAGCCTTAGAACGTGAGATGAATAAGAAGTACGGTAGAGATTGGAAGAAGACTATCGGTGGGTGGGCGAAAGGAATACGTCCTAATAAGGAAGTTATTGAGGACTTATACATAGCGAGTGGGAAGTCTAGTGATAATAGTATGAGAGATATATCTCGCCCTGGTAGAGTGAAAATAGGAGGTCGTAGTGAGTAACAAGTTCTTAGGTATTGACGTTAGCTGGAAGGGAGTTCGGAAAAGTCTAGGCGGTATTAAGCGTAATATGAAGTCAAATTCTGGCTCAAAACCAGCTAGGGGTAGTAAAGTAAGAAAAAGGAGGTTATACTAAAAGTAAGTATGATAGGTTATTGTATGAAGTGTAAAGAAAAAAGGGAGATGCTAAATCCCAGGCAGGTTAGAACTCGTAATGGACGGAAGGGGAATAAAGGGACCTGCTCAAAGTGTAATTGTAAAATGTTTAAGATAGGAGGTTAAAAAATATGTGGAAGATAAAAAAACTAAAAGTCAAGAAGCTCAAGAGTGCCAAGATAAATACAAAAGCTACTGGAGCCCCTACTGATGCTAAGGCTAGTTCCTATGGGAAAGACGCAAAGAAGCGAATGGCTTCCTTTAGAAAGCGGTTTAAGTAGTCTGGCTTAATTGAGTTGAGGAAATAAATAGTGAGGTTTCTCTAATGAAAGAAAAGGACTTGTCAAAAGAACTAAAGGCAAGGGAGGCTAAGTTCATTAAGTCTACCCCTGGTGAAGGTATGGGCTTCGGGAAGAAGTCCTCTGCCTTATCAAAGTATCAAGGGGTGACAATCAAGGGCAAGAAGTACACTCGGTTCTCTCAATTTAAGACAAAGCCAGCAGGGAAAAAGACTACCAAAGAGAAGCTTGCCGGTGGTATTAAACTTGCAATACTTTAGGAGGTTAGCCTAATGGATATTTGGGATTATGAGGGTTATGCTACTAGGGAAGATGGTGTAGTCTGCAAGGATTGTACTGGTAATTTGACAGAGAGTGAAGAGAGAGAATTAGGCTATTCCCCTATCTATGCTGGTTCTGTACACGATTTTTACCCTGTATGTGGAATTTGTGATAGGGAACTTGACTATGTGGGTCTTTCAGAAGAAGGTAGAGGGTATCAAAGAGAACTTGATGAAATGAATGGCAAAAAGCGTAAGAAACGCTAGGAGGTTTTGAGAATGAACTGGTTAAGTGAATTGGATAAAGAAGGCAAGAAGTACAGGAATGCTACTTCAAAGGAAAAAGAGACTGCTGAAAAGAGTCTGTACCTTACTTCTGGTAAGAAACTTAGAAGTGGTGGATGTGGCAGAGATATGGCAAGAGGCAAAGGTAAAGGGAACAGGTGTACTATATAGGGGGTAGATTCCATGAGCTATTACTATGTAACGCATCCTAATATGGATTTCTCTGCTACGGTTAAAGCTCCGTCTACCGATAAGGCGAGAACGACCTTTCTGGATTATCTTGAAAGGTCAGGTAAAGCACTTCGCAAGGACAGGCAACTTATAAGGAGGAATACCGTAGCAGATAGGATTGAGTTTCCTGAAGAGGTTGATACTGATGTCTCTCTGAGCTATAACTATACCGGCGAGAATGGTATTGAAGAAGAGCAAGTAATTCAGGTAGGTTATGGGCAGGCACTCGAAGGCGAAGAACCTATTGAAGATGAGGATTATGATAGAGAACCGGTAGAAGATACATTCGGACTTGAACCTGAGCCTGAACTTGAGCCCGAGCCTATGCCAATAGAGCAAGTAGAAAGGGAGCAGGATATTAAAGATACGCCAATAGGCAGAATGAGCTTGGGGAGTGTGTAAATAGTGAGATTATTCTTTAAGTCGCTGATAATTGCACTTACTACTGCTTTTGATGTGGAGTTTGAGGTGACTGATGAGTTCTTGCTGGAGATTGAGGAAGGAATAAAGGTTAGGTGTCCCAAGAAAAGCAGGAGGTTATGCTAGTGGGACTATTAGATAAAATGAAGGGTGCTTTTGGTGGTGATAATGACAATGGCGATGAGCCTAAGTCTGCTTATGAGCAGTATGGAGAAGATATAGAAAGAGAATCTAAGGCTGATGACTTCAGGGAGAAAGCTGAAGGGCGTGATAGGATGCAACAGGAGTATGAAGACCTTCTAAGAGAAGCTAAGGAGAAACAGGCTAGACAAGAAGAGCCTCCACCTGTTCAGCGAGTAGCTACTGAAACTGTTGAACTAGAACCTGAGCCTGAACCTATTAGACCTAAAACAGCAAGTGAACTCAGGAATGAGCGGATTGAAGAACTAAGGCAGAGGGGAAAACTGTCTGAGCTTGAGTCTAAGTACACTCGCACTGGACAACTTAAGACAGAGCTTAAAGGTGCAGCTAAGGAAACTTTCTTTGGTCCTAAAAAGAGAACAGCAATTGATAGAGATGGAAGAGAGAGAGTTGGAAGAAGTGGTGCTGCTGACAGAGCAACCAAGGCTATCCGAGGTGTCGCAACTCTCGGCGGTGCTGTCCATATCTCTAAAGCCAGAAAGCACCTCTATACTCCGAAGGTTGACTTAGATTACTATGTTCCTGGTAAAAAGAGGATAGCCAAGGGAGCAACTGAAATGTATACTGCTCCTGGTATGAAGGAGCTTCATGTGCCAAAGCCTGCCGGAGCTATGCAGACTGGTACTCTCAGGCGAGCTAGTACTCCAAGCTATGAGAGAATGAGGCAAGCTTCTACATTCAAGCCTCGGCAAACAACTACTCCGGCAACTGCCAGCCCTTTAATGAGAGCGGCTACTGGTGCTTCTACTCATCTAGCCAAACCAATGGGATTTGTGAAAGTTGGCTCCCAAGCTCAGGATGTTGCTATGGAAAGACTCCGAGGACTCAGCTTTCCTACTGGACTCACCAATACTGAGAAACTTGCCTATGCAGAGATAAAGGCTAACCACGATATTGATACCAAGTCTCATGTGGTAAGTGAGCTAATGGACTTGGGCATTGATAAGATGGAAGCCTTGCGTGCAGTTGAAGGCTTAATGCAGAGAAGGGTAGTAAAACGAGGTCAAACCTTTGCAGGTGAGCCTGCTCTGGAGATTGCATAATAGAAAGGAGTGATGCTATGCGTGAGAAACCGGAGTTTAATCTTGAGAAATTGAAAGTCCAAGCTATGAAAAGTCAGTTGTCTAAACCTAAACCTACGGACAAGAAGTTCAAGTTCTGGGAACTGCCTTCTAATAACAACGGCAAGAAGAAGAAACACCCTCGCTATTATAAAAGGCAACTGTTCAAGATTAAGAAGGAGCTGACTTAATATGAAACGACCTTTTGAAGTCAGAGTGCGGGAGAAAGTTCGTCCGTATAAGTGGATTCTAAAGAGTAAATTCTATTTCGCCAAGGATGCTGGCGATGCACGTTCTAAGTATCACGGTGACGGCAAAATACTTGAAGTTAAGAAAGTTACCAGAGAACGGGCTCAGGGTATTGGCTCGTTCTTTAGTTTAGGCGATAGATTATTGAAAGAGTTTGCTCAAGAAAGGGCTCTGGAGAAAGGAGGTGAAAAGAAAAAGGATTGCACAGTTATAGTAGTAGGTGATATACCTATCTTTGACAATCAGGCCAAAATAAAAGAAGCCAAATACGGCAGGAGGTTTAATGAACAGCGAACAAAAACCACCCATTGACATTACTGGTAGTAAAGGTAAATCTGGACCACTTGACCCAGAAGAAGACAGACAGAAACTAATAGAGCAAAGATACGGGGGAAAACCTAAAGGTAGTGGCGGGGGCACAAATTGGATGCCAGCGATTGTTGCCATTGTAGTATCAGTTATTGTAACTACTGTAATGGTATTTGTTTTTAATCCTACCCAGACAGGACTCAATACTCTGTCCGACCAAGTAGTAGAGCTTAATAACAGGACAGTTACACTTGAGAGTCAGAGTGCAGAGACAAATAGCAGACTGGAGCAATTCCTCAGTAATTCGGCTAGTTATGTAACCCAAAGTGCTCTTACCGGCATTACTGACGGGATGGCTAGTGAGACTGAGGTATCTACCTTGCAATCCTTGATAGTTTCCCTGACTACTGAGAACGGTGCTCTGGCTGATAGGATAGATGTCCTTGAGGTAGTTAAGGAAGAAGAAGAGGAAGAGGAGGCATCAGGAGTTCCTACAGAAGCTCAGGTTTGGATTGATCTTGATTGGTCTGATAGGTTTACTTGGTCTGATGATGATGGCGATGCTAATGCCGACCCTTTGGAAGAGGGGGCAGATGGAATTTGGGTTTGTACTAAGTCCCTAAGTTTTACAATAGTTAATGAGTCAGATAAGGATATAAAAGATGTTGAGGTAGAGTTAGTTATACATTCAAAGGGAACTACTATGGACTTTGATACTTCAGCTAATGCTGTAGAGGTAGATGGAGGGTATCCTTTTAACTGGCAAGTAGCTCACGTAGAATCTAGTGTTATTGTTTTAAGAGGAACAACTCCATCGTGGGGTGATGGTCTAGAGATTGAGGCTGATGATGATGAGGGCATATTCTTTACTATCACTCTCCCTCGAACTGAAGTAGATGGGAACGAAACTCTCTATATTGAAGCTGAGGTGACTGACTTTAAGATAATGGAGGAAGATGACTAAATAGATTAGTTAAACTCTGGTAATAAGAGAAGGGGTAGGGAGAAATCTCTATCCCTTTTCTGTTATCTCTGGCAATAGTTGTTTTCCTATAGCCTCTATCACATTTACTGTAACAGCATTACCTAAAGTTTTATAGCGTTGTGAATCTGAAATCTTTACTCCATTACCGTTTGTATTTAAACCTTCTTCTGTCCAGCCATCAGGAAAGGCTTGTAATCTTTCGCACTCAGTAGGGGTTAGTCGCCTGATATTCCTAGCTGATTGAGGTTTGTCTGTATTCCAGCTAGTACCACTTCTTAATTGACCATCAGTTTGTAGTGCTTGTGCTATTCTAACTTCTGCTTTATCTGATTGCCTGAGGGGTAGAGAGATTTCTTTTTCCTTATAATTTCGGTTGCTTCTGGTTCTAATTAAAGGTATTTCATATAAGCCTGTCTTAGCACCCCATCCACCTGCTTGTGCGTTTAGTTGTGCCGATATGCCAGCAGGTGAATATACTCTCTGCCCTTGCGGGAAATTACGACTATACTCTTTGCCATCTTCTAACCACATCTGGTTTTTATCTCCCATAACCCCTCTTACAAACACCATACTTCTCTGCTGATTATCTAACCATTCTTTGTGATAATTGCTGTCAATGGCGTGGCTGACTTGCCCATCTGCTTTTGTATATACTTCGTTTGTTTCTCCGATAGGAAATACTTTTGGTCTACTTCTTCCTCTAAGATGTCCGATAATGAACACCCGCTCCCTGTTCTGCGAGACTCCGAAATTCTTGCTGTTAAGCACTTGCCATTGACAGTCATACCCAAGTTCCCAAAGCGAGTTGAGTATTGTGAGAAAAACCCATCCTTTAGTTCCAGAGATGGGTTTATGCTTTTTCTTGGCGGCGGTGGTAGGTTCTCCATTTTCATCAAAGTCTGCCTCGTCCCAAGTTTGGATAGTTTCTGTATATGGTGCAGACAATAATCCTTTAACATTCTCAAGGAAAAGATACGGAGTTCTTTTAGCCCCAAGGATTCGGCATATCTCTTGGAATAATGTTCCCCGTATATCGGTAAACCCCCCTCTTTGCCCAGCGATTGAAAAGCTTTGGCAAGGAAATCCCGCACACAAGAGGTCGTGTTCTGATATGGTAGAAGTATCAACTGCTCTGATGTCTCCTTCGTAGAGTTCTTCCGCTCCAAACCTTTTTCTGTAGACTTGGCAGGCATATTTGTCAATGTCGTTGGCGTAGACACAAGTGTAGTTCCCCCACTTCTTGGATTGGTTTGATTGCTTCCCTTCAATGCTGATACTACCTTCACGTCTACTAGCTTCTGCATTTTCTTGCTGTTTCCTGTTACACGCTTCAAGTCCAAGTCTAAAACCTCCTATACCACAAAATAACTCAATGAAGTTCATATTACACTCCAAACTTGAACATCATGAATCCAGTAGTTATGAACACTCCAGCTATAATACTGCCTGACATCACACACCCTAACAACATAGCCAAGTAGGTTCTCTTGAAGTCTAGCTTAAAAGCCCAACTCACTAATGTCCCGGTGTAAACTCCAGAAAAAGGCAATGGCACTCCGACAAATAATACCATACCCCAGAAGCCATACTTATCAATGTACTTCTGTCCTTTAGCCTTTACCTTATCTATCTGCTTGGCGATGAACTTTACCCTTGATAATCCTCTGTCTAGCAGCAACCTGTAAGGTAAATAAACCAGGGAATTAAGTAAAATACATAAAGGAACAAACCACTTAGGATCATAGCCTTGAAGCAGACCTAATGGTATTCCTCCCCTGAGCTCTGTCATAGGTAGCATTGTGACGAGTAACGATAGTGCTATCTCCGGCATTATGTTTCATACTTATCAACATCATTCTTATGTTTTCCCTTCCTTGTTGCCCTGAGAAACATTCCCAAGGCAAGTGCTGAGACTACAATCAAAGTAATAGGTAGCCAGATTGCGTTACCACTCCATTGCTCACTCCATAGTAATGTCATTCCGACACCGATACCGAGTAAGGCTACACACAGCCTGACTGCTAGAGCAAATTTCATTCTGGGCTTCTTGTTTTTTTCTTCCATATTATTTCCTCTCCTTGTTGTTTTTGGGGTTTCCCCATTTGTTTAACACATAGTAGATAGCTGCCCAAATTAAAAATCCAGCAAAACAGAAACAAGCAATGTCTATTCCTGTGATTTCCATTTTAGTCTTTCTCCTTTTTTATTTTACAAGACTTCTTCATAGGATGTCTCAGATATTCTTGAGACTGAAATAAGTTTAAGTCCACAGTAGTCTGGTTGCACTTTCTGCTTGAGAACCTTGGAAGCCAAGCTAGCAATATACTTTCTGGTATTACCTAATTGCTTCTGCTTAACTGTAGTTGAGAATATTACGCCTTCCACTTTTCCTGTGACTCTATATTCTGGTTGAAATGCCGGGAATTTCATTTTAGTTTTTCCTCCTTAATTTGTTTTCCAAAGTCAATCCATAATCCTAGTGTCAAACAAACTCCACCTATAATTGCAAGTATCCATTCTTTACCATCTATGAATTCAGTAGTAGTTTTCTCATCTCGGAATGTTTCACCTCTAGATACTTTTATGGTGTAGTCTACTATTATAGGTGGTTCTGAGGCTAGTATCTCAATGTCCATACTTTTGATTTCAATACTAGCAAGGTCTTTCTTAAATTCTATGTATTCCTGCTCAGTCTCAAAAACCTCAACCTTACTGTAAACATCATCAGTTCCAAAGAGAATTCCAAATAGCACAAGAGATATTATTCCAATACCAAGCAATACTCCATTTATATTTTTCCAAAAAGTGTTCATTGTTTGTCCTCCACTAAGGGATAGGTTGGATATTTGTAGTCAGCTTCTTTATATTTCAGTGATGCTTGATCAAAACCATTCATTAAACCTAATGCGTAGTCAGAAGTATCCTCTCTGTCAAAGTGTGGATTAGCAGGCAATTCCACCTCTTTATCTACTAGCATTACACCGAGAGATGAGAGTTGGGAAAGTATATCTTCTGCATCACCATCAGCAAACTGCTTTGTTTTACCGCAAATAATACCCTCAGTTCGTGCTGCGAGAACAATATCATATACCTTCTGTTTAATCTCCTCCCTCTTAGCTTCCAGTTGTTTTTTATTCATCAACTTCCTCCTTATATTATATCAATACTAACTGTCTATTCTTTTTATGTCCATTATCTCTATTCTGTTTTACATAGATAATCTTGAAACAGTTGAGGCATTGATAGCCGTCCTCGTGCTTGATAAACTTATTTCCACCACAATTAGGCTTAGGGCATACTACTGGCTCTACTAATTCCTTTGCCATCTTCTTAATCTGTTCTTCGCCGTACTGATGGCAAGCAGCATCAAGACTAGTGTATTTATCATTAACCATCTTTTTTCTCAATGTTAGTATCCTCCTTATTGTATTTGACTATGATTATTTCCTTTCTTCCATCATATGCGGTAGAAATTTCTTCTTCCTCTCTTTCTTTCTTTATCTTTTCCAATTCCGTACTAATCTCATCCAGCTTCTTTAGACACTTAGCTAAATCACTCCTCAATGGACTCTGGTGCTTGTACTCTTGTTGACTTCTGAAAGCATAGAAGCTTGGATAGACAAACTTGTACTCTATTACCATAGCGAAAAGAGCTACCAGTAAAAAGAATCCAAAGAATATGTATATCTTCATCCAGGGGAAGTAGATTAACAGCCATTCCCGGAGTCCGGTATTATAAGCTGTAATGACTATCAAACTGAAGCTAATCATAGACATATAGAAGATAACCATCGTGAGAATATCCTTGAAGCCGCCTATCCAGCCTAGCTTGTACTGCTTGAGAAATCTGTGAAAGAAAAAGTCTCTTGCTTTATCTTTGTTCATTTTTCACTTCCAAATATCTAATTGGCTTACCTGTAAACTTAGCATACTCAATCTCTCGCTTAGTATCCTCACCGATATAGCCATTCTTATTAACAACAAGGACCTCATTAGATAGGTCTATCTTACGAAGATGTAGTTCATTTAGTATATGAGCAACACCTTCTTTTTCTGCTAAGTGATGATCTATTTCCTTGCCATTAGTTTCGTGATTAGTAGGTAACACACACCAGCCTAGTGCTATTACTCCCATTTTTGCATACTCCCATGTTAGCATCAGCATCTCATTAGTGAAACGAGTAGAACCACACAAGCAAACTATCTTAGGTTTTTTATTCATCATTTACTTACATCTCCACTTCGGAATGTATTTCAAGAACCTTCTGTGTCTAGGGTATCTATTTATCTTAACTGTTATTTCTAAGTCTGCTAACAAATCATCCCAGGACACTCCTAGCAACTTCGCTAATTTCTTGCGTTCTGAAACCATAGATTGTGTTGATTGGTTATCCCAAGCTATAAGTGTCCTTGAATATGTCTTTGTTCTTATTACCTCTCCACTTGGATTGGTATGTTTTGTAAATTCTCTCAAATCCCATTCTCGGCTATTCATTGCTTACCTCCATAGAAATATTTTGCTTTATCTTTATCCATTTAATTATTCCCTTCTGCTAAGTCTTGCCTTGCTACTTCCAGTATTCCGTATGCTTCATAAGTATTATTCAATCCAAGTGTCATTACTTGGCTAGTATATTTGCCATCTTTTTTATCTTCAATAAGTACGATAATAACCTTGTCTGTGTTTTCTAGTTCTTTTGTTAATTCTTCTATCAGTTCTGCTTTACTACTATTCTTGAAGATATTATCTATGTCTTTATCTTTGTCCAATTTAACTTGTCTCCTTACTAAAATCAAATACTTCCTGACTACACCGTTTGGCTGCTATCTCACAATACTTTTCCTCTATCTCTATGCCGATGGACTTTCGGTTTAGTTTCTTAGCGCAGTAACAAGTTGTGCCGCTACCGAGGAAGGGGTCTAGCACTATACCATCTTTCATAATTGATAAAAGATACGACCATAAACTAGGTGGCTTAGGGCAAGGGTGATTTCTTTCTGGTCCTTTAGTAAAATTGAGGGTATTAAACAGGAGGTAGTCTTGCGGTAAACGCTTAAATGGTTTCCCGTATACCAATATCGGCTCCCAAGCATTGAAGCCTCCCATACAGTTAAATGATACAGTCGCCGGCTTATGCCAGCATAGCACCCACCTTGCCACCGGATAGTTCCACATATTAGCAATTCCCGATGTAAACACAATGTCATCCGTAACAGCGCATACTGTCTCAAACCAGCTCCCACAAAAAGCCTTATAGCCATCTGCATCTAACGCAGGCATCCCATTCTCGTATTCCCGTTTATTAGGACCAATGTTCTTTGCATTATAATCAGGGTCAGTCAGCACCAAGTCCACCTTCTGTAATTCAGGCAGTATCTCCCGACAATCACCATGATATATCGTTACCCATTTGTCTTGAAAATATGGTTTTATCACTAACTTATTTCCTTATTTTCCTTAATCATTTCCTTGTAAAGTTGGTCTATTTCTTCATCACTTTTCTTTTCAAGACCGGATATAACTGAGTTAAATATCTCTTTGGTATATTCCTTAATATCTGCTTGGGTTATTGATTTTCCTTCTGCAATTAGAGGGAAAAGATACAATCCTAAAGCAAAACCACTTCCATGCTTGGTAGTTCGAGTTGCCATATATATCCTTTTTTCTTGTGCTGTGGTTAGTTTAGTCATAACACCTTACTTACTTTTTAAGATTTGACAAGCCTTAGAATAAAATCATCAGAAAGGTCATTTGGAACAGGCTTGCCATTGATAGCTCTAAAGCAAAACTCTTCTTCTCGTATGATAACGATGTTTTCCCTGCCAGTTGCTCTTTCCCAAGTGCAAAGTGCATCAGCGAGTCTAATGATTGCCGCTTGAACTTCACTATCTTTGTGTTGCTGGTGATTCATTACTTACCTCCTCTGTTTTCTTTTCAGCAAACACATATGTCTTGATAATAGTAATCTTATAGCTTCTATCCTTCAAGAACTTCACTACTGACTTTAACTCATTTCCGCCTTCAGGCAAGTCGTGATAGCAAGCGATAGCAAATCTTGCACCTTTCTCTATTATCTCCTCACTCCCCTTCAATATCTCAAGCTCGGACCCCTCAGCATCTATCTTCACAAAGTCAGGTTGAATCCTCAAGCTATCCAATGTAATCATCTTTATCTCAATAGAATTCTTATGATGATATGCTACTGTATGACAGGGGGTAGCACTTGAGATATATAATCTCCCAACTCCACAGGAGCTTCCGGCTATTGCCCTTACTATCTTTACGTTAGATAAATTCTTGGTATTCTTATCCAGATAGGTTAGATTCCTTGGCTCAGGCTCTATAGCAACCACCCTGCCGCCTTTTCCTACTATATCCGATGCCTTGACTGTAAACATACCTACATAAGCCCCTACGTCCATTACAATGCTTCTGGGCTGGATTGACCACACTTTTTCATACACTTCATCTTGGAATACTTCCATAAAGGCGAGGATACCATCTCTGGGAGAATAGACCTTGTGACCTTTATAAGTGACAACACTCTCATTGTCGGGGAGTAGCGTAAGGTCTTTAGGTGTCTCGCCACAGAGCATTTTGTAGTAAGGGTAGAGTAGCCACTTACTCCTGGCAGACTGGGAAATAAGCCATAGTCCTAAGTCTTGCCTTACTCTGATAGGTAATACTTTTCGAAATAGGTCAATTAGCATTCCGTTTTTCTCCACTGTTGTCTTTTCTCCTTTTTATCATAAATACTAGCCATGCAACTATTATACCTACTCCAATTGCAATGAGTAGAGGGTCGTGATTTATTATTCCAGTAGCAAAGGGAATTCCTCCTGCTATGCCTACAAAAACACTAAGGACAGGTTCAGATAACATTAGTTTCCTTCCTAATATCACTCTTTTTAAGTTCATTAACAAGACCATACAGGATTGTCATTTCATCAATAGGCAGACTAAGTTCTGCCTTGTATATTTCATTTTCTAACCAGCTACTTACCTTAGCTCTCTCATCAGCCCTTATATCAGTAGGATTTTTAATCGTGAGTATATTCTTATGACCAAAACATTAAAAGAAGTAATCTATTGCCTCCTTCACACCTACATTAAAACCCCTTTGTTCACTCTCAGCTCTTATCAATGGTTCACAAGTCTCGCTAACATATTTTAATAAGCCGTCTACTGCATCTGTTGCCGCAGCACATACTGCTTCGGGTTCATTATATTGAGTAACCCAACATGGTTTACCTTTCCAGCCCATTACTTTCTGTAGTGACTGACAGTGCTGACAGAATAAGCGATAAGCCTTTATTTTAACCTCATTATCACTAATCAATTTCTCGTCAGGCTTGGGCTTATCATAATCCCGCCAGTTTATTCCTTCATTTGTAACAGCGTGACACCAAGCACATTCGTCATTAAACTTATCGTGTTCATTACAGTGGTCAGACTTTGATTCAAATAGAGAGCAGATAGCTTTGGCTAACACACGTGCATCGTATTCTGTCATTTGACCCGTTTGCAACCCTACTTCCCTTAATGTAATCAATGACTGCCCTAGTATCTTTTTTACATCCTCTAGTTTATCCATTGTTTCTCTCCCCATAGTTGTTCTTTCTCCTTTTTACTACTAATAATATGACTATGGGAGTAGCTAGAATGAGTATTCCATGAGTAATGAAATATGAGTCATTATTTTGTATGCCGAGATAAAGTGGAACTCCACCAAAGATAATTAGGAAGTAAGAGGCGAACTCAATAAGTATTTTCATTAGTATAACCACCATACATCTCTGAAAGAACACTTATCACATAAAGGAAGTCCACCAAAAACACCTTTCAAATGTGCTTGTCTTATCTCTTGCAGTCTTGCACTATGCCAGATTTCTTTAATCGTTGACTTCTTTACATTTCCTTCTAATATTGTAACCTCGCTATCCAAACAGCAGATACATACTCTGCCATCAAAGCAGACATACATCTCTCTGAAGACTTTAGAGCAGGGAGTTCTCTTAGGATCGCCTTTCCATTTAGGTTCTTTCTTATCTATGGAACCTCCCCAATTGTGCAGGAAACTTATGAATACTTCATCAGCCAAGTTCTGCCATTTTCTCTTGAATGACTTTGTTTCCTTCTCATTTAGAGGCTCTTTTATAAACTTGACTGTAACCTGGGGCTTTGAGGCTATCACACTTCTTTTCAGACTTAAAAGAACTTCAAGGTTCTCCTCAGTAGTTTCTAAGTCGCCGGGAGGTCGCATCTTACTATATGTCTCGGGAGTTGTAGCATCTATACTCACATCCAGCTTATCTAAGCCAGCCTCAATAAGCTTCATACTAAGAAATGGTGTTAGGAGTTGAGCGTTTGTAATCAGGGTTAAGGATTTAATTCCACGTATCTTAGCATAGGCAATCTGAGTTAGAAGTGATGGATGCAATGTCGGCTCTCCGCCGGTAATGCACACTTCATCTACTCCAAGAGCTACACACTCATTAATAATCTTCTTATACACACTTAGCTTCATAAGACCCTTTTTACGCTGCATAGACTTATTAGGACAATGAGGACAACATAGGTTGCAAGAGTTTGTAACCTCTATGATAACTAACTGAGGCTTATCTGAAAATGCTTCTATTACACAGTTAATTTTCCTTTGATAGAGATGCTTGTATGCTGGATTGCTCACAATGAAAGGCGAGTTAAATACCAGAAAGGATGCCTTTCTTAGTAAAGGGATTGAGAGTAAGCGATTTCTAATCTTAGTCTTATTCATTTATCACTTTCTACTTCACAACATAGTTTTGGTATAGATGATTACGGATTTCTTGAATAGTCATTTTTAGGGCTACAAAGTCTTGCTGGCATTTCCTGCAAAGATGAAGTGTCTTTTCTTTATATTGTTCTTCGTGCATTGGTTTATCAGTCTCACCTTTCTCGACTTGGAGATTATTACACCTATCACAAATATATTTAATCATAACTCTATATCATTCTCTACTTCATTCACCACTATACCTCAATACCATCCGCTTGTGCTTCTCGAACTCGATAATAGATGTCTGCTTTTAGATTAAATGGCACTGTTTTCCCCATCCAATCACAAAACTGGTCACATACAGCTTCGGTGATATTCCTAGCCATCAGTTCATCCGTATCATCGGCATCTTCATTATCTTTACGTATTACTCTCACCCTATTCTCCTTTCAGCATAGATTATCTGGTACTTTTTCATTACCTTATAGCCTTTCCGTAAATCACAGCATCTCCTATCTGGAACAATACAGGTCTATTCTCTAGTTCTCTAGTTAGCCCGAACTCTTCATAAGTATAAGACTTCCTTAATCCCGGTCCGTGCCAGAAAGTTAAAGTTTGAGTCTGAGTGTTCCTTTCTCTCAGGAAGATGTAAGTATCAGGCAGGACAAGTTCTTCTTCACTGTCTAATAATCCACTTGCAAAAGGCAAATACATCAACCCTTCTCCCCATCCGTCCAGTCCATAGCTCTCCTCTAAAATTAACTCTCCATAAAGGTCGCTATAAATAGGTAGCAACTTATGTTCCCAGGCATAATCTCTAACTGCTATGTCGTTCTCGGTGAAAACTCCGCCTAAGTCTAATCTCTGATAACTCAAAGCAGTTGAAAACGGCACATCTAGTTTATCAATAGTTATAGACTTCTTAGCCTCAAAGACAAAGCCGGAACTGAGAATAAAATAAGGTATCAAAATAGCCAATGCAAATATCTCATATCTCTTGACTATCTTTAATCCGCCTATGATTATTGCTGGGGATAATAGTATAAGGGCAATATGATAGAATCTTGAGGCATTGAGCATAGCTGAGAAGCCTGGAACCGCAAAGCATAGGAATAGTATCATTACACTTCCCATACAGAAGGCAAAATACTCCGGTGATAACTGTTTCCTTCTTGCTATTATCAGTATCGTGCCTAAGACTAATAGAACTTGAGTAGCAATCTGGAATACCCTGAAGGTTTTACCAGCAGGTGAAGCAGTAGCTATGTCCATACCAAGTGCTGTCTGCATCATACTCTCATGGTCGGCAAAGGTAGTAGGGCGATTAGCTTGGGCGACATAAGCTGTGTTAATTTCAGGAGGTAAGGAAGAAGGTCTGAGGGGCTCGGAAGTTGGTTCTTCTACTAAAGGAGCCCAAGGCGGATTGAATTGCTGTCCTATGCCTAAACTTATCCTGTAGATCTGACTTTGTCCCAGCCAGCTCATTGACTTTAAGGGTATACCACTAGATACAGTACCAAAGTAGCCTATACCTACTATCAGTAGTATGCCGAAGGTTGCTACTATCCACTTCAAGGGTATTGTCCTATTCTTAAAGCCTATCAAGATTAGAACTGCAATAGCAAAGTAAGCTAGGATAATGAGGAATAGCGAGTAATGGAAGATGATGGTTAAGATTGATAGTCCGATAATAGCAGGGATTTTATACTTGAGCCCAAACTTACCGGCTACCATTATCGTTAGCATAATAGCAAACATAAGCTCGGCAGATTGCTGGCGAGTTATCCCGGCTACCTCCATTGCATAGGCTGGCATAATGATAAAGAACATAGCGGAGAAGAAGGCAGTTTTCATTCCGAACTGAGACTTAAAGACATAGTATAAGAGAAAAGGTACAAAGGCAAAGAATATCGGGGCGATAATTTTGAAAGTCCAGAGAGTGCCGATACCTGTAGCCTTACCTATTGTTGGCAGAATAAAAACTGAAGCCATTGCACTGTTGTAAGAATGAGGTAGGGTCCAGTTCCAGAAGCCGGTAGTTTCTGTTAAGTGGGCAAAGTAATATTCCGAATGAATGTCTGTGCCGATTATGAAGTTGGACAGGAGAGTGGTTTGGTAAAGTAGAGCTAATCCTGCCATATAGATAAGGAAAGGAAAGCCAGTCTTTATCTTCTTGAAGGCAACCAGGGCAAGAATAACACAGATTAGAACTATCATAGCCATTGTGAAGTTAGGGATTTGAAATCTTGCACCTGAGATGGATAAGGATAGAACTCCAATACCTAAGCATAGGGATAATGGACTAGACTTTAGTTCTGTGAATTGTGTCTTGAACCAACTTATCATAATACTTTCCTAGAGTTAAATGTAGAGAGTATCATTTAATTACATACCCACGTTTGCTTAAATTCAGCAGGGATTACTTTCATCTCTTTTAGCAAGTCATTCTTGAAGTAATACTTGGCTCCGTAAGAATCAAGAAGTCTTTTCATTTCCCAACCGTGCTTAAACCAGTTAATACTCTTGCCTTGAGGATGATAATTTATCGTCCCTACCTTATAGTGTCCAACTATATCTTTGGTGGCAAGGAATAATTGCTTGGTTTGCTCAGGATAAATAGTCGGTTCAAAACTTACCCAAGTTTCAATTCCTCTATTGTGAGCTTGTCTCAAGGCATCTATTCGTTCAGCGGGGAGAGCAGCGTGAGGTTCCCACTTTAGACTATCAGCAGGATTATCTATTGTAAGCGTGGTGGCATAAGCATCTTGAGGAGTTAGTAAGTCAAAGTCTCTCATTGACCTTAATCCACCTTTAGTTAGAATAATTACGTTTAATCCTACTGAATGCAAAGCTATAATAGCTTGACGGGTTAGTTGTGTCTCAGCTTCTATTGGTTGATAAGGATCAGTCACAAAGCATAAAAGAACTCGCCTTGTTTCACCTCTTGCCTTCCACATTCTTGCAGACTGTATGATATCCGAAATAGTTACTCTTTCTCTCGGTCTATTCTCAAAGTCGTCTTTGGATTGATGAGTAATATCAGCACCATAACAATAGATACACTGATGTCCACAACCTGTAAACAGATTGACAGCTAATTCATTAAACTCTTTGGCTCTGCCTTTTGTCTCATATATTACACTTTTCATAACAATCTCCTATGTTAAATATGGTGTCTTGCGAGAAATTTGCTTGTTCATTTTCTGCTTCTTTTGTTTAGTGGATTTACGTTTATTTTTCTCTTTTGTCATTTTCCTTACCTTTGCAAACCTAACATATCACAGTAAACTTAAGCTTTACAAGTATCAAACTATAGTGAAAATAAGAGATACAACAAGCCTAAGAAAGTATTTCCACTTAACCTATCTCTAGGAATACTCACCACCTAATCTTATTCCAAATCATCATCATCTGTATCCTCTTTAGTGTGCATTGCTGGTGCTACTGCTTCCAAGCACTTATCTAACATTGTTTCTTGCCAAGGAAGGAGTTCTGACTTGAACTTACCAATCTCAATACCATCAAACCCTTCCTCATCCCAATAGAATCTGACAGGAACTCTAATCTCAATTACCTCTTTATATCCCTTAGTAGGTATTGAAGCTATCTCTATTTTATCCATCAAATCTGCTTCTTCATACTTCGGTAAATATTTCATCCAACGCATTAGTGTTTTAGCATGAAAGGTAACGCAGTGTTCGTCATTAACCATTTCAATTGGTATTATCCTTTTAACAAACTCTTTTGCTTCTTCTATGTCAGGTACTTTTCTATAATCACTTAGGTCAACACCTTTTATGGTTTGTATCAACTCCTTGACCAACTCATTCATATCAGATTCTTCAATGGGAATTACGTTGCATAGGTTTATACAGCCATCCAGGAACATCTCATTAGCTTCTTTGGACTCATACTTCTTGATTATGTCCTTTACCAGTTTAATCAACCTAGGCTCCTTTGAACTTTAACTTACTCTGGGCAGCTCTCTTGCGTCCTTCTTCTATACGCATTACATACTTTCTAACCACATCTGTATAGAGTAGTTTAATCCTAACTATCTTAGCATCAGGAAATAACTTTAATATTTCTCTTGCTAGTTCTTTCATCTCGTTCCTTCTCCGAAGGTAAGTTTACTGTTAGCTGCATTCTTGTGAGCTTTCTCTGTCTCCATAAGATACTTTCTAACTTCCTTCTCATAAAGCATCTTAACAGGGATTATCTTAACTTCATTAGGAAAAAGTTCAGCAAGTCCTTTTGCTATTTTCTGACTAGCTGTTTCTTGATCAGTCATTTTATCCTGAATGCTACTCGCCATAACTTCTCCATTCCTTTTATCATACTCTTTCTGTCTTTCATCATATCCTTCGCAGTTCTCGCTAACTCACTTGGATTTTTAACCATTCTCATAAATTTGTCTGTCGTTACTGTCTTACCTATCTCAATCGCACAAGTCTCAAGTTGTTCCGCCGTCATCTTATCAGTTCTCACTAACGTCTTCTCCAATACAAAATCCTCTGAATTGTCTACTACTAGGTATCCTTTCTCTCTTAACTCCCTTTCAAGTTCAGTACCGGGGAAAGGTATCGCTCTTGAAAAGCTACACCAGTCAGGATTTAACTCTCTCCATAGTTCCAAGCTCTCCAAGATAGTCTCAGGTGTCTCACCTGGCATACCGATAATGAAACTTGCCTCAGTCTTAATTCCTGCTTCCCTCGTCAACTTAAACGCTCTTTTAATCTCTGCTGTAGTAATTCCCTTTTTCATACTGTCAAGCATACCTTGATTGCCACTCTCTGCTCCATAGAATATCTCCCAGAAGTTAGCCTTCTTCATTAGACTGAGCAGCTCTGAGTCAATCAGGTTCTTATCTACCCTACACCTTGCTCGATAGGCTATCTTTTTATTGAGTCCATAGTCTATGATATAGTGCAGTAAATCACTCACCCACTTACGGTTTACATTGAAAGTATCATCCTGAAAAAAGAATTCCTTTATTCCCCATCTGCCGTGTAAGGTAATTATCTCTTGAATGATATTCTGTGGACTTCGGAGCCGGAGGTTATTGCCCATAACAGAACGGGAGCAGAATTTGCAACTATAGGGACAACCCCTGCTGCCAAGAATATTGAAGCTTGGCATTGGTCCAGGTGGATAGATACCGGAGAACTTCTTAATATCAATAAGGCTGAGGTCAGGAATAGGTAAGCTGTCCAAGTCCTTTACCAGCTTAGGTTGCATTATTCCCCTAGTCATACCTCCATTATGAGCTATATCTAGAATAGCTTCATTGCCCTCGCCTATTACTACTATATCAGCATCAGGAAAGGTAGATAATGCGGAGTTGCCTAGTGCAGAAGGGTGCGGTCCACCTATGACTACCTTGATATTACTGTCTATTTCCTTAACCAGTCTCATTACTTCCCTTGAGGTTTTAGCTTGGAATGTTACCATAGTAATACCGACAATATCTGGCTTGAAATCATTAATTAAACTTGTGAGGTTAAGTAAAGTAATCTTGTCGGCTATCATATGTACTACCTTAGCCTCGTGTCCGGCTTCATTGAGAATAGTACCGAGCAAGATAATAGACAGGTTAGGATACAGTTCACTCTGGACTACATAAGAGTCCCAAGGAGTAGGTGGACTGATTAGAAGAACTTTACTCATTCTTTTTAACCTTATAAGATATTACCCACACCCAATAATTGCTTGCCCAGAAGTAACCTCGCTTGATATTGATAGAGTCCAATAAATTAGCAAACCACTCTGTAGCCTGTGCTTGTAGTTCATAGCCAGTAAGAGGGTCATTGAATATACTGGCTTTTTCTAGTGGGCAACCTTCAGAATAAATGTCACTAAGATTTATTCCCTGCACCCTCTCCACTCTAATCTCGGTTTTTTCCAAGATAGTTCGAGCAGCCCATCGGGGCATAAAGATTGAGGGTCGTTTATACCAAGCATCATCCCTAAAACTATTTGGCTGGACTACATCAGGTGGATTATCATAATACCTGATACTATCTATCAAACTTACAAAACCCCATCGCTGTTTGCCCGTTTTCGTAAGGCCGTTTTTAATCCAATGACCATAGCGATAATGAGTTTCCCTCACCCACAACCTGCCTCCTACTTGACCATAGGGGCATTGAGTAGCTAAGTATTCTTGTGCATTTCCTAGTATGCTACCACAACCTATACTCTTCCAATTCACACAGGTTATTGCACCAGAACTCACTACTTCAGGCTGTGGCACAATTACCCGCCTAGTCATAGTTTTTCTATCTTCATGGATTGCTTTCACTGATTCAGTTGAGAATATTATTGGTTTCTCATTCATTTCTGTCTCTCCTCACTTAGCTTTTTCAACCTCTAAATATACTAAACACACTGGGAATCCGCTACCTTGCTCAATCTTGTCTGCTACTTCTTGATTAACTTCTAGCCAACATCTCTCTCCTCTGGCATAGAAGGCCTTGCTTACTAGCTTGAATTTTGGATGCAATAAGTCATTCAATGTTTTTATAGTATAAGTCTTGTAGAACTGCTCACTCTTATGATAGATGATAGTAGTCTCTCTAGCATAAGGCACTTGCATCAGGAACTTGCCATTGGGCTTTAGTATCCTGGTGAATTCATCTATAGTATATCTCTCGGCTTGTGGAACTAATGGCTGATCGTAGCACTCTAATCCTAGATGCTCCAGTAGCGAGTTAGCTACAATTGTATCTACACTCTTATCTTTTAATGCTGGAATGTCCCAGACAAGGCAGTTTAAATAATTCAAATTAGAGTAATATCCTGCAAATAATCCTAAGTCTACACCATAGACTGTAAAGCCTAATCTCGCTAACATCTTAGTAAAGTTCTGATGAGATATAAAGCCAGCATCTACTATCACCTCACCTTTAATCCTTTTGAGATACCACTGTAAGCCAACTTCCCATTCTTGGTCTAGCCATCCTGTCTTTAGAACTTGATAAGGAGTAGAACCCTTAAGTTCATTGCCATCCTCTTTACCAATTCTAAGTCCTAGTTTCTCTGCTAAATCTCTAGTAAACTTTCTCATATACTCTCCATTTACTTTACTTTATCCTACAGTTAAAAGTATCTCTTGCCATTTCACTATAGACAGACCTATTGCCAGTGTGAGTAGTTCCTCTTAATATGGCATATGCGTAATTCTCTTCTTTACATACATCATAGTCAATATTGCTCACAATCTTGATGTATCCTTTATTTTCTAGTTTGATAAGTCTACTGCTTACATAATCACTTCGTTCTCTGTAGTCTCCATAAATTCCATGATTAACATATTGCCTAATTTCCATAACAATCTGATTATGATGTGCCATAGGTGAATTTCTTAGTCTATCAGGATTTCGCAAAATGGAATAAAAAAACTTCAATGTCTTAATGTCTATGCTATTTCCAAACCAGTGTTTTCCCAAGAGATAATTAATACCTTTCTTACTTATTACATAATAACTATCAGTTATATCTCTTCTCATTTCACCTTACCTTTCCTTAGCTTACTTTTTGCCAAACTGTAGCAGCATAAGCCCATTTTAGTCCGTCCTTGAAGTGGGCTACATCACTATACGGGTCAGCATCTTCATCCGTACATAAGTCAATATGGTCAAATAAGCTACCTTTATTTAGTAGTGTTATTCCCCAAATACCCATATCAGCCTTGCCATATTTGACTTCAAGTATTGTCCCGTCATTGCAAATTAACAAGACACCATGCTCGTCTTCATCAGTCCCATATTTTCCTATTTCACCACTAACATCACCATCAAACTCAATTAGATCGTCAGAGCATCCATATATCTTAGTTGTCATTTTTGTCTCCTTCTATATTATATTTATTGCTTACTGTCTTAATCTTAATCCAGCTCCAATTGCTATTAAACCAAGTCCTATAATTCCTAAGATAGATGAATAATTAGTTAGGAATGCAACATCAAATTGTTTCATTGTTAACAAGATAACTAATAAACCACCTATGCCAAAACACCAGCTAAGACACCATTCAAGATTAAACTTAGCTACTAACTTTTTCATATCTCCTCCTTATCAAATTCTTTTTTAATCTCAAAAAAGATAGAGGGAGGAATAGGCAATACCTCAGTGTCATAATAAGCTAAGCAATAACAATTTTTCTTTTGGTCTAAGAACATATAATTTGGATAAGTCTCATAAGCATATAGTATTCCCTTAACCTTATGATAAATAAAACCTGTATTATGAACGGTAAGTTCTTGATATTCAATACTTGTAATCTTGCCTGTCTTTTTATGCCTGTGAACAAAAGCACACAGTACCTTGTTATTGCTTTTCATATACCCTTACCTTTCCTTCTTCCCTTATTAATTTATAGCTCTCTAACTCGTTATTCCACAGCTTAAGCACCACTGAATCTAGCAAGTCAGTATCCTTGCCTGACCTTTCCTTGATAGCATAATACTTACTACCTACCATCTCCTCAGTAACAATGATATACCTTATCTCTCCTAGAGGCAGAAGTTCTTGCAAGGCTTCATCCTCAGTTCTAGAGCAGAAGAATTTCGGTCCTTCTGACTGATTCTGATAAGCAGGATTAGAGCAAGGTGGTCGCTGTGCAATTCTAGTTATCCAGTGTCCATAATCCCACCAGGATAACACTCCATAATTTGTATTATGAATAGGAGCGACATCATAGTAAGCATTATCATCTATGTGAGGATAAGGTGTATTATTTCTCATCCAGGTTAAGGTATTATACCAATCAGAGGTGATATTATTAGGTAAAGTAGCTACAGTTACAGTCCCTCTAATACTTGTTATCACGGCAAATACAATAATAATTGCGACAGCAAAAGCTCTGCTATTTGCCTTAACCCAACGGGCAGTATAGAAAATAAAGTATGAGGCAAGTAATGACATAGGTACAACAAAGTAATATCCCCATCTTCTTTGCCCAATAGTAGCTGCTAATAATACAATCGCCCATACAATAAGCAGTAGACTTTTATTCTTTTCCCTGAAATAGCAGACTAAGCCACTAAGAAAGAGAAAGAAGGTAAGTCCTGAAGTGTAAAGTAAAGTTGCCATACTTGAGGGAGTAGCCTCGGCAATAGTTGTAGCTCCACCGTGGAATACCGAGCGAAGTTCCAAGATGATCGGTACATAAAAGTAGCTGGTATAAAGGGCTACTGCACTTATAGTAAAGGTCAAAGTCATAGATACAATAGTGAATGTCTTACTGCCTTTGTTCCACAACCAGAACGGAGTGAAACACGCCAATACAAAGGGTAGATAGGTCATTATTGAAGTGTTCAATGTAAATCGCAGATAAGGCATATACATACCAAAGGCAATACTGAATATAATAAGCATATTGCGACATAGATTATTCTCAGGTAAGTCCTTTAGGCGGTAGTAAAGTATCTGGACTATAAACCAAGCTAGTAAGGTGAGAACCAAGAAATGACCTCCAGCCCAATTCAGCAGGTAAGTTCCTAGTGCTACTCCGGCAAGAATAGGATATATTATCTTATTGTATTTCACTGTCAGAATCAGGAAGAGGACTACGGTAGTGGCGAGTAGAGTTTCCATAGCGTGATGGTCGGTAAATCCTAAGAGTGTTCGGTGCAAGAATTCTCCAGGCAGAACGGCAACTAAGGCACAGGCGAGATAGCCTACCTTTTTACTGAATAGCTCTTTACCAATAAAAAAGACAGGAATGAGAGTAAGTCCACCGATGATAGCAGGAAAGAAAGCGGCAAATAACTCATAATCAAGTCCTACTGCTCCAATACTGGAAATCATCCAGCTCATTAACGGGTTGAAGCCGACTTTAACACCTTGCGGAAATACGGTAAATATATCCTGATATTGAGAAGAGGGGAAGTTAAAAACCATATTGTCAATGAGCCTCATATGATACCAGGAGTCTACACCCCTGAACCATACATTGCCGTCTACCATTACATTATCCCACTGAGGGATAACCCGCAGAAGGATAGCTCCAGCGACTATTATAGATAAGATTATCCAGTTATGCTTGGTCATTTTTTCTCTTTTTTATCTCTTATAAATATTGCTGCCAGAATAAATCCTAAACCCCAAAAGAAGTCAATTGCTAGATAAGTACCTTCTGTTTTTAATAGCACCACAAAGCCCAGAGTTATACATACCACACCTGCCACAGTCAGAGCAATCCTTCCCCTATGCCACGTTTTTACACTCATACTTTAATATTCTCTCTATTTTTTCTTACTAGCTCTCAATACTCAACAATGTAAAATGAACAGTCCTATCAAGTAAAATCCTATTCCAAGAGAACCAATAACTATAAAAATTATGCCAATTCTTTTTTTATGGGTTAGTTTCATTATCTCTTTCCTTCTTACTTGCCCTCAATACCAAACAAGCAGTAAACGGCACACAAAGCGGAACCTTACCCCATTCCTTATGCACCTCATAATTATTCTTTTCAAACCATCTCATATATTTTGCCAGCTTCACCTTATCATCTAGTTTATGGTTTCTCCGTAAATGGAACTCAATCCTGATTTCCCTGATACCTTCCAACTGCTCAGGTGCAATATCCCACTCGCAACCCTCTCCGTCAATCTTAATAAAGTTAACCTGTTTACCTACACGCTTTAGTAATTGCTCAAATGTTATGAACTCAACCATTGCTTTCTTGGAGCTAAACTCTACCTCTTGAGAATGAGCCTTATTACCCACAGCATAAGGGATTATAGTTACTTTATGATGCAAGTGATTAAGGTAGATATTGTCAGAAAGTTCTCGTATAAACAGGGGCTCTACGGCATAGGTCTTCTTGGCTATCTTGGCAAGGGGAATGGCAATCGCTCCGATATTAGCACCTATATCCAGCACTATGTCAGTATCCTTCACGCCTTCAAACCAAGGATTATGTATCACTCTCTGTAATGAGTCTATCTGGTCACTCATATGGAAGGAAAACCTGTCTACTGATACGGTATCAAAGTTATCTTTCTTGATAATGACATTATCAGGATCGTAATAGAGTAGATTAAGGTAAGGTCGTATTCGGCTGAAAGCCTTGCTCTTTTTGACACTTCTCATTACTGAAAATACATTCATAGCTATCTATTCTCAGCCTTCAGCCTTTTAATCCAATAGTCCAATAAATCAGTCAAAGTAGTCCAGAAAAGGATTGTAGGTTTCCATCCTGTAGCTTCTCTTGCTTTAGTAGCATCACATAACAACAATGGTACATCACTTGGTCGCATAAACTCTGAATTTTGCTCTACAACAAAGTCAACCTCGCTTATGTCTCTGTATATCTCTACTAATTCTCTAATACTGTAGCCAAGTCCAGTTCCAATATTATAAGGCTCACCGTAAAGACCTTTATTAGCCAGTAGCCAGTATGCTCTTACGATATCCCTAACATCAGTAAAGTCTCTGACTGCTTCCAGATTGCCTAAAGTCAGCACAGGTTCTACCTTATTCACGATGATATTAGCTATCCCAAAGGCTATCTTGCTGGTAATAAAGACTTTTCCTCGGCGTGGACCGGTATGGTTGAATGCCCTGGTAATAATGGTATTAACTCCATAGCTTCTACAATATTGTTGAGCTAGTAAGTCAGCACTTACCTTAGACAGTCCGTAAGGACTCATAGGTCGGAGAGGTTGGTTCTCATTAGTAGGACATTCCTCTGGGCGAACTAAGCCATATTCTTCACTACTTCCTGCTACCTGAACTATTGCATCAAGACACTCATTCTTAACAGCTTCAAGGATATGGAGAGTACCTATTACATTAGTAATGATAGTGGAGTTTGGAGCTTTGAAACTCAAGGGAACGAAACTTTGAGCTGCAAGATGGAAGATATAGCCAGGTTGAACTTCTCTTACTACAGCAGCAATAGCGGAGTAATCCGTGATGTCAGCCTCGTGATAGATAACATCAGGGCGGATAAATTCAGTTCTGCTTCTGGGTCGGATAAGTCCGTGAACTTCTACATTCTCAATATCAAGTAGGTAATCAGCCAAGTGACTACCTACAAAACCAGTTGCTCCGGTAATTAGTGCTTTCATTATTCTGGTTCTTTTACCTCCATTATCATTCTTATTATCTCAGTGTTCTCTGCCATCATAGTTAGTGTTTCTTGATACTGTTCCCAAGTGAGAATTTGTTGGTTCTGAGACACCCTATAGTCGTTTACCTTTTTGAAGAAGTCTCTCTCGCTGATTAGCCCTTCAGGTTTTTCCACTATTTTCTCCTTTTAATATATCTTGATTAGATATGCAGTAATTACATTTTTCTTTGGCTTGCACCAGGTGGCAAATCATATCGCCTAATGGGTTGAGATTTGCCAATCGGCTTGCCATTTTTATCTAACTTTTGAACGAGTACCACAGTTTTTTCAGTCATTATAGTTTTCCTTTCTTTTCTTTTGGTAGTACCCACAAGTCTTGGCATTTGAACAATATCTTAAACTAAGACTACACATTCCACCCCACTGGTAGAATTGGCAGGAGTAGTGCTTAGACCTTCTGTTCATAATACTACCCTCTTCAAAGATTTAGTTCCTCTTTAATCTTTGACCAAGGCGTAACTCGGTCTTCTTTGATCGCCTTTAATCCCTCTTTAATTTCCTCAATAGTCTTAGTATCAAACTTAGCTAACAATCGCAGTAGCCACACATCATCCCACTTGGTCTTCTCTATCTATCTTGTATAGCGGACTAGAACTCTGCTGATATGGAGATAGCTAGGATAATAAACTACTTTCACATTATTCAAACATCTATCAAATACCTCATCTATAATCTCTCGGTCAGTCATTTCTTCTCCTTAATATATCTTGATACATTGCCTCATAAGTATCTACACATTTCTCCCAGTCGTGAGACTTAGCAAACTGGTAATTACTCTCCAGCACCTCTTTATTATTCAAGTCTGCCGCCCATAATTCTACGTTATCAAAGAGTGTACTTAAGTCAAAAATCTCAAAGCATCTGTTCTTAACTTCTGCCGGTATAATACTGTCTAATAGTACAAAGACAGGCTTCTTGCAAGCCATAGCTTCTACTGGAGGTAAACCGAGTCCTTCAATCCAAGAAGGGAAGATAAACATATCAAGCGAATTATAGAAGTCTACCAAGCTATCATCAGGAACTTCACCTAAGAACTTTATCCTACTATCACCATCAGCTATAGCTTCAAGCCTTATTCTCTCTGGTCCAGTTCCAGCGATAACTAGTTCGCCTTCTATCTTACTATTATGGAAGGCATCTACCAGTAGATTAACTCTCTTGCGTCTGTCAAGCTGACCTAAGTAGCCTACCCGGAATACATTATCAGGCTTAGGTGCTGGTTCTAAGTCGGGTCTGATACCTAGCTTCACTACAGTAATGTCTTTACTCACATTGAAATGAGTTCTCAGTTCATTCTTAGTTTCCTCACTGATAGCCGTAAGTCCCTGACAGTGAGTAGCTATTTTACAAGCCAAATTAAAGTAGATTCTGGAGCCATGCTTCAAAATCCAGCTAGAATGTAATCCAGTTCCAGCTCTCTCAGGATGTAAGACAGGTATAAAGTCATAGAAGGTAACTACACCTTTGTCTTTCGGTATCCAAGTAGCTTCAAGCGGAGTTAAGGCGTGATAGATGTCATAGCCTTTAGGGATTTTAGTTAGGAGTTCGTAAGTCGTGTACTTGAAGTATTGATAGAGACTCCAGGTGTCAGTAGAAATACGGCATACTTCGTGTCCTCTCTGCTCAAGGCGGTTAGCAATTTCAGAGGATACTCTGCCTATTCCTGCATTCCTGAAGGTAAAGTAGCGAGTTATTAAGCATATCTTCAATCTACTATTTTCCTTAACCTTTATTTGCCATTGTCAACTCTAGGTAAATCAGGGATATACCTACTCCAATTACTGCAAGTCCACAACTAAAGCAAGTCCACTGAAGTGCATTACTCTCTATAATCAGATTACTTATCTCCACAAAGCTAGGATTAAACAAAGGAGTAAATCCTGCTAATACTATGCCAGCTAGAATCAATATAATACCACATATTCTATACATCACTATTTACTTCTTGTTTTCTTTGTTCTTATTCCTCTTGGTTATCTTGATAACAAGTATTAAGGCAACAGTAATCAGAACACAGCCAATGACAATTATCGCAATGATAGTGGGTGGCATTTTATAAACCTCCTTCTTTCTCTTTTGGAGTTTTCCATAGCATTTGACTAAATATAGCTCCACAGGTAAATATTGCTAACATTGCTAACCAAAAGGCAGTAGTGTGTGGTAAACTAGCAGACTGTGATAAAGACTGACTTAAAGGATATGCCTGAATAAAACTAACAAAGATCAGAACTATACTAACTCCTGCCCCAATAATACAAAGCATAAAAATGGTTGTCCCAATACGAACTTGCCTTAATTCTTGTGAGTTTCTTATAATAGTTACCCAAAGTCTAAAATCCTGCCAAAATTTCATACTTGACTCCATACTCTACTTCTCTTGAATCTTCTATATATCAGAAACTTCAATATCTTCAGCCAGTCAATCCCCGGTCTAAACTTGGCTGATGACTCTCCTAATCTCGCTCGATACTTAATAGGAAACTGAGCTATCTTGCAATGAGAATAGATAGCATTAGTAAAGAGGTCGGCTTCAAGTGTAAAGCCTTTTGAGGTAAGATCAAAGTCAATCAGCACATCTTTTTTGAAACCCCATAGCCCAGAGCAAACATCTCTTATATGGAATCTATATAATAAGGTAGTGATTGCCGAGAGAAGGTGATTGCCGAATAAGTTAAGCTTAGTCATTGAGCCAGGTAAATGATACTTGCGGTATCCTATTACCACATCATTACCTGCTAGGAGTTTCTCAATGATAATTGGGATATTAGTGATTAGAGGATAGGTGCTATCGGCATCCGCCATAATAATCATATCACTACCGTCAATATAAGTTAGTGAAGCCCAGAAAGCATTACCTTTACCCTTTAGACTACAGGATATGACTTTAGCTCCAAGTCGCTTGGCTATTTCAGCAGTGTTGTCAGTGCTGGAATCAATCACCAGAGATTCTAGCTCTATAGTATCAGGTAATAGAGCACGAGCAAGATTAATTTCAGATAAGACTCCCGAGATGGCAGCCCCTTCATTTTTAGCCGGTAGAACTACGGTAACTTTCAATAGCTTTCTCCATTAGTTTACTTGAACTCTGGGCTTTGTTAAAACCACCTACTCCGAACACTACCTCTATTTCTAATTCTTTGCATACCGCTTGTTCTGGGAGATTATCTGAGTCCCAAGTGCCACCGCCCTTTGCAAAAATGTCAGGATTATAAAGCATTAGAGTTCGGCAGGAAGTAATGTCCTTATCAATATTCTCTACTACCCTATCATTATCCCTTATAATAGCCTTAAGGATCGCCTTGCGTTCTTTATAATCCATAAAGCAGTAGCCCTTTTTTGCTATCAGTTGATCATCACGAGATAAGATGATAATGAGCTTATCTCCTAACTTCATAGCTTCCTTGATATACGATAGATGCCCCGAATGACAGGGGTCCATACCGCCAGATATTACTACAGTCTTACTTGAAGATGTCTTCTCCATCCCTTATCCTCTTACGGTATTTCTTGTGGTTGAACTTATCTTCAGGATTATCAACTTCTTCTGAGTAGTTAGAGAATACCCTATCCCGAAGCCTGAACTGCTTATGACATTCCGTACAGACATTATTCTTGATTGCACCACCGCAATTCTTATGAATTCTAATCTTGCCCATTTTACTCACTCCTGAATTTGGCTATTATCTAAATGTTTATAAAACTCGTGAATCCAGTAATTAATCCTTGCTTTAGTAGTATATTTTACTACTCCATACTCACTAACTTCCTTTTTTGCTGTCAACAAATCACATTTCAACATTGGCAAATCAGGAATTTTAAGTAATTTATCTACCCAGTCAGGAATGCTATATTCATCAATCCAATGAGTAATTTCTATATATACTACTTCCTTAGTAATGCTTGCTACCTTTTCCATTTTATCTACTCCTATCTCAGTTTACAGAATCGAGATACAGGGTCACGGCACAGTAAACATACAGGGGTTTAATCAGTATATCTGAGGAGGCTAGTCCTTAAACTGGCTATCCTGTATCCCGTATTTCCCATATCATCTGCTCCTAAGTTTAGTTACTGTCAATAAGTGCAATAGTGATAATTATGCCAACAGTAATCCAGAAAGCCTTGTTCTTAAGCATTTTTCTTGTCCAGACAGGAAACACAGGCTCTTCTTTATTTTCCATTAACTATATCTTCTTATTTCGCCCATATCATATTAAAGATATTCTCTGCAATCTCTAGTTTGAAAAAATTGTGCAAATGCCACCAGTGCAGTTGATTCAAGTGTATTGCAAAGTAAATACCTAAGTTTTTCTTCTTCGTCTCCACCAGGACAACCAGGAAATGGATTGTCTGAAACATCAAATTGAATAAGGACTTTGCCAGTTGAGGGGTATTTAGTAACTTCAATCTTCATAAGTGCTACCTCTTTATTTACTATTTCTTTATTATAGTTAGGAATATCCTTACTTTTTGATTTAAAAGAATGTCTATCTTCAACACATTTTTTACAGGTGCAGTAAGGAGGATGTCCACTATAAAGAATTTCTCTTTCTGTTTCATCATGTCTAGTAGACATTAACCACACCCTCTTATCCCTAATATCAAGGCAACTGCAATTCCAGCAGTAGTCAGAATTCTTGCCCACCTGGGCCAATTAGGTAATCTTGAAGCAAAGGGAGAGATGAAAGGAACTTTATCATCAGCCCACTTTGCATAGGGAGTTGTACCTTTTGAAGTGGCTTTAGTTTTGAGCTTCTGGATTCTTTCACCTGCATCAAAGTAGATATTATTGGGCAAGCCATTGGGATTAGACGTGTTAGGCTTGAACTTCTTACGACACTTAGCACATTTGCCAGTTAGAATGTTGACTGTGCCGCCACAACCTTGATGAATAAAAGGCATTAGCTTAATTCTCCCTTTGCTTTCTTTACACAATACTTAATGTAAAGAACTAGTGGTGGAACTCCTATCCAAAGAAGCATAAACCAAAAGCTTGACCAAAGTAGAACTCCTGGAGAGATAAAGCTAAAAGTTATACCAAAAACAATTAGAAAACTAGCACCGAAAGTAGCTAAAATCTCTTTTATTTCCCAACTGATATGAGGGTTTGGTAATTTAATACCAAGTACATACTCTCTGAATGTAGTCATAATTAGCTTTCCTTCTTTTTAGAGAAAGACTTCTGGGATAAGAACATACTTGATCCAGTTAATACACCACATACCACAGCACTTATTACAGCAATCCATAAGAAACTAAGCATTACTGATATTGAGACAATTCCGGTAACAGCTAATGTCCAACTTATTACTCCCATCATTAATCCTGACACACCAATAATAATACCAATAATACCACCTCGTTTAATCAGCCAACTTTTCACTTTTGTTTTCCCCCTTAGAAATTAATTAGCCACCCTTTATTTTGATTTCTTTGTGCTTAGAGTAACAAAGACTGACAACCATCGGAACAAATAAAGACAGTAGACTAGTCTGTAGAAATATCAAGCTCCATCTTGCTTCAGTAATACCATAGGCAATTGCTCCTACTCCAATACAAGACAAGGTGCTATTAAGCCAGATATTAAATTTCACTAGCCACCTCTTATAACATACTGTAATAGAAGATAACCAACTAACCCAATAACCAGGAGAGCAATTCCTATCTTCTTCCGGCGAGTGTTAGGCTTGAGCCCTTTTGTATCCCACTTATTCTCAGACTGTATCCTATCTCTTAGTCTATTTGCCCGTTCATCTTGAGCTTCATCATATTCAGCATCAGCAGGTTCTTGCTCTTGTCCTTGCTCTTGCTCTGCAACCTTTTCCTTTGTTTTCTTTTTTTCAAACATATCAGGCATTAGCTTTTTACTTTCCTCCTATGCGTTTCCAGATCTTATCTAGCTGTTTTTTGGGAGGTGTATGATTTCCATCATCTGAAAAAAGTCCTCCAAATCCTAACCCGCCATAAATTATCTCACTAATCTTATAATATAGCTTTTCGTTAAATCCTTTCTTATTAGTAGCTAAATCTTCATCCCAAAGAGCTGTGTCTGCTCCAATAACTCCTGTAACATACATAAAGTGTTGTTTACACAAAGCTATGTATTCTTTAAGATAGTTTACAATTCTATCTTCCCTTAGACTACTTATAGCAAACTGTTCTTGTGTCACGAGATATATCTTCTTAACAATGCCACATTACGAATAATTCCAGTCCACTGAGTCTGAGACAGTTCCTTATTAGCAGCTTCAATCTGCTCCATTTTACTCAGAGTACTCTCAGCTTTATCGCACTCTTTACCAATGTCTAATATGTCCTCACTCCTCATACCAAGCATAACAGGATAGCCGGTGTTGATTGATAGGACATTAGGCTTAGTCTCATACCATTCAAGCTCATCTAAGGTGGTGAATCCTAATAGGTGAACAAACCTGTCAGCCGGAATATTAGAGACTATCAATGCTCGCCTGAGTGCCATTAAGGAATTAGTAGTCTCATCTGCCGAGCCGATATTAAAAGGAACTGCTACCTGTCCTTTGTAAAAGGTAAGGCAACCTAAGACTTCCTTATATGATGCTCCTTGTAGAACACCGATAACATTCTCTACTCCATATTCTTGGCAGTACATATCATAGGCAGAAATGGTTCTTGCTTGCTCTCCAGCAAAGTCAGGCGAGATAATGACAGGGCTGCCAAGAGACTCATAGGCTTCTTTAACCTGACCAATATCAGGAGCAAAACTGCCATCACCGAGATTAAGGACCCTAGGCTGAGTGGACTGTTGATAGAAGTCAAGATATTCTTTGTCCTTTGAAGCTCTGGAGAACGAAATCCAGTCAAAGTCTCCGAAGCCTTGTACTTTACTTAATAGATCAGTAGTTGATTCAAGAGCTAGTTTCATTTAGTAATTCTCCTTTTTTTATCTATTGAAAATAGTATTATAATTGGAACAGCTATGATAGTTGCTAGTATTGCCATAATTGGTAAAGTTGACGAGAAAATATTTCTATCAACTATCAGTGGGATGAAAGCAACGTAAATTACAAGGGAAGCCATCCAAAGACCTATAAACCAACCAATATTTTTGCCATTAAGAAGAGCTAGTTTCATCTTTTTTAGTCTCCTCTACTTGTTTATTTAATTCACCTAAAAGCCCAATTAATAATTGTATTTCTATTAAGCTAATAAGATTACCTAATTCTTTCTTAGTCCATATCTCCTTTTGAACTAATACAGGTAGGAGTATTTTCCAAGCAGCTTCATATCTATCTATATTGCTCACTATTTAATATCTCCTTCCTTACCTTTCTTTATTACTAAGTCTTTACCTTTTAGTTTCTTAAAAGCCCACCTTGCTATGATATATTCCACCAGCCCGATAGTGAATACATACCAATATGGAATTATTCTAGCTAAAGCCTGATAATATACTGTCTGAGGAAATACACCCGGAACCCATTTCCCTAATATCTGGGCAGTAATAATACTTTGAGCCAGGAATAATACCATCCAGACCAGAAGCACTGTCCAGACTACCAGCTTAAAAAGAGCGACTTGCTTTGGAGTTAGTTTACCCCGGAGTCCTTTGAGTAAGATTTTATTACTTAGTTTCATTGGTAGCCTCCAGTTCTTTCAATTCCTCTAATAGTTCAAGCCTTCTCTTTTCCTTTGCATTCGTGACATTCTGCTTATAAATAGGCAAAAGATATTCTATCAATTCTACAGCGTGTTGACACATAGCATCATATCCAGATGAACAACCTAAATCAAGGTTAGTAAGTTCACTCTCAATAATCTTTTCAACAGCATCCTTATATCTACCAAGAAATATTAAGTCCTTAGTATTTTCTACTATGTTTGGCTTGAAAATATCGTCAGGTGCTAAATATTCCATAATGCGATATGCCACTCTGATTTCTTGGATTGCATAATTTCTGAAATATGTAGTTGTTCTTTGTTCCTTGGCAAACTCAATCATTCTATTCATTGACAGTTTCCTTTGTTGGTTGCCACTTAGTTAATTGTCCTGTAATAGTTTTGATTTCCTTTTCTGTCTGTGTCAAGAGAGCAAATTTGCTTTCAAGTTCCTTCAAAAGAATATCATTGACTTCATTGGCAAGATATACACTTGCTCGATAGGAAAAGTCTATTTTCTCTCGTTTCCCTTTAATATCAACAAACCATGCTGAATTTTCTTCTGGATTATGACTAGTGAGCTTACCCCTAATTACCTTCTTCTCAAAATTGGAAAAGACAATTAGGAAAATTTCAACTGGGAAACCTTTGGTATTCTCGGCTTGGATTAACTTGTCTATTTTAACTTTTAGTAATTCTAGCTCTTGAAACCAAGTGGTGCGGTAAGATTCTTTTTCAGCTCGGAATTGTCCAGAATTCTCATCAACTGTGACTGTATAACCTTTATATATTGTAAGTTTCATTATTCTGCTGTGTCCTCCTTATTCGGTAGCACCTTCTTCAATATCTCATTAAGAAATGCCTTAACCGATTTGCCCTGTTTGTACGCCTCTACTTTCAGGGCTAACCACATAGCGGGAGTTGTCTCAAAGGTAACAAACTTTTGTGTCTTTTTCATCTTCATGCTTTATATCTTATCAAGTAAAGTCAGACTTTACAAGTTCTATTATCTATTGATACTGAGAGATTGAGTGAGAATAAGCAGGCTCTAGTAGTCTATAAACTGCTATAAATCCTTGTGAACTTGAATTTCCTGTTTGTAAATTATAATAATAAGTGGTTATATAGAGAGGTATCCTGAGACTGAAATTGACATTGAAATTGAAATTGAGATTGAAAAGGAGACTGATATAGCCTCTCCCAAAATCTATTCTACTCCTAATGTTGCGTTAGCTGCCTATTTGTATTCCCAAGGATTTGAGTATATCGGGGCAGACCGCTCTGATCCTGCTAATGTATCATTCCAATTTTCCAACTCCTCTAAAGCTATGACTACTGCTATCAGTAACTTCCAGATGGGTCAAGTTGAAAGTGCAAGGTTCTATATGGCTTACAAAGGGCTCTTGCGTGAGGTAAGATCTTGAGTGATACAACTAGCCAGAATCAGAATAAAGAAATACTTGATAAACTATATGAGGAGAATATGTTATTTTCTGCTTTAAGTACAACCGACAACGCACCGAATTTAGAGCCTATCTGGGGAAACTGGATATTCAAGAAAACTATCGTGGAAGAAGTTGGGGAAACTGGAATTTCCAAAACTTCACTAAATTACTGTCTAGTAAATAGTCTGATACATAGGAAGCCGTTTCTTGGTATTGATGGCTGTAGGGATATTGAACAGATTAGAGTGCTCTATATTGACTTGGAGAGTTCTGACAGTCTCATTAAGAGCCGGAGAGCTATGTTAGATTTAGAGGACTCGCCATTTTTCTTGAAGTGCAATCTACAGAATGTACTGTTGCCTGAACTTGAACCGTATATCGAGAAGTTTATCAATGATACCGGCAAGATACATATTATATTCATAGACCCATTGAGGATGGCATTTAATACCAGAGATGAGAACGATAATGCCGAGGCAAGTAGGCAGATGAAACACCTGAGACATTGGTGTGAGAAGTTTAACTGCTCTATTGTGATAGTACACCATTCCAGTAAAGCTGATATGACTGGAACTAGAAAGGGAAGTGGAGCTTATGCTAGGACCAGTCTGGCTGATATAGTATGGAACTTTGAGACATTAGGCGAAGGATATACTAGTGATTTATTCAAATTTTATATCCCCAAGAACAGGTGTGTTGATGATGATTTAGTAATGTGTATAAGAAAGGAAGCCGGAACTTTTGTGAAGGTTGATTTTCCTGTAGGCTATCAGTTTGTTGGTAATAATGGTACTCAAGTGTACCAGCTCCAGAAGAGAATACAGTATCTAATGGAAGATGACAAGGTGCGTTCTCCGCAACAGATGATGAAGGAACTTGGGCTTGATACCAAGAGTGATGCTACATTCTATAGGGCTATGGGAGCATTGCTTCAATTGAACATTATTAAGAAAGTTGCCAGGGCAGAATATGTCGTATCAGGGAGTAAAAGGGAAAAACACCCAAAATCGTGATTGTCTCAAATGTTTTAAGTCAGTTTTTAGGCACAACTTGTCTCAACTCTCTAAGGGCTGAGACATGAGACAATAGATACGAAATTGTCTCAGTGAGACATTCTAGGCATGAAACATTGTCTCAGCTCTTGAGACAATTGAGACAAGTAAGATTAGAAGAGAGAACGAGAGAGTACTTGAGAGTATGATGGTAAAGAAAGGGAGATACAGAAGAATATGAGAGACAAGCAAGTGCTGAGAATGGCTGTAGATTGCTGTAAATGGCTGCGAGCAGGTTTGCTACCTCAAGTATTACTATGGTATTATTAATACCATAAGATACTAAAGTGTACTGAATTAGGAGTAAATTCAAGGAGGTAGCATTGGCAGAAAAAGTTGAAAGGGTTGATAAGCATATTAAGCTGAGTCAGGATACGGCTTGGAGATTAAACAGATATATTGAGAAAATGTTTGGTAAATATCATAAGCCAGTATCTGCTATTATAGAGAAGGCTATTGTGGAATATCTTGATAAGGAGGACAGTAGGCAATGAAGGTTGAACTTGATGAGATTGGATCTGAGGTAGAAATTCGGTGGGATATAAAAGAGAAAGACATAATGTATCTCAGTACTATAGTGGCTTGTTTCCAGACTCACGATGGTGAATTTCTCCCCAGTGGTAATTTCTACCTGACTATGCCAATTAAGACTGCTGAGACATTACTGGAGAAACTGATTGCACTAATCGGGAAGGAGAAGTAAGATGTACCATAGACCAGTATGCGTAAAATGTAATGTAGAGCTAAAAGCCGAGACAAATGGAGTGGGACTTGTAGATATGGCTAGTTTCGGCGAGTATAAAGTATGGGAGAGTGACCTCTATAAATGTCCGTGTTGTGGCTATGAAATAATAGTAGATTTTGGTCAACAAGCTGTTGCAGAGCACTTTGAAAAAGATAGGTTTGCTAAAACATTAGATTTCTACCGAGGGCATAGTCAGCTTGTTAGAAGTTGGTCTAGTGTAGAAGCAAAGCCGAGTGAAGAAGCAGAATAGAATGGATAATTGTCCTTATGCAACTGAGCAATCTGTCCACATTGATGAGAATACTTGTCTAGGATTTTATGTGATGTGTGAAGTGTCTAATAAGCCTTGCGATAAAGCTTGTGGTGATGATTGTGAGATACATAATAAGTGGTTGAAGGAAAAGGTAGAATGAGAGAAATTAAGTTTAGGGCTAAGAGGGAACACTGGAAAGAATTTGGTGGGTGGGATAAGTGGGTATATGCTAATGGATATTATCATGATGGTATAAATTATTGGTTTACCTTACCTAAAGATAACCCCGCTATTGCATGGGCTAAACAGGTACTCATAGATATAGAAACACTTGGTCAATACATAGGTTTACTCGATAAGAACAAAGTAGAGATATATGACGGTGATATAGCTAAGTCAATCCATAATTTCTACTATGTCTTTGGAGAGCGATTGGGATACACCAAAGAGAATTGCGATGAAGGTAATTGGCTTATTGAGTGGTCTGGAATGGGATTTCACGGTAAGCCTATATCTGAAAAGTGCCTTGGTTCATCCTTGACATTTGGTAGGGATTATCCAAATGCCGAGGTAATCGGAAATAAGTGGGAAAATCTAGAACTACTGGAGAAAACAGAATGACTGAGAACTTAGCAAAAAGCAAATCTACCAGTAAATTATCACTGATACTAATAATTACTCTTGTAACAATAACATTGATAGCCTTGTTCATTCCGTTTACCTTTTCAGAAGAGTTAAACTTTATGAGTTTTGGTAATAAAACAGTAATGGAATTCCTAGAGAAGTTTGGTGGTTGGTCTGGAATAATTGCACTTTCTCTTGTTAGTTCTGTAATAATATCAGCAGGTATTTATGTTGGGAGAAGTAGTAGTAGAAATGACTAAGAACCCATTGTTTGAGGACTGGAAACATTGTGTTGATACGCTCAACACTAAGGGTAAGATATTAACTGAAGAGATGCTATATAATTGGGCAGAAACAGATGGTAGAATAGAGTGCAATTCCTGCGGCACTATTCATAATTCTGATGCTAGATATTGTAAAACGTGTAGAGAATATGAGTATCTGCAACCTTATATCACAGAATGGAGTGAAGGTAATGAATAAACCAGTCTATAGAATGTCGGGCTCAGGATATTGCCCAAGAAAGCTAGGAGCTATTCGGCTTGAAATGGAAGGAGAGCCTTTTCCCAAGTGGCTAGAGACTTCAGCCAATGAAGGAAACTGGCACGAGAAACGAATTAAAGACGAATTAGTTGAGCAAGGGTATCAGGTTTTTGGTGAGCAAGAAGAACTGAAAATTGAGTGTGATAATTTCACTCTGGTAGGTCATATAGATGGTAAGGTTTACACACCTGATAAAGTAATGCAACTGTTGGAAATCAAGTCAATGAGTCAATATGAATTTGACAGATGGATGAAGAATGATAGGTTTGCTGCTTTCCCTCAATATGCTTGCCAGATTGCTTGCTACTTCAGGGGAACTGAGCTTGATGAATGCCTGTATATAGTTAAGAATCGGAATAATGGGTATATGGATACATCACTTATCTCTGTTAAAGACTTTCCTGTTGAACCTATTATCAAGAAGATAGCAGAAGTGGAATACCTTGCTACAGATAATAAGCTAGTAGATGTAGAGTTTGATTCTAATAGCTTAGAGTGTAAAAGATGTCAGTTCAAGTTGTTGTGCATACCTGAGATTACCAAGATGGATATAGCTACCAGAGAGCAACTAGATATGGCTGTGGCTGAGGTAAGAGATGGTAATAAGTTGCTGGCTGAGGGTACGGAGCTATACAACAGAGGCAAGAACAAGCTCTACAAGCATACTGTAGCTAGTGACTTGAAGAAGTGGCAGCATAATGAACTAGCTGTACTGCTGATTAATGTTAAAGAGCAGACTACCTATCCTAAAGAGAATTTGCTGGAGAAGTATAGTGCTGAAGAATTAGCTGACATAGCTAAGGTTAAAAATGGTTATAGTTATCTGAGGTTAGATGACTTAGAGAAAGATGATGCTCAAAAAGGCTAATAAAAGGCTTATGCTGTATAGTATTGGATTATTTCTAGGAACATTTGCAGTAATATTTATGACTACATGGATATTATCAGAACAACTTACTGCACAGATTGGTCTTGTATTTCCTTTCACAGATAATCAAGCAAGGGCTATATTTATTCCAAGCCTTATAACAGGAATAATTCTGTTTATAAAGGGAGAAAAACAATGACTGTAGCAAACGAAATTGATGAATCTTTCTTATTCAGTCATGGTTATATGGCTATGCCTCAACATTATGTCCTAATAAACAACTTGCTGAAGGACTCTGGATATAATGTAACTTTTAGACAAAGTAAAAACGGAGTTCCTCACTTAGTAGTCCACACTGGAGATAATTTTAGCATTTGTTTTTTCAAAGGCACAAAAACTTTTAGGGTATTCACTCCCTATGGACAACTTGGTAAACAAACAAAAATGAGCTTTTCTGAACCAATTGAAATTCTGGAATATATCAAAAGTTTTGGAAAAAAAGGAGGAATAATATGTTCTATAAGTGCCTGAATAGTCTGTTTGACTACTGTAAGAGTAAACCTGTTTTTGAAGGTGGTGCTCCTGAAAAAGAGGTAAATGAAGATGATACTACTATAGCTATTTATGGCAGGAAGTGTACTCGTAATCACACGACTTGTTCAGAGCAACAATTGCCCAATGAAGTTTTTCCTATAAAGAAGAAAGCAAAATGACAGAGAAAAAAATCAAAGAAGATAAATCTCTCACTATATTTGAGGCTATACCTCTTAAGGAAAGACAAGAAGCCCTTAATTCTCTTATCACAGGAAGGACACCTCAAAAGGAAATCAAGCAGAGGGATGCTCGTGGCGGTTCAACTGTTAATTACGTTAATACTTATTATATGACCAGGCAAATTTCCTTACTTACCGGCTGGAGATGGACTTCAGAATGCCTTGAGGAAAGATTTTTCCCTGAGAGTAATCCTAGAGAAGCTGGAGCCAGGATGAAGGTCACTATCTGGGATGCTCAGGGTAGAGAATACAGCCATTCATCTTGGGGACAGAAGGATATTAGCAAGTGGGCTAAAGATAATCCCGCTAAAGGCGTTAAAGCTGGTGATCCTATCGCTATCTTTGATGACTTAAAGGCTGCTTACTCTGACGGGATTAAGAAATGTTTAAGCTACTTTGGTATAGCTGCTGATATTTACGGCGGCAAAGAGTTGGAATTCTTTGCAGAAGATAACGCTGATAGTTCCGATGCTGATAGTGATAATAAGGTAGATTTTACTGGCGATGAAGCTAAGAGGGCTTTTGGCAAGTACATTGAGAAGACAGGCAAGCGGTGGAGTGAAATATTTGAAGTGCTAGGGGTAAAGAGTATGACTGAGGTGACTGACTATAAAGAAGCATATAACCTAGTAAAAGCTTGGATTGAAAAGGAGGACTAATTATGACAATTCAACCTATCTGTATCACTAAAGAACAGAATGTGCATTTTGGAACTGGAATAGGTGATCAAGAATTTCTTGCTAATGTTGCCAACGGCAAGGTTAGCTATATTTCTTGCCTCAGTAGTGAAAAGCCTCTTGCTTGCGAAATCCTAAATTACATAACATTTTTACAGCAAGTTCTTGAAGCTATTACTAACACTATAATAACTGACAAAGGAGGTGGAGTATGAAGCATAAGACATTACACTTATGGGAGGTGATTGACTGAAGAAAACCAGCAAGCAATAAGGCAACATACCAAAAATAAAAAATAGGAGGAAAAAAAGTTGCCAGAGTTTATTTTACCATCCACAGAAGAGGACTATGAGAAGTCCGGTTCCAAGTTCGTCACTATACCGCCAGGGGCTACCGAAGTCTACCTTGACATTGAGGTTGGGCTCCTGGACTGGGATCAAGCCGGAAAGTCAATGAAGCTGCCTGTTACCGTCACTGAGGATGGACCTGACAAGGGCAAACAGGAAAAGATTAGCTTCGGTGTTGATGCAAAAGGCATCTGGAAGGGCAAGCAGATTTACGAGGCTGTCACTGGTGAGGGTATGCCAATGAAAAAGGGAGCTGACGGTGTGAAGCACCCGGCTCCTGACAGTGATGCCCTTCTGGGTAAGGCTGCTGTCGGACACTGGCTTCTGGTTACCGGACGCAAGGGTGGCGACCCCGCTGCTGAGGAAGTAAAATATCCTAAGCTTCAGGATATTTTCGCTGCCGGTGCGAAGCCAACCACTGAAGGCTTACTCTAAAGCCGAATCTGGGGAGGAGTAATCTTCCCCAGACGTAGCAAGATGAGAACTTGTTACCTGATGAGGCATTACTCAATAGAATAAAAAGGAGTTAAAAGGTAAAATGAAAGAAATACAAACACTTGAGGAGTTGCTGATTTCCCAAATAACCAATGACGAAGGGTTGGCTGAGTTACTTAGGACAAAAATCAAAGAAGTAATTGTTGGTATTGACTTCGGAGAACTCATAGCACCAGAAATTAAGGAAACCATACAAAGTGTATTTGAAAACGATGAGATTTACAGCTTAGTAGAAGATGCCCTAAAACAGGAGGTCGGAAAGGCACTTACTGCACATTTTGAGAAAAAATAGAACATTGAGATAAGCTATGAAGATTATAGATGTAGATTGGACACCGAGATATAATATACTGCTTATCAAGTGTGATTGCGAAGGTGTATTTAAGCATAGGGCAGACAGGAGAAAAGTTGAGTGTCCTAAATGTCACAAAAAAGAAGATTGCTTAGAACTGAAGAAGCTAGGATAGGCTAGAATAGAGTAGAACATTAAAAAGTGAATAGTGTGCTGGTGGCGGAATAGGTAGACGCTCAACTTGATGGAATACCCACCGTTGAGAGTGAAGTCAGTAGCGAGACGGATTATCGGCCTATGTCTTGGATTGACTATCTAGAGTGACAATGGCGACGTAATCACAGAGCATCTGTTCGTTGCTCAAATCTCTAGCCAGCACAAGCCAGCTACCCGAAAGAGTCGCCAAGCATCTTTAGTAGGGACAGGTAAATAGGCTTAAAACGGACTAGGGGTTCACCTGAGCACTAGCTGGCAAAGCCCTGGGGGTGTCTAAAGGCTTACTAAGGGACAGAAACCCTTGCCGGAAATGTGGTAGTAATACCAAGCCCCCAGGGTAGTAAAATAAAGAGGTGAGGTAATAATATGGACATAACTAAAATCACAAAAGCTAGAGCAGAAGCAGTACGATTTATCAGTCTGGCAGACAAGGCATTAAAGAAGATTAATGAAGATCATATGGTAAATATTGTCGGCTCAAAGGAAACGTCTGCCGTCAGACGAGCTAGTATGGATTTGACGAGAGCACTGGCAGGGATGAGAAGATAAAAAAGAACTATGCGAGGGTGCAGTAATGAAGAAAACAAAAGGTGAACAATGCTCAAAAATGATATTTGAAGGTAGAGGTTGGAATCATCTATGCAATAATAAAGCAATAATAGAACGTGACGGCAAACTTTACTGTAAAATTCACGACCCTGAATATGTCAAGGAAAAGAACGCCAAACTACAGGCAAAGTGGAATGTCGCAAGTGCTAAAAGAGATGAGCATTGGCACAGGGAATCAGTTATAAATAGTATCTTTGTTGGCATTGATACTGCCTTCATCGAAAAGAATATTGACCGCTATAAGGAAATGGCCAATGAAACATCTTAACTCAACAATAATGACAGTATCAAGTATAGGGAGGTAGATTAGATGAAAGTAAGAACGGGCGGCGAATGTAAGAAAACTAAATGCAAGAGTTTTAAGTATTATTCTAATTGGTTTAGTTACCTTGGCAGCCAAGCCTTAAGAGAATGTATGGACTGTAAACATGCCCATGTGTCACAATACCGACCATCAAAGGAGGCAAGCAATGATTAGGGAAACCATAGCAAGGGAACTGGCAATAATGGATGGGGAGGATTGGGAATTGTTAGGCACAAACGAAAAGAAGCTAGTTCCTTTCCGGTCACAGTCTATGTATCTAAAGCGGGCTGACCAACTCTTTGCTCTCAGAGAAGATGGTTGTCGATTAGCCATGGTCAAAGAGAAGAGGGAGTTAGACATAGAACAAGTATTCGCTGATACAGCCAAACTCACCAAGTCAGAACACAAGAACGTTTTGGGTGATAAATGGAAGTTTATCAATGCAATAAAAGAGGCTATGGCTCACTACGTACGGGAGGAAGTTGATGAATAAAGAACAAGTGGAAGCTAAGAGGGAGGAGATACAGGAAGGGGTAGCCCTACTCATACCAACTGATTGTGATAACTGTTACCTTGATGGCAGTAAAGAGATTAGGGGTGCTTGTGATGATTTAGAAGAACCTGGTTCCCCTTGTCTTTTGCAGTTATTTTTGGCGAAAGAATATCTTAATTATCTCTCATCTCTCGGTGTAATGCTGGTGGATAAAGAGATAATCTTCCCTGAAAATCCTTACTTATGGCACGAAGCAACAATTTATCAGCGTGGACAACAGAGTATGAAAGACCGCCAACTAACCTATCCTTTGGTGGAGGTGAGTGATGAATAAACTAAAGAAAGAAATACTTGAGGCACTTGTTTCCCCTGAATGTATCTGTTTTCTACCAAGGCCTGATTACGATAATTTACTTAGTATTAAGAAGGCAAGAGAATCTGTGCCTGATGAAGACTGCTCTGGACATAAGTATACTGAAGATGAAAAAGAGGACATAGCTAGATTTATGCAGTTTGGAGCAGAAATACAACTGACAATGGATACCGACAGACTTAGTAAACCAAAGTCTGAGAGTATGCTGCTTAGTAATAAAACTTATTGTGTTGATTGTATTCACTTTGGGGCAAAGCGTAGTAGTGATGGCTCTATTACAGGAGAGACAATGTGCTTTGAGTGGAGGCAACTAAGAACCTGTTGGCAGTCCTGCGATAGTTACTTTGATACCAAGAGTGAACCATTGATAAGGGCTGATGAGGCGCAAAACATTACCAACTGCGTTAAAGATGCTAAGAGGGTTCACCCAGATTGGGGGATAGATATGGTAATTGAGTTATTGCAATTCAGGACCGAAACAAGGCAAGCACTCAAAAAGGGGGAAGCTGATGGAAGCTAAAGATACCATAAAGACAAGCGGTGAACTTTGTTTGATAGTTTGTCATGAGAGAAGAGAGCTCACTCTTGAGAACAAAGATTGCACAGATCTTGATTGCGAGACATGTCAACTGAAAAAGCAAGCTGAAATCTCCTTTAAGGCTGGCAGGGCTGATGAGAGGACTAAGACCCTCAAGAAAGTGGCGGAGTGGATAGAGAAGAACTACTTTACAGGTGAATACCCTACATCACATAAACTTTGGCTCTACAAGGAAGCACTCAAAAAGGGAGAGATACCTTGGACCAAGAAGTAATACCAGAACTAAGATTAAGATACAAGATAGTTGACTCTCGTGAACCTGATAAAGAGGGAGCGGAGCTTCGCTCTAAGCTTCTTGAAGTAGGCTGGCAACAGCAGAAGTGCATTGCCGGTGACTTTTGGTTTCATACTGGAGATTTCCAGAGAGTAGGTATTAGTAGAAAGACTGTGAATGACTTTCTGAAAAGTCTTAGTGGACATTTAGCAAAAGAATTAGATGCCCTGATAGAACATTTTCCCTTCAGGATATTGCTATTAGAAGGCAACTGGAAAAGAGCAATTGGTGAAAGGATTGTGAGTGCCAGGGGATTGGAATATCACACTTGGAGCATGGCATGGAACTTCATTAGAACTTGGCAAGATAGGGGAGTTACGATTGAACTTACCACGAGTTTAGGGCATACGATTAAAAGGCTGAACGAATTATTCGCTTATTACCAGGCCCCTTGCCATACCGGAGGACTTAATAGACAGGTAGTAGGAGATAACCGGATACTGGCCCTTGCCTGTGGCGGGATAGGAATTAAACTAGGGGAGAAGTTGCTGGAGAAATTTGGTAGCTTAAAGAGAATTGCCAATGCTACGGCTGAAGAATTTCAGCAGATGGACAAGATTGGAGAGAAAAAAGCTAATTCATTATTTGCTCACTTTAACAGAGGAGATTTTGAAGATAGAGTGCTGGACCTATCAGGTAAAGCAGAGTTAAGTGAGAGTGAAGTAGTAGAAATGCAAAACTTACAGGAGAAAATGCTATGACAGTAAAAACAAAGGGACTAACAAAAGCAGAAAAGATAAAGTTTTTACTGTGGTGTGGATTTAAGATTACCAAGAACAAAGACAAAGATAGTATATGGTATGAGTCTACAGTATATACCGACCCAATTCAATCTCTATCCTTAGTAATAGAGCCTAATATAGACATTACCTTTCTATTTAGGTATGCTGTGCCGAAGTTGGCTGGCTACGATTTGTCTAAGAATATAGATGGTCATAATGCTTGCGTTTCTTACAAGAGAAAATTGTCTAGTGTTTATAAGGATAAAGACCCTACTCAGGCTCTTTATAAAGCAATATGTGAAGTAATTAAGTAAGAAGGTGATATAATGGAAGCGACAGATGAAATTCTAGGCTGTATTAAGAATATCAGGTACTATTCCAGTGAGATTAACAAGCTGTGCCAGAAGCAGTTGGAGTTAGACTTCAGGAACTATGATATGAATGAACCAGACGGTACTACCAGGATAACTATACTGGGAATAATTTCTGGGTCCCTACCTCATATAGAAAACTGGTTGACTAATATTGAGGTGAATCTTGATAATGCTGATAAACTAGAGCCACCGAGAAAAGAGTTGCTTGAGGAGAGTTTACTGTGAAGTATCACGAGTGGGTGCTAGAAACCAGAAGGCGAATTAGAAGAGATAATATCAAGACACCTATTATTCCAGCTTCTACCTATCGTGATAGAGAGAAGAGGCTAACTGCCAGTGGATTACTGGATTGGGAAAGGTCGTGGCTAGTATCTCATAGGTTAGATACTCCTGGTATGAGAGAGATGCTAAAGGAACGAAAAAAGATTCTCAATGAGGCTAGAGAGAGGGGAGCGTCAGTTCTAGAGTATCGGAATGAGATTAGCAGATGGTACAAGAGAAGAGGCTGGACCTTCAATAATGGCAACCTTAACCCGTTTGATATGCTGGCTCATTTCAGGGATAAAATAAATGCTGATGTTACTCCTACCCCAAAGGTAAAGAAGAAGCCGAAGGATTATGTAAAAGCTAAGAAAAGGACACAGGAAAAGAAGATGAAGCAACCTAGCAGTGAAGCTCACTGGCTGTTTAAGCCTAGAAGACTGTTTTAATTGTGATAAGTTATCAAAGTTCAAGTGCCAAAAATATAGTCAGACTTGATAATAGTGATGAAGACTATATTGAATCTGATAATCTTCAGGATTTACTTAATTTCTTACTCAGTCCTCAACCTGACCAGTTTAGAGTAGTCTGGGATTTAGAGCAATTTGTTGCCCCAATACTTAAGAAGTTGAAGATAGAATATCTTGAGAAACTGTATACTACCGGGCGAATATGGATTAAAGAGTCGGGACATTCTATTACTTACAATCCACGCAAGAGTCTGTATCTTACCTGGGGTAGCAAGAGAGTAAAATATTACCACCTCAGTCAATTTTGTAATAGCAACAAGCCTGAGAATTTACAAGAGGTAAGGGCAATGGGTGAGAGTTTGCTGGCTGAGTTAGATACACTTGGTATAGAGCCAGAGAAACTTACCTCACCTGTAACTGCTTTAGAGCCTGTATGGAATAAGATAGACTTTGTTAATTATAAGGAATTACCTGATGAAGTTGGGCAAATGGCGTGGGACTGCTGTGAGAGGCCGTGGGTAGAAGCACACCGGCTTGGACATTTTGATAAGGCTTACGATATGGATCTCACCAGCAGTTTTCCTTCGGCCTGTGCTGAATTGCTAGACCTAAGATATGGTAAGTGGGTAAAGAGTGATACCATACCAGACAGAGCCCACTACGGCTTTGTGGAAGGGGTTGTAACTATTACTGGTAAGATAAGCCCGGTAACTTTTACTAATGAGAGTGGCAATCTTTTCAATCCTATAGGTAAGTGGAAAACTACTTTGACCTTGCAGGAGATTAGATTTATCAATAATTTTAGGATAGGTAGCTTTAGGATAAAATCTGGCTGGTGGTGGATTCCAAAGTTAGTAGTAATAGGACACGAAGAAGACTATATGCCATTTAAGAAGCTGATAAACGACCTTTATAGTTATAGAAGTAAAAGCCCGACATTGAGCTATGTTATCAAAAAATCACTCGTTGGTCTGTATGGGAAATGGTTACAAACATTCAAGGATGGCACACTCAGCGACAGGTTTAATCCTGTCTACGGAGCTATGATAGAGACTCAGATAAGATTGAAAGTAGCCGAGTTTATATTGAGTAAGCACCTCGGGGATAGGGTTATTCATATTTCTACTGATGGATGTCTATTGGATAAGAGAGTGAGGATAAAGAGTAGCGGATTAATGGGAGAGTGGAGATTGGATAGTTCTGGGCCTGCGTTAGTTGTGAGCTCAGGGTGTCTGTTTTATGGAGATAAAAGACCGAACCAGATTACATATCCCGAAGCTATGAAGATGATAGAGAGTAAGCCTGGGGCTTCAAGCTGGAGTAAGAGCAGTAGAAGGATGTTTACTGTCGGTGATGTGATTGAGAGTGGAGATTTAGAGAAGATAGGCAGTGTAATGCCGATAGTAATTGGGTTTGGATTGAAGAACCAGATGGATAGAGATTTCAGCGAACTCCCCAATACCGGAGTTGGCTTATTAGAAAAGCACTATAAAAGTCAGCCGATTAGAGTTGGGAAATTGAGTAAGCCTATAGTGCCTCAACTTTAATCAACTGAATATCTAAATCCTCCTTTGATTTAACACGAGCTACTTCTTCTATGGCTCCCTTGCCGAAACTAAAGGCATAGATAAAGCCCTCTTTATATCCTGCTCGGCGAATTGCTGTCTCAAAGTTATCTACTACATTACGCCCGACATTCTCAGACTGCTTAACTTGAACTGGCTTGTGCTGTAAAAATGTCCAGCCGTCTATACCTTTATCATTTACTTTTTTACCAGATACAGTGCCACCTATCTTATTAATTACCCAGTCTTGAAAGGCAAACGGCTCCATAATTTTGAGTTCATCTATGGTAGTAGGCATATTGATAAGAGTGGCAACTACACCGAGTTTGTTGAGTCTGTCTTTCATCATTCGGCAAGCAGTTGGAGATATATCAATACCTACCCACTGACGGTCTAGCTGTTGAGCTACAGCGATTGTAGTACCACATCCACAAAACGGGTCAAGGATTATATCACCTTTATTACTAGATGCTTCTACGATACGCTTGAGTAAGGCTTCTGGCTTTTGAGTAGGATAGCCAATACGTTCATTGGACATAGGATTGAGAAACTGAATAAACCATACATCATTAGCAATAACTCCCTTCCCTTTCTGTAGTATAGTAGTTTCTCCATTTTTTACACGAGTATGGTATCCTTTCTCATAGTCCTTATCAGAAGATTCGGTATAAGGTATAATTGGAGAGTTAAATATATGATTAGATTTCTCATAAAATAGGATTGTATCGTGCATTCTCTGAAAACGCTTAGTTTCTGCTGTCCATCTTCTATAATGCCATATTATTTCATTCTGAAAATGGCTAGCTCCAAATATCTTGTCCATCTCTATTCTCAAGTGAGCATTAGCGTGCCAATCACAATGTAAATACATTGAGCCAGTATCCTTCAACACACGATGGCATTGAGCCAGTCTAAGCTTCATCCAACCAATGTAATATTCAATTCCTCCTTGCCACCTATCCTCAAATGCTCGTATCTCAGCTCCATCATTCCAGATAACCTCATAGTGTTTGTTGCTGAAAAATGGTGGGTCAGCATAAATCAGGTCAACCGACTTATCTGGTAGTTTACTCAATGCCTCTAAGTTATCACCACAATGAATAACACCAGTCTGAATAGTTTCTTCACTCATTTTTGTTTTCTCCTTTTATATTTATTATACCACTACCCCCAAGCAAGATACTCAAATAATGCAATAGTCTCCTCATCCGGCTCTCCGCTATCTTCAAAAAGCCAGCCTACAAGAGCCTCGGCAAAAGCCTCACATTCACTTGTCTTAGCATAGTCAGTAATTGGTAAAGCCAAATGAGAGAATTCTAATATCTCATCTAGAACATGACCGAGTTCATGGACAACAGTTGCAGGACACGCCATCTCAGGTAGAACTACAGTCGTATGCCTAAGTGTCTTAGGTAAAATTAACTGATGGTAGGGATAAACTACATGAGGTGTATTTCTATGACTTTGCCCTTCCTCAACCTCAGGGCCTTCTATCTCATTCAACTCTATAAAATTGTGAAGCCCCGCATAAATAGGGTCCGTACCAGTAAAGAAGTGAACATAGCTGATTCTCTCCCATATTCCAATTGGAAGAATACTTATTGAGTAGCCAATTAGTTCAGAGAATTCTGCATTAACAATTCTTTCCATTTTGTTATCCTGCCTTTTTATGAGGAACTTTCCATTTTTAGTTCTTCTACTTTACCATTTTCATCTTGATGTTCCATTGAGCAAGATTCTGACTCTCTACCAACTTGCCTTCTTAAGACAATCTTTCCTTTGCAATGAGGACAAGGATATGTCTCATAATATACATTTACAATACTCATATTTACCTCTCTATTTTATTTCTTTAATTCCACCTGTGAAAGTGAAAGAAGTCAGCCGGAGGCACAGGGAATATCCAGTATTTCCACTCGGCATTTCTAGCCAAGAGGCGATAGACTGTCCAACTGAAGGTGTTAGCCACTTCTGGATTTGCCTCATGGTGAGGGTATCTGGCATTGAGCTCTGCATCAGTATGTGACTCTGGTTGGTCCATTAGTACCATTATCTAATCTCCTCCTCCTTAATGCCTAATTCTTCCGCAATAGAAATAGTATCATCAAACTTTTGACAACCTGTTAGTAGATGGTCTTTTAATCCAATTAAATCAAATCCCCCCTCATCACAGAATGGACATTCTATATCAGAACTTTCTTTTCCTATTAGTACCATAATTTACTCCTTTACCTCCTGAACATAGTAAGTCTTAAGCATTGCTCTCTGTCCTTCCCATACTCCACGATTATACCCGTCTCTTTGGGAGTAGCATTTAGCAACTGCGGGTACAGGCAATTCTCCCTTCTCTTTAACAATGGCTAGTCGGCAACTCTCCTCCTGGGTAGTAAAAAGCTGATTAACCATCTCAAGGTATATATTATGCACACTTTCTGGTTCTTCTTCCCACTTATCATTTGTCCAATTCTTTCCTCTGGTATATTGATAGTACAATGCTTTTGCCAATGCTTCCCTAAACTTTTTCATTACTTTACCTCTTGTACCCATCCAGCTTCAAGGAAACTTCTCTTTGTGAATCCACATGCTCTTGACTCTGGTGCAAAGAACACACTATCAGGAATATCAATCTCATTACCATCTTTGACTATGGCTACCCGGCAACCGTCTTTCTCAATAGCAAAGAGTTGGTCTACTAAGTCTAAGTATTCAAGTTGAAATCCTTTATCCATTTCATCCCACATTTGCCTACAACTTAGGTCATCCATTACTCCAGTGTGACAACCAAGACAAGCTAAATGAATAGCTATTGCTTCCTTAAACTTTTCTTTCATTTTAACTTACCATCCTTTCTATTCTTTTATGATTCCAGACTCGCCATTTCCTTCTGGCAAGTAGCAACTGGCGATATGAGGGATACTGATATCGGCGTGGATATTTCATCACCAGTTTAGCCTCCCTTCTCGTTTCTGGATTCTATATTCTTGATAGAAGTCCTTGATATAATGCCATAGTTCTGACTTTGCTTGTGGAGTAATAATAAAGAAATGCCTGAGATTCTCCAACATTAGATTAAATGTTTCGCTTGGTCTTGCTTTTGCTTCTCCCATAATGAGCCATATTGCCACGTGAGTAATTTCAATAGTAAGAGGTCTATCTAGTTTAGCAAAGCGATATGCCTCTGCCTCTATCTCCATTCTTACAGCATCACCCCAAGTCTTTCTATCCTTGTCACAATGCACTAACATAGAATGACCTAACTCGTGGAGTCTGCTATTTGTGTTAGAATGAGGCTTAAAATAGATAGTATGAGTTATGCCATCTTCTGAAATATGAATTGCATCAGAACTGTTAATCTTATTCCCAAAGCCTAACATCATAGCATCAAACTTCTGCTTTGGCAATATCTTCCAAGTAATCTTCACTTTAGTATTCATCCAAGTCTGTTCCTACTCCAATTCGGGAGTGCCTTTCCGAGAGCATAGCAGCCATTTTAGGAAAAGGTACAAAACTCTCAATTGTAGTCCTGCCGAATTCTAATTCCGGCAAGGTGTAGAATTCTACCTTACCACAATCCTGACACCGTTCAGTATGTCCAGTAAGTGTTCTCTCGCAATAACTTCTTAAACAACCACAAGTACAAATCATAGTTAGTCCTCCTTTTAGCCTAATGTCTATGCCTTGCCTCCTGCTCGGTTGGCTCTATCCATTATCTCTTTGACTGGTGAAATAGAGCAATCACATTCTTTACTCGGCTTTTGGCATTTGGGACAGAAATAAGAACGAGTACCCCGTCCATCGTCACACGCACCACCCCAACACATATTTCTACCGCATCTACATTTAGGCATTATACCTTACCTTCTACCTCAGATAGTGCTTCTTCTGCAATTTTTAGACTGTTAGTAAATTCCTCGGGGTATCTCACGGAAATAATCTCAAACAAATTACGGAGTGCATTGTGCATCCTTCCGTGTAGCCCATAAGATAAGCCCAAGTATTCAAATGTATAGTTGCCAAGTGCAAGTCTAATAACTGCCAGTTCTTCTTCTATAAACCCTTCTAGTATTGTGTCCAAGGTTTCAGCCAGTTCTTCAATCGCCCATTTTTGCCTATTATTGTAAGGCTTTGCTCGGTAGACTTTTATCCCCTTTGTTACGTCATCCATTACTTTTTCTCCTTTTAGTTTAATACCCTAGTTTTTACTGAAGTCAACCGACTCCAAGAGTTCCAAAGGGCGAGTGAACCTCAGCCAGATGATAGAGATTGCTTGCCAGGTTAGGTTTTTGGCTTTACCTATGTAGATTAGCATTTTACTTTATCTCCTTTATTATGATAATTGGTTAATTACCTTTTTACTTCCCGCATAGCATCAATTTTACTTAACTGAATACACCCTTCATGCGGAGGCACAGACTCGCTATCATCGCCCACTGTCCATCCGTGTTGATTAATAAGCCAGTTAGCATATTTTAGAGCACGCTCATGCTCACCCTTGCGATAGTAAATATCTGTAACATGCCAACGCCTAATATCCATTTCCTTATCTCCTTAATAATCCCTTATCTCTCAATCCTTGAGTTAGAGGAAAGCTTTTTGCGATTATTTCACCTCCTCAATTCCTAATCCAAACAACCGGCAAGTATTATCAAACATTTCCTTATCAGTAAAGAACAGGAAGCCATTATCAAGTTCCAGCCAGCCAACATTTCTCCTAGCATATTCTTGTTCACTTTCAAAGAAATTGTCCAGTCCTGCTCGTTCCTTAAGATCAATTTTACAATGGCGTATTAACTGGATACGATTAATGACTTCTGTTTCATAAGATTTGGGAGTAATGTAGTAGACAATTTCTTGCTTCCCAGTTTCTGTCTGTCCAATTACAAGATTGTTTGCAGATGCTTGACCAGCTAGGAATTGTAAGGCAGAAGGAACAGCACCCCATTCAAACTCTGCCGAACCCATATAGTCAAATGACCATACATTCCTCAAAATACCCATAGCTCCATCTGGAAGTCCACCATTGATTAGTCCACCACCAAAGGAAAAGGGATTATCTATTTGCTTACCACCAATATTAAACAGGTGCGGTTTCTGTAATCGCTGAATTAACCAAGTACGTTCCATTTCTTTTTTAAGATACAACTTATCCATTTCTTTTATTCCACCTCCTCTACTTTGATAATATGCAGATGGCTACAGGATAAAGCGGTGTAGATTGCCTTCTCCACATTGACAGCTCGGACCTCAGTTGTACTGCCGTCTGAGAATGTTACTCGGTACTTCTTCATTGCTCTAACCCCCACTCTTTTAGTTTGGCTTGCAGTTTTCCTATGAGAACCTTCCAACCATAAATCTGTTCAGCATCAACACCAACAATATACACACCTGTCCCCATTGTTGGTTGTTGTCTTATCCACTCCACCACTTCCCTTATTCCTGCCTTGAAGGATACCTCGGCCTGAGCTTTAGCTGTAGACTTTAGTTCGGTGATGTTTTCTGAGAAATACTTAGGACTATGAGTAGCACCATGCTTTGCCTCATCTGCCAAAATTGCAGCAGTTATATCCCTTTTATTCATTACAGTGTCTTTAGCTTCCATGACTTGACCTCCATTATTTTCGTTGTTACCATCTCTTTATCACATCTAAGATTGTAGTAGTCACATAGAAGTTATAGACAGCGAACACAGCAGCTATAGTCACACAAACTACTACCCATATCGTTGTCCATTTATCCATAAAAACCTCCAGATTCTTATTTCCCTGAGTTTATCAATCCCTGAGTTCAAGGATGCTAATATCCAAGTATTAAAATGGTGCTTTATGCGGTAGCATCATTCCACGTTTACAAGCTTGCAGCAATTCAGGCCACTCTCCAGTTTGAAGATGGTGAATATTCAAGTTCACCCCTTGCTCCAGTTGTATTCTAAAGAATGCTCTGAATTGCTTCCAGGTCCAAGGACAATGCTTCGTAATATGTCCCTTGCCCTGCTTCTTCTCGTGAGCTTGCCTCCAAGCTTGTCGAGTTTCTACCATCCATTCTGCTTGATTCATAATTTTCTCCTTTTTTCATTATTTTCCAAAATCCCTGAGTTCGCCATTTTCCTTGAGTTCCAAGATTTCCCTGAGTTCGGGGATACTCCTGAGTTCAAGGATTGATGTCCTAGATTATGCCATATACAGCCCTCCTTTATCCCCTATATAGCCATTAGTGGCGTGTTAGCCAATAATTATCATATCATTGCCAAGTAAGCCGGCAGCCGAATTAAGCCTATCGCCCCAGCTCCTATTAATGCCATTTTTAACATTTTCTCTCCCCACGTTCTAGCCCTATCATATAGATACTTATGAGCTTTTGGTCCTTTGTTATTTTCTGTAAATCCCTGATAATATCAGCCCGTTTTGTCATAACCCCGCCATAGTTGAACTTCTTATTCATATAGGCTGTCATAAAGTCTTTAGATTTCATATTCACACCTCACCAGGTCAAAATCTACGCCCCTTAAAATAGTTTTTAATACTAGGATACCTTGGCTTTCCTTCGTGGTTGCTTTTTGTAGTTTGGGTTATTGTCTGGGTCAATTCCCATCATCTCACAAGCTCTTCTGTAAAATATCCCATTTGGGTATTGACGCCCCATGCTTTTCATTTCGGCCCCCTTTAGTTTCTTTTTCATTTCGCTCCCTTATATGCTATTTAGGCTAAGTATTTTGACACGATGTTTTCTATATCTCTCTGTGTTATGTCAGCGAGTGATACCATTGGGAAGGCGATATTTTCTACACCCCAGGCCCTAAGGATTGTATCAGGATGGGGCAGTTTCCCTAATTGACTAAGATTGCCGATAGGTTCACCGTCTCGGTAGATAACCTTAATATCACCTAATCGCTCTGATTTCTCGTCTCGGTATGTAATCATTACAACCTCTGTATTTCCAGTTTAATTAATTCCCATCTATAGGGTTTCATCTTCTTACTACTTCTAAGCCACTTGTAAACTGATTTAATCATTGGCCCCCTTATATGTTATTTAGGCTAGTAGTACATTGACCGCCCGTTACGTTTTGTTATTCTAGCGTTCGCCCTGTCGGCCCTTGCGCTTCTTATGCACCGGCGTGTTGCCCTGGTTGTGTATTCTACCGCTTCAACTTTTGCTTTGATTACTACTGGTTCAAGTAGTTCATTATGACCCCTTACAAATATAGAGAAGTCGCCACCGTTGCCAGTTGAATTAGATAATGGATTGCCCCATAAATCAGTAAAGCCGAGACCGTTCAGTTTATCTTGGAGTTCAAAATTATCCCACCATTTTACCCAAATCGGTGAGCCGTCCGGATTTTTACCAACAAGGCCGTACAATCGCCAACTCCCCTTTACGCTACCATCTTTAATGTACTGAGGTACTGCGTCTATTCCGTTTGCCTTGAGAAAGGCTTTCATTTGCTGGTTTTCTAATCTCATATTAAACTCCTATTCATTTAGTCCCTAGCCATAAGGCAGGCCAAACCTGCCCTAGGTGGTTAAGGGCTAACAATAAATTAAGTCCTGTTGAATAACCTTCTGACAATCATCGTTAAGGTCAGTATAGTTAATCTCAACTCCTAGTTGTGATAGATCACCATTAAAGTCTAGCCATGCACCGTGTTGACAAAAGCCCTGAGGATGGAATGGTTTATCACTCATAGTTGTGTAATTCCCATCCTCATATACTACTGTCAGGTTATCTACTATCGGCTCGTCACTTCTGAATATCTTGTACTTCACCTTACTACCTCCATCATTATTTTTACCTGCCCTATAGTTAATGACTAACAAGATAGTCTATCACCTTTCTTTAACCCGTTAACACTGATGCCGTTTTCCTTGCAGCAGTCATAACAAATGCTGTCTACTTGGAAACCAACATGATGATCTTGTTTTAGGTATAGCGTGTTGTGGCTGTCGGCATTATCGTGATACTGTGTTTTGAAGTTATAGGTAAGTAGTAGCTGTACAATCTGCTGTGAATTCTCCGGCTGTGCTTCCATTCCCTGCCAGTGAGTGTTATTGAAATGCAACCCAGTTTCCTCATGTATGTGTTCAAGTGCCGTATCATTCCACTTATCACCGAGTATAACTATCTTGGGAAGTCCTATTGTGTACTCCTGCTTGTTCCCGTTTATCCGTTTTAGTGTCTCCGATATTGGCGAGATTTCAACCTCTTTAACACTGGCCATTAAATCGTTACCGGCTCCGTCACCTAGATTAAAGACCTTGCCAATCTTGTAATATTCTCGTATCTCCTCATCGGTTCCATTGATACCAGTAGTTATTGAATTCCCATTGCTAAACTTCACGATTGCTGTTCTCATTGTTCCTACTCCTTATTATTATTTTACTACCAGACCGGCCGGAGCCGGTTTCGAGCTTCAATTAGCTCTCGTCAGTGGTAGACTATACCTTAGCTAACTGCCTATCCATATTAATTTCAGCTTGCTTATATACTTTCTCTGTCATTGTAAAGCCGTTAATAATAACCCCGTCTTTTGATATGATGACAAAGTATTTGGGAACCAGCTCATAATTGCTCTGGTGTCCAGCACTGCGATAAGCTCTCTTGATAAGATAGTCAAACCCATTATAAGATACCCTGCGTACTATATCAGCGTATGCTGCCTGCTTTGCTGTTCTGCGACCTTTACGCACTAACCATTCCTGATGATAAGCTTTTTCGTCAAATGTCATTGTCTATACCTCCCTTTTATATTTTCTGTTTAGGTATTAACCACAAGGCGGGACTGCTCCCGCCCTGGTTGGTCAGTATCTAAACATAAAATGGTAATGGTAGATACCCGTTTAGTCGTGCGATATATTCCCAGTCCTCAATATCGAAATAGTCAATAACCGGATACCTAGTTGAGATTTCCCTTAACCATTGTATATATGTCATTTCAACCCCCTATACTATGTGATACTCCAAATATACACCCAGGCATAAAGTAAAGGCAAGGTTTATTAGAACCATTGTCAGCAGTTGGCAAGGATTTACAGCCCTTTAGAGTACAATAACCACTCATTTTTATAGCCTAGCTCACTATCTTACCCACTCCCAAATCTCGGTTTTTACTCCTCTCAATTCCGTGACTAGAATTG
>SDBS01000046.1_pt1 | contig 84078 bp, 118 predicted proteins | sample 2277091 | NCBI WGS metagenome assembly SDBS01 (sample SAMN10404972, study PRJNA504765) | marine sediment metagenome | isolation source: marine sediment core GS10_PC15, 163 cmbsf | place: Arctic Ocean: Southern Knipovich Ridge | collected 2010
CTCACACGAGAACACAAAGACGTTGGTGGTTCCACTGTCCACGAACATGTTGAGGGTGACCACGCCCTGATTCAGCGCGCTATCGAGATTCACGACGCTGCCGTTCCAGGTGCCCCCGGTACGGCGATTGAGCAACAGGCCGTCGTTGTTCAAGTAAGCCACCCACACATCCCCATTGGGATATTTGTAGATGCTGCCGGTGTTGACCCCGCCGCCCGTCTCCCTGGAGATGCCCGTAACACTCTCACCCGATCCAGCCGAACCAACGGAAAAACTGTAGGTATCCGTGCCGGAGTTGTAGGCGATCTCCCAGTATTCGGTTGTCGTGTCGTGAAAGCTGACGTAGTAGAGTCGCTTCCCCGCGTCATCCCAGAACACGGACCCACGGCCCGACGATCTATCCTCCAATTCAAGGACGTAGTCGGGCGTTCCGTTTACGTCTTTGACAACCCAATGGTCCCCCGACGCAATCGGAACACCTTCATCCTGCGGGATCACCCCGTCCCAGCGGCTCTGGTACGAGTTCCACCAAACAGCCGCGTGGCTCTTGCCTTGCCAGACCTCCTCCCCTGTGATGCTAAACTTGGTGAGGGAATTGGCAATTAGCGTTCCTGCCATATTTAACTCCAGCCGGGGTCTTGGTCCTAGAGCTTCACCTCATCCACGTACCAGGTCATCCTTTCGGGAAACCTCTAGGACGCCCGATAGAACCCCGCCGCGGCGATCTGAGCGGTGATGTCCGATCCATCAGGCGTCACCACAAAATCATGCATCGTCATTGGCACGATATCGGAATCTGTCCCACCCGTGCTGTCGCTGTCGTAGCAGATGATCAGATCATTCCAACCATCCCCCGCCGCAATAGCCGAGAATGTCTGGTCCGGAATGTCCAGGTCCACCCGGTCGTTGGTGTCGTCCGGAGCAAAAGCCACAATGTCCGTATCCACCAATTCGATCCGGGCGTAGTTGGAATTGGTAACCTCGTTGGTTGTCCCTGCAACTAACACCGTCAAGTCATCCAAGTCCTTCAGCACCGCGTCACTCTCGATGCCCGCTGTAGCGAGGACTACGATAGTGAGTACGGCGTTGGCTGGATCGTTGAGATCAACCCGGTTGTAAAGCTCGGCAACGCGGCCGAGGCCAATATTGAAAAGCTGGTCTGCCATGATTTAACCCTCCGTCCCTGTCTTAGGAAGATTGCGACGAGCTTGCGCGCCATACTTCTCCCGCGTCCGCACAGCCATCTCATCGCGTACCTGCCTGTCCATCGCCGCCGCCTCCGGTAGCTCGATGGACTCCCCCTTCTCGAGAACCGTCGTATAGCAGTTCTCCTGGCGGTAGCCGGACGGGTGGTGCGGGTCGGCACACTCCTCCCCTGCGTGCGCTTGTGCCACATGGCGCATACTCTCTAGCGCCAACGCGGGGGTTAGTCCACCCACCACCGGCTCATCGCAGTGGCAGCAATAGGCACCGGGCACGCGGACGATACGGTACGTGAGGTTCTCGGGCTCTGCGTGGAGGACAATGCGCCCATCCCCCATCGACAGCCACCCTTCCTGCAAACCACCGTTGACGAAGTTTTGCGTGAACCGTTGTACCCGTCCCGCCCTCAACACCTTAATACCACTCACGGGCGGCACCGCTACCTTGATCTGGCCATCACCCCCACAGATGGGGCAGTCGTCCACCCCATCCCTGTCGGCGTTCACCACCTTGCCACGATCACACCCCTTGCATACCTCGGTGCGTGTACTCCACTTTTCCTTTGGAGCATCGTGGTCGTAGATTCGCTTGAGTTGCATTACCGCCCTCTCTTTTCCAAAAAAAGTAGACCGAAACCCATCCACCCAGAACTATCCAATATACCAAATCTCTGTCGTAAAAGAAACTATTCAAAAAAACACCCGTCACTCGTCCAAGTCCACCCCAAGATCCAAATCCCCATCATCCGGAAGGACAAGGTCCCCATCCCCATCCCCATCCCCATCCCCTCGCAGTCCAGGCCCCTCCGCCAAGGCCTCTGCGCCTGGCAGTAACCGTACATTCCCCTCCTCATCAATCTTCACCAACTGCCGCGGATCACCGCCCATCGGCGTGAGGTCCTTAGCCGCCGACGCCCTCGTCCGATTCGCCGACGCCTTATCGCTTTCGGACAGTTCGAACAACGGCAGCCAAACCACCATATAGTTCTGTTCCCCCGGCTGAGGGAGCGCCCCCACCATTACCATACGATCAATGAAGGCCCGCAAGATGTTAGGTTCAGCGTGTTGCTCCTGCCGCTCATTGATCGACCCGAAGAACGCCCGCTCATCTTGGGAACTGGCAAGCTGGCCCTGCTCGGACCCGAACAGGATACGCGTTGGGATGTTAGACCCCACACCTGCCAAGGCCTTGAACATATCCAACGTGTCACCGCCCTGCGGAACGTCCCCCTTCAACCACTCCAGCTTCGCCCCCTGCCCCACGAACTGCCGCCGGAGATCATGTACAATCTCCTCGAGTGCCTCCCCCATCCCATCCAATACCGGTTGTGGCACTTCGGCGTCAGAATCAATGCTGGCTTGGAGGACCCGGGCCGCCAGCTGCCAGTACGCCTCACCGGTAGCCGCGGTCACCTTCAAGAGGTCCGCCAATACGTTCAGTACCCGCTTGAGCGCCGGGCGTCCGTGTACATCATCCACCAGTGCGTCCTCAGCAACGTGGATGATACGTGAGTGGTGAACCGTGATGTTCTTGTTCGGGAAGTTAGCCACCCCGCCGCTTAGGTTGATCTTGTACAGCTTCGGTAGTCCGAACCGTACGGACGAAGTGTCGTGCTCCCATACCTCAATGGTGGCATACTTCTGCGCGTAGGCAGAGAGGTAGAGGACGTCCTTTTCTTTCCCAGGCAAAGAATCTAAAGGTTCCTGGAGATGGGCATCCTCTCCCTCTCGGACTCCGATGAACAGTACTGCATACTGCCCAATGCGACCCAACCGATCTACCCGCTCAAACGCTCGCCAGACCTTCAACCGCTTGGCCATGACCTTCCATGCCTTGGTGAAGTCGTTGTCCAAGTCCGGCTCAGTACCGGCGAACACTTCAGGAGGTGTTCGCCATGTAGTCTTGGCAGGCTTGTCCACAATAGCGCCGGCAACGGGGTCCCGTTCGTACAACGCCCAGTAGTGGTCAAACGACTCACTACCCTCAGGAACGTATCCCGCGGCGCTGTACACGTCGCGCAACCCCTTGTACTGGAGACCGGCCTGGCGTAAGAACCGGAACCGGCCCGACAGCGTCCCTTCATTGCCACTGTACTGCATGATATTGGCAGCCTCGGACAGAGCAGCCACAATCTCCCGTCCGCGTACCTTCACGCCGCCTGGGAGTTCGTACCACCCACCACCGCGGGGATGGATGTTCTGCAGTGCCTTAGGTAGTGTCTTGTTCTTAACCATGCGCCGTGCCTCGCCTAGGTTGATCAATCCCTAGTATATTCGTTGTTTCTGCTTCTCCATAATCCCACATTCCCGCCACGTAATCTCCTGCGCCCCCAAGTGTACAGCCGTGGCCCGCATGGCAAGACAAACATCATAGTGCTCCTTGTACGTACCCGGGTACTGAACCCACCGGCGCGCTACGCCAATACAATCAGCCATCACGTGCAGCTCCTCGGACGTGTCCGCCACCATGTGACACATAACCATCCGACCAAAAGGGGCACGCATGTCGTCGACGTAGACACTCATCAACGGTCGTGCGTCCCGGCCCTTACCTCAAGCGCAAGCCTTTGTATTCGATGAAGCCGACGGAACAATACGTCGGTCTCCTCCCACGCCTTGTCCATGTTCGGCTCCTCCGCCGTCAACGCCGCCCGGGCCCGGCGGAGGTTGGCCCGCCCAAGACGTGCATCGCTCTCGATCTTCTCCAACCTGGTCATCATTATTCCTCCCGACGGTACACCCGCTCGAGGGTCCAATACTTCTTAGCCTCCTTGGGCTCCCGCTTAAAAAAAGCCACCAACCACTTCGGCGGATGCCCCATAGACCATGCCGGCCACATAACATGACGCCACCGCCAACCACAAACGCGGTACTTGTACTTACCACTCATACTTTTATCCCTCCAGCCTTAGCGGGGGGCCGTCGCGCCTTACCCGACACGTCTTGGTACGCGCCGAGGGGAAAGGCCGGGCAGAGTTACCCTCCCCGTTGGTTTGTCGGTCTTCCCCCGCAAGGCTGTTCATCGTAAAGGCCCCGACATACCGTCACTCAGGATGTCCGCAGCCTCCCACCCTAACAACCGCTCCTGCACCTCCCGATCCGTCACGTCCAACGTAATGGCCGCCCCCATGAAGGCGAGGTCGATGACTTTGCAATCATGCAACGCCTCGTCCGTCAGCCCCTCCACATCGCCGGCGACAACCAATAGTACTACCGTCTGTGGGAACGGGCGCTCCTTAGTCGCAGGATACTTCCGCACGAATGCCCGCGCCACATGGTTAATAGGCTTACCCATAAGTACCTCCTGTATCATATGTATACGGCCCGCTCATTGCCCCGCCTTTTGTTCCCGCCGACGACGTTCAAGTTGTTCCGCCGTCACTTCACTCTCCCGATAAGAGAAACCACCACGCTCGGCAAGCCCCTCACCAAATAATAATCGGTCATACTCAAGTTTGTGCACATACACCCATCCGGGCCAGATAGCTTCGGCGACTGGCCAAGGCAACGGCGGTGCGTGGTGGCCTTCCTTATGATGATCGTCGTCCAACATTGGACAGAGGCGGTCAGTCATCGGAACGCCACCACCTTCTTCTTATTACCGTACAATCCGAGGTGCCGATGGAGCACCTGAACAAACACATCGTTCACATCAAGTCCCTCCGAATTGGTCATCAAAGCCTCCGCCGTCACACGCAATAGACCCTGCCCCTCACCAAATAATAATCGGTCATACTCAAGTTTGTGCACATACACCCGTCCGGTACTCGCAACCCGTTGTACTGCGCTCGCTCTCGCGAATTTATCCCCTCTCACCGGGATCTCGGCCGCCACCACCCCCTGAGCGAGGAGGGCCTGCACCGCGCTCTTCCCCGTCGCCTTGGCCTCGATGTAGTGAGGCCCCGACAATTCATTCATAAGTTCCACCAACGCCGGGAACTCCAACCAATCCCAATGTACCTTGTGGATGAAAATAGGAAAGGACTGGGCATCCCCCGGACCCCGGTAGCTCTCTATGTTAGCCGTGGCCGAATTGGCTTCATCCTTCGAGTAGGCTGTGTCCCAATCGCGCCCCCCGTTGTACGCATGGGCCGGGAGTTCATCGTAGGCTGTGAACCACTTCTGTTGCCAGAAGTCCCCAGTAGGACGCATGGGTCGCTGTTGCCGTTGTGCAGCCGTTACCACTGGTCCACCTTCCCGATGTAGCTTCTCCACTTCGTCCGCATCGAAGAGTGTAGGTGCCAAGAGGTCTCCTACCTTTCGTTTGTCTGGGAGTACCGTGCAGGTAGGTGGTAACCCGCGCTCGCCTTTCCATCTTCCGAGAGGCTCGTCGCTCTTAACCTCGTCCATCACCAGCACGTGCCAATAGGCTTCCGCCTTCTGTGTCCGCTCGCCTACCTCCCTCCTCAGTAAGTAGTCGATCGGGTCCTCGGTTCCAAGGCGCTGCATCACAACTACCTTCCGCGCCTTGGGTTGCTGACGGTTTACCCACTTGGTACTCCACCACTCCTGAAACTTCCTTTGGAACACGCTGCTGCGTAGCTTCTCGGGGTCGATTGGATCGTCCACGACCCCCAAGTTAAATCCCCTACCCAGCGTGCCGCTTCCCATACCCACTGCCCAAACCTCGCCGCCCTCCGGTGGCCCCCAGAACCTCTTGGCCTCACGTGCCGGGTCCAACTGCCCACCGCTACGCCGGAAGTAGTCCCTCGCCCAATCGCTGGTCTCCCACGCCTTGTCGGCGTTGTAGCTACAGATACCCGCGAGTTGTTGTGGATTCTTCCGAAGGAAATAACCTGGCAGGAGACGACCGAAGAACTCAGTCTTCAAGTACCTTGTTGGCATCAACACAAGGAGATTCATTATCTCTCCGTCCACTAACGCCTGACCCGCTTCCACTAGCTTCTCCGTGTGTTCGAACCGGAACAATGTTGGGTTTAGGTACTCAACGTATTCACGGAAGGTCGTCCACGGGTTGATGCCCCGTGCATAACATTCTTGAAGATAGAGTTCGTAGTCCAAGTCCGGCGGGACCTCGAGGCCCCGCTCGTTGGCGACGGTAACTAAGGCGTGTGCTTCCTTTAGCTCCCGGTTCCGGACGTCTCCACCCGGTTTGGTCACTTACCGTTCCCCGCTCCATGGTGATGTTGTGGTGTCAAACGGTCACGCGCCGCCTGCAAACGGGAGACCACTTCACGGTCCTCGAGATCGTGGAGTTGGTATAGGTTGACCTCAGTCGCCGTGTCCGTGAACAGCCGACGAATCTTTGCCAGGTCCCGCCGAGCCATCTGCCCGTCCACAAGCTTCACCTTCCGTACCAAACCAGTGAACCCGTCGGTTTCGATTTCCTTAATCAGGCACCCATACTTCTGGAGGTTCTCCGGCGTCAGGTTCAACTTGGCCATCTTACCCCCGGCCCCGTCGGAAACGAAATGGATCAGGCCCGCCATGTTCACCCGTGCATCGTCCGTGAGACGTTTAAGTATCTCTTCGGAGCTGGCGGACATGCTGTCAAAGTACTTGCGTATGGCTTCCTTTACCTGTTCCGTAGCCATCAGCTTGGACCCGGACACCTGGCTGGAAGGACGTGTGGTACCGAACCCCGCCATCTTCGCCGCCTCAGTTTGGTTCCCGTTGGCATCACCACAGAAGGCAAGTACGAACCGCACCTCCTTAGCCGTCAGCCCGTCGAAGATGGGGTCCCCAGCAAAAGCGTTGAGACTCCTCCCCGCACCCGGCCCTCCGTGAAGTGTACACCGCCCAAGCTTCCCTGTTATCCGCTTGCATAGTTTGCCCCGCTTCGTGATGCCACCAGACTCCCCGCAGGCGTGCTTACACTTCTTACCGCAGCGATGCGGTTGGTGTTTGTGTACACCGGGTGCGCCTGGTTTCTTCTTAGTCATGGTCGTAGTATTCCCTTTTACGTTGGTTAGCTATTCCCCAAAAATCCGAGGTCCGTCTACCCAATGTATACCGGGCCAGGAGTTGCCGCAAAGCACGCCCTAACCCTGCCTAAGACCCCAACAAAACAGAGGGTCCAATCATTCAATTTTCTTCATAATTGTAAGTGCTTCAAATACAAGTACTTAGGGGGCCAAGGAAACCACCCCACATTAAGAAATACTCTTGTGTTTTTGAGGCACCTCCCACATATTGTACGTAGGGATGGGAGGGTAGCACGGCAGGGGCCTACCGGATGGCAGCATTGCCGAAGCAGCTCGAAACTGCGACCGGGAACCAGACCGAGGGAAAGAAGGGATGACAGCCCGGGGGAGTTGGAAGGGATGGGGCAGCAAAGGGCCACCGTAATGGTAAAGGCTGGGGAGCCAAGAGTCAGACCGAAATTAACCCTCGGGTAGAAGCAAAAGAAAACCTTGTAAAGCCGAACCGTGGACGTTGGCAACAACGCATACCACGGACGCCCGCTGGACCGACGGGTGAACCACAGTATCGGTCATACAACAACAACGGGGGCGCTGTTAGCCCCCGGGTTTACCGAGGGGGAACCTCGGTACTGAAGTGGCAACCAACAAGGAGAACATCATGCTACGGACAAGACGAGGAACCCCCAAACCTTTCCAATGCTTAGAGTGTGGAAAGAGAATGACGACCAAGCAGGCCGAGCACGCCGTCTATGGTGACGGTTGCCCAAACTGTGGCGGAGCAGACATCGAAGAAGCCAATGACATAGTTCACGCCCCCTTCCTACACCAGCACAACACCGAGGAATGGAGAGGCTAACCAAAAAGGGGGCGCAAGCCCCCGGGTTTGCCGGGATGGGTTCCCGGCACTGAAGTGGCAACCAACAAGGAAGCAACCAGTGAGGAGCACAACATGGAAATCTGGACCTTCTTCTTCCGACACGAAAGCAACACCCATCACCCCAAGAGCGTCCCCGCCGTTTACATCGGAGTGCAGGTGCCACCGCTGGCCACGTTGGAAGCGGGATTGGCCCTGGCACGGGCCGAGGGGATGCCGCGCGGTACACACCGTACCGGATGCTTCGAGGTACAGACGCCGCACGGGATACACCAACACGTTGAAGAGAATCGTATCGACCTCACCACCCCGGGCAAGCGCGCCAAGGTGGTATTCAAGTCCTGGGAAGAATTGGAAGCGATGGACCCGATACAGGCAAACCCGGGCCAGATTGGGTTCCTGGACACGCTTCGGGAGTCCGGCAAGGTCAACATGTTTGGCGCCGCGAAGGACCTACTCGTTGAGTTCCCCGAATTACACGACTTCGAGGCGGAGGAAATTCTCGCAGAGTGGATGGGGATGGGTTCCCGGCACTGAAGTGGCAACCTAACACAAGGAGGTATACAATGACCGCCGCAGCTTGGATCATTACGGTCATCACCATCGCCTATGTGACTTTTCGTAGTTACAATGAGTACCGGCAGTGGTTAGACCTCGAGCAAATCTTTTTACCGTACGTGAGGCCACCAATGACTCTTCAAGGCTTACAGTACCACTGGCCCCGAACGTGGCGAGTCGAGCTACAGCAGATGTACCGTGAAGGGTTCGTCCTGTGCCTCAAGTGTGACGGACTCCCCCACGAGAATTTCCTGGATGCACACAACGCTGCCTGCCCCTGACAAGGAGAACAAATGAGTTACCCCAATGAAGAACCCAGTCGCCGGACTTTAGAAGTCTTGGAAGCCGAAGGTGCTTGGAAAGAAGAACAGCGATGGGATGCAGATGAAGAGTACCTGCGAACGCTGCTCCCCGAAGAGGCCATCAACATTCAACGAAAGATGGATGAAGGACAAGTCGAGTTGTGGTTCACCGTACGTTACACCAAGGGCGACCCGGACAGTGGGATAGACTATTACCTCATCCACGAAGTCACCCCACAGGACAACGATCCCAATGCTGAGTGGGTATGGCTAGGTCTCGGAGACGTGGGCCTACTGGACGATCCCATTCGTATCACGGAAGACCCCAGTGGGACGCCAGAACCGCGCCTCGAAGACGTACGGGCATTCGTCGCCCACGCTCTTCACCCACGCTAACAAGAGGGCGCAGGAACCGATTAGGAACAATCTACAGACTACCTAAGCAAACCCTCCCGATTCGCCGGGAGGGGGTTTGTCGGGGAGGATCCCCGGTACTGAAGTGGCAACCTACAAGGAGAGTAACCCAATGAGTAACACTACCAAGCAGACCGGCGTGTGCAAGGAAAACAACATCTGGATGTTCCGTTGTCCCAAGTGTACACAAGAAACACCAGCCACCACACGGGAAGATGCCCGTGGGAGTTACAAAGCCCACCGTGTCGCCTGCAAGGGAACGGCACCGTTCACAGCCGGAGATGGACGGGAGCCAACGACGGCGGACAAGCCCAAGGCTGTCGCCAAACCCAAGGCGGACAAGCTCAAGGCGAAGAAGGAACGGAGCGGAGTGTGTGCGCGTGTATGGGCCATCGCCGACGAGGTAATGAAGGACAAGAACGCAACCCCCTCAGATGTGTATGCCAAGTGCGAGAGCGAAGGCATCCACCCCTCAACATGCCGAGTGCAGTTCGGGCATTACTGCCGGGAGAAGTTCGGCCAGTCACCACGGGAGAAGTGGGGCTCGCCGAAGCAAACCGTAGTACGAGCCAAAGGGCAGAAGCCCCAAGTGGTCCTCAACCCAGCAGCGGACAAGAACGTATCCACCATCTCGACCGCGAGGTACAAGGAGGGTTGGAAGTCCACAACGCTGGTCATCGGAGGCATCTCCGAAGACGTGATCACCAGCCCGGACGGCGTGAGTTACGTACGCGCGCGTGCCAACGAGAAAGCGGACATACTGGTTAACCACAAAATCAAGGGACTCCAGAATAGCCGCTGGCGGAAGTTGGAAGACAGTGCCAAGTCCAAGCGGGCCGCCAAGACCACGGAAGCGAAAGCCGAGCGTAAGAGTGTCAAGCGCAAGGGCCCTGGGAAATAGGCACAGCAGTATAACACAAGCTGAAACCGGCGCACCGATGCCGTCGTCAACATGGTTGGCGAGGTAGAAGAAAGGGTAACGACCTACACAGCCCATCAGGGTTATAAAGGTTCCTCTCGTGGTGCGTTCGGTATGCTAGGAAATGGGAATCCTAGTACTGATGAGGCAACCCAACACAAGGAGGCAATGATGAAGAACGACGTGCGAGTCACGTGGCAAGTCGGCAGCGGCTCCATACTCGGAACCCCCGACACAGCCAAGGCCGTCGTTGTGCGATGCACAGACGACACCATGATCCTGGCATTCACACACGAGCCCCCCGGCGAAGAGTACCAATTCGAGCGGTGGGCAACATCACCCTGCGCGGGTGAGGCCACTGAGGAAAACAAGAATTGGTGGTACGAGGTGAACAATTGTAGCAGCCCTGTCGCTATCGAAAGGATGTAGGATGCAGGCCGCCGCAAGGCGGCCGGTATGCACAAGAATTGGAACCTGTGCGCTGATGTGGCAACCAACAAGGAGACAACAATGGCAACAAAGACCAAAGACATCCTCGGACAGGCGATGTTGGTCAACGTCCATATCGGACTGTGGACCGCACGTAAGTTCGACAAGGGAGTCACCGAAAAAACCAACAACCGTCTCGCCAATGGCAACAACCAAGCCGGGCGGTACCACAAGCGGTTGTTCGGCGGCAACAGCGGCAGTCACGGACAACTCGTCACGTCCGTCCACGTCGCACGCCGAGCGCACGCCGAGCACACGTTGCCGTGGGAGGACAGCGGCTACCGTCTGCTCCCCACTTCAAACTACTTCAAGTACACCGAAGTGATGCGTGAGTGTAAGGAACGGTATGAATTGGCCCTGGAGAAGTTCCTGGATGAGTACGACACACTATGTGACGCCGCCCAAGAACACCTCGGCCCCATGTACCGCGAAAAAGATTACCCAACCCGGGCCGAGGTGGCCAACAAGTTCCACTTCAATCTTCAGTTCTCCCCAGTGCCCTCCGCCGGCGACTTTCGGGTGGAGCTACCCACGAAGGAACTTAAGGACATGGAGAAAAGCGTTACCAGCCGAGTACAGGGTGCGGTAGACATAGCCATGGCCGAAGTGTGGGAGCGGTTAGGTGGTGCAGTGTCCGAGTTGCGGGAGAAGTTGGACGATGGGAAGTATCTCCGGGCCGCTATGGTGTCCCGAGTGGGTGAAGTAGCCGAAACGTTGGGACGGTTAAACATCGCCAACGACCCCAAGCTCACGGCAGCCCACAAGCGGGTAGTGACCGGGCTCGCTAGTCTAGATGTCGAGGCGCTCAAGTCGGATGACCAATTCAGGGCCAAGGCCGCCGCCGAGGCGGATGACATCCTCAAGAAGATGAAAGGCCTATACACCCCAACCCCCAAGGAAGGAACCCCATGCGTAAGCGACTAGGAACCGTCCCGCCGAAACAAACAGCACTGGCAAAACGCCGGGCTATGTTGGCAGTTGACAAGGACCCCGACGTACCTCCGCTCCAACGTATGCTACATCAACTCCAAAAAGCTGTAGCCGGTGAGGAGCTAACGCCCGCCATGGCCAACCAAACTTTAGGCATCTACGCCGACAGTTTACACGCTAAAGCGGGCCGGTCGGGTACACGCCGTAAGTACTAAGGATAACGGGGGCGCTGTTGGCCCCCGGGTTTGCTCGGGTGGGTCCCGAGTACCTGAAGTGGCAACCAACAAGGAGAAACCACTATGTTTTACACACCATCACAACTCATCAAATACCTCGCGGTCGCCATCAGCGCCCGCCAGTCCATCCTCGTTGTGGGTGCCCCCGGCGTAGGTAAGACTGACATCATCGAGCAGGCCTCCGCAGCGGCCGGTGCCGATTATATGCAATCGCACCCCGCCACGGAGAACCCCACCGACATTCAAGGAATGCCATGGCCGGACGCTAATAACGACACAGCCAAGTTCCTGCCCTTCGGTAACCTCGCACGTGCCCTCAAGGCCACCAAGCCTTTGGTATGGGTGCTTGAGGACTTAGGCCAGGCACGACCGGCAGTGCAGGCGAGTTACATGCAGCTCCTCCTTGCCCGTCGGGTGGGTGACTTCATCCTGCCGAAATGTGTTGTCCTGATCGCTACATCTAACCGTCGAAGCGATAAGGCCGGCGTGGGTGGGATGTTGGAACCGGTCAAGTCCCGGTTCAGTTCTATCATCGAGCTGGTCCCCGACCTGAACGATTGGTGCCAATGGGCGCTGACCAAGGACTACATCCCCTCGGCGTTGATTGCGTACCTGCGGTTCAAGCCGGACATGTTGTGCCAGTTCAATCCCACCGCGGACCTCATCAACTCGCCCATCCCACGCACATGGGCCAATGCAGGTCGTCAGTTAACCATGGGCCTTCCTAAGGAATTGGAAGGCACCGCGGTCGCTGGTGCAGTAGGTACTGAGGGTGCCACAGACTTCATGGCATTCCTTGAGATGTACCGGAACCTCCCCACGATCGATGCGTTCCTAATGGACCCAGACGGGCAGGACCTGCCCAACAAGCTGGACGTTCTCCATGCTGTATGCACAGGACTAGCCGCCCGGGCCGACGCCAATAACTTCAGCCGCGTCTCCCGGTTCATCGAGCGGTTAGTGGAGGCAGGTCACGGAGAGTTTGCGGCCTACACGTTGCGCGACATCATCCGCCGGGACCCGGACCTCCAGTCCACCCCGGAGTTTGTACAACTCACCTCAGGTGAACTGGGCGCCATCCTCACCGGTACGTCCAACTAACAGTAGCATACGGAGCCCGTCCTAAATGGGGGGCGGGTTATCGGGTTCGATTCCCAGGGCTCCCCTTCATCATAAAGCCAACCCACTAGGAGGTTCAGATGGACAACACACACCTAGACACGTACGGTGGCCGTACACTTACCGCTGTGCGACAACCAGAGGGCAGAGCGCCTCTCGGTATATGGTTATACCGTCGGTACTTAGACGCCGTGCGAACGTTCATGAGTATGCGAGCCGAACGCGGTGAACGGCCGGCGCAAGTCCTAGGGGCCGGCCCGGGTATGTGGGCCCACAAGCTCTTGGACAGGCTGATCAGCGTGGCCGACGACCCGAAGCAGTGCCTACGGGAAACCCGCCGCCTCGAAGAATGCATCCAACAAATGAAAGAAGAGGAGGACGACTAATGGCAACGCAAACTTTCACCACCGCAGCACAAGATGCCCGTGACCTCGTAGAGGCCCGCGGCCTACAGAACGCCCAACACTTTGTCCAACAAAAGCTGGAGGACACCCGCTTCGTAGTAGGGGGCGGCTCCTTTGACCGTTACGCCTACTGGCTTGCCGTTGAGGGAGAGATCAATTACCAATTCACCAAGCCCCAGACGGAGTAACAAGGGAACGGGCGGGGGCCCGCTCTCCCAAGGCAACCAACCAAAAAGGAGTTAACCATGCAAACCCCAGCACACCAACGGATGGTAGCGGCCAGAGCAAAACTGCTCCTGGACTCGCCCCTCTGGGGTTACTTGTCTCTCAAGCTACGGTTGCGGGAGGACCCCTCCTGCAAGACCGCCTGGACGGACGGGACCTACGTCGGGTTCAACCCGGAGTACATCACCGGGCTACCCAACCTTACTACAGTCACGGCACTCTTTGCACACGAGGTTGGACACTGCGCCCTTCAGCATCCATATCGCCGGATGGGGCGTAAGTTGGATTTGTGGAATGAGGCTTGCGACCGTGCCCTGAACCCCGAGCTACGTACGTCCGGGTTCCACTTACCCGATGACGCACTATTCGAACTCAACTCAGAGCACCTCGGCAAGCCCATGGAGTGGATTTACAATCGCCTCCCCAAACCACAACCGGGCGAGGACAAGAGCCCAAGCGAGGACAAGGACCCGCAGGTCGGGCAGAATGGTGATGAGGCCAGCACGGACGGCGACAACCAACCCAGTGACGACCCCGCGGACGGCGATAGCCAACCCAGTGACGACCCCACAGAAGACCAAGAAGACAAAGGTGATAGCCAGCCCGACGCCACCAATAAATCCGGAGCCGTCACCAGCGACACGGACGAACCTAGCGCAGACGGCGACACGTCGGACGAACCTAGCGCAGACGGCGACACGTCGGACGATGGGAAGCCCGAACCCTTCGGTGGCGAGGTACGGGAAGCCGGGACTACCATGCCCGACCCTACGGAGATAGATGATTCCCCACCGTTAACGGCTCAGGATTGGCAGCAAGCTGTACGCGAAGCGGTAAACGCCGAGCGGAGGCAAGGTCGTGGGTTAGGTGGTGCGGCGCGTGTAGTTGAAGCAGCCACTGCACCATACGTAGACTGGCGGGCAGTAACCCGACGGTTCGCTTTGGAGCAGGGTGAGGAAGACTACTCCTGGGCCTACCCGGACAATCGGTTCTTGGCACATGGAATATACATTCCCTCCATGAGCGCACCCGAAGTTGGACCGTTCGTAGTAGCCATAGACACCAGCGGGTCTATTGATCACGCCCTCCTCAATATGTTTGTGGAGGAAAGCCGGGAAATGTTCGCCGAGTTGTCGCCCCGCAGGGTTCACGTCATCTACTGTGATCGCCAGGTGCAGGGTATAGACACGTTCGAGCGCGGCGAAGAAATCACGGTCAACCCGCACGGTGGTGGTGGGACGGCGTTCGCCCCAGTGTTCAAAGCCATCGAGGAACTGGACGAGCCCCCGGTTGGGATCATGTACCTCACAGACCTCCAAGGTTCATTCCCTACGGAGGACCCGGGCATCCCTACGCTATGGATAACACCAACAGCGTACAAGCATACCCCCGTACCCTTCGGTGAGGTGGTCGCAGTCAACGAGTAACGAAAGAGTAGTAGACTATACACACGAACGCCGTGTAACCGTGCCAACAGTCTAGGCAACTTTAGGCAAAAGAGTACAGTTCATGCGGCACCACGGCGTTCCCTCAAAAAAGGGTTGCGGGCCTCGGCTGGCTATAGACGCCGCGCGAGATACCCATCGCGTTCCTACCGCTCATACGATGTAGGGCGTAACCCTGCGGGGAGGTTGCCTCCCCTACCCAGACAGGTACAGCGAGAGAACCTCGCCAGGGCCTAATGCTTCAGCTGGGTAGGGGACCCCGCAAACTATTCATCATAACATTCATCATAACAAAGGAAAAATCATGCTCAAAAAACAAAGCGTCCGATCGCTGTGGTTACTACTGTTACTGTTAGTCTCTGGCGGTTGTGGTGTCACTGGCCCCGAACTCAACTGCGATTCCAGAATGGAAGAATACAGAGTAAAGTGGGGAGACCCTGAGGAAGTGAATCGCTACGTCTCCCGACGATTACATGTGGTCAGTTGGTGGTACTGGTCACGTGGCTTCACAACGGACTTCATTTGGGGCAACGATGTGACAGGCTGTGAAGTTACAACATCTGTATTTTCACCAATCGGGTAAGTCGCCGTCCCCTGACTACTTATGTAAACCGGCGGGCCTTTGAGGGCTGTTCCCCCGTCAGGGTACCCAATCAGGAATACACGCCCCATGCCGGCTGGGAGGCCGGCAACCCCCCCTACCCCCCGTATTTGGCCTGTAAGGCCCTTTCCTACCTACCCCTCCCACCTCCCCGACCTATCATCCAATCATGCCATACACCCCAAGCGAGGCCACCCCAGTACCACTTACCCCCGTTTGCTCCATAGCATCTGGAGTTTCAGGGGCAACTAACTGCCTGCCCCCTCTTGATCCACCCCAGTACCACTTACCCCCGTTTGCTCCATAGCATCTGGAGTTTCAGGGGCAACTAACTGCCTGCCCCCACTACCAAACCCACAGTCCCCCCTAATCCAACAATACCATGTGCGCAATAATGTCATCAGTGTACTGCATCCACGCTTTGATATTCCTTCGGAAGCCCAGGTACCTCCGAAGGACCCGACCCCACAAACGAGAACGCTCCACAACTGAAAGCCGCCGGCCTAACAAAGCCTCCCGAGTCGCAACAGCTTCCCCATGGTAATCCAAAAGAAGATGCACACCAATACAGGCATTCCGGTGCATATCCACAATCTTCCGATCCCCATAACACTCAACCCGCCACGCATCCCAATGCACCGGCATGATCTGCATCACCCCCACAGCCCCAGCGGTAGAGACTGCGGTAGTATCTCCGCCCCAGTTCTCCGCATGCGTGACCGCATAAGCAATACGTTCGGGGAGACCAGCCCAACGAGCTTCCCGTAAGACCACAGAGTCCCGACGTTCACTCATAGGGAATAACGCTAACGGCTTGGCCGACACCACCAAGGGTGCGGCCATAGGTAATGGCGAAAGTGGTGAAACATTATCAGCGGTAAGCCCTAAGCAAACCACCGAACTGAGTAACAGTAAGGCAAGACGCATAATGTCCTCCTCAATCTTTGAGCTGTGTGCAGTGAATTACTGGACCTTAAACAGTTCCAAAAGCAATGGGCCAGCGCCAGCGGGGGGACGATCGTCCACAAGGTTCCCGTGCGCCTGGGCATCTGCAATTATACCAAGACAAGCCTTGGCGTGACCAATATGGGGCACACCACTATCGCCTGCCTTCTCTTCTCCATCCCACCAACCAAGGAGGTGCCGCATACACGCATCCACATAGATGGAAGCAATGACCGGAGACGTCCTCCAATTATAAGGACCGTACCCCAAAGTCCCGTCAACTTTAGGAGCCAAGTACGCCCCATACCTCATCGCCACTCCCTCAACAATCAAACTAGCCGGAGGGATAACTGAGAGTAGCGGTACCTTCTTGACACCCAACAAATCCTTCGGGTTCGTCGTGTGTGGCTTACGCTTCGCCATTACCCTACCTCTCTTGTGTTAGTCGGTAGTGCCGGAACAAGAACTCCCGATACGCAGTGCGCGGGTCCCATGGTACAATCGTCGGTACCTCCTCTAAATCGCTAGTCACAGCCCGAAGGTGTCTCCCCCATTCGGGGTCCCCCATGAAGTCCCGCGCCTCCGCTGCTAGGAGCCAAGTATCCGCTACAGTAACAGAGGCCGGCATCTCTAACGATAACTCGTACGACGCCATCACAGCCCCCATCACCTTACTTTCCAACTCACGATACAATGGGCCCAAAGCCGAATGCCGCTTCAAGGGCCGGGGTAAGTCCACAAGATACGCTTCCGAGGCGTCGTGTAGCAACCCCCACAAGGCATCTTCCCGGCGGCACCACAACGACACAAGCACCGAGTGCTGCGCCACCGAGTAGAACACCGGTTGTAACTGAAGGTCCGATTCCGTCGGATGCACTACCCGATGTGTATGCCCCCCGAACCGACAGCTATTCGATAAAGCTAACGCAATATCCGTTATCCGAATATCGCCAGGTGTGATACGGTTCGGATCAACTAAGATCCCCGTAGCCACCTGAACAGCCGCGCCTTCCGGACATCCCGAAGTCTCATCCAACATACCGCGCCTCCATTACAAAAGACTGTACCACTTAACGCTGCCGCCGCTTCCGTGCGCGTGTACGTTTCTGTTGGTCCAAGAACAACTGACGAAAGTAAGACCCACGACTCAAACCAGCCACCCTCGCCGCTGCCTCAAGTTGCGTCTTCTCCGCCGGGCGTAGTAGCACAAAGACTGCCTCTGTTCTTTTTTGTTCCGGTGTCAACTTCGGCATTACCATAGTGAACACTCTCGAATGAAAAGCCTTGACCTCTTAAGTACTACCCATTATAGTCTAAATTATACCCGCTAAAGAAAGCCAAACCCCATGCTTAAGCCTACTACTTCTCAGCTCAATGTGCTAGCCACCTCACTAGCCCGTAAGTACGCACAGGCTACCCATGAACAAGATGACCTCGTCCAAGAAGGCTTATGGGCCTACACCAAAGCCGTACGGAGGACACGGCACCCGAACAAGCCATTCGCCTTTGCCCGCACCGTCATGCAACGGGCTATGATCAGTTACTACCATACAGTTAGCCAACGCATCCCCGACACAGAGCAACTCTACCCCAACACCGCCGTCATCTATACTACCCATACTACCATTGATGAACGGTTGTGGTTAGAGCAATACCTCGAAGCCTTAGAGAGTCAACACGGTAGCCGAATCCGAACAGTAGCTGCTAACCTCGTAGACCCAACAGACAAACGCGTACGCTCTTACATTCTCAAAGAAGTCCGGGCTAAACAGCGCGCCCAACGGCGAGGGGTTGCTGTACGCGGTATACACCAAATACGCTTATCACAACGGCAAGTCCGGGAGGCCCTCGGGTATACCACCACTGAATGGCGGGTAGTGATGAACATCCTTCAGACGTTCACTACACAATGGCTGCACCTTGTAGGGGAAGATGAACGACTAAGTCGCCAGACCCTGACTACAGTGTATGCCCACACCTAGGAGAGTTACCATGTACAGATACCCAATTCATACCACCGCGCAACTAGAATCCCTGCCTGCGCTTCTCCTCCAGGAGGACCGCAACGCTGTATGGGTACATGTTTGCAGTGACGATGATCGGTTGTGGGCACTAACCATCATAACGGGCGCCGGTTGGCTTCCACTACCCGGGCTCCCCGTCTTCTTCGTTGCCGCGGTTAGACCGAGCGTCTCCACACAGGACCGCAACCGCCTTCGTAACTTGATACGCGGTACCTACGACGAAAACAACATTGAGTTTATGGGTTCCATATTCGGGTATGCGCAGTGGGAAACGAACTGGTACCTCTGGGCAGTTGGGCTCCGGGACACTGCCCGGAGTTAGACAGTGGTGGTCTGCGGGAGAACCACCGGAACAATCTTCCGAAGTCGTGTGGCCGGAGTTATAGTGGGGGCTTCGTACAGGCGCGGCCGGAGAGTGGCATGACTCAACAGGCTCATACCCTCGAGAGTGCTTAGGTTCGACTCCTAAGCCCGGCTTATGATAACAGCAACATGGCAAGCCAAATTCCTCAATCCGACGGAGGTCATCGTGACCGGTCCGGCGGAGTTGCGTGCGTGGCGGGATAACCTAACAGTTGCCGTCCCCGGGGCAGAGTTCACCCCACAATTCAAACGAGGGAAGTGGGATGGGATGTACACACCGGGGCGGTACTGCACTGCTAAGAACGGGCAAGACGATCAATATGTCATGCGGTGTTCGGCGGGTCTCTTGTACAAACTACAACAAGACTATCCCTTCCAATTACCGGAACGCCCAGTCCTCACAGCACCGCCCACACACACAGCGTACAAGACATTCCATGATTACCAACTCACGGCGTTTACAGAAGCACTAGCCAAATACTGGGGGCGTGTCGCGTTAGCCACCAACGCCGGCAAGGGCGCCGTCATTGCCCTACTGGCCCAAACGGCCGCGGCTAGTGGACGACGGACGCTTATCCTCTGTGATGAGAAGTCCGTGTTCGAAGCCCTCGGCGGTACACGAGGCGCTCCAGGAGAGATACACAAGTGGACAGGGATTACCCCCGGAGAAGTCAAGGCCGGTGTGAGTATACCACCGTCAAACCAGATTGTACTCGCTATGGTCCCCACTGTTTACCGACGCCTTCCTAAAAAAGGGGAGAGCGGTACACTGGATGAAACGTGGGTCGTCTGGCTACAGTCATTTGACATGGTCCTTTTAGACGAAGCCGACAAAAGCACCGCCCCTACCTGGAAGCGCCTCCTCTCCTATACCGAAAAAACATGGTGGCGTATTGGATTCTCCGGGACGTTTCCTGAGAAGGGAGACGCAGATTACAACCCGCATATGGACCTCCGGTTAGAGGAACTCATGGGGCCTATTCTGATCACCCAGAAGAACCGGGACTTAGTTGCCCGGGGTATTAGCGCCCGCCCGCTCGTCGCCCTTCACAGCTACGACGTTACACACACACTCACCCATGCACCGCGTATGTGGTGGAAGCTGCCCGGACCCGAACTGCGGAAGTGGTGCTATGAACAAGCCATTGTCCACAACCCAGATCGCCACAACTACATCACATCCCTCATCCAACCGGGTGTACCTACGGCCTTAATTGTCAACCGCATCGCTCATGGGAAAGCCCTAGCTAGCCACATCCCCGGGTCCATGTTCTTAGACGGGTCCGCCTCCACCGCAGAGCGCGATCGTGTTCTCAGTTTATTCCAATCAGGGGAAGTCTCCATCATCATCGCCACTAAGATTCTGGACCGGGGAACCAACCGACTAGGATTAGCGGCAGACATCTTGTTTGTCAGTGGGGAAGGTTCCACAGCACAAACCCTCCAACGCATTGGGCGAGGACTAAGACGTACCGGAGGTAAGGCGTACCTGCGGCTCGTGGACATCGTGGACAAGGTATCCCTTGATGGAGAGACAGGGAGGTTCCTCCCCCGAGCCGCCAAACTCCTCCACCGGGCGGCACGTAAGCGAGTAGAGTTGTACAACAACGAAGGCTTCGAGGTCACCATTGAGCGGAGGGGTCCATGATCCGATGGCTTCTCGTTCGAACAGGCAAGTGGCATGCATGGTTATATGGGGCCCACCGAACAGTATGCGGGGCACTCAACGCCCAAGACCTCGAGCGCATACCAGCACAACGCATTACTAGTACACCCGACCCACAAGGTAACTTCTGTAAGACCTGTCTCAAGAAACTACCACCGGGGGACCGTCCGTCAGAACCGCGTACGACCCATGCCAATCCAATCGTCGGTCAATGGTTGATGTTCCTCCGCCGTCATATCTCCCGAAGCAAAGTTCGTGTGAACCAAGCCGACCTCGAAGCCCTCGCCGAACGTCTCGCTAGTATTGGCGGACCTGGCAATGAGGCCGCCTTGACCGTCTACGAACAACTCCGTCGACTCATACTTACCCCCCGGTATACCAAGACGCAAAGCGGAACAGTAGTACCACGATTACGCAAACTCAAAGAAGCCTTAGCCTTGTTACCAGTAGCAGACCCAAGCCGCCTCCGCCACATTGCAGAGTCCTTGGTTCTATGGCGAAAGATTACCGGACGGGAAGTAGAGAGAAATGAACGGTTTCAACCGGACACCGTTATTGCTACCATGCTCGAAATCCCCGACCCCGAACCGTACATTCAACATCTACACCAGCAAGGGCTCGACGCTCTTGCCCTTGTGTTCCACCCTAACACACTAGCTCGTCGCAAAGAAGACGCCGCCGTCCGGGGTGTGTTTGCCCACAGTGGTGACTACTGGAAAGACACCGCGGACCAACTCGAGAACCAAACAGTGAAGGATACCTAAGTACATAGAATCCCAACGGAATAGGGGCACCACACCCCGAACACCCCCAACCCCTAGGCGATAGGCGCTTACCACCGTTCGACTCGGTTCAGGGGCATACCAGTACGGAGACTTCGGACACCGTTTTCTCCCCCGGGCGAAACACGCCGCGACCGGAAACCAACGGGAGGTACGGGCACCGCATACAGCGAACCGTCTAGTGGTGCCCAAGCATAGGAGGTGCAACGGTCTGATGCCCCGGAACAAGAGGCCGGGGACTCACTGCCTTATGCTTATTGGTCCCGCTAGGGGACACGCCCAACGTGAGGACGTTGGTATCGGAAGAAGGAGGGACGGGGGTTGACTGTCACGACTCTTGGCCGCTTGCGGCTCGGCAGACTCTACGGCGAGGCGAACCAAAAAGAGTGAGCCCGAACCTCACCTAGTATTGCGTGTGTTGAGGATACCATACCACCCAGAGGAAGTTGCGGAGTACTACCCCTCTACGTGTAGTCCCCGGTGGTTCTGGGGTACCCGTGGGTATGTCATTCGGCCTGACCCTCCCGTAGGTCAGGTTGTTTGTACTCGCCCCGCCTACCTCCGAATATGAGGACCTGTGTTTGTGGGTAACCGGGGCACCAACGACTATTTAGTGTACATCTTTCACCCACGGAGGACCTCACTAAATGTCACGAAAGAGAAAACCCCCACCCCTGAAGCAGGTGGTACTATATTGCGACGGGGGAATGCTAGGCGGACGAAATCCTAGTCCGGAGGGTGTGTATTGGTCTGTGTTTTGTGCGCCACCGGGATGTGTGGTCGAGCGGGACAAGACTAGTGCGTACCATACTAACAATGATGCGGAATGGTTAGCCTTACTCGCTGCTTTTGGGTATGCCATTAACTACCACCCAGACGCACACACCGTTCAAATCTATTCTGATTCAAGTTTGATCTACCACCTCTTCAATGGAATTTGGCGGTGTAAGAATATTCGCATGGTGGCCTTCCTGCAAAAAGCCCGGGAGTTGGCTAGCCAATTTCCTAATGTCAGCTTGGACTGGAAGCCCCGGCGAGAGTTAGTCCGGCGGTTAGGCCACTGATGCGAGACTGTACAGTATGACTAGCTACACCGTGCACGGCCTACCGCGGTCGCATTGGCAGTGCCACACTGATACCTTCGTGTGGGACGCCGTGCGGCCGAAAGCACTGCGCCCTACTTACAATACTTTCTTGGCAGAAATCTTCGCCGGCCAAGCACCGCACCTCCTACTCTTAGGACGCCCGGGCATTGGTAAGACACACCTTGGCGTAGCGGCATACCGTGAGGTGGTGGCTGAGGTGGGGACCGCTGCGGGTATGTGGTTAAACGTCCCAGCCTTCTGCGATCGGGTGAAGTCTTCCTACAACAACAAAGAGTACGATCCGTTTGCCGAGTACCAAGACGCTCGGCGCTTCGTGGTACTGGACGACTTGTTCGGGAGGGATCTGTCCTCTCACGAAGCCTCGCAAATTGTGTACCGCCTCTTGGACATTGCGTACCAGAATGGGGCGGGCGTCTTGGTAACTATGAACCAAACACCCAAAGAACTCGCCGCCCGGTTACCACCTCACGAAATTTCCCGTCTCCTGGCAGGGGCTAAGATTGTTGAGATGACTGCGGACAAAGATTGGAGACGCGCGTGATCGCACTTGACCACATCATCGCAATAGCTGTAAGAGACCCCACCGTCCTTGATCGGTTGGGGCCGGCGTTGCGGAGTGATCTCGTGGTGGCTAACCCGTACCAACGGCGCATCATTGAATTTGCGGATACGTTTTACCTAGACCACCAAAAGCTACCGGGGTCCGGCGACTGGGAGTTATGGATTACCACACTTGGCGGGCCGCTTCAACAGGGTACACGAGACGCGTTGGGTCGTTTGTTAGCCCTGGATGTCTCTACGTTTACCCCGGACTATCTTGCCACAACCGCAATCAAGCAGCTACAGTGTGCGGCCACGGAAGTAGCCCGCGCCCGGTTGAATAGTGTACAACAGCTTGAACCGGAAGTCTTCTCCGCTTTGGCTCATCAGATTGAGCAAATCCAAAGCAGCGGGCTACAAGGACTGACTCGCTTGGCGGACCTGGACGTTTGGGCCAAGCCGCCGCGGGAGGACGCCGTTATCCCCACTGGGTTCCCCAAGCTCGACCGGGAGATACGTGGTTGGGGGAAAGAGTTGTGGATGATCATTGCAGACTCCGGTGTGGGGAAAAGTATGCTCCTGCAGAACTTTACCGCAAACGCCGCCCGGCGGGGGAACCGTTGTCTTCACATTACATTGGAGGTAGGGCTGCGTCCACAAATATATCGGTATTACAGGCAGCTCGCCCAAGTGACACGGGGGGAGTTTGTCGCCCACCCCAAAGCCGTCCGCAAATCTCTAGACCATTGGTTCCGGTACGCTAAGGGAGAAATACTCCTCCTGCAGTACCCAGCGTACAGCGTAACACCTGATGACCTCAAGCGCATCGTGGAACAAGTACAACGAATCACTGGGGACATTGATGTTCTTACCTTGGACTACCTGGACCTCCTGACCTTACCGACAGCTACAGCTGCACGGCACGCGTACACAGACCTCGGACGCATTACCCATGAGGTGCGTAGCCTGTGCCCGCTGTTCGACCTATCCTGCCTTACCGCTTCGCAAACCGTACGCCGCCCAGAGAACGCGGCGCGTTTGGTACAGCGAGACATGGGCGACAGCTACAACAAAGTGAGAGGTGCCGATGGAATCCTCGGGCTAGTCCAAACAGAAGAGGAAGAAGAAGTTATGCAAGGCCGCCTTAATGTCATTAAAGCGCGGGACAGCGGCGGTCGGGGTTTCGAGACTCAGTTGTATGTCAATAAGGACCTCGCCCTTATCCAAGAGCTGAATCATCCCAACACCGTAGAACTGATGCGTCGGTTAGGACACCTTCCGACAACGCCGCAAGCTCCCGCCACCTCCGTTGCTAATCAATTACGTGGCAGTGCGGGAGTTGTTACCACGTGAGCCCAGAAGAACTACAGCGGCAGCTCGCGGTCGGTGGGGTATCGTCCCGGGTACGCAATGAGGAAGTGCAGGTAGAGACCTGTCACTTCTGCAGCAATACTAAATGGAACCTCGAGTTGAATGTAGACCGCGGGGTGTTCCACTGTTGGGTGTGTAAGGAGGGGGGACGATTAGACCGGCTGCTTCGGGAATGGCTCCACCAACGACATGATATTCCTGTACGGTTGTCGGGGGACCCTACACTAACCACAGCGGTGATCGAAGGTCTCCCCGGGTGTATTCCGGCGTACGAACATCGTCGTGCGGCTCTCCACCTTGAGAGGTACCGCCGTATCCCTCCGCACACCGCCAAGCATTACGGGCTGGTGATGTGTATGGATAAGGCGCACGAACTTTACAACCGACTCGTCCTACCTCAATGGGACTTTTGGACGGGGGAGGTACTCGGTTATCTCGGCCGTGCATTAGGAAACCAACGTCCCAAGTACCTACACACCATCACACAATGGCGTCTCACCGGATACCGTATGGCGGAGTGGGCAACACCGTGTATCATTGTTGAGGGGGCATTTGACGGTATTGCCGTACACCGTGCCGGATTCCATGCTGCGGTAACGAGTGGGATACCTACTCCCGAACGGATGATAGAGTTTGGGTCCCGGCTACCTGCTAAGACCCCCATCGTAATACTACTCGATGGCGAAGCGCAAGAAGCAGCTCTCAAAATAGTATGGTCCCTTCAAACCGTTCGGCACCAGCATCAAGTCAAACAAATAACCCTACCTCCCGGACGTGACCCGGCGGACTACAATCCAGAAGTGCTTCGAGAACTCATTAACGAGACAATGTGTGACTAGGTAGGTGAACCCTCAATAGGAGGTATTAGATGCCGGGACAATACGGTGTCTACTCAAAACAAAAAGGAGGAGGAATTGTTTTTGTACGTGCCGTCTGGTTATGGAAGTGTACGTGCGGAACCGAAGCGAAGTCTGGGGTGCAGTCCCGTGTGGCCGCACGCCAAGCGTATGCGCTGCATCATGTAACGTGTACTCAATTAGTATTACCCTTATCAAAGGAGAAGCAACACATGGCTACGGCCATCAAACAAACGCGGACTGCCAAGAAGACGGCGGTCAAGAAGAAAGCCACTCCCAAGGCAGCCGCTACCAAAGGGCCTGTCAAGAAGAAGTGGTACATCGGTGTGATCAAACGGGATGGCGGACGGACGATCTACCCGAACGTCACCATGGTGGGGAAAGTCTTCCCGTACCAGCAGAAGCGGCTGGGTGTGAAGACGGTACCGACGTGGTGGGAAGTCGAGGCGGTCACGCGCGTGCAGGCTATCGCCAAGGTGGTAGCCAAGGACGGCAAGAAACGGCACGCCAAACGGGCGGGGAAGTAACCCGATGAAAACGAAACGGGACCTTCTCATTCGACACCTCCATCGTATCTCCTGTAAAGGACAGATCAACGAGGTTGTGTTCTCGGCAGCATTCGCTGCGGCGGCGTTGTCGTTAGATCACCTGTTGCTCGTGTTAGCCCCAACCCTTCCCAAGACCAATGTTCTGTTCAAGAAAAACGAGGATGCCGGTATAGCGGACCTCAGCAAACTGATCAGGGCGTTGGGTGTGTTGTCGGGGGCGGGAAAGGAATCGGTGGATGTAGAAATACGGCACGAACACCGGAACGGCGATCACTGTATTGTGATCGATGAAGATTACCGTGGTCTCCTCAAGTTGTTAGTCGCCGCACCCAAGACCATCGGCACCAGTATTGAACAGGAAGTCGTGGGCAAGTTGTTAGCCAAGGCTCCCAAGGCCAACGGCGTGGGCATCCCGCTCACGCGGGCGCTGGTGGATGGTATCCGGGAAACCTTCTCGCTACTCAAGGCAGAAGAAATTGAGCTGCAGGTAGGTCCGGACGGTGGTGTGGTTCGTGTGGGTGGCGAGCACACTGACTCGGCGGAGTTTACGTCGGAGGACCTCAAGTCCCCCAAGGTGTATACACTCACCTTTGGCGGTCATTTTGTGGATGTCCTCAGTACCGTGGTGAATTTCAACGAGGCCATGTTGTACCTTGGCAACCCCAAGTCGCCGGCGTTGGTGGATGACGTTGGGTACCAGTACCTGCTCCTACCTAAGTCGAAGCCGGCGGATGGTTGAGCAGCCGCGGCGGCTGGCGGGGACGTGCTCCAAGGGGCACGCCCGCCGCTGCCAGCGTGCTACCTCGTCGCGGAAACGCTGTAGATGTAAATGTGGTGGTACGAATCATGGGATGGCCCACCGGACAGGTGGTGGGCTGCTCCGTCTCCTCGAACCAGAATGTTTGCTAGATTGTTCACCTTCGGAGGAAGGCCATGGTAAAAAACACAGACGTCGTCGCCGGCGTAAATTGGACGGAGAAGTACCGCCCAACATCGCTGGATGACCTCGCGCTTAGTTCCGATAATCGCGCAGTCCTGGAATCATACCTAGCTGCTGGGGAGATACCGCACCTACTAATGGTGGGACCCCCGGGGACTGGCAAGACTACCATCAGCCGTATCCTGTACAACACATTGGACTGCCACCGCCTCGTACTGAACGCCAGCGCCGAGCGCGGTATTGATGTGGTACGGGATAAGATTGGATCATTCGTCACTGCCCTTCACGAGGCGCAATGGTCCATCGTACTCCTGGACGAAGCCGATGCCATGACCGCCGACGCCCAGACGGCGCTGCGTAATCTCATGGAGAGTTATGCTGAACACGCTCGGTTCATCCTTACTGCCAACCGGGGGTACAAAATCATTGGCGCCATCCAAAGTCGGTGTCAACTTCTGGAGTTGACCCCGCCGCCGTTCAAAGAACGATACCGTATCCTGCAGCGGGTCCTAATAGCGGAAGGGATCGTAAGCCAACTCAAGCTGTCTCCAGATATCGTCATGAGTTACGCAGAACGACACACCGACCTGCGGCGGATGCTGTGGGCGGCGCAGCACGCATACCTCGCCTCTGGGAAAAAAGACTTCCCCTCCAACAAGGTTGCCGCCAGTACAGAGGCCGCCACCTTGTTGGAGATGGTACTCAAGAAAAATTGGTCCGGTGTTCGCCGTGTTGCTTCAAGCGAGTTGTTTGATACTCAACAGGCACTGACGGACTTGTTCTGGGCCGTGCCCGATGAACACCCCCGAGCCGGATTTCTTCGACACACGTTTGGACGGGGTGTACATGAGACGGGATTCACCCCGGACCCCGTCATTCTTTTCCTCGGCGTATGCGCCGAAGTAATGGAGAGCGTATAATGAACCTTACTACCATGATGCGGGAACGCATTATGATTGCGTTATCCCACAAAGACGTAGGCTACATCGTCGCCACACACGAGCTGCACTTCCAGTGTCGTGCCACAGAACCACACCAACGTTCTGCAGTGTCTCGTGCCATTCGGCAACTCATTGCTTACAAGGTGTTGAAGGCCGAAGGCGGACGGCGTTCTCAACGATACCGTATCCTCACTGTTGTGCGGGGGCCGGCCAATGTCGTTCACCAAACGGTGGAGGTAGATATACACGCTATAGAAGAGCGCGCTGTTGCACAGTACATAACCAAGGGAGCAGTATCCGTTGAGGAGGTACTCGCGGCGGAAACACTAACCAAGGGAGCAGTATCCGTTGAGGAGGTACTCGCGGCGGAGACACGTACCGTAGAACAACGACAGGCTGATGGTATTATAGCCGCGCAGCGGGCGTTCATTGCTACCCTCCCTACCGTTCGGGAAATCTTTGCGGAGTTCCTGTTAGCGTTGGGCAGCCTCACGTACGAACACCTTCAACAAGAACATGACCGCCATTCCATGATAACAGATACCATCCAAACCACACCAATATCTGCAGTGTGGGCACAGGTATTTGCATGGTTGAGTATTCCGTCAGAATATCAAGAAACGATGCGAGACTACTACAAGCCGGCTTATTACAATCTTTTGGCTATGGTGGCCCGTGGGTTGGTTACTCAACAAACTACCACGATCGATCACCAAGGTCCTGGCGTCATGTTAACCCCACTCGGGCGCGCATGGGTATTACACCTCGTCATTCGTGGAGTAGGAAGCGACCTAGACTTCTCACCTGATGGGATAGAACAAATTCTGGAAAACCCAAGTTTGTGGTTCGAAGACGAGCGTGTCTTTGAATTGGCCCGTCAAGAAGGGAAAGTCCTCCGACGTAAGTACGATCGGGACGACACCGCCCGCAACCGTCATGGTGCCACATGAAAATGTACATCTCCTCCAGGAGGATTGCCCGTCGAATAAAAGTGATGGGCGCGCAAATCTGTAAGGATTACATGTACACTGTACATAACGGGGGGCATCCTTTATTGATCCTTGGGGTGTTAGACGGGGGGTTCATGTTCACGGCCGACCTTATCCGGCAAATTCACCTCCCAGTGCGGACAGAGTTCTGTCGGTTAGAGTCCTACCGAGGCGGTACAACGGCAGGGGAATTACAGTGGAAACGATTCCCGCCGTTGAACATCACCGGTTTAGATGTCCTCATCGTTGACGACATCGTGGATACAGGAGTCACGATTGAGCGCATTGCCCGTTGGTGTTTATCACGGCAACCACGAAGCCTCCGAGTAGCGGCACTCTTAGTCAAAGAACAATACCAAGGTCAACGGCCGCCCCTTTTAGATTTACGGTATGCCGGGTTCCTAATACCCGAGGGTCCGTTCTATGTCGGATACGGTTTAGATTATGACGGCACCGGCCGAAACCTTCCGGACGTGTATACCTTAGGTACAGAAGAAACCTCGCGTGGCTAAGACTGATCTTTTCACTTGGTTGGATGCCGTCTGGAGTAAGAAACGTCCGGGGGGAATCCCCCCGGTCTTTATGCTTCACCGGTTCCTTGCGTCTGATCAAACACTAGCAGGGGCTGCGCGTATCCTTCAACAGGAAGTACGTCGGCTGCCGGACCTTACGTTTGGTATCTGGCAAGCTCTTGTTCCCAAGGCGACCCGAGCCCCGCGGTTGGCCTACGTGGCCGCTAAGAAACCAAAAGCGGCAGAGGAATTGACTACGCGAATGATGTCGGTACTTGGAGAGAGTCGTCGGGTGGTGGAAGACATGGAGAAGATCATCAACTTGGAGGGACGTCTCCTAGAGCTATACACGTACTTCGGGGTGGAGTGCCCAAAGGAGTTGAAGCCCAAGGGAGCAACACCCCTTAAGCGTGGCAAGAAGAAACCTCCACCGTCTACGAATGGCGGGCTACTGGATACCATTTGAGGGAGTACCCAATGCACACACCACTGGTCTCAATTGTTGAAATCTTTTCGGCACCGCAAGGAGAAGGGGGGAACGCAGGTCGCCACGCAGTCTTCATTCGGTTAGCGGGGTGTAACTTACGGTGCGAGTTTGCGCCGGGCGTAGTTTGCGATACCCCATACCAAAACGTCTACGACCGGTTTACCGTTAGCGAGCTACTCGACCGGGCAGGAGTTTGTTTCTCCTACCCGATACCTGCATTAGTGTCCGACCACGAACGGCCTATGCTAGTCATTACGGGCGGTGAACCTACCTTGTGTAAGAGTTTTGGTGACTTGGTAGAATGCGCAATGGAGCGTGGATGGTATATTGCAGTCGAGACTAACGGCACCCGATGGCTACCATCACTCGAGCATGTACATTGGCTCACAGTGAGTCCCAAAGATGACGTAGAACAAACATCAGAAGCCCCCGGGCATAACCGTGTGCGCAACCCAAATTCAAAAGTCGACGAGTTAATTATTGAAGAAATGAAGAGGCGCGCAGACCACCGCCCCGGTTTGATTGGTAAGCAAATCAGCGGGGAATACCGGTACGTAATTAGTCCGGACTCTAAAGACCCACTCTACCTCGCAGCACCATTTCACTATGTAAGCCCTGCCGTTCTTAGTGATGGGAGTGGGCTTGAATGGCAGCAGGGCTTTCCCGGGTTCGTTCCGGGGGCGGTTGACCGGTGCCTTGGTATCATTCGAAAGGACCCCCGGTGGCGCATCAGTGTTCAAGTCCATAAGGTATTGGGCGTCCGTTAGACTAACTACAAAGACAACTAACCACGGAGACATGATGGGCAAATTAGTATATGAAGAGCCGTCACCCTTGAACCAAGACCAAATAGAAGAAGGGTTCCGGCTTATCCTCAAGGGCTTGGGTATTGATCCCAATAAGCAAATACACTTCCGGGACACACCAAAGCGGGCAGCCAAGGCTTGGTACAACGAGTTGTGCAAGGGGCTGACCAGCCCTGCTCCCAAGGTTACTACCTTTGCGTCCGACGTAGACGAGATGGTAGTCCTCCGGGACATCCCGGTGCGGTCGTTGTGTAGTCACCATCTGCTTCCGTTCTACGGAACGGCAGCCATCGGGTACGTCCCCGGTAATGGAAAAATCCTCGGGCTCTCCAAGTTGTCCCGCATCGTAGACTACTGGGCACGGCGACCCCAAGTACAGGAGGACCTCACCGCGCAGGTGGCCGATCACTTGGCTGAGTTAGTACTGGGAACCAAGAGAAGTTCCGCGCAAGCCCCCTTCGATCCCAGCGGAGAAAAGATGGGCGGGGTAGGTGTCGTCATCAAGGCAACGCATATGTGCATGACTCTCCGTGGTGTGTGCCACTCCAGCGTGATGGTAACCTCCGCCATGCGGGGTGTATTCGGTACAAACCCAAGTGCCCGCGCTGAGTACTTAACTTTGATTGCAGGGAAGGAGTAAGCGCCATGGGTGATAGACGCAGTGTCGTTGTGTTGTTATCTGGTGGGATGGACTCCGCTGTTCTCCTTTTCGAAGCCCTCGCGACAGACTGGGATGTGCATACTTTGTCTGTGGCCTACGGGCAACGCCATGATCGTGAAATAAGAGCAGCCATGCGGTTGGCAGCTTACTGTAAAGCTCCGCATATGATAGCGGACCTCACGGCAATCCAACCCCTCCTCGCCGGGTCGGCGCTCACGTCTCCGGAAGTGGAAGTACCCGAAGGACACTACACGGATGACAACATGAAACTCACCGTCGTATCGAACCGGAACATGATCATGCTGGCAGTGGCCGGTGGTTATGCCGTAACCCAGGGCTTAGGTAGGGTAGGAATCGCCGTACACGCGGGAGACCACACCATCTACCCAGACTGCCGTCCCTCGTTCATTCAGGCACTAAATACGGCCATGATAACTGGTACAGAGGGGTTCGGCGACGTAGAAGTATGGGCACCGTTTATCTTCATGACCAAGAAGGACATCGCCCAACGCGGCCATGCATACGGTGTACCATGGGAACTAACCTGGAGTTGTTACAAAGGCGGCGGGAAGCACTGTGGCAAATGCGGTACTTGCGTGGAACGACGGGAAGCCTTCGTCACCGCCGTCGTCGAAGACCCCACGGTGTACGATGTTTGAGTTCAAGTTTCTCCCCGCCTTAGCCGCACCCCCGACACCTTGGGCTCCCGGTGGTAAATGCTCTGCACAGTTCGCCGGGCAGACCCCAAAAGCTACAGACAATCTACGGGCAGCACAGAAGCTTCCGTTGTCTAATTGGATGGACCCGAAGTTCAAAGGGACGGAGGCCTATTGGGTAGACACGCTCGTCTCTTACTATTACTTCCGTGACTTGGGCCTGACACTCGATCCGGATGCGTACGTGTTAGGCGACTCCGGTGGGTTCTCTCTCGTCCGGTATGGCAAGAGCCGTCCCGACGGACCACCACACGCCCGACGTATGGATGCTCGTGACATCATACGGTGGCAGGCTAGTGTGTGTACGGCAGGTTTGATCTTGGACATGCCTCCGCAGGAATTGGACGGGACCAACATTTATGAGAAAGCCCTCCACGAAACCACCGAGTTTACCCGTAGCGCCTTGTCTACCTACGAAAAAATGCAGGCTGCAGGCTCGACCTTCAAATGGTGGGGTGTTGTACATGGTTGGCATCATGCCAATTGGGATGAATGGTGGAAGCACATACAGCAGGTGTACCCATTCACCGAACCAGGTGAGGGGTGGTCTATGCGCATCCGTCCGGTCGCTTGGGATGCTGTAGGTATAGCCTCCGCCCTGCGGTGGTTAGACCGGCAAGAAATTACACGAAGCCATATCCTAATGGCAACGTCGCCTGGAGCTATGGCGACCATCTTGGTTCTTGGGGCGCAGACCGGTCTCGAGTTCGTTACCTGTGACTCCACTTCCGCAGCCACCGTGGCCTTCAACCGTTCAGTGTGGCGACGGAATCCCGGGAGGCCTTTTGCCCTCGAGGTCCTCCCAGAAAAAGGTAATGAACGGCACGCTCGTGAGTTCCTCATGAACGACTGCGATTGCCTATCGTGTACTGAAATGCACACGGAATTGGAAGAGCGCCCCGAGTTGGTTAAACCTTATAGCCAGTATTGGAAGCACCGCTTCTCCTTCCACAACCACATCCAACAATTTGCCCTCGTCCGCGCGTTACAAGAGGCAGCAACGACAAACCCGGACGGGTTGCTACTTGAAGTACTTGGTCAAAAGAAGGCAGCCGCTGTGTGGTCAGCCTTCCGGCCCGGGCTTCTAGACGTTCTATAACGTGTCACTACTCGACCTCGTAGACGCACACCAGCCGCTCCTGCGTCCGACTGGTGGATGCCATAATTGTAAACGGAAACGGCACAACTTCGTACCTTCCCTCCTCACTAAGGGAGACATCATCTTTCTTGGAGAGTTCCCCGAGGAAGCCGACATCGCTAACGGAGAACTATTCAGCGGTTCCGTGGGAGCCCTACTCAGCCGCTATATTGGAGAAGCAAACCTCCCCGGGCCATTGTCCTTCACGTCCACTGTACACTGCCGTCCAAATACAGGCGCCCCTGTGCCTAAAGACATAGAATGCTGCCTCTCACAATTCGTATTAGATGAGATACGGGATTACTCCCTCGTCGTAGTATGTGGAAGTATGCCGCTCAAAGCCTTGTTTCCTGGAGGGGTAATACGTGGCAACAAATTCCGGGGTAACATCGTTCACCACCCAGACTTTCCCGGGCAGCGATTCTACCCCATCTACCACCCCGGATACATCCTACACCGCCCAGAACTAGGAAGTATCTTTGAGCAACAAATGATGCGGTTGGGACGCATTGCCCGAGGGGAGCCCCCTCGACCATGGAAATTGTTGCAAGGGTCCATACCCGAGTTATGGGAAGCACTCGATGCGGCGCTTGCTAGTCCGCTTATCTCCATTGACTGGGAGACTAACTCCCTGGAGTCGTGGTTACCCCGGGCGGAGACGCGGTCCGTAGCACTCACGGCAGATGCCAAGACAGTGGTAACGGTGGCGGCTGACGAGCCGCACTACGTGGCGTTTATGGACAAAGTGGTTCAGTACCTAAAAAACCCAGCCAAGGGTGTCGTCGGGAGCAACATTGGATTTGACTGGGATTGGGCTGAACGTGAATGGGACTTCGCGGTGCGGTGTACCGTAGTACACGATCTTGGTATCATGTGGAATCAAGTAGCACAATACACCCAACCCTCCCTCAAAGAATTAGTCTCACGGGAACTGGACGGCTACCGCTACCTAATACATGCTCCGCACAAAGAACGAGACCCCGTCCTGTTGAGTCTGTACGGGGCGGAGGACGTCGTGTACTCCCTCCAACTTTTCTGGAAGGCGATGGAGCGTCTTCAACCCAAGACGCTAGACCTTGTGACCCGAGTACTTGGTCCAACGATTCCAGTACTCCGGCAAATCACAACGCATGGGTTCTACGTACGGGAGGACTACCGCCAAGAACAGATCACCGCATACAAAGACAAAAGGGCGGAGGCTGTCGAGGCCTGGCATGCGGAAGACCCCGAGTTCATTCCAACTAAGTACGAATCTGGAAATGGGTTGAAGCACTACTTGTTCACCCTCAAGCAGTTGCCAGCCGAACGAGAGACCAGCACCGGCGAGGAGGGGACCGATGCTATGTCTATCAAATTATGGATTAAGAATCAGGGTGCAGACTATCTTCGGCACCTTTTAGTCATCAAGGAATGCGACAAGATTCTATCTACGTACTTGGCTGGGTACGACAAGCACCTCGGCCTCGACTCCCGGGTACACTCGTCGTATGTATTAACGCGCGTACCTACAGGACGTTCTGCTTCCAGCAAACCCAATGTACAAAACATCCCGCGGGTCAAACATATCCGGGATCTCTTTGGGGTACCGGCGGGTATGCGCTTACTTGAAGCGGACTTCAGTCAGATTGAGTTTCGCATCATGGTGTGTCTTGCTAACGACGAGACGGGGCTCATCGCTTACCAGCGTGGAGATGATGCACACACCACAACGGCCCGGCAGTTTGCCAAAGATCCGGATAATCAAACGAAGGAAGAACGGTCGCGCGCTAAACCTATCAATTTTTCTCTCATCTACGGGGGCAACGCTTACAATGTACAACGTAGCGCCTTCAACGATTTCGGTTTGAGTTGGACAGAGGAAGAATGCCAAGGGTTTGTCGACGGGTTTTACCAAACATACCGCGGCTTCCTTCCCTTCCATGAAGAGTCCCGACGGAAGCTCATTGACAATGCAGGTTGGTTTGAGAGTGTGCTTGGGCACATCGCTTACTTCAAAGGATGGGACAGCCGGGATAAGAAAACACAAGACCACATCTTCCGGTCAGCCTTGAATGGGGAAGCCCAAGGGCCGGCGGCTCAGATGTGCTTTGCTTTCATGGTGTACGCCCGCCGTCTCTTAGATCAACACGGCTTCCGACGGGTACGTTTCGTCAATACGATACACGACTCCGTGTTGCTTGAGATACCAGACCCTACTACGATACTCGACATCATTGCGTTACTCGAACAAGCGCGGACGTATGTGGCGGCATGGGTACAACGATGGTTCATGGTCCCTGTCGTGGTGGACTATAGCATTGGTGAAACGTGGGGTTCCCTCGAAGAGGTTGACCTTACGAAGTAAACACTGCAGGCCGGACTATACAGGTAACCCTTTGGAGGTACGATGGATTTAGGTAGTACTGCATTCTGGGAACGGTTACAAAAGGACCCGGGGCGTATGGCACACGAGGTGTGTTCCATCGACCTCGTGAATTTGGAGATAACACTCCAGCACCACGCCGCTTTACGGGCCTGGGTGACCGCTGCCCACGAAACTCATCGTATCTTAGAAGAACGTAAGAAGTGGGAACTCACAAAAACAAAAGCGCGTATCCTCAAACTGGCCAGGGAGGTGAAGGACGAGTTCACCGGTAAGCTTAAAACAACGGCGGTGTTGGAAGCGGAACGTGACGACCACCCCGAAGTAGCAGACGCCGTAGAGGCCCTTCTACAACAGCAACAGACCCGCGGCACATTGCGGGCTATGGTAGAAGCTCTCGGGGACCGAAAAGATATGCTAGTACAACTATCCGCCCGGCAACGCAAAGAGATGGACGATACTTAACACAACGGAAGGAACCAGAAAAATGGGCATTGACCACGATAAGATTCGAAAAGCACGAGCAGGTGGACGAGGTGGCCGCGGATGGAGGCCCAAAAATGGACCGAATACCATTGTGGTACTCCCGCCGCATACTCGGTACATGGCCGACTTAGATTCGGTGGAGGACTTCTCCATCATGTGCGGTATCCATTACTTCAAAATTGAGGGGCGGCGGGGGGAGGCTAGCCGGTGTCTTGAGGATCTCGGCCGCCCATGCCCAGCTTGTATCGCTTGGCGAACACACCGCAAGTCCTCCGATCCTGTACTTGCGGAAATGGCCGCCGAAATCAAGATGTCCGAACAGCACCTATTCAACATCCTGGATGTCAACGATCTGGAGAAGGGTGTGCAGGCTTGGGGTGCGAACTGGACGTGCTGGGATGGCATCATGGACATCGGAGGAAACCCACAATGGGGTGATGTCATTGACCCCACAAACGCGGTACAGTTTACCGTGACGCTAACTCCCGGAACCCAAACGCGAACAGGACGTAATACTTATTCGATAACTCCGAACCCAAATCGTGTGAACATCATGTCGGTGTTAGAGGCGTTCGAGGACTGGCGGGAAAAGATGGACGCGCTCGTCGACAACGCACCTGAAGAGAAAACAGTGGATGAAATCTTGGGCCTCCTACGGGAAATAGGACTCCCCGAAGTGGCAATGCCCGGAGCCACCCGTGCTGCCGCTGCATCTCCTCCCAGTACCACGGACGCGGCACCAACGGCAACTTCACCTGTAGCGAGTGCCGCCGAACCCTCGGCTTTGTCCTTGACGCCCGCCGCTGGGGCTCCTGGACCGGTCGCTGCCGCTCCGGTAGGTAGTGGTGCCGCTACGCCCCTGACGTTAGGTGCTTCAACTGCGGCACCGGCCGAACCTATGACGTTAGGAGAAAAACCAGAGGCGCCTACGCCGACACCAGCAACCACCGCAGCACCGGCCGCGCCTGCGCCAACACCTGTTCATTACGACCCTGGGGTGGATTACGTCAATCCATTAGGCGAGCCCGTAGAAGCTGTCGGGAATGTGCCCCGGTGTCTTGGGGATTACCGGCCTGAGCTTCACTTGTGCCCGCCGTGCCCAGCGTTGTCGGCTTGCCAGAAAAAGAACTTGGGAGTGTCCTTGTAATGCCTCCCAAGAAAAAAAAGAAAGGTGGCTCTTGGTTTGAGACGCTTCAAGCCCAAGACCTAGAAGTGCGTTCCATTAGGAACGCTGCCGCAGTCACTGGATGGTTGGACACGGGAAACTATGCACTGAACTGGGCTATCTCCGGACGGTTCCTTCGTGGGTATCCACTCGGGCACAGTGTTGAAATGTTCGGGGACCCCAGTACTGGTAAGAGCTACCTTGTGGCGCGCGCTTTGGCAATGCTACAAGAGCAGGCTAACGGTGTTGCTCTTTTGGATGACACGGAAGGGGGGTATAGCGCCGAATGGGCAGAGGTTCTTGGAGTCAACATCGATGAGATTCCAGTCCGGCGGTCTCGTACTGTCGCAGACCACCTCAAGACGGTACAGGGTTTTATTACGGCCTTTGAAGAATATAGCAGTGTCGTCACAGACGCATGTGGTCTTGTCGTGTGTGATTCCCTGGCACAGCTCACTACCGAACACGAATTGGAAGTAGAACTTGAGAAGCGAGATTTATCGAAGTCCAAAGAACTCAAAACCTTCTTCCGAATAGTGGGTGGGCGGCTGATTGAGTTACCCATCGTCTACATCTGTACGAACCATGTATACGACAACATCGGGAATCCCTTCCAGAAACGCACTACTCCTGGTGGGCGTGGAGCTAAGTACCAATCCTCTGTACGATTAGACCTCCGGACGCCGTCTAAGCTTATTGTGGACGGCGAGAAGGTAGGTGTGCTCGTCCGCGTTGTAGTGGATAAGAACCGGTTCACTGCCCCATGGAAAGAAGTAAAACTCGCTATCCCCTTTTACCAACCCATCTCCCGAGCGTCTGGTCTCATCCCCATCCTTTTACAGCTTGGTATCCTGGAAGAGTCAGGGAACTTCGTTCGGTATAAGGGGGAAACTACCCGCATTCGTTCGTTCAAAAGTAAGGATAAAGCTTTACGCCAAGACGAGGAAGGCGAACGGTTACTAGACCTCATTCCAGAAATCTTGGAAGAAACGGATGTATGCCTCGCCAAAACACATCCGGGCTTGGTGGGCGCATTGGTCGAGGGAGACGAAGGGGAAGAAGTATGACCAAGACTATCTTCACCCAAACCTCCCGGGCGCGTACAGCTTTTTTGCCCTGTCCTACTTGCTTCCACAAATGCTATGTTACGACCAATGGAAACGGAGAGGCGGGGACAGAGTGTGATCGTTGTGGTTTTGATGTGTTCACACGCCGGCCTCCAACTAAACTCGAGACGCAGGGAGGAAGGAAAAGAGCACGTGGCACTTACAGAAACAAAAGCAAAAGTAAAGACTAAATACCGACGCGGGAGTTGGATTGGGTTTGACTTCGACGGTACACTTTGCAACGACAAGGGAGAGCCTGTGGCCGCCGTGGTTACTCTGGCAAAGGCGTGGCTAGCTGCCGGCTACGAAGTACGGGTAGTTACTGCGCGTGTTGGTCCGCAGCCAGTGCCCAGTATATGGACCAACGTAGCCGCAGTAAAAGCACACCTTGAAGATTGGACCGCTGAACACATCGGGCAACCACTACGTATCACTTGCAAAAAAGACTATGAAATGCTGCTACTCTACGACGACCGGGTTGTTCGGGTAGAAACAGATACGGGAAAGATTCTCAGCGTGCCCGGTGCCCAGGATATCTACCCACCGGGCTATGAGTTACCGAGTTAGAATGGTAGACGCGGTAACGATGATCTCTTTATTGGTTGTTGGGGTTTGCATCCTGACCATCCTTACTTTTCATGTAGTCATTAAACTGTTGCGAGGTAAGTAAAATTATGAGTCGCTTCGTCCACATCGCGGACCTTCATGCCCATGTCTGGTCTATGTTCTCCCAAGGGGATGGCCTAAAAAACACACGACTCCAACGCTCACTAGCCATCCTCGACAAGTCCCTCTCCTACGCATACCAGGAAGGTATCCCCTGGACGTTTGGTGGGGACCTTGTACATACCGCCGGTTACGCGCTCAACACCGTTCTTGCCGGCCTTACGCGTGTCCTCAGTAAATACCCCGACGTGGAGAAGCTTGTAGTATGGGGGAACCACGATGCGCGAGGTATAGGCGGTGTGATTGAGTTTGATCAAACAGTGTGGGCAGCCCTCGCTAATGTACCGAACTTGTGGGTCTTGAACGGCAACAGCTACGAAGCCGGGGGCATTACCTTTTCCGGCGTTGGGTACCAACCACATGCGCGCCTTCTACAATACCCGGACCCGTCGGATGTGGGGCTGTACCATCAGACGGTTCGTGGTTCGCAAACAGCTTCAGGGTTTGAACTCGAGGGGGTGGACCCCGCGGAAATGTTGGAACGGCACAAGCTAGCCATTGTAGGACACATTCATCATTCACAAGTATTATGTAATGGGAAAGTGTTCATTCCCGGTTCCCCGGAACATCACAATTTTGGAGACGCCGGTCCGCACGGCTGGTGGGTCTTCCAAGAAGACTACGGTCGTACTTTCATGGATGGGGAGTCCCCTGAGTTCCGCGTAGTGGACACCGTGAACGATGTGCAAGAGGACAAGCACTTCTACCGAGTACGTACGGTAGCTGCCGGGGACGTTGTACCCGAAGGTATATCTGTCATTGCACCCACGCCGACTATCATCAAACAACGGGATACTCTCGCCGGGTTGGAAGCTGGTAGCGAAGCCATCCTGCAGACGTGGATGGCCACGAACCCGCCGGAGCGTGGTATTACCGTTGACCAAGCTTTTATGGTGGGGCGTGATCTTCTAACCGCGCATACCCCCACACAACTCACCGACTACCGTCTCACGGAACTAACACTAACCAACTTCTGTTGCTTCGCGCAGGCCACTGTCACCGTGAAGCCGGGTATATGTTTGATCACAGGGAAGGGGCGGGACTATCCGAGTAACGGTGCCGGTAAGTCTACTCTCGTGGGAGAGGCGTTGTTTTGGTTACTCTTCGGGCGCACGACCAAGGGTCTCGGGGCGGAGGACGTCATCCGGCGGGGTACCAACTCCTGCGCAGTGACGGGCGTGTTCGTGACGCCGGAAGGGCACGGTATGAGAACACTCCACGTTATACGGGAACGTGGGCCGAAAGGACATACACTCCGCGTGGAGCAGGGGGACGACGCCGCGCTCGGGCATGTGTGGGAGGCGGCGTCGGTGAATGACATGACTACCAAGCTCGGCACCTACCTCGGCATCACCCCGGAAATCTTCCAGAACCTGGCGTACTTCTCCCAAGAGAAGTTGGTGTTGTTTTCAGCGGCTACCGACGGGGACCGCAAGGACGTGTTGGCGGATTTGTTAGGGCTCTCCGCGTACCAAGACGCAGCGGTTACGGCGGGAACCACCCTACGTTTACTCAAGGACGAACGCATTGCTTTAGAGGCGCGACGGGACACACGCCAAGAAACCGTGGAACGTGACCAGCGCGCTGTGACTGAATTACGTAAGGCGCGGGATGCGTGGACGGATGCCCATTCGACGCGGCAACTCCAAGCGGAAGAACACTACAATATAGAACAGCAAACAGTATTGAATACCGGTGTCCGGGTAGACCGGCAGCGGGCGCATGTACTCGAATTTGCTAAGTGGTTGGAACAACGGGCCTTGAACCGGCAACCCCAACGCCGTAAAGTTCTTCAAGCTGAGGCAGCGGCAACAGCGGCAACAGCTGCGCAAGATAGGGTCCAATGGTTGATGAATGAAATAGAAACAACCAAAGCGTGCATCCTCAAAAACTTTCCCAGTCTCGAATTAGCCCGGACTACTATCGGCGCTCTTATGTCTCACGAAGAAGGTCTTGCTCAATATCGAGAGGCAGTTCAGCGTACTTCGGCCGCAATGACTATGTGCAAAGAACAGGTGGCCTCTGCATTAACCCTTGTCTCTGTTACAACCATAGCACTACAACAAGCAACCAATGCCTTACAGGAGGCGGAGGCTGCTACTACAACCGATGAATGTCCGACGTGTGGAAGGACTCTGGATGAAGAAGCGCGGCAAGCCATAGTAAACACTAAGGTTGCATGGGTACAACAAGCAAAAGCAGATAGTGTTACCGCCGAGGAGTCCTATCGTTCTTGTTGTACCATCCTCGACACCGTCGGTGTGTACGAATTTGAGCAGGCAACAGCTGCGCTGGTCGCCGCTGAAAAGAATGTAGACCAGCTCCACCAAGTACAGGGCCTCCTCGAAGCTTTTGATTTGAAAGAAGCAACACTCCGTAGTGACCCGGGTGTTGTTACCCAGGATGAATTTATCGAAGAGCGCCTGTCAGAAGAACTCACACAGTACCGCCTCTTTCTTAATACTCGGTTACGGCGGGCAGAGATCGCTGGGGCTGCGCGCATACGTCATCGAGCAGACATACTCCTACGGGCGGAAGGGGAGCGGGATCGGGTACGTGCGGAAGAGAACCTATATGAGAAGACACATGCCGCTGCCCTGGATGATGTACTTGAGGCCAAGGCACAAGTCCTTATTTGGGATAATGACCTCGCAGAGAAAAGTATAGAGGCGGCCATCTATACCTACTGGCAGCATGGGTTCTCCAAGCAAGGGTTACAGTCCCTCCTTGTGGAAGAAATAGCCGCGCGGTTCAACCAACACCGAACACGCATCTTCCCCGTCCTAACAGCAGGTGTATACGACGTACAGTTTGCCACTAGGTCTCGTACAGGGAAAGGGGAGTGGCGGGAGCGTACCGAGTTCGTCATCCACGAACACGGTAAGATCGTACCCTATGCCGGTCTCTCCGGGGGCCAGCGCCGGCGGGTAGACATTGGGGTGTTGCTCACCCTCATCTCCGCCGTGGCGGAATGGATGGGAACTCCCGGGGTGTTCGGGGTGTTGGTGTTGGACGAGGTATTTGAGTTTCTTGATGGTAGTGGCTCCGAGGGATTACTCGGGGCGCTAGACCAAATAGCAACACGCATCCCGACTATCTACGTGATCGATCACGGCACGCATCTCCAAAGTGTCGTACCCAGTATTCTTCATGTGGTGCAGGACGCCACGGGTACCTCGGCCATCATCGAGTAAGGTGCTTTTGAAAATTCCATTGGTATGTCTCCGTCGTCTCTGTACGACGCTTCAACCAGAAACGTCAACGTCCAATGCTGCGGAGTACGTGAATGAATTGGCCTGATGCTACGAACGCCACCTTTGAACTTGTGGGAGCGGTCCTCATGTGGTTGAGTGTTCGTGAACTTCGTCATGACAAAAAAGTACGGGGCGTGTACTGGCCGGCCTGGGCTTTCTTTGCAGCCTGGGGCTGGTGGAATATTGTGTACTACGGCCCCGTCCTTGGGCAGTGGTTGTCGTGGTGGGCGGGACTAATAATGGTGGGTGCGAATACCGTATGGGTCATCCTGGCCATCCGTTACCGAAAGAACTGATGAGTGGAAAAGGGAGTAGAACACGACCGTGTCTTGTACCGCGGGCAACGTACGAAGTAAACGCCGAGGCACTCGATTGGAACAATAACAAGGGAGACACCAATGACCGCGAAAAAGACGAAGACCAAGAAGAAGAAAACCAACCGCAGCAAGTCCAAGGGTAACGCCTTTGAGTGGGTATGCGGGCGCATGCTTTCCAAGTGGTTGACGTTAGGGAAAGACCAGTCGCAGCTCGTACCTTCCCGGGGGAGTGGGGGTTGGAAGCGGCGCACGGTTACGCATACGGGGGACCTCGCGGCAGAGGGATCAGACGGGGAGTACTTCCGTAATCTCTTCGTGGTCGAGTGCAAGCACCGGAACCAAGACCTTCTCTGGCAGCTATTCACTCAAACCCCCGGGGAGAATATCCAAGGCTGGTGGCAGAAGCTGACGGCCGAGGCGGCGGCCTGTGATGAGTACCCAATGCTTATCGTCCGCCAGAACAACCGCCCCATTCTGGTGGGCCTGCCCCGTGCTTATGCCAGATTCGTAGCGCGGGGGGAACCCTTCATCACCTACAGTGGGCACGGCGTTGCCCTCGGACTGGTTCGCTGGGTGGATTGGCAACACTGGTCCCCTGACAAACTCTTACATGGAGACGGACTCAAATGTTTACAGTCAGCCGCAGTATAGATATCGACGCGGGACACCGTGTCCCGTTCCATGCCTCCAAGTGCCGGCACCTGCACGGCCATCGTTGGAAGGTGATCGCCATCGCCGAGGCGGAGGAGACAGTGGACTCGGCAGAGGGTGCCGCGGACAGTGGTATGGTGGTAGACTTCGGGGTTTTGAAACAGGTCTTGATGGAAGAAATCAACGACGTGTTTGACCACCGGTTCCTACTGTGGCAAGAAGACCCGCTCGCCGAAATCCTTCTCCGGGCAGGCACCGCCGAGAGTATTCCCCCGGCGGCCTTCTTGGAATCAGAAGAGGTGACAGGCCCGAACCTAGCCCGGCAGGACCTTGAGGAAAGCATTGTGGTAGTTCCGGTCATCCCTACGGCAGAAGAACTAGCCCGGTACTGGGCGGGGTTAGTAGCGCCACGTCTCCGAGAACTCTCCGGGGATCGGGTGTCCCTTAAGCGTCTGGACGTCTGGGAAACCCCCAACTCCTGCGCTAGCTACGAGCTTGCCTGGGAGCCGCGGCTGTAGGGGGAGACCGTACTGCCCCCGTACAACGTTGACACCAGTTAACCGCCCACCTGCCTGCCCCCCAGTGTGTTCGTCCCGTACGGACGCACTGGGGCTTCTGGTGCCCTATTGGGGAGGTTGGGGGAGGTTGGGGGAGCCCATGCCCCCACCTGCTCCGTAGCATCTGGAGTTTCCAGGGCATCTAGACCTTCCTGATCCCTCTTGATCGCACAGCCCCAACCCTGCCCCGTTTGCTCCGTAGCATCTGGAGTTTCCAGGGCATCAGACCTTCCTGGATAGTCCCCCTCGAAAATAGCCACATTGCCCGAGAGTTTTATTATTCAATTTTCTTCATGGTTATAAGTACTGTAAACACAAGCACTTACAGGATCATTTTATTAGACGGATCTCCGCAAAACCCTTGCGTCGTTGCGGCCAATGCCCCATATTGTATTCAACGAAAGGACACGCAATGACCACCACCACCCGGACGATCCACAAGACCTGCGGCGGATTTGCCATCACCGCAACGAACGACGGTGCCCCGATGTGGGAGTGCCAGAATTGCTCGGTCGTGTGGCCCCGGCGCGTATTGGCCTCCCGTACATTGGTAGACGCCCACGGGTTGCAGATGACTCCCCGCCAGGTCCAAGCCATTGCCCGTATCCGGGCCGAGGGGTGGGCACGCAACACCAACGGCGGCCTGAGCGAAACGGAAGAGAAGGAATTCATCGTGACCTACCTACGCAACGGCCGGTCCCGCCCCACTGGGGAGCGCCTGTCCGTGGTGGCGGCGTACGGCAACCCCAACGACGAGGGAACACTTGCCGCCATCATGTGCCGGGACCGTGGCCACTTCTTCATTAGCACCGGGGGCGGGATTGAAATCGCCGGCGTCGGTTACGGCGAGGAGTATAAGGGCAAGGTCCGAGCCGCCCGCCGCTACCCCCTCATTTACGGCTGGCACTAAACTAACAGGCCGGCACAGCCGACAGGGAGCATCCAACCCCCTGGCCCCTTTTGGGTCAGGGGGTTCCTCTTTGGCCCGTATTTGGCCTGTAAGGTAGGAACAGTTCTACCTTCCCAGGTACCTGCCCGACTGTCGTTCTGCGCACCTGGACGCAGGACGGCCCCACGCCTGAGGCTTATGGGGTGGGTTGGCCCTGGGAGAGGGGGAGGTTGCCGGTGGGGTGGGATTCGAACCCACGACACACGGTTCACTAGACCGCAGCTCTACCACGTTCGCGACCTCTGAGCTACGCCACCGGCAATCCTACTGGAACAAGGGTATCCGAAATCGGAAAAGGGTGACCTGCACCGCCGGCCCGCAGGCTACGGTCCCCGACAAGGTGGTAACACAGCCCACCCCGGCATTGACTTCGAAGGCTAGGGCGAACCATGGAGGTGGACGGAGGAGTGCCCGGGCGCTATCCCGCTCGGCGGTTAACCGGCCACGTAGGATCCCCGCGCGGGCCAGGGCGCTGTCGTGAATTGCCTGCCGCTTAGTGCAAGTGGTGATCTGTTCCTGTGCATTGGTCAGCTGTACTCCGCAAGTGTTCAGCGACACTTCTGTGTGAGTGAGCGCATTTTCTAGACCCCGTACTAAGGCGGCAGCGGGAGCGGGTATGGGTACTACCTCCGCGGCGGCCCGGAGGGCGTCGAGATCAGTAACAGCTTCCACGCGGGCACTATCCTGGCTAGCCGCAACACCCGTGAGAGAGTCCGCCTTCTCCTCCAAGGTATCTTGATGGGCGATTAAGGTAACCACCAGCCCCGCCCAAACGGTACTGTCCGCTGTGTACACCGCCGCCAGGGAGTCCGTGATCACAACCTGTGTCTCGAGGGCTTGGCGGCGGGCCTGCCACTGCCCCCATTGGTTAGCAAGATGCAGCACGACACCAACGACGACAGCCACGAACAACCAATACACGACCCGTTCTGTACGGGCAGTCATTCCCCAACCTCCAAAGCATCTACCCATCGGACGAACATCACGTTTGGATTTTCCTTGTGATTGTAATGCCGTTCGAATACACCCCACCCTTCGCGCGATCCTTGCACCCCCGTATTCCCCTCAATGGTACTGTACTTTCGGGAGGAGGGTGCGGCGGTAACTATCCCAATGTGACCGTACCGTTGCAGTGATGGGTAATAACGAAGCATCAGGTCCCCGGCACGGGGAAAGGCAGTAGCGTGTTGTTTGTCCTCCGCCCACTCGGCAATGACTTGCACGCTCACCGTCCTAGGGACAGGCCACGTGAGCCCCAATGCCAACTGCCCCACTAGGGACACGAACCCAGCACACCACGGTGCACCCTTCACACCCACAGGAAACGGTTCCCAAGCCCCGGGGAGCGCGTTGAGCAGACAGAAGTCAATCACCACACCACGGTTAGACCCGGGAGGGGTCTCTCTGACATCTAAGAAGCGTTGGGCTTGGTCCAGGAGAGCGGCTACGGGGTTCATCGTGTCGCCTCCGTACCGGGGTGTTCTCGATCGGACTCTTGCCGCCGCTTCACAGTGGCCGCTTTAGCTGAAGCGGCTATGGCCTGACCCACCTTACCTATTTGAGGAGCCAAGTACTGTCCAATACGGGGACCGCCCGCCCACGCCGCTAAGGCAAGGACAACAGTACCGAGCATTGTGTAACCCTCAGTCCGGGTGTTAGTCGTACCGGTTGCGTCCAACACTACAAGGGCCAACGCCACAAAAAGGGTGAGCCAAAAAGCACACCGGGCGGTGGACCAGCCGCCTTGTTCGTCTCGTAACAAACTCATTAGTCGTACCTTTCCGTTAGAAGTAAGCGGTAGCGACAGCCGGCGCCCCAAACACCGCTATGCGCTTCACAGGATTGAATCGTCGGAAGGAGACGATATGGTGTGTGTGAAGACTGCCGCTATTGTTCATTTCTTTTTCTTGTTGGGGACGGGACGATACCCCGGCGTTACTTGCGACCTTCCCGTTATATTCATCCGCTGGACACGAACCACTTCCCAAGCACCAGTCGCAAGGGCGACACGTAAGGATGCACGAACCCAATTACCCCCACACCCTGTCGCTACCTCTAATTCTTTGACGGTATAAGCGCCATTGGTGTCTGCAGGAGTCCGTGCTTTCGTTTTCAGCAGATGCGTAAACTCAGCAAGGCGTTGTTGCTCTATACTTGTGTTCATGCTTACACACTCCAGGATCTGAGTACTTGACCTTCTCTACCCAGATAGTACTTGAACCACTCACTACGTATCCGCCGCAGGCTACCCTCTTCCGTGAAACGCAGCTCCACAATCCAGAAACCCAAGTGGGCCTCGAGGGCGCGCTTCCGCATGAACGGGGTTTGCCGTTCCATGCAGCCCGCTTGGAAGGTGGCTACGTTCCGGATGTCCACGAACATAGCTTTGTGGTAGTGACCAATGACCAGTATGGTGGGCTTCTCCGCTCCGGAGTAGCTCTCCACGATCTTCTGTGGACGATAGCTCACGGCATAACTGGACCCACCACCCGGGTGAATAATACGCAACGTTGGACGCGCCTCGCTATCGTGTAAGATGATGTCGGCCTCATCCAACCCGAGGTACTTCATGTCCGGGCGGGCATACTCAATGAGCTTTCCAACAAGGATGCCGGCGCTCTTGAGGTAGTACCCCTCGTGGCATGTTGAGGAAGCAACGTGATGTGTGGTGATACCCTTTACTTGGGGCCATAGCCGTGCCAGGTTCGCCACGACGTTATCTACCCCCATCACATTGATCTCGTACTCCTGCCCGCGGTAGGTCTTCTCCCCATCTAACAAGTTGCCCGGGCAGTACACATTCTCGATGCCCTCCCGCTTGAACACGGCATAGGCCTCATGAAGTTCCTCCGTCATACTGTGGTGGTTGCCGATGTGGGTGTCGCTCAGAATCCCAAACCGAACTTCAGGGCCAAAGAAGTGTTCAACCGAAGCACGATGGGTAGGACTGAACCGGGAGAGGACTCCGTCGTGGACGTTGTATCCCCGCTGGGCCATGTCCCGTAACAAATCATCCGCTACCTCCAAGGACGCACTCAGGGCCTGAGCAATCTCTTCTCGGGATAATGTTTTGCGTTTGGCCAATAACGCCTCCACCTCCACCACGCCCGGACGTTCGTGTTCTTCAAGCCGGTTACGCAGTAGTACCAATTCCTTCTCCTGTGAAGTTACCGTGGACTTGAGTGTCCGGTTCCGTCGCGCTAGGTCTTGGTGTTCAACGAAACGCGCTGTCGTTTGTCCATCAGCAAACGTCTCGAGGGTTGGAGGCTTCTTCTTCCCTGCAGTGGTTTGTCGAGTGGTACGTTTCTTTGACTTGTCTATTCGCTTAACCATGAGTTAATGCCCTGCCCTTCTATGACGAAGGAGATTTTCCCGGGTGACCTTTGGGTAACCGCCTTCCCCTAACCATTGGAGTTGATCCTCCAGACGAATACGGTGGCTTGAGGCCTTATCTATTTGAGTCAAAATGGAATGAGGGAGGGCACACACTGTACACCCTACCCGCTTATCCTTCCCGAATCCCCGTAAGGATTCCACAGCACCACGTCGATCAGTTGGCATATACAACCTCCAAAAAGCTTACTCGTCGTCATCACTAGGACCAACCTCATCCTTCTTTTTGGAATCCTCCTCGAACAAAATACCGAGCACAATCAAGGAGGCATAGGACTCGGGATCGGGCATACCTTCCTGTTGCTTGCACCGGGGGCAGATGGAAGCCTTCTTATTGAGGTTGCGAATCACCTTGCCGATGGGCAAAGGCCAAATCTTGACGCTGCGTTCTTCTGTGAGAAGTTTCTTAGACTCATCGAGGAAGGCTTGCGGGTCGTCCAACTCCACCGATCCCAGATCCGCGCCGCGCTTGATGTTGCCGTCGTCGTCACGTGCCGCATGCGCCGTCATCAACACCTTGTGGGACTCTTGCGAATCCTCCTGGACCTCTCGGAGAGAACGCATCGTCATACCCACAGACAGAGCGGTTGCACTGTCTGGCATCCCGCGTTTCTCTGTCAACTTCGTTAACGCGACGTATGCCGAAACAAAGTCCCGCACTGTCCCAGTGATCTTAGTAGGTGTCTGCATTTATTCGTCCTCCTTTGCCTCGGTTGTGGTTTGGAAAAACACCAGGTTAACAAGTTCAAATGTATCGCCCACATCATAGTCCGAGCCAAACATGGTGTTTAGGTTATCGTGGGTGTCCTCCACCTTGAACGTACCTTCGACCTTGGGGCCGCGGCCATCCGGTAGCCACGCGTCCTCTTGAATATGCAGCTCTACAATCTTACTCCCCGGCGTGCTGCCTTCGTGGGTAGATTTGATTTTATAGACAAGCATTAGGTCGCTGACGCTTCATCCGCTTCCGTCTGTGCTTTCTCCGCTTTTGCAGCCGCAAGATCAGCACGCTTTTGCAATGCGTCAGCCACGCGCTGACGCTCATCCGTCAGGTCCATAGCGAATGCATCGCACAGCGCACGTACAGCCTCACGCGTACTCGCGCTGATCTGGGTCCCACGCAGATGTTCCTGCGCCGGCCGTGTGTCTGGTTGCATACCGTTGCCGAAGTCTGATGTGCCTACTTCCACACCATTTTGAATGATGGACGCGACCCGCGCGTCTGCATCGAACTCGATGTTCATGGATTCCGGTTTCATTTACATCCTCCCTTGGGGTAGTTGGGTTACTTCATTATTAGTAGTCAGCCAAAGTTATGTTATGTCACCACCAACACCTACGTATGGGCAGTGGTCATGTCGTACTTCGTTGCCTTTCTTTTTACACCGCTATTCCCACACAACGCCACTTATTCGTATCGTTGTCATATACGAGTGTCACCCCATCACCTTGAGTAAGAACGATACTGCTCGGTAACAACATTCTGTTGCTTGCGCTAGAGCCACCGGAGTTGTTGTTCAAGGTGATTGGGTTTACGCCAAAGTTGTATAGCATCAGCAAGCGACCAGGCCGACCACCAGCAAAGCCAGTGATGTTCGCTACACCGCCTATCGACTGCAAACGTTGTACAGTCGTTGTGCCTGTATTAACGTTGTTGTTTGCTCCGGTGGCCACTGCAATGGTACGTTCGGACACCTCAACATCATCTGCAAGATCAAGTATTCCCGCCAGACTTGTACGTCCATTAGCGTTTACGTCAAAGACGAATGAGCCACCCCCAGGTGCCACTCCTAGAATGGTTTGTGATGTCATTGCGACACGATCAGAGCCACTCTTTCTGAATCCTGAAATAAGCACCGCCGCACCACTACTGCCACTTGTACCTTGTAGATGTATAGCTGGCCCCGCTGTACTTTCAGAGAACGCCCATATTCCGAGACCACCCTGATTGGTGTTAGCATATCCAAAAGCAGCTATTACATCTGTTTCCACTAGTGCAGTCATGCCATGAGTTACACCAGCATCACGTAGGATTATGTTCACGGATTGGATATTTTGTTGTACTTGCGAACCAGCAATGTCTAACTGACCTTGAAAGATCGCGTCACCGTCTGCTTGAAGCTCAAACTTTGGATGCTTGATAAACGATTCAACACCGGTAGCATTCAAATCGATATAAATGGTACCGGCTGCATTCTGTAATAGTCCGGCCGTTATGGTTCCTGCGTTGATTGATAAAGCAGCCAGCGTTGGTGTAGCAATCATCCCAGCAAGCACGATACCGTCTACAAACGGGCGTGGCGTGTTGGATGGTGCGAGGGCAGAAGATGCCGAGGAATAAGACGTATCGCTACCACCACGGATCTTGTACTTGTAAGCGTAAGTTGACCCAATCTCTAAGCCACTGTGAATGAATGTCGCACCTGTAGTGATGATCGCGCTCGTCGTGTACCCGCCACCATCTATTGAGTAGTCGACGACAAAGGCTTCAGTAGCACCTAAGCTGTAGGCGCTCATGTCGATGAGCATCGCTTTGTAAGTCGCGGACACTACCGGGGCCGTAGTTGGATTAGGTGTTGGTGCCCCACTTAACCCACGGCCATCATGCACGTACGATGCGAAGGTTCCGTCACCTAAGTCTCCGGTTGCAACATCGCCTGCCGCAAAAGTTGTCTGGAAGGCTACCGGGACCCACTTGCTTCCATTGTACCTGAGTACGTCGCTTGTGTTCGGTGCTCCGCTGCTGTCAAATATGCCGAGGGAGCCGATGGTGAAGTCACCGGAAACGCGGCCCGTGCCGTTTACGTCAAGCTTGAACCCCGCGTCCGTCGTGGTGCCGATGAGGACATTGTTGCCAAGCGAGTTAATGACGAGCGGCAAACCTTCAAAAGATTGGATACGAAAGTACGCCCCTGCGTCCCATAGTTGTAGGTTGTTGAGCCCGCCCGAGGCCGCTGTGCCGACCTCAAGTTTGCCGCCTTGTGCGTGAACTATCCCACTCGCCGTGAGCGCACCCGTCCGTGCCGTGCCGTTTACGTCGAGCTTGAACCCTGCGTCTGTCGTGGTGCCTATGAGGACGTTGCCACTATCATCTATTCGCAGTCCACTGGCCGCCCCGGAATCGCCGCGCAGGTCGAGATAGCCATTTCCCGTGGTGCCCTGGAGATAACTACTGAACGTCCCTGTCGTGGCCGTGAGCGCGCCCATTGAGACGGCGCCTGAGAAGGTGGCGAGTGTGCTGCTGTCCGACAACATAAGAACAAGAGTATCGTTGCTGTAGAGTCCTAGTTTGTACCCTGTTGTGGCCCAGAAGGAAGCCTGTTTCACGCCGCTTTGGCCATCACCTAACCACCATGCTTGAGCGCCACCCGAGTCCGTACCTCTTATATAAGACTGATAGGCTACGTCACCTAAAACATTATTGGTATCCTTGAGCGTGAGGATGGGACTGCCGCTCTCGATGGTCATGCCACTCGCCGTAATCGCACCCACCCACGCAAACACGCCCGCGGTCGTCACTTCTCCAACAACCCCGCTATTCTGCAAGAACTGGAGTGCATGGTTTGTTATGGTACCAACCTGCCCCACTGTAGCCTTCGCGTACAAGGCGACCGAAGCACCCGCTGTTCGTGTTGCCTTATAACCAACAGACGCCGCCGCAGTAGACTCCACGATAACCGTAGGTATAGCTAATGTCAGCGTCCCATCGGCTGCCATAGAGAAGAACTCGTTGAAGGTGGCGAAGTCCCCCGCCACCGCGGTATTCTTCTGTATCCGGAGTTTGTCGTCCTCCAGCGTAATACCCCACAAGCCCAAGGGTAGGGTCTGGTCTGTCTCGTGTAAGCGGTAACGGGCAATGTCCGCCGCCACCTCTTGCTGCGCCGCGCTCATAATAGAGGGCGTAACATCCGGCGTAATGGTGTCTTGTACCCACACACTGTGTAGCCCTAAACTATTGACCGCCCGGATCTGTACATCCCAGGCTTCGTTCGAGATCGGGGATACATAGAACAACAAGTCGCTCTCGCCTGCCGGGCCGTAGCTATCCCACTCGTCGTCACCCTCCGTGTCCCGTTTGGCTTGGATTTCGTAGGACACTAAGAACGGCTCAACGGGGCGTGTCCATTCCACCTTGATCCGGATAACCCGCACGCCGTCTTGGCCGAGAATACTCTGAGGATCTTCGGCGGTTAGTGTCAACCCGGTGGGGGCAGCTACCGAGAAGGGGTCGGGTAACCCGGTGTCAGGGATAGTGGGCTGCGGGAACTGTTCGGACAGGTCGTAGACCGAGGGTTCATATTCCACCAACACCAAATCAATCGTGCCCTCCAGATGGTAGTTAGTGGCTAGGACCCAGAACGGCTTATCAGTCCAGTTAGGGGACGGGTGGGTAATGAAGACAACGTCCCCAATTTCCGCTTGGAGCAGTTCCTCTTTCGCTGTGAGTATGACGGCAATACCCTCCCGCTGCTCACGTACCACCACCATACCAATCTGTTGGGCGCGGAGGCGATCATCGGTGAACGGCAGGTCCATCGTAACGACATGTGTGTAATCTCCATCCTCCGCCAGGAACGGATTACTCTGGTCAACTTCCGGCCACCGTACGGTGTCCGTTTGATAGTCCCGCTCCGGGTCCACATAATTGACCATGACGGCATTAGGGATATCGCTGGACCCTGGTGTTATGTACTTCCAAGAGCCTTCCACCACATTAGACGGCGTGATAGACAGACCCGTAGCCGACTGCTGACGACGGATAAAGGTACGCCAGATGCCGCCGACATTGACGACCATACCACGGCAGGAAGTAGCTAAGTCAGACAGGTTATTCCGCAGAGCCTGACTTGTCAGTAATGCGCCGTTGCAAAGAAATCGTTTCTGTGTACTACCACCGGAGACTGGTGTTACAAGCTCATCCGCATAATCGGCGCTGGCTTCCAAAACTATATCGTCAATATCCGCTGCATCCTCGCCGAAACCATAAATAGGCGCCGTGAGATAATCTCGTAAGACGAGTAAGGGGTTCGCGCTCCACGCTGTAGTCGAGGTGCGGGGGTCAAATACCTTTTGCCCGGTGATAACCGCATTGACTCGAGGAATGTTGGCGCCAAAGATATCCGGGTTGTACCATAGCATCAGAACGGCGTAACATACAGACCGGCCACGGGAAGTAGTCGGCCAAGCGGCAGGGCCTGGGAAGATGCTATTCAGCTGCGAGTCTACAGCCTGTGAATCGGACCCGAGGTGAACAATTACCCGGAGGTGATCGGACTGGTGTATATCTTCATCGTCGTCAATGGCCGTATTGAAAGGCGCCTGTACGCCGCCGGCGTCCGTCCACGCTAGACGATCGTCCAAATAAATTTCATCAACAGACTCAACCCCAGTACCGTCTTGTGAACCGTGGGCAAAGGCGCATACCAGAACAAGGCGTTTCCTATTCTGACTACCTGCGTCTACGCGAATATCAGCAAAGATAGAACCTACGCGTGTCTGGCCGTAAATGACAGGCAGGGCCTCCCGCGCCCCAGTGCGGTTCTCAAGGACGGCCCCTTGTTTCTCGTTGAGATTCCGGGCGCCTTGGAGGGCATTGTAAATCATCCCAACACCCTGGGCAGAGATAGCAAAGGCCAAGCCCCACTGTCCGGTGGTTATACCAACAATACCACCACCAACAGTGAGGACCACCCCGCCAATAATTTGACCGACTTTACCCATCGACGCCCTGCGCCTCCGTTGGGACTAACTGCTCAAATAACCATGCGCGTTTGGGCTGGGCACTATCAGCCTTCATCCACTGCACACCCGTTCCTTGAGAACAACCAACGACAACGGGCTCCACATAGACGCCAAACGCCGGCCACTGACGGCCGTCAACTTCTTCTTCGCCAAGTAGGAGAATACTTCCCATGGGCCAATACGTGCGGTGTTCTAATGCAAGCTCCCGCGCCCCCCACTGCGGCATAAAAGCAGCGAGGCCCCCTCCTAATAGAACACGCTGCCACGCCTCCGCAGCGAGACGCAGCGTTAACCATGCGCCCGGAATGCCCGCCCCACGTACCGCCGCTTCTCCAAATTGCACAACCAATGCCGCCACAGCTAATGCTGCACAATCCGTATGCCCCCAAGAGTACGGCTGCTCCCTCACATCTCCCGCCCAAACGAGTAAGTCTGTACGCCAGGTTCGCTGGCGGTAAGAAAGCTGTACTGTGTTCCCTGGCATACTATGTATTGACTGTTATGTTAGGACCGTCACCACGCTCATCATCACTAGGTATTCCTCCCCCCGTACCTCCGGGTCTACCTCCGGCGGGGGCCGTAGTGCCCCAATACAGTTTCTTGTTGGCGAGGGTGGGTGTATGTTGAAAAAAAGTATCGTCTACATGGTACTGTTGATGTGAAGCGAGGTTACTTCGAATCCCACGAAACTCCCTAACACTTAACCGATGCCGAATCCGTGTACGGATAATAGCGGTCTTAGTGCCGCGGTTAATCTTTTCCTCAATTACATAAGCATCAAGCTGCAGACCTTTTGTCACCAAAGGAATGGTACCTATTACAGTACCCAAATCTTGGTCAAGTACAGCCTGCCAAATTTGCACAGTACGACCACGGTAGTCCTGTCCAAGCAACACAGCCGTGATTGCTTGGCTTACCCCACTCAGAATCAATTCAGCGCCGGCGCCTTTAAGATCCCCCGATTGCTCAATGCCGGGTATGTGTAGGCTACCGCCAACAGCCTCCCATGTCTGGCTGTCCCACTCCAAATCCCGACTCCCAGTCGTGAAATACGTGGTACCGCCCGAGAAGTTGATAGAGATAAGGAACACCTTCTCCACGCCAGCTTCGGCTTGCAACGCCGTAATCAGGGCTCCACTTAGGTTTCTCATATCGACGGTTGCTCACGCCACAGAATGGTCAACCCCGGCAACACAATACCATTGGACTCAATGTCCGGGGGTGTAACGTCTACGGCAACGGCCTTGAAGAAGATAGCGGAGGCGTCTACTTCCACGGCGCCACCGTTGCTTGGGCTATTACCTACAAAGATTGGAGGGTGAATTGGGATAGAGGCAAGACCACCACTGTCCACATCCACAGTCCCTACCACATCAAACACCAAATTGATCCCCGCGAACTGTATGATGTCTCCATAGAGTAACCAGCCTGGAACACTGGTTGGGCCATTGGCGATATCAATAGTCGCACCCGTCTGGTTGGCACCAGTCACAGTCGGTGACCCACCGCCCACACCAAAGTTGACCTTGAAATGAGGGTGTTGAATATCCCAAATTATCTTCTCACGTTGGGACTGATTGATCGCCGCCATAAGCGCACGACCTATCTGTGTATTCAAATTGATCGCCGAATACACCTCGGACCACATACGCCCTGCGTTATCAAAAGCACGAAATTGACCCTTACCCGACTGCCCCCAATTTTGAAAACCGGAAGGCATCAGTGGGATCGTGGTAAGCCGTGAGGCTTTATCCCGTGGGAATACCGGGCTCATCGCTGTATCGCTCCTTGCAAGATGGCTGAACGGCTCAGAGCCTTAACAACGGGGGCTACGAGCGCCCCCTCGTTTCGTTCTGCAAACTCTTGAAAGCTCAGGGCGTCCATAGCTTGAATGGTGACTGAGACGTTGGCGCCTCCACTTCCACCACCTTCACCCACAGCCAATTTCATCGGGCTGATAGACAACCCTGCTCGCCCAGCCATCACTAGTTCCGGTCCTGCTTCACCCACTAACGCCATCCGCCCACCGCCCAAGAACCCACCGCCAGCAAAGCCTTCCACACTACCACCCAATGCCTTGAAGATGCCGGAGATCAGCATCTGCCGTCCTAACCGTACAAGATCCTTGATGGCCTGATCAACAAAGTTACCGAAGGCGCCCTCCGCGCCTTGGGTAAATTGCAAGAAACTATCGAGGGCGCTCTCCGCGGTGCCCTTCAGTTGCTGCCCAAACTCTTTGCCCTGTTCAGCAGCTCCAGCTAATGCTTCGTCCGCTTGTTTTACGGCTAAGGTGAACTGCTCCTGATCGATACGGCCAAACAAGAGATGTTCTCGTAACTTCAGAATAATCGCATCATACCGTTGCGTAGGTGTTTGGAGGGCCTCGATAACTTGATCGGCTTCCTGTTGCGCCGTCGTTAATGCCTCCTGTGCCGCTACTGTCTGCGAAAGATTTTGTTGCAGCTTAAGATACTCTTGTGCTAACTGCCGTACCGTTTCTCCATTCGGTCCCACCACTGCGTCAAACTCAGCACCAGCCATAATGAGGTCCTGTACCCCGGCTTCTAACGCCAACGCCCGCTCTCCCGCCATGTCAAACGATGACCCTAACAATGCCGACATCCGTGCCACACCCACCAAAGAACTCTTCAACCCAACGATAGCATCGTTCAGTACCAACAACGGATCGACGGTGATGGTAGGTATAACGACCGGTGGGACCACTACCTCACCACCCTCCCCACTTGCCGCAGCTATTTCTCGCAACACATCACGGTGATTTTCAAAGACGCTAATGGACTCACCCATACGCTGGGCTGCCTCCCGAAAAGCAACACCCTCCTTAAAGTTAGCGGCAATAATCTCGGTCGAGGCTAGGATCAACAAATCCCGTTGCCTATGCTTTAACCGTGTGATTAAGGCAGTCATCCGCTCAACAGTCACCCCCGCTTGTTGAGGAGACATAAGACGGAGTTGTGCCTTAAATGCTCGGTTGGCATCCTCAACAGCCAAAGTCGATTGCTTCGCTGCCGCCTTCGCCCGAAGGTACCCTACAGCCAACGCCGCTAATCCTGCAATGAGCAACCCAGTAGGAGATATGACAACACGTAGAAGCGTCAGCGCCCGAGTACCTGCTACCGTTGGTATGAGCATCAACCGCATAGCCTGCGTTGCCTTTCCAATCCCAATCGCCAACCCACCCATAACAAGAAGCCCCGGACCAGCGACTAACATGAGACTCACTAAGAGAACTCCAAATTGTTGAAGCACTGGGCCACCGTCAGTGAAGACCTGAGTAAGCGCCTTCGTTCCACGCGCCAAACCCTGAAGGGCCGGAACCACTACAGGGATCAAAACGTTCCCAATGTCTAACAACGCCTCCTTAACGATGACCCACGCTTGTGCCAATTTGAATGCTGGTCCCTTAGAGGCCTCAAAGGCTTCGTCCACAATACCGACGGAGTTCGCCACATCATTCATCACCTTATCCACGGTGGCGCTATCTTGCGCCAACACATTCATGGCACCACGCAACGCACGAATGTTAGGGATGATCAGAGCCAAGGCATCCTCGTTGCCTTCGAAAGCCTTATCCAACAAGCGCAAAACGTCTACCAGCCCAGTGGGACCCGTAGCCATCTTCCGCAAATCGCCCATGGTTATACCCACCTTAGCCAAAGCCGCTTCGGCCTGCTGCGATGGCTTGAGGAGGGTGCTTAGGATAGAGTTCAACGACGTGGCTCCCTCAGCGGCCTGTAGACCAGTCCGGGAGAACACCGCTAGGATGCCTGCTACTTGTTCAAAGCTGACCCCCATCTTAGACGCTGTCGGGAGCAGCCGTCCAATAACCGGAGCCAAGGTTTCCGTCTCCAACTTACCAGCACGTACCGCTGCCGTAAGAATCTCCGTGGCACGTTCAGCGGTAATGTTGGCTATTCCGTAAGCATTCATGGCAGACGTCGCAGCGTCAGCCAAGACAGCCACATTCCCCATCCCTGCCGCAGACGCCTTAAGCGACGCTTCGAGGGTGGTTAAGGCGGCATCTCCCCGCAGGCCGGCGGACGTAATGAAGAACAGCGCGTCAGCCGCCTCCCCTGCGGACTTGGCGTACTGTACACCCAACGCCCGCACCTTGTCCTTCCACCCGTCTACGACGTCGGCGTTGACACCCACCAACCCCACGATCTTCCGCATGGAGCCATCGAAGTCTGCCGCCATCTTAACAGCCGCCCCACCAACCAACAACGTCGGCAACGCAACCCGTGTAGTGAGGGTACGTCCTACCGATTGCATACGCCGGCCAGCCTGTTCCATAGCGCGTGCAGCACCAGAGAGTGACTTCGTCAACCTGACAGAATCACCCTCTAGTATTACCCGTGCCCGTGCTAGTACAGTCATCTCATGTATCCTCACGCTGCGGTGAGAGTGTGGTATCCCCGGCGATATGGGCATTCACCTTCTTAGCCCATCTACCCATGTGCTTTTGACCCTCCTCGAGGGACATATACTGCGCAGCAGTACGTGGTACTTTGAGGAAGTCCCCAGGGCGTACTAACCGTGTTCCTCTTTTCCGGTGCACATTGATGATAGTAGCGGCGACCAATCCCGCCCGTAAATTCGCCTGTCGTTCGTACCGTTGGCGGGCCTTGAGTACTGCCATTACTTCTTGTTGCGTGGAATCCCAGAACAACTCATTAGGCATCCCCGCAGCGATAGCCTCCGCCCAGAAGGCTAGGTCTCCGTCTTCTTCACGCTGTCGTCGTTTGGCTTCGACACTTCGGTTTGGCCCACGTCCGGTTCCGGCGTGGGCGCCTGAGGGTCCGGAGTAGGGGCCGGAGGTGGGTCCCCTACCTCCATCAATTCGTGTGTAACAGCCTCCGGGAACATTTTGAGAAGGGCGGCCGCCCCGGTCGCTTGAGTCACCGCTTCGACAACCTCAGCGATATGTTCCAAGTCCACTAGGTCTTCTACTTCTTCCTCCGTCAGACGGGGGCGAAGCCCGTACGATAAGAGCTTCGCCAATAAATCCCCCATGACGTCAGCAGACAGAACATCCTTCCCCACCTCTTCACGGAACCTCCGACGATCCCGTAAAGAGAACCGCAGTCGATACTCTTGACCACCCAGGTTGAGTAGAACGCCCGATATGGGCGTCGGTAGCTTATTAGTCTCCGGTGTCATTGGTTTAACCCTCCGTCACCGCGCTGGCCACCTTGATCGTTGCCGTCTGTTCGGCCACACTGTCGTCCACAAGGTCCAAATCTCCAGCCGGCGGTGTGGTGACAAACCCGTCGAACGTGTACGTGCGTGAGCCCGAGGCTGTGGTCGCGCCGACCGGGAGTGTGATGATACACTCCACCACCGGGTCGGCGGCATCGTAATTCGTCTCGAGTTCCAACTGCCCTTCGTCATCCGGGTTATGCCGGAAAGTCAACTCTACTGATCCACCTTCCCGCAGACCCGCCAGATACGTACGGTCAAACCCCGATTCCGTATCCGTAGACTCCGCAGAGCCCCGCTCCCTGTCGGGAGTACTCAATCCAATGAGGCCGCCTACCTCTACCGAATTGATACTGAACGTAGTGCCGTGAGGCAAATACTTTCCCATTTGATGTCCCTCCTACGTGTGTTAATTACTGCGCCGACAATAGCGCAAAACTAATCGTATGCTCTGGTCGCCCTTTATCATCGAACCCACTAAATACCGGTTCAGGTGTAAGAGCCCGTACCCGCAGGTACGTCTTACTTCCCACAGTGATGTTCCGTTGCCCGTGTAATGCATCATGGATGGCCTGCGCCTGATCAAACGACGCATCACCATCCCACGCACCGGCCCGAACGGTCACCAACACCTGCGGGTCCATGAGCGCGCTATCCCCAATGCCCGCACTCTCAGCAATCTCCGGGGAGGCCCCCCCGTCTTCAGTTAATACCACTAGCTGGTCCCCTACCCCAGTAGCGACATCCGTCATCTTTCGGCGGTGTGTTAAGGCCCACTCAGTAGACCCACCCGCCAGTCCTTCGTCCACGAGGTATGTATACACATCCGATACAACACCCATGGTTTACCCACCTCTCCCAACAAAGCTAGAGAACCCAGACTTGGCAGTAATTCGACGACCCTTCTTTATTAACCGCCGCCGCCGACCCCGTCGTTGTGCCGCTCTCTGCCTAGCGATAGCTTCAAACTCCCTACGTAATGCATCAAGCGCAGCCTTGACACTAGCGCCATTAGCCGCCCACCGGTCCAACCCACGCACCAAATACCGCGCTTCCCCCACCCGGTGGCGTAACGCAGTATTCTCATGCTGCGCTAATGCATACGGGGCAGCGGCCCCACCAAAAGACAACGTGACTTCATCGTTCTTAGGCCCCTCTACTCGCCCACTAGACCGAAGGGTACCTGTGGCTACGGGAACACCGGCACCTGGACGGGCAGCCTTGACGTCCAGCATGATCTCCTCGCCAATACGTCGCAGGCCAGAGATGTTCTTTTCCCCTAACTGGTGCCCGGCCGATTCGATCTTATGCGCAGCTGCCCGAAAACTTGCCTCTGTAGGTCCACGGGCCATTCGTCATTCCTCCTGCTGCTCCACCAAACCATGCACAGCCGTCAGTAACTCAGTATGCTGTTTCGCATCCCGCGCAGCAGCCCCGGCCCGCCGGTTGGTGTCGTCCATATGACGTTGTATCTCATGCAATGTGTCGCGGCTGTTATCCCGCACATCAATGAGTGTACCCTCCATTCGCTGGGCAGTTTCGCGAAGACCATTCATACCGGATCGTAACCCGAAAAAGGTCCCCGCACCCGCTCCTAACAGAGGGCCAACTACCGCGGCCACCGCGGCAACGACCATTAACGTTGATGGATCTGACACAGATTGCATTTTATTCCCTCCTACACCGTACCCGTCGGTGGATGCGTTGTGCATCTCGGCCCTTAACGTCTTTGACTTGCACCACGATATACGTCGTCGAGGAGTAAGTCACACGATCCCGCTGGTCCGGCAACACGGCTTCCTTCTCAGGTACCCAAATAGTTAGCTCTGCTTTGATGTTCGACCCATCCGAATCGACCACCATCTTATCTTCCCGCTTTACCCGTCCATCCACCTCCACCTCAGAGTCGTAACTGGGAGCACCCTGATGATCTACCCCCTTATACACTTCCAAAGTAAAAGCTTCCAACGTCACCCACCGGGACAGCACAACACTGCGTGTCATACTTCCGCAGCCTCATCCTGATAAGTCTTCCCGGCCCGGTACTTCACAGAGCGAGCGGTACGTGGTGCCATGAACTGTGCCCGCACCTTCCCGGATGAATCGAACGCTGCAGCATTACGCAAGTAGTCCGTCAACTCCGGGTCTACTTGGTACTGTTCGGAGATGTCATCGAACTTAGCGGACCGTAGCCCGAGGTCGCGGAGCCTTATAAGGCTGCACGCGAGGTAGCGTTCAATCATCTCCAGGATGGTGGCCGACATACCTTCGCCGACCAACTCCTGCGTTACCCACACATTCGCATCGACGATGAACTGCACAAGCTGGGGGGAACTTAGATCGGTGTCGAGGACCAGTAAAACGGCGGCTTCAGTCGTCCTGGTCGCCATTGACAGGCTCCTCCACGCCTTCGGTGTCCTCCTCCTGCGTACCGTCCTCCAACCCAGCTTCCGGCTTTGGTGTCGCCCATACAAACGTCCGAGCCAATTCGGCATTCGGTCCCGTCGGGTACAACTCCAAGTACCGCGACGGTGTCATCTCCAAAGGCCACCCGGGAAACTTACTACGCTCCGGTACTTCAACCCCCAAGGGTGTACGTGCCTTCGGGGGGTGTTCATGCAAAAAGATACGCGAAGCGTCCGGGAGTGCACACAGCTTGTAAGCCCTACGTCGCAACTCCTCGGCGGTCGGTACATTTACCTCCCCACGCTTCCACCGCGAACCGTCGGCACGTGTGAATGCGGCCCCTGTATTGCGATAAGCCTGCATCGTGTCTTACTCCTCCGGTGCTGGCGGTTGCTCCTCAACAAGCCGGAGGGCTAAAGCCGCACGCGGTCCTTGGGGATATAACTCCAAATACCGTTTGGGCGACGTACTCAAATCCCAAACGTTATCCGGGGTAGCCTCTTCGTCCTTGGGAGACACCGCGTCCTTCGAAGGTGCCTCTTCTTTCGAAGGTGCCTCCTCTTTGGAAGGTGCCCCATCGTCCGTGTTTTCCACTCTCGGCGTTGGGTCCTGGAGTACGATGCGCCTCCGCATCCATGGCCGACGTTGGAGAGCTTCGTGTTCTCGTTCCGTGGCTTCGAAAGTCGCCCCGGGAGCGACCGCCTCACAATTAGACGGCCGCCTCCAGAGTGAACTTCCCACGTTTCTATACGTAGGCATCATCTACCCCTAGGAGAGGTGGACGATTCCGTGGACCGCCGTGCCAGCGTCATTTTGAATGGTCTTGATGTGCGGTCCCGCCACAGTCAAAACGCGGAAATTTGTCACAAAGGGATTTTTATCCCACTGAACTGTCGTGATGGCCTGCGCCTCCGACAAGTCCAGCACATCCTCGGTCAACTGAACGAGAATGACATTGTCATCGGCGAGGGAATCGAGCGGCCGCACCGCGTCGATATCCACAAACGCAGTGATGCGCTCCATGAATATCCGGTCGCCTTTGCTCGTGCTGTAGTCGTCCTGAAGGACGCCCCAGTAATTCTTCGGGACGTACAACGTGAACGGACCAAACAAGCTTACCGCATAGGCGGCATCCAACATCGACCGAACATCGTCGATAATGGTCGCACCAGACGCATCCCAATTCGTACCAAGGGAAACTTCCAGACGGCTTGCAGCGTTGACGAGACCAGGGATTGTGTTGCCATTGGGGCCGTTATCCAGCCCATTGACGAACAGATCCTGGAGCTGATCACGAACCTTACGCGCAGCCTGGCGCGCGGACGTGGTGTCCAAGGGTTCACCCCGTGTGCGGGAGGCTTCCAACTGCCGCCAGCTGATAGAGAAATCCTTCGAAATGACGGGCACCGGAATAGTGTCTTTCAAGAAGGACGGACGGTCCCTCTGCGGAGACGTATCGCCGTCAAACGATACCTGCGCTCCGTCAAAGTCTTTCAGACGCTCCGTAACCCGCAACATGGTTCCCAAGCTGACCTGGGTAACCAGTCCCTTCGCACGAAGGTCGTCGACGAGGGTAAGACGTTCACGCAGCACCTCATTGATCCGCTGATCGATCATCTCCCACTCGTCTTTCCGAAGCGTGGCGTTAACCGCGATCGGATTCGTTTCGTTCTGCGCTTGTACCGGCCGCAGCTGGGTGAGGTCCAACACACCCCGTGACAGCAAGTCCTCTGCGCCAATCAATCGATACATCTGTACTTCCTCCCAGTGTTGGGTGGTTGGTTACTTACGCAACCTCGACCTTGATTCGCGCATGCGCACCACCGGCCGACGTGGCCGAGTTGTTTTTGTCTTCGATGGCCCACGCTATGATGGAATCCTGCTGCGCTTCGGTTTCCACAACCTTTAGGGAACCGTCACCAGAACTCATGAGCTGCGACCCGACGGAGGCGTTCTCACCACCATCGAGAAGGGCGTATACTTCCGCACCGGGCGGAAACACCCCGTACTGCACCGTATCGCCAGAGGCGTAGGCATCATCGATACCTTCCCCAACGAGATCGTTCTCGAGGGCGAAAGCCTTACGCCCAGGACCAGCCTCCGTTGCGTGCTTCCGCAAGTCGTTGGTCCCACCGAACTCGATGAGCATGCCCGGCGTGATTGCCTCCGAGGCTTCCCCTTCCTTGCGGACGTGGTCACCTTTCAGCGTGATCGTGCTGGTCATTTACTTATCCTCCTGGTTCTGCGCCGGCTTGTCCTTCTCCCAATACGCCACGGGAGACATGAACTGCGCCTCCGACTCGTTCTGAGCGACCTGCGGTCCACCACGACCAGCGTAGTGTGCACCTCGGCTCATCGCCCGCAACTTACGCAACTCGTCCACCGGCTTCGCTTTGAGTTCCTCCTCCACGAACGGTACAGACTCGTTGGCTGCCAATTCCGCGATCAACGCCGTCCGTTCCCGCTCCTGCTCGGCGCCCGCCGGAGCGGTCACCTTCTGCAGTTCGGTAATGGCGTCGTTCGCCTTCTGCAGGGCGGTGGCTTGGTCAGCTACCGTCTTGCGCAGGTCCTCCACCTCCTTGGTCTCCCCCTCACCGCAGGGAGTCTTGTTCTCTGCAGCCTCCTTGTCCTCGGCCGCCTTCTTGTCCTCGGCTGCCTTGTTCTCTGCAGCCTCCTTGTCGTCGGCCGCCTTCTTGTCCTCGGCTGCCTTGTTCTCTGCAGCCTCCTTGTCCTTGGCCGCCTTCTCTTCGGCTGCCTTCTTTTCCTGATCCGTCATCAGTTCCTCCTTCTGGGTCTCCTTGTTTCCCACGGGCTCATATACCACCCTCCGGGCCACTACCGTGGGATCGGAGAAAGTGATATCCTGTACGCTCTCAGCCGCAGTGAACGTGGCCTCGAACAATTCCTCAGTGCGATCGCCGACATTGTTCTCTGCTACAACACCGAACACCACACGTTTCGTTTCCGAAAAGACAGCCTCGATCCAGACCATCTTGTTACTACCCCCGAACGTACTGTCCAAAGCGTCGCCCAACAGCATGCGCCGCTCTTCGTCAGAACGCTCTTCGTTGGTTGCCGGCATGAGAGCTTGGAGCTTGGCCAAGACCTCGCTATCCGGATTGAGAATCTGGCCGCGTTCCGCCTGTTGAATCGCACTGGCAGAGCGTCCCACCTTCTCTCCGATTTCGGCGTTGGTCATCCCCATAGCCTTAAGCCGACGGAGGATGGCCCGGACTTCCGGTCCCGTTGTAGTTTCCGTACGGCCCGCGGCGTTTGGACAAGGCTTATGGGTGTCGTTCTTCTCATCCTTCATTACCCCCGTCAGCCTGGCAAGTGTCCGTACCAACAGCCCACGTTCTTGATCTGCGGTTGTGGTCACATCAAAATCCTCCTGATTGACGCCAAGACCACACCCATGTTCTACGGAACAGGCACCGGTCTGGTCGACAAAAATGGCGAGGTGGTCTACACCCCGCGGGTGCAGGATGCGCTCGAACGTATCCCCGTTGAATACCCCTACCCGTTCCTCTATGACAGTAGGGAAACCCGTAGACAACTCCACCGGTTCCCCATGCCGCAAGCGGTTCAGTATAGTCTCCAACTCAGTTAGGGTGCCGGCCCGCTCTTGGTCCAGCCACACCTCAGCCTTTAACTGCGTCGTTCCATCCTTCGTCTCTACCTCTGCATGAAAGACAAACCCTACACACCGCGAGTCCATAACACTGGGCTGCCGCGCACTGACCGGTAGACCCCTCTGCGTTGGATGGTCGTGAAGAATAACAGGCGCCGCGTTCCAATCATCCGCCCACTGTTCCGTAATGTCTTCCGGAGGGAGAAGCGTGATACCTAGATTGTTCCGGAGTATCTGCGCACGTACCAAGACGGCAGGTACCACGACGTACTCACGCCCCATGAACGTCTCGTTTCGTAGGTTCCCTTGTACACTGAAACCAACAAAAGTCAACCCGTCAGTCGGAGCATAGACCAAGTCGTCGTGTGATTCGTCTGTACGTGGTGTCGGCAAAAAAAGAACCCTCCGTCAAGCCAACCAAGTTGCGCCTGCTCCGGAGGGGCCCGCGCTGTCCAAGTAGGAGAGGCGAGTGTGTCCGTATGCCTTCTAACTCTACGAGTATACAATCATTAGGTATTAGACGCAATAGGGGAGGGGGCACTCACTCAGTACTTCGAAGAATACGCTCTCATTTATTCTCAATACAATACACGCAATACTTCCCAACCTGCCTCGCCGACACCTGACACTTAACGCAGGCTTCACGTTGGTTCCGGGCGTCCTTAACTCGATAGACTTTGCCTTCGGGTAATCGGTATCCACAAGCACTGCAACACTTAACAGACGGGGACGGACGGGGTAACGGTGGCGTCCTGTATTCGTCGAGGGGGCGCTTACACTTACGACATACTGCACCTATCAAACCTATAACGGTTGCACTAGGGCGTGCCGGTTCCATACAACCTGTCGTTGTGCGAAGCTTTTTTGCCTTGCAGTATAAATCCGCTGCGGTGCAATAAGTACACAAGTATCACCAGCCCGTGGCTGCGGACCAAGAGATAGGCCCACCAACCCAGCACCCGACCGAAAATACTTACCGGGTACGATCCGCTGCAGGGATACAAGTGGGACGAGTGCCATGGTCATGGGATAGACATTACCTCATCCGCCAGTCCAATCTCCACCGCTTCTTCCGCATCGTAATACGTGTCATGCTCCAAGATAGCCTGAATAGCCGCCCGACGGAACCGGGGCTTCTGTTCCCGAATCCGCTTAAGATAAAGGTCCTCGACCCAGATATTCGTCCGCCGCTGCTGCGCCGCCCACCGAGCCACATCGGTTTGAGTCGCTTCAATGGACCCCGTTCCGTAGTGCAACATAAGAGTGGCATGCGGTGTAAGGACGCGGTGGTCTGCGGCCTGTAAAATGATGCTCCCACAACTTTGCGCCTGGCCGTATACCGTGATGGTTATCCGACTCTTACACGCTCGAATAGCATCGCAAATAGCTGTGCAGTGGTAGTATTCCCCGCCCGGGCTATTGAGGGCGATACCGATTGGTTCTCGGCTAGCCGCCTCTAAGAGATGTAGCCCCTTGATAACCCGCTCGGCCAGTGCGTGATCTACCCCCGACTCCTCGTCGTCATTATTGTGGCTTACGCTCCCAATATACAAGGTGCGTGTAGGTAGGTAAACATCGCAATCAAACCACCAATCAATATGATCCCGCCAATAAGGACTACCCATTATTCCTTAAACTCACTTCCGGGGCGGTACTCCGCCTCCACACTAGGTTGTTGCGGTACCCTTATTAGTCGGCAGCCACCTCGGTATCCATGTACCTCCAACACTCCTGAGTGCTTTCGCAAAAACAACCCCGCCAACTTAAGCAGCGCCCACTGGGCAGACGGAGTGAGCTTCGGCCACAATTCCCGCATACGTTTGTCATTCATTCGTTATGTCATCCGTGATGACCACGTCGAAATGGCGGCCCAATGGATCACTCACTACTACCAACGGATGCTTATCCCCAAACTCACGGGGACGCCATTGGAGATTATTGTCGCCCTCCACGGGTTCCCTATGGTCCACCCGGTTCAAGAGGATACGCTTCGGTACCCCCTCAGGAAACGCCTCACAGGTATACCCATCCTCTCCCGGTGGAAGCCGAAGATGAGCACACCAGATGCATTGCGTATTTATAGTCGTCATCGTCCACTCCTCGCTTTCCGAAGAAGGGCACGATCAAACCGGGCCTGCCACGGTGTAGCCACAGGACCCCGCAACTCTAAGTACATCTGAAGAACCTCGTCACTGTAGTGCCTGTTAGACATAAGTCCGGAGAAGGTTTCCGCTATGAACTCCCTCGGGTTAGTCCGCGCGTACGTACTTACCTGACCTGCTATTTTTTCTGCCTCAGAACTACTGAACAAGGGCTTACCCGCAATCTTACGCGCAGCCCCCGGACCAGACTTTGCACGCCAACGGATGTACGTAGTGTACGCGTTGCGATTCAACTTACGATGAAGGGCATGCCCAAACTCATGATGTACGGTATGTAGCCATGCATCGGTTGGGTGCCACCTGCTCATAAAGCTGCGAGAAATTCCCTCCCGTATCTTATCTAGGGACGCTTCCTTGATCGTGATGAGGCGGTACCTGCTAGAGTATTTACCGTTCCATGTCTTATCCGGGCCAATATCCTTCGCTACCTGTACTCGGATACCTTTAAGGTTAAACCCCACAGATTGCACATCCTTGGTTCCTTCCAAAAGGCCACTCACTGCTTGCTTCTCTTGCAGCGTGCGATAGGGTGACTTCCGGAAGGTGGCCCCCGTCTCTTTGAATTCTGTCTTGATCCGCGGCAACTTCGGTGGCACGCGAACAGTAGACGGTATTGGGTCTAAACTCACTCGAGCTACCTGTCGCGGTACCGGTGGTACAGGTACTTCCGGTGGCGGAGCAATAGTCGGAGGGGGCGGTGGTGCTGGTGCTGGCTCCCCCGCAGTACGTGGTGTCGGTTTCGGTGTTGCTCGCGGCGGGAGTGGTAATCCACGCCCAGGACGCGGTGTTCCGGGAGCTACCCCCGTCCCCGCTGTAGCGCCTAGGCCCACCCCGCACCGGCAGTTCGGTCGGGAAGGTGGATACAGTCGCGGCCCCTCCGTAGTATCAAACGCTTCGTCCACCCGTCGGCCGTTCGGGTTCATGCCCGGGATACGCGCGTGCTCTTCGGACAACCGTTCATCCGGTGTGGGGAGCCAGAACTTCCGAGAGGCTGCGCCCAACGCACCCTTAGAAATTCCTTGCTTCCAACTCTCATGTACCCCGAAGTGGGCTGCCGTCAATGTTTCGGTCCGGGCAATGTCCAACGCCCGGCGGTTGATAAGAGAACTGGTATACTTCTTGCGCATCCGAAGCACGAAGGACTCGTTGACGGTCCCCTTGGCAATACGGGACCGGATCATGGCTTTGTCCGCGCCCGACAACCGACGACGGGTGGCCGCTGCAACCTTGCCCTCCCGTAACTCTTGGGCGAACCGTAACGGCGCGGCCGCGTGTGCTGGACGTAACCCCACCAACTCCCGGATAGCCCGCGCTTGTTGGTTGACCGTTAGACCCTGCTGCGCCCCCAAGGCAACAACGACACGCACAGCCTCTCGAGCTTCGGCAGTAACATCGGCTGCTAACTGAAGACCGACGTTGTCGCGGGCATACATGATAACGTTCGGATGGATTGCGTTGAACTGGAGAGGGAAGCCCCCCTCGTTCAAGGTCTTGGCGGCGGCCCTACCTGCGGTCTGTACCGTACGAGTCAGTGGGGCCTCGAGGTCCTTCATCATTTGTCCGAAGCGGCTGGCGTTTACTGCCGCCTGAATATTACTGAGGTTCCCACTCATGACCGCCATACGCAGCTGCGACATTGGGATGCCGCCTCTAAACCTATCTAAGGCATTCAGCCACTTGTTCGCTACTCGGGGCTCAAACCGAGCGGAGATACGACCGACAATCCGATGAAACCGAAATATCCTTGGGGCATCGGTATTGAGTGCCACCTCGAGGGCCCGCTTCAGTGGTAATACCATAAGCTCCTAAGATTCTAAGAACCCACCGCAGAGGGGGCAGGACCCATCCCCCGCCGCCACCTCCGCTATAGCATCTTCCCGGAACAAGAACAACAGCGCGGACATTCGCGCTTCTTCCCGGGCTAGGGACTCCGGCAGCCCTTGCGATTGGAATGCTTCCACGAGGGCCACGTAATGCTTGGAATAGTTCAGCGCCTGGGCAGCTAATGCACGTCCATCAATGTGGCCTTCGTCCAACGGTCCCCCCAGTATTAAATCCCACCCCCAATACTGGGTATTTTTAGTTTAGATACAAGTACATCACGGTCCTAACCACCGGGCCACGGTGATCCAATAGACAAGCTTCTTCCGCAGCACCGGCGCATACCGGGTAATCAGACCCTCAGACACCACGAACCCCGCACACAACGTCCCCCGAGTAACCCGCCACAGCCCATTCCGAAGAGCTACACGCATCCCAGACCCCGGGGCTAAGACCCCCACAAGAGACACCAGCGAGCCAGGGCAGCCCCTACAGCACGAACGGGTCCTAGGGCATAGGGGAGGTAAGCTCTGGGGCGTCTGGCCATTACAGGGCCTTACGAGTTGGGGGTCCCAGAGGGTACCTCCAACGAACAAGGGCCGGCCACAATGGTCAGCCGATCCAACGGCCACTGAAATCTTGTACTCATGCGTCCTCCTCTAAAAGCCACGCAAGCGTCGGGGTACCCAGTAACTCCTCGGTGCGCCCCGACATCGAACGTGCCCACCCCCGCATTCGGTGGGCTTGTTTACCCCACGACCGCCAATGCCCCGCCACTGAGGACCAAGGCTTCTCTGTCTGGTGGAGAAGACTCTCTGAAAAGTGAGGAGTTGGTGTCATTGGGATACCGCACAAGATGGCCCGCTTACACCCTACAAGCTGCGCCAGCTGAACAGCAAGCATCCCACTCGATCCCCCGGGCCATGGTGCCATCTTATTTGCTAGAAGCGCCCCACGTCGTTTACGACCCCACGTTGCAAACTCCATACAGAACCCGTACTTCGCCCGTTGTGCCATCCAATGAACCATCTTCTCCGGGTGCAAAGTACACCAATGGTCTAAGGGCCGGGGCCAATGGCTTCCCACATCATTACAGCACACCACAACCCCATCCCATTGCTTACCGTATAACTTCTCCCACGCTAAAACATCATCCCAAACACCGGACCCTCCGCCAAGAACAATCGCCCATTCGGGGTGAAGTAAACAGGATCGCCGTCCTTCAACGGCCCGGCTATCCGTAGAGACAGTTGCGTCACAAACTCTAACCGATTGGACTGGTCCGCACGATCCCGCATCAAGAGAGCTATCTCCTGATGAAAGGCGTTGGGTGTTCGTGTCCCCACTGTCCCGCTCCACCAAAGCGTGGTCTCTGTCTCTGCCAGCGGCGCCCCCAACATCTTTGCCACCCGAGTCCATGGAAGATGCGGAGGCAGCACCACGTCCAAGGTACCCGGGTACGGGTACCACCCGACTAGGTAATATATTTCCGTGTATCGTTCCTCGGTGAACTCGTGCCGGCGGCCAGTCCCCGGCTGTACGTAACCAATGATGTTGCGCCGAGATGTCACTTAGACGTCCTCCAAGGTCAAGGGTAAGCCACCGCTTGTATCTGCAAACGATAGGCCACTTGTCATACAATACCTGCCGGTTGTGCGGAAGGTCCCATTTGATCTTCGGTCCTCGTAAGTGAGTAACGACTCCGGCGGTATGCACGAATGTGACGTGCTGCGCTGCCAACCGCCACAACCAATCATTATCGTCGCACGCCTGTCCCCACCGGTAGTCCTCGTCGAAGCCCCCCACCTCGTTCCATAACGAGCGGTACATCATCGCTAGGAAGTGGAAGTGTCCCCCCGGTGGCACTGGTTCCCGCCCACCCGTCGTATAGTCCACGTCAGGGCCGGCGAGCCACTGCCCCGTCTTCTTGTCCTTACACCGGGCTACCACGTACCGTCGATCCTCTGCAGTACCAAGCAACGCAAGCATCTCGTCCAGCACCGTGTCCGTATGTTCTATCTCAGGGTTCGTAAGGACGATGATGTTCCCCGACGACGCCGCTACGGCGTGATTAATAGGGATGCAAGGATTGAGGGGGATGTCTTTCCCTGGAAGAGTGGTTAATAGCACCCAAGAGGGTACAACGGCAGGAGTAGGCGACCCGTCGTCACAGACGGAGACCTCGAGTTGTAGGTGTGAGTACTGTTGGTCGAGGTTAACTAACATGCGGTCCAGCCACGCCTGTCGTTCCCAGTACGGAACGCAGATACTAATCATTCATCATAGCCGTGTTGGGATGGTATATATAACCGCCTCGTGACCTCCGCCATCACTGCTCTATGGAGCCACATTCCCTTCAGCCTCCACGGTCTCTCCGCCTCCACCTCCACGAGTACATCAGCCCGCCGCGTGACCTCCTTGGCCGTCAGTGGTCTCTCCGGCCCGTCCATGCGCGCCATCGCCTTCGCCACGGCTCTTTCGAACTCGTCGCCCTTCCCTAGTATCTCCTCCGCCTTATAGGGTAGGGGTCGTACCGGTGGGTGGTAAGACATCACTGCACAACCGTCTGCGGCTAACGCCTGTGCAGTGTCCCACTCCTCTACCTCACGGTCTTTCTTATGGGCACCAGGCATCTCCTTTGCTACACCCGATCCACACCCAAGACGTATCGCACTCCTATGCCCTTTGGCCAAACGCGCATAAACATCTGCGCGCTGCCCAACCCATACATGCTTCCCTTTACCCGGACCCGAAAGCACGTACACCCCGGAAAGTTTACTCATCGGCTGTATACATTGCGCAAATACGGTCTGCGTCTTTACGATGGAGGCAGGAGGCGACTAATCTTGCTTTCGTTTTATTATCGGTACCCACAACATGGTGCCGCCCATAGTTGCTTTCTACAGTGTACGTCCATACAAGTACCTCTGGGCATTGCTTCTCCGTCACCATTACGTGCCGAGGAGTTTCCGCATCTCTTCCAGCCGCGCTTGGAGAAACGCGTCCGCCCCCTCCTGGCAAACTGTCAACTGTTGAAGAGTGAACGTCCGACGGATATAAGAATGCCGGTCAGGGGCGTACGTCTTTGCCAACCGCATGTGACAGAAGTCGCCACTGAAGCTAGTCATGAGTCTCTCCCCTTCCCGAACTTCGGGTAACTTGATAGTGGTGGGATCAATCATGCTACCCTCCGTATTCTTAAGAGTTGAGGAAACCAATGGTAGCCCCGCCCCCGGCCACACCCACCCTTACGGTTCGGGCACGCCACCACATAGTCCGGCGGGTCAAACGCCCGAGGGTCGTCCACTAACTTAGTCCCACACTTGGGACATTCCAGAACCAAAGTCAGCCCACTAACCGTAGTAACCTAAGCGTCATCGTCGGGCCACCACAAGCAATTCACTCAAGGGTAACGACAAACCAAGGGGCTCCCTCCGTATCCAATTATACCCTAACTCCAAGAGCCACCCCTTAAGTTTCCCCACCTCCAAATGCCATAAGTGATCACCAAAAAGGTCACGAAGGACCGCAGCGTTGGGACCAGACAGAAGGAGGAGAGGTGCTTGCAGATTAGCTAACACGGCGGGCACATCTTGTTCCCGAGTATGGTGGAGCACGCACGTACTGAGGATGACGTCCGCCTTGAGTGGTGTGGTTAGTACATCGTGTACAACCTTCGATCGATCCGGGTTCCGGTCTACGCCGATAAACGTCGTATGTGGAATAATGGCCGGCGACACCACACCCCGATCCCCTTGCAACCCCGGCCGGACCCCCACCTCCACCACACGGCCCTTCGCCTTGACGTACTTCGCCATGGTCGGGTACACCACCGTCTGCAAGTACTTCCGGTAGTTCGCCATGCCCGCCGTCATCAGTGCGTCTTGTTTACCCATGAAAGCCGCCAATCGGTGGCAACTGGGCCAACTGGGCACCACGTTCCCGTGCCATCTTCTCCGTATATGCCCATAACATTTCATTCAAACCAGCACCACACCCCGGGCACGCCCCACGTTGCCGGGGTTCCGTCCATCGTTGGGAACACAAGGGGCAAACAATCGTTCGACTACCGGGCACATTGTTTCTTGGGCCGGTACTACACGTTGGATCATCACACGGCCTACCTAAGTCACACATGATCAATCCTTTCGTAAATGCCAAATACGACGGCCCGGTGTGTACCGCGGGCTGTTAATCCAATCTTCCAACTTGAGACCTAACTCATTACACAACTTAAGCCAGACTTGCTCCTGAGGAACATCCCACGCAGCCCACTTCTCAAACCCAGCCGCTTCCGGCCCCCGTGGTCCTTCAATGATTACATGGTCTACCGCTAAAGATAAGAGACGATTTATCCACGCATACCCGCCGGCGTCTCGATGAATGTAATGGAAGCAGTTGCCCAACCACACCACGTCGAAGGCCCCTACCACCTGCGCGTCCTTACGTGGTAACCCCGCCATACGCAGATCAGCAAAGTTACACGAAAGCCAACGCACATTAGGAGGTGTGGGTAGGTACGGCCATATATCGCACGCCATGTTCGCGGCCGGGTCCATCGCTACCACCTGGCTGTTCCTCTCGGCAGCTTTGAGGGTGAAGTACCCCTTGCTACAGCCCACATCCAAGAACCGCAGACCTTCGTAGAAACCCGGGAACAGTTCCAGGATACGCTCCTCCCGTTCACGGAGAGGGCCAACCGGTGTGAGCGTACTGACGTCGTAGTTGTGCGTCGGCGGATACTTTGCCGCGTCTATCGCACGCTGTGCAACCTTATAGCGCGGTGCGATGGTATGAGAACCCTCGTCCATTCCATTCTCCCCAGTAGAGATGATCAGCATACACCGCAGGGTTAGCCCCGGACGTTATAAACTGCCGCACACCATCCTTCAAACTCCACACTTCCCAAAGGTCCGGACGGTCAGGGGCTGGATCTATCCGGGCTTCAAAGTACATAGTATCACGCACAGTGTCCCAATGTGGGTTCCCCACCTGACAGTACAAGGCACCGCGTTTGTTCGGCCAGTGCCCCATCACCAGCCTCTCCTCCGGTATAGCACCAGGACGCTGCCGATAGATACGCACCTCCGGCCAATCGTCGGTGTAGTACACCGCCCCGGCATACACGAACGGTTGGTGTGCTGTTAGACTCCGCACCTTCGCTCCCACGACACTCGGTAATCCTGGGTAGCGAGCCCGAGAGTATACCAATGTCCCGCCCTTCGGGAGAGTAAGGCTTGGTAGCCAATGGCCGAGACGTAGGTCCCGACCCTGCGCCACTTCAACATAGCCCTCATTTAGGGCGACGGTTACCGCCCCGTGCGCATCCACCGTGTACGGACAACGCTTCAGGGTATCCAAAGCCACCAACTCGCGGCCACCCGTCACAAGCGCCTCGTCCTCCGAGACTGGTACAAAGTCCTCAAAGACCCGCATTACAGAATCTCCGTGGTCCGTGGTGCCGTACCACCGCGCACCACCCAAAGGTTATGCTTACCGATCCGCTCATGAGAGATGTGCGTCCCAGCGAATACGCTACGCCGATGGCGGTTCTGCTGCATCATCCCCAGCTCCCCAGCATACCACGTATACTCCCCCATGTCATTCCGAGGTTCCGTATGCCACACCACGATAAGCTTACGACACAAAGAACGGGCGTGATCATACACCGCAATAGCTTCGGTCTCTGGGAGATGCTCCAGCACCGCCTTCAGTATACAGGCGTCTACCTGTGTGGTTAGGTTCAGGATGTCCTCCGCCAAGAACGTAAAACCGGGCCACAGCTCCTTGGCGATAGCAATGAGGTGCGGAGAACAATCCACCCCAATGTATGTCTCCGAGTCAAACCAATCCCCCACCTCGTCTCCCTTCCCACACCCAAGGTCCATTACCGTCGTACAGCTATACGTCAACTCCGCCATACGCCGCCGGACCGGTTGAACTTCGGGACGTGGCATGAAAGCCACAGCCTGCTCCCAAGACATGTTGGCGAACTGTCGAATGCTCACTTCAAGTTTCTTGCCGTTGCCGTGAACATATCATCCTGCCACCGCATCTCATGGTCTATCTCAGTGTACCCGTGCGCCCCTTGTATTAGTCGGTAAGTCCGGGCAATACTAACAAACTCTGTAACCTTGACTACCACCTTTTCTAAACCCCAGTCCATCATCTGAAGTTGTGCAGTTATGGCCTCTGAAATCTGACCGGGAGAAAGTTGGTTGCTATGGGTCGAGTCGACATGGGCGGCGACCAAAGCCTTCACCCGTGTGGCAAGTGTACGTTCAGGTTGGGTAATCGTCCGGAACACACGTAGTAGGTCACCAATGGCCCACTCCACCACGCATGATATCGTAACAAGTTGACCATCCTTTGTCGTCACATTCTGACCATGCGTCTCTGTACTCCGCAGCCTAACGCTTTGTCGGTAGACACGGTCCCGAAGAGGTATCCGCCAGTGCAGCCCGGGCTGGAGGAGTTCATCGTGCTTCCCCCACCGTACACGCACGGCCCGCTCCCACGGAGCAACTGCAAAGTACCACGTAAAGAGAGAGCGTAAGCCAGCAAGCAGTTCAGTGAAGAAACTCATAGACCCACCCCCAAGGCGCGGAAGGCACGGTCCATCTCTAGTGCCGAAATACACAACGTGTCCCATTGTCCCACAGTCCCCGCACAGGCTACCCACTGCTGGTCTTGGTGCTTCTCACTCCAAGAGGTCATGCCATTCAGATAGAAGCTTTCGAACCCCGTGACACCCCCGCCAATCACCTGAAGAATCGTTCCCTGGGGGCCCTCACGTAAAGCCAACGTCACGCGAACCTTGCGCCATTCACGAGCACCATAACAAGAACGCAGGAGGGCTGCAACACAAACGGACAGTGCCGGGGTTCCCATTAAGTATGTTACCTCCTCAACCAAACAAGGGAAGGTGTTGGGATAAACCGACCTGGCAGGATTCGAACCTGCAAACCACTCAAGCCGGTCACCGTAAGCCAACACCCTCCCCTAGATAAAATTGACGTGTAGGGGCGCCGGGTCTGTCTCGATCATATACCGAATAGTCCGGTTCTTGTGTTCTAACGGACACGTTGCACAGGACCGCGCGTCAAACAAACGACTCTTCCATTTCTCCGGGCCGGTGTACCACTCGAGCAGCGATTGATTTGTCAGGTCCCCAATCTCCCCGAGGTCCGTGTACGCCGTATAGCAACACCGGTAGAGCTTGAGGTTGGCCCCCAAGTACACCACGAAAAACTGCATCCCGCACATGGGCGCAGCAGCCACCTCCCCCTGCGTCACGTCGAACACGTCCACGATACTGAACTTGGCCGTGGTAAGGTCCTGCGCTTGCCGCAAAGCCAAGTCGAGGTCTCCCCGGGATACCCCCACGTACACAACCTCCGCCCCCTCGGTCGTTTGCATAGAGGCAAGTCTCACATAAGAAGCCCCCGTACCCCGAATACGCACGATCCCTTCCAAGAGGTACTGATAGTTGTCCGGCGTGATTACGTACCCCGTCCCCACCACACAATCGGTCTTCAGTTCCTTCACCCGGTCGCACACCCGCAACAGGTTCGCAAGTACCTTCTCATACACAACCAAGGGCACCCGACGGATACGTGCATAGTCCTCGGCACACCCGGCGTCGATTGAGAACCGGATGTACTTGAAGTAGGGAAGGATGTCGTCCCACCCCGGGCGTAATAACGCGCCGTTAGTGTTGAGTGAACAATCCAAGCCGAGGTCCAACGCATAGCGCATGACAGCTAGGTGCTGCGGGTGTACCGTGGGCTCCCCGCCACCCGTGAAGATGACAGACTTAATCCCAATCGCAACGGCGTCGTCCAGGATGGAGAGTGCCTTCTCTTTAGAAATCATACGGTTCGGGTTGTGGTTCCGGAGTCCACTCTCGTCATACTCCACAAACCCGGCGGACGACAGTCCTACCTCCGAGCGGTACGCACAAAAGAAACAATCGTGGTTACACAAGTCCGACAGGATGAATTGAAGTTCGACCGGGGCGCAGTCCCCCGTATACCGAAGGGCCTCTATACGGTCGATGTGCCACGCCGCCTTCAATGGGCTAAAGGCTAGGTCACTCATGTTATCCCCGTTTCACAGGTAACAGGACTGGGTCAAGACTCTTGACCCAGTCCGTAAGCACGGGTTGGTCGAGCAGCGTCTCAAGCGCGCTAACGTCAAAAACTCGGCTCGGCTCGTCGAGGTTAGCCAGTAGCTCTTCGGTGTGACAAACGATCGACACCAGCACAACGGCCAAGTCCAAAGTCATCGGCTGTAACGTTCCCGACATCATCTGTCCTTTGTTGGGGTTGTCCAGACGGCAAAGAAACCTTCAGGTGGGTCCACCGGGCGACCACCACACCCACAATCCCCGACGGAACTAGGACAACACATCTGCGGATCGTTGCCGTAGTAATACTCAATTTCCGCATCGGGAAAATCAGTCGGTAACCACCCACTGCGATGCGTCTGCCACTCGTCTCCACCAAGTCCCCACTTATCCTGTGTCTGCTCCACGAACCCATACGGTGTGTAAACGACGACCTGCCGTGTAGCTATGTACCGGGCACGCGCGATTGTACACAGCGCCTCCTGCGGTTCCATGTGCTCAATGACATCCAAGAGGTAAATGGCGCCAATGGGCTGGTGCAGCTTGGCAGCGAACGGGTTACGCGCCGCATGAACAATACCGTTGGCCCCCGTAGAGCACCACGCCTCGTATCCCGCCTTGATCAATATCGCCACATACGGCATATACGGATCAATACAGATGTGGCGTTGGGGTTTGTACCACTGCATTGGTCGGAGACCCGGCCCAATGTCCAACACCACCTCACACTCTATGAGGTGTTGTGGTCGAGAGAGTGTATGTTTTTGGATAGTAGTGACGCTCATGTATGCCCCCTACGTAGTGAACCTGCAAAGGCAAGCACATGCCGCTCATGAACCATCTGACGAATCCAGTCCGCCATGTCCCCAGCCTCCACTGGAAACTCTTGCCCATTACTCTTTCGTGTAATGATCACGGTACCCGCCAAAGCATCTATGTACACAATGCGGACGTACTTACCTTCAAATACGTTAGCCATGGGTAACCTCATTCAAAAGGAAAGGGGTAGAGACCCCGGTTGGGCCCCCACCCCAAAAACTACGTCGACAACAGCGCCTTCGTTAAACCAAGCCGAGATGCGCCGGCCGAGACCCTAAGTAGGACCTCCACTGGGGCGAGTCCGCCGACCTGAGAGTCGTGCTGTCTTCTCCGGTAGGGGCGAACCCTAACGAAGTGACCTCCGACACCATGTTCATTTGCGAGGACAACACGAACAATCCCGTGTTCAATATATGAGGAGCCAGCACACTCGCCGTATTCCATATCTCGATGGCGCCCATGCCCACGTCTGACTTAGTCCGATGGGACGCTTGTTTATTGTAAGTAGCGAACGGCACACTGGCCTCGATAGCCGCCGGCGTATTGCCTAATTCGGTCAAGATGAATCCAACCGAATTAGTGACCTCCAACACCGTGTACGGTTGCAAGGACAGTACGACGGACGTACTCCACACCATGTCGGCGGAGTCCACGCCGTCGAATACCGAGTCGGTACTCATCGTTGGCGGATTCAATAAGTCCAAGGGACCGACGGCTTGCGCCGGCGCCCGTGCGGCCATGCCGGTCGCCATCACCATTATGGCCAGGACTGCAAGAAATTTGAACGTCCTCACTTTACTTTACCTCCTGTTCAGGGTTCACTTCCGTCTGCCTAACGTACCCTCGTAGGGTACCGTCGTCAATAGTAATGACTTCATACCGGTCCACTACGGCCTGACAAGCTTTCGTCCAATCACACCCCGCACTGCTCCGGGGTCCGCCGGCGCTCGGTGTCTTGTACCCAATACTCACAAGGGGTTCCTCCACCTTAGTGAAGCTCCGGTCCCGACAGGCCAATCTACAATAGAAGTCGAAGTCTTCAGCGATATCCATCTCCTCATCAAAACGCATACCCAACTCGGCCCGCAGGAAACACCCCATATTCAAGGTGCCCTTAGCCCCAAACCGGATCAGTTGGAACTTGGACAATGGGTACCGATTGGACCGCAGAACAACCCCATCCAAACACACCGCCCCAAACGTCGCGTCGGCACATAGGTCCACCAACGTGAATGTATTCTCCACCATCTGGTCGTCAGCGTCCAAGAGAAAATGCCAATCTTTTGGGGTACTGTCCATGCCAGAGTTACGAGCTTTGCTGCGACCCATCTTGGCGTCCGTATCCTCCACCACTACCAACCGGTAGTCGTCAAAAGGTCCGTGGTCGTAAGACCACGCATACTCTACGGACTCAATCGCCCGCTTGACAATACGATCGTGACCTGGGCCTACTGGGATAATGATAGAGACACGTCTCACTTAGTATACCCCCGTGCTACCTGTGCCTGGCGCTGATGCTTCCCATGCCGGCAAGCCCAATAGGCTAGGTCGTATTCGTGGTTGCTATAATCAGACGGGTAGATAAGCCTTGCATATCCCAACTGCAACGCACTCAAGAGCTGCGCGAACGTATACGGCTGCTTCCGTGGTCTCCCCATTATACTACACTCCTTATCAAACAGCGGCTATCCACGCCTCAACACACTCGAGAGAATCAAATACGTGGTGATCAAACGCCCATGCTTCCTGCTCCAGTTCAATCACGTCGTGGCACTGCGCGCAGCGACGTGGCACCGGCATACGGAACGACAACGTTGGTACGCCTAGAGTAGTACATCCCCTACCGCTATCCGGCATACGGTCCCCCACGATCATCATCCACCACATCCGCCCACCGCTCCTCATGAATAGATACCGCTTCGGGTTCTGCCACCTTTAACGGTGTTCCGAGCTGCCAGGGCCGCGGTCGGCCGTGAAAGCACACCACACGCGTACCAGCCGGGGCCATGTTTAGCTGCTGGCACTGCTGCTTGTAACTGGCCACCTGCCCGGGCCACAACAACTGCCACCGTTCCGGCTCCACACCCAGCGCCCTGAACGTCGCCCGGAGGAAGTCCTGGTCTCCTCGCATCCGCTTCATCGTCATAAATACACGCGCCGCCCACCGGTCCCAGACCGCCGGCCTGGATTCAAGTGGGAGGTACATCATTCCGGAGGCCGAGGACTTCGGCGTGTAAAAGTCCGTCAGGAGGGTTAGTGTTCGGGTGGAGGCTATGTCCGTGAGGTCCCCGAGGATGACGGTATCGAGATCGAAGTACAAGATATCCCCGAGGTCCTCATTACAGGGCAGGAACAATTCGAGCTTGGACCACCACCCCACATAAGAGTACGCGAGGGGGACGCGCTCGATGCCGAATCCCAGACCACCCGTGGGCCAGACCTCCTCCTCAATGTTCGTGAGTACGACGAACCGTAATGGCAAGTCCTTCGACCAGTGGTTCTGCACCCCGAGGTACAACGCTTCCACGTGCTCCGGTAGAAAACCCCCACCACTTCGAAGGACACAGGCAACGGTAGGTGCGGTCACGCATCCACCAAGCGGCCGCCGATACTACCCTGGAAATGAGTCAGTGCCTCCAAATTATCTTGGGTATGCCAAGCCATATACATTCCTGCCTGTAACCGTAACACGCACCCACACAAGACGACGAAGTCGATTGTAACCACTAGGGACTCATTCGTAACACCACCCTCATAAAAATACGGAACACCCATCACAGCGAAGTCCGCGTTCGTTTTAATGGGGTCTTCGCTGATGAGACGCACTGCATGTGAATCGTCAGCGTTATGGATATGAAGTTCGCACCCATTAACCAAGACCGCCCGATCCCCAAACTTGTGCGGTTCCATCTTCCCATCTACGAGGTGAAACGCAAGCCGCCGAAGAAGAAGAACCTTACCGTCCGGAACAATGACTTGGTACATCAAACCACCACTCCCGCTCGCGTCCACATTCATATCAAATGTAGACTCATCCCCGTCCAACGATAACATCTTCACATACACTTCTGCAGGGTCCACCCACCTTGGCGCTACTGTAGTGAACGGGCTATCTTCTCTATGGTCTTTAGGCCAACCCATACGTCGTACCTCCCTACCAAAAATTTCCTACTAAGACACACCTCTCACAGAACGCCGGCCCGCAGGCAGTCATGCAGATGCAAGATACCCACCACATCTCGGACCGTACCAGGAACCACAACAGGGCAAGCCATGACCCCATTCGTCTGTAGTGACTTGATAGCTTCTACTACCGAAAGGTCCTCGTAGACAAACGTACACTCCGCCCACGGTGTCATCACATCTTGGGCTCCCAACAAGTCAAAGTCTCCCCGCCCCGCGTACCGGGCTATATCCCCAGCAGTTAAGATACCGGAGGGCCGGAACACTTGCGTCTGAAAAGCCGCCGCCGTGCGGTACCACCCATGCGCCAAGCCTACCCCCGGGGAGACTAAGACCAACCCACGACACTCTCCCAAGACTTTGAGGCACGTCTGCATACTCGCTTGATCAGTAACCAACGGAACGGCACTCACGTCGTAGTCCTCCCCAATCTTCGGCCACCCCACCATCACGTCCTTCGCCATCAGTGTCGCCCGCCGGCCCAAGGTCCCGCCGGGGTGTGCGTCCTTACGCAGCCCTTGGTCCCCTCGCCGAGCGTATAGTGTCGCGACCAGCGTATCGGCCACCATCTCTGCGGCCACGATACTCGCCGAAGGTATAGTTCCCGACGGGTCTATCTCGCTGTTCGGATGCAGTAACGACACCGTGGCAGAGTCGTGCCCATACCCCTCTGCGTTCCCGGAGATGAGGATGTTTACCATCTCGTGGGTATGTGCCCACTGGAGCAGCTGTACCACCTCGTCCGTGTCCCCGCTCCGGCTAACCGCGATGAGGATGTCCCCCTCCATCACCCCACCTATGTCCCCGTGCATTGCCTCTGTCGGATGCATGAACCACGCCCGCCACCCAATCAACCGAAGGGACGCTGCCAGTCGTTGGGCTACGAACGCCGACTTGCCTACCCCCGTCGTGACAATTGCTCCCAAGGTTGCCTCGAGAAAGTATATCGCCCGCACAAACTCTTTGGTGAGTGTAGTCTCCGCTACAATGTTCTGGAGGGTCCGGAGGGTGTCCTGTGCCTGTTCCAAGAGGGCCCGAGAGTTCGCCTCCTGCCTCTCCACTAACTCTTTCTCGTTCATGGTTGCACCGCCTTTGACTTAATTGGGTTACGTTGTTAGTCACACAGAAGGGCCTAACCCCAACTTCACCAGCAGCGCGTCCTCCACCGCATCCCTCGCCACAACCACACAGCCCTTTGGCGGTTCCCCCAAGAGCTTCACCCACCCACGCGGACTCCCCGTATCAAATTCATACTGGGAGCAGGGCGCACACCACCGAACCTTCCACAACCCCGGGGTCTTATGCTTCGGTTGCTTCTTCACTGTGGTAGGCACGCGGTAGCCACAACCTTAAGCGCCGCAAGAAGGTCACGTGTGCTGACCTTTGCAGTGACTTCCTCGCCACCGTATTTCGCAACGTGAAGTTCTAGATCCTCGATTATCTCAGCGATTTTCATCAATCTCTCCCTCTGTGGGTGCGGCCCGCAACTTTAGCTGTAGTTCTTTGCCGTCTGGAAACAACATGCCTTTTTGCTGTCGTCGCCACTCTTGATATGACCCATGTGCCTCAACGGCTCTGTGAATACGACACTCTACTGCCTGGTTCCAGGCTAGGCAGAACCGTGTAACGTCCATGTCAACTACCCATCAGTCCCTTCTCCCTCTGTGGGTACGCTCGTACCCGATTTGGGGGCGGCACACTTGGGGCATCGAAAAGTTTTCATAGTAGGACGGCGAGTCCGAGTAACCCACACCTGATGAAAACAAGACAGTTCCACAAGCCAGCGTTTTGAGTTCATCGGTGAAGAGATAACTCGAATGACCTGCCTCTTCTCAGCCATCGGTCTCTCCCTCTATGGGGATACGTGGATAATCACGGACGGTTACAACGACCAAACCAAACATCAACCCCATTAACACAAGGACGCCCGCAACGATTGGCCAGGCCCAACCGACCAACAGCCCGCAGACAAATCCTCCTATAAGACTAATGCGGATAGCGAAGCGGGTGTCTGGATTAGTGCGCTTCTCAGCCATTGGTCTCTTCCTCCGTGGGTGCGGCCAACCTCGCGAGCTTAATACGAGCCCACAACTGCTCCGCATTCGCTAAGTGGTAAAGCATAAAAGTTCGATTGAGCGGCTGGCCACCGACGCGCTCGTATCGGCGTAGTGCTCTCCGGACCTCTGTCCAACGCCGTTGTGCCGCTAGATATGTGGGCTTGTCGGTAGCGTGAAACAGGCGCTCAACCGCACGATGAAAGGCCCTAGCCCTTGAATCCAAGTGGCGACCGATTCGCCGCTCCGTGATAAAGGATCGTAGGGCGTCATGGTCGGCTATCTGGGTCTCAGTCATCGGTCTCTCCCTCTGTGGGGGCGGCTCGCCTAGAAAGCCAAGACGTTTTCTTCCCGTCAAGGGCATCCAGAATCCAGCGAAAATATCCCAGGTCGGTCGCGTTCACTTGGAGGTCGAACACCTCGCCAGCCCTAATGCAAAGGCGGTGGGTGTTCTCATCCCCGTCGTGTGGCACGGGTTTAGGTAAGCGACCACCGCAGAGCGCATCCTGGGACCTGCGACAAAAGATGCAATCCTGGTGGGGGCACCACGTCGGACGTTGCTGCCCCCACTCATTCATGTCTCGTCTCCTCTGTGGGTGCGACCTCATCACGGTTCTTGAGTGCGGACGCAAATCGTATAAGCTCCAATCGTAACTCTGGGCCTAACGCACAATATTGACGCCACCACTGTTCCTCGTCCCTATTGGCAAAAGTCGGCGTGCCGCACGTTTGACATGGTCCTCCTGGCGCGTCCTCGGGGTGGGCGTGAAAACTAAAGGTCTCCCGAAGTTTGCTGGCGATGAAGCGGTCAAGCCTTCTGTCTTGCACAGGCAGTGTACCCCACTTCATACGTTCGTCGGAGACGTGGCGTTTCTGCCGCAACATTCCATCACGCCATTCCCGGTGAATCGCTTGCGCCAGCACCTCAATCGCTACGGGCGCGGCGTCTGA